>Ga0207701_10006533_pt1 | contig 11620 bp, 5 predicted proteins | sample KBSSwiSSwithPhiX_FD_184294 | JGI IMG/M metagenome (GOLD analysis project Ga0207701, IMG submission 184294) | Switchgrass rhizosphere bulk soil microbial communities from Kellogg Biological Station, Michigan, USA, with PhiX - S5 (SPAdes) (version 2) | ecosystem: Environmental > Terrestrial > Soil...
CCGGCGGATCCCGCGACGTGGAAGAGCTTCAAGGACATCGAGAGAGAGGCCCTCGCCGACGCGCGTCTTGCGACCTTCACTACTCCCGGCGCGGCGCGCGAATACCGGCGACGCTACCCCGCTGCCGCGGATCGCATCCGCGTGCTCGAGAACGGATTCGACGAGGAGAGCTTCGCAGGGCTTCCGCGCGAGTCGGCGACGGAGCCGCTTACGCCGGGCGCGGTCACGCTGCTGCACAGCGGCATCGTGTATCCCTCCGAGCGCGACCCGACGCAGTTCTTCATGGCGGTGAAGGCGATGGCCGATGCGGGCGATATGCGTGCCGGTGAGCTCGTCGTGCGGTTCCGCGCCGCGGGTCACGACGATCTGTTGCGCACGCTGGCGCAGCGCCACGGCATCGAACGCTTCATCGAATTGCTGCCGCCGCTCCCGTATCGCGCCGCGCTCAATGAGATGCTCCGTGCCGATGCGTTGCTCGTGCTGCAGGCTTCGAACTGCAATGAGCAGATTCCGGCGAAGCTCTACGAGTACCTGCGCGCCGGACGGCCGCTCGTGGCGCTGACCGATCCCATCGGCGACACGGCCGAAGTCGTGCGCGCCGCCGGCATCGATGCCATCGCTCGCCTCGACAGCGTGGACGACACCGTCGCGCTCCTGCGGCGCCTGATTCCGGCGATCCGTGCGGGAACGGCGCCGTTGCCCAATGCCGACTACGTCGCCAGCGCGTCGAGGCGTGGTCGCAGCCGGGAGCTCGCAGCGCTGCTCGAGGCAGCGGTGCTGCGCCGATGATCGCATTCGCCGTCGCTCTTCTCTGCGGCGCGGCCGGAGGATTTCTCGCGTGGCAGCATCCGATCGCGCCCATCGCGGCAGTCACGGTGTTTGCGGTGGTGGCGGCTCTCTCGTTCGTGCGGCCGCGATTGTGGCTATTCGCGCTGCCCGCGCTCATCCCGGTCGTCAGTTTCGCGTCGTGGACCGGCTCCATGGCCATCGAGGAGATCGATCTCGTTGGGCTTGCACTCGCGGCAGGCGCGTACGCGCGACTGCCTCTAAGCGACCGCGGCGGCACGCGGGCAGCCGGGGTGCCGGGTGTACGCGAGCGTCCGCAGCATCTTTCGGTCGTTGCCGTCACCTTCGTGACGCTCTTCGCCCTGTCGATCGCGGGGGCCCTCTATCGCGGAGTCGTCGACGCGGGCGGCCTTCGATGGGGCTGGTACGACGGCTACTACGAAGCGCTCAACAGCGTTCGCATCGGCAAGAGCTTCGCGCTCGTGCTTCTCTTTGCGCCGCTGCTGCTGGTTGCAATGCGGGAGCCGCGAGGGCGTGCAGTCAACCTGCTCGCCTCAGGGTTCGCGGTCGGCGCGGGCCTTGCCGCAATGACGGTAGTCTGGGAGCGGTACGCCTTCACCGGCCTCCTGAATTTCTCGAGCGATTACCGTGCGACGGGGATGTTCTGGGAGATGCACGTCGGCGGTGCGGCGCTGGACGGCTATCTCGCGCTTGGCGTTCCCTTCGTCGTGTGGGCCTTCATGCGTGCGTCGGGACGAAATGCGGCCGCGGCGGCGGCGGGGGGCCTGTCGTTGCTCGTGAGCTACGCGTGTCTCGCGACGTTTTCGCGCGGTGTCTACCTCGCCATCCCGATTTCCCTTGCGCTTCTCTTTCTGCTGCGGCCCGCTGCGCGGGACGGCGGGTCGGCGCCGCGCCTTGCAACGCTATTCAAGGCCGGGCTCGCCATTGCAGCGGTCGCACTTGCGAGCTTTTTCGTTTTTCGTGCAGGCGGATACCGGTCGCTGCTGGCAGCGCTTGGCGTGCTGGCCCTATCGCTTCAGCTCGCGTCGGTGGTGCGCGGCGCCACGCTGATCGAGTGGGCGATGGCAGCCGTTGTCGGCATCGTGCTGGCGCTCGTCGGCATGGCCGCGGGATCCGTCGTCGGCAAAGGCCCGTATCTCGTTTACGCGGTTGCCTTTGCCGTCGGCTACGGGCTTACTTTCCAGAACGTCCTGACCGATCGTCCCGCTCTCCAACGCATCGCCATTCTCGGGTCCTTTCTCTGGCTCGCTTTCTGTGCCGTGCACGTCGCCCGGCACTGGGGCGGCGATTCCGCGCAATGGGACATGGCCATCGTCATCGCGCTGCTCGTGCTTGCAGTCGTTGCCCGAACCCGATCGACGACGCCGCGCTGGCCGATTCGCCTTCGCGAACAGGGCATCGTGCTCGCGTCGGCTGCGGTCATCGCAGGGTCGGCGGCGGTGATGCTGGGCGGCGCCTACATGGGCGAGCGATTCGCGACGTCGGAACAGGACTTCGAGGGGAGGATCCAGCACTGGCGCGATGGGCTCAGCCTCCTCGCCACGCCGGCCGACTGGATGCTGGGCAAGGGGTTGGGACGATTTCCGAACAGCTACTTCTTCGGCGCGCCCGATGCACAGCTTCCCGGGAGCTATCGGGTCGCGACGGACGAGGGCAACGCCTATCTCGTGCTGTCGGGCCCGCGGCATCCATTCAGCTTCGGCGAGCTTTTCCGGATTGCGCAGCGAGTGCCCATCACGCCGGGGCCGTACACGCTGACCTTCGATGCCCGCGCTCCGGTGCCCGCGCTCCTGCATGTCGAGGTCTGCCAGCAGCACCTCCTCTACAACGGAGCGTGCGCGGTTCCTTCGCCCAAGATCACCGTGCGGGGAGACGCCTGGCAACCGTATACGGTAACGCTCGACGGTCGTTACCTGGAGGGCGGACCCTGGTACGCGCCACGCCTCGCCTTTTTTGCTTTCGCGGTCGAGGCGCAGGGCTTGCGCGTGGATCTCGACAACGTGAGCCTCATCGGGCCGCGCGGGCGCAATCTCATCGAAAACGGCGATTTCGCCAACGGCACGGCGCGCTGGTTCATCGTGAGCGAGAGGATTCACCTGCCGTGGCACATCAAGAACATGGCGTTCAACGTCCTCTTCGATCAGGGGGCCGTCGGGCTCTTGCTCTTCGTCCTTCTCGTCGGCGGCACGCTCTGGCGCCTGACGGGGGGGCACGCGCGCCGCCATCCGATGGCGCCGTTTCTCACCGCTTCGCTCGTCGGCTTCCTCGTCGTGGGGGCCTTCGACAGCCTGCTCGACGTTCCTCGCGTGGCGCTCGCGTTCTACCTCGTCCTGTTCGCCGGTCTGGCGCTCGAAGAGCCGCCGCGCGAGACGGCCGCGCCGCTGCGGGTAGACTAGGCCCTTCACGCCACGCTCACGCTCTGACGCATGCCCTCCGTGCTCCTCACCGGCGGCACCGGTTTCATCGGCTCGCATACCTGCGTCGAGCTGATGACGGCCGGATGGACTCCGATTCTCTTCGACAATCTGTGCAACAGCTCGAGGGCCGTGCTCGACCGGATCGAGGCGATCACCGGACGCCGGCCGGCGTTCGTCGAAGCGGACCTTCGCGACCGCGCTGCCGTGGACCGCGCGCTGCGCGACAATCCCGTCGAGGCGGTCATCCACTTCGCCAGTCTCAAGGCGGTCGGCGAGTCGATGTCCGATCCGCTTCGCTACTACGACAACAATGTCGCAGGGACGCTGGTGCTGCTCGATGCCATGCGGCGGAATGGCGTTAACCGGATCGTGTTCAGCTCGTCCGCGACCGTGTACGGCATGGCCGAGAAGATGCCGCTGGCGGAAGACGCGACGACGGGACCCATCAACGCGTATGGGCGGAGCAAGCTCATGGTCGAGCAGATGCTCGCCGACTTTGCCGCGAGCGATCCGTTGCAGCAGGCGATGCTGCTGCGTTACTTCAACCCCGTGGGCGCGCATTCGAGCGGGCTCATCGGCGAAGATCCGCGGGGAACTCCCAACAATCTCATGCCGTTCGTGGCCCAGGTGGCGGTGGGGCGGCAATCCCGCCTTCGCATCTTCGGCGGAGACTATCCGACCGGCGATGGAACGGGAGTGCGCGACTACATTCACGTGGTCGATCTGGCGCAGGGGCACGTCGCTGCCCTCGCGAAGCTCGGCGATTCCGCGGCGGGGCGGGCAATGGTGGTGAACCTCGGCACCGGGCGCGGTCACTCCGTGCTCGAGGTCGTGCGGGCCTTCGAGGCGGCGAGCGGAAAGGCGATACCCTACGATATCGTCGCCAGGAGGCCGGGTGATGTCGCCGTGTGCTTTGCCGATGTCACTCGCGCGAGCGAGCGGCTCGGCTGGAAAGCGCAACGTGGCCTGGACGCGATGTGCACTGACGCATGGCGGTGGCAGAAGGCGAATCCGGACGGATTCGAACGTTCTCCGCGCGCGTAGAACGAGGGGCGTCCCCTATTCGCGGCAGGGGCCGTCGCAGATCAACGGGAGGCCACCTGCGCCGCGATTTCAGACGGGGTGCACAGTCTGCCGTTGATCGGCTTTCGCGACGACCATCGCGTCGTCGGCGAATGCAATAAATATATGCAAAAACATAATGTTATGAAGATAAACCGCGATAAGGTCCATTTGGCATGTTTTGTGCAGTACGGAACCCTACTCCCGTCGAGCCTCGTCCAAGAGCTCGCGATGTGCTTTGCAGAGAAAATGTGAACAAACCCTAGGCAGGCATGGTTCGGCTTTTCAACCACTGGTTCGCGTCGAACACATTGATGCAGGTCGCATTCGATGCGCTCCTGCTTTTCCTGTCGGTCGTGCTTGCAGTCGCATTCCTCAATCACGGCGAAGTCACGACGCCGCTCGCCGTGGTCCCGGATGCGTTGCTGTTCGCGTTCACGATGGTTGCGCTCAACACCGTGGTCGGGCTCTATCAGCGCAATCCCGGGCGGACGTTCGCCCAGACGACCGCCCGCATCGTGATCTCGCTCATGCTGGCCGTTCCGGTTGCGTGGGCGATCTTCACGTTCCTGCCGCGCGACCAGGAATGGGATGTCACGTTCCGCCTGGCGGTGCCGCTCGCCTTCGTGACTTTCGTCGCGATCCGCGGCCTCGCTGCCCACAGTGGAGTCTCGCCGCTGTTCGCGCGCCGCACGCTCGTGCTCGGCACCGGCGCGGAAGCGGCAGCGGTCGAGCTTTCCCTCGCGCATCTCGGCCAGGCGATACGCTTCCTGGGCTTCTATCCCGCGAAGAAGTCCGACGCGGCCCACCAGGTTCCCACCCAGCGAATCATCTCCGAGGGCATGGACCTGGTCGATGCGGTGCGCCGCCACAAGGTCGACGAAATCATCGTCGCCGTGCGGGAGCGCCGCGGCGGCGTGCTTCCGTTGCGTGAGCTCCTCGACTGCAAGCTCATGGGCGTGCGCGTCCTCGACCTGTCGAGCTACTACGAGCGCGCCGTGGGGCAGCTGCGATTGAACTCGCTCCACGCGAGCTGGCTGATCTTCGGCGACGGGTTTCGGCAGGGAATCGTGCGCACGGTGGTCAAGCGCCTGTTCGATATCTTCGCGGCCACGGCGTTGCTGCTCCTCGCGCTGCCGGTAATGGTGGTCACTGCGATCGTCATCGCCGTCGAGAGCGGCTTTCCGGTGCTGTACCGGCAGGAGCGCGTCGGGCAGGGCGGGCGCCTCTTCGAAGTGATCAAGTTCCGCAGCATGCGACGCGATGCCGAGATCGACGGCAAGCCGCGCTGGGCGACGAGCAACGACGATCGCGTCACGCGCACCGGCAGGATCATCCGCAAGCTGCGGATCGACGAGCTGCCGCAGCTCATCAACGTGCTGCGCGGCGACATGAGCCTCGTGGGGCCGCGACCCGAGCGCCCGTATTTCGTCGATCAGCTCGCGCGCGAGATTCCCTACTATGCGGTGCGCCACAGCGTCAAGCCGGGGGTGACCGGCTGGGCGCAAGTGCGCTACCACTACAGCGCATCGCTCGACGACGCGATACAAAAGCTGCAATACGACCTTTATTACGTCAAGAATCACACGCTGTTCCTCGATATCGTCGTCCTGTTCGAGACCGTTGGCGTGGTCATGACCGGCGAAGGTGCCCAGTAGCAGCGCGGTCTCGTGCTGCGCAACCATTCCGGAAACCCCTGCGCTTGAGCCGCGATGAGGCCGAAACTGCGATTCGCTGCGAACGGTGCGGGCGCCACAGGGCGAACGCCCGCCACAAGCGCGCGATTCGCGCGACAATGTTCCCTTTTCGAATGAACGGACCCTCGCAGGCCCATGAATCCCAATCTCCCGACCGTGGCCGCCTGGAGCTATGGCCTCGCGGCAGCGGCCTATGCCGCCTATGCGCTCTATCTGGGGTTTGGCTGGCGCGGCGGGGTGCGCGGCCTGGCGCTTGCGGCGGCGGTCAGCATCACGGCCCTGTGGGGCCTCGTCGATCTCGTGTTTGCGCTGACGCAGGACTCGGCCTTCTACGAGACCGGGGCCGCCATCGACGTGATTCGGATGGGCGCCTGGTACGCCTTCCTGTTGTTGCTGGCGCAGAGCGCGACGGCCGGCACGCCCGACGCGGCGCTGCGCCGGCCCAGCTGGTTCATTCCCCTGGCGGCGGCTCTGGTCGTGATCGGAGTCGGCGCGCAGCTCGCGCTTGCGATGCGTCTCGCGTTTCCGGCCGATGCCTTGCGCCTGTCGCTCTTCGACGGAATCGCTCTCAACGTGTTCGGACTGGTCCTGCTGGAGCAGGTGTTCCGCAACACGCCGGAGGACGCGCGCTGGAACATGAAGCCGATCTGTCTCGGCCTGGCAGCGGCATTCACTTTCGATCTCTATCTCTTTGCCGACGCGCTCCTGTTCGGTCGCATCGACGCGGACGCGTGGAGCGTGCGTGGCTTCGTGCACGCGCTCGTCGTGCCGCTGCTCGTCCTTTCGACGACGCGCAATCGCGATTGGACGTTCGGCGTGGCGTTGTCGCGCCGGGTGGTGTTCCACTCGACGGCGCTGGTTGCCTCCGGCATCTACCTGTTGTTCATCGCCGGGGCGGGGTACTACGTCCGCTATTTCGGGGGCAACTGGGGGCGCGCGCTCCAGGTGGCCGTCATCTTTGCCGGCCTGCTGGCGCTCGGCGCGATGGCGTTCTCGGGGGCGCTTCGCGCGAAGCTCCGGGTCATCGTCAGCAAGCACTTCTTCAGCTACCGGTACGACTATCGCGACGAGTGGCTTCGCTTCACGCAGGCGCTGTCGGCGCGGGGCGGGCAGCGCGAGCTCGGCCAGGACGTCATCAAGGGACTGGCCAACCTCTTGGAGAGCCCGGCGGGAAGCCTCTGGCTTCGCGACGCGAGCGGCAGGAACTTCGTCCAGGCGGCGCGCTGGAACATGCCGGCCGATTCGGTGTCCGAACCCGCGGACAGCGAATTCATCCGTTTCCTGACCGACTCCGGCTGGGTCGTCAATCTCGAGGAATTCCGGTCGTCGCCGGAGCGATACCACAAGCTGCGCCTCCCTTTCTGGTTGTCGGAGTGGCCCAACGCCTGGCTCGTGATACCCCTCGCTTCCATCAGCGAGCTGATCGGATTTGTCGTGCTCGCGACGGCGCGGGCGCGGATCGACGTCAACTGGGAGGTGAACGACCTGCTCAAGACAGCGGCGCGCCAGGCGGCAACGTTCCTGGGGCAGATGCAGGCGACCGAAGCGCTGCTCGAGGCGCGGAAGTTCGACGCCTTCAACCGCATGTCGGCTTTCGTCGTCCACGATCTCAAGAACATCGTCGCGCAGCTCTCGCTGATGCTCAAGAATGCGGAGCGCCATCGCGACAATCCCGAATTCCAGAAGGACATGCTGATGACGGTCGAGCACTCCGTCGACCGCATGAAGCAGCTGATGATGCAGCTTCGCGAAGGCACGACGCCGGTCGACGCGCCTTCGGGCATCGATCTCGTCGCCGTCGTGGATCGCATCCAGCGCACGAAGGCCAACCAGCAGCCGGGCGTCGAGCTAAGGCTCGAGGCGAACGTTGCGGCGCAGGGCCACGTGGATCGCCTCGAGCGGGTGATCGGGCACCTCGTGCAGAATGCCATCGATGCGACGGCGAACGACGGGCGGGTATGGATCCGGCTCGCGAAACTGAATGGACTCGCAATGATCGAAGTCGGTGACACCGGACGCGGCATGACGCCCGAGTTCGTGCGGGAACGGCTCTTCAAGCCGTTCCAGACGACCAAGCCGACGGGCATGGGCATCGGCGCCTACGAGAGCTTCCAGTACGTGCAGGAACTCGGCGGGCGCGTCGAGGTCGACAGCACGCCCGACGTGGGCACGCAGGTGCGCCTGCTGCTGCCGGCTTTCGAGGCCGCCGGCGACTCGGCAACCGGAGCGCAGAGGGAAGTGACGCAATGAATGCCAAAGCGCGGTCGCTGCTGATCGTCGAGGACGATCCTGCCCTGCAGAAACAGATCTGCTGGGCATTCGACCAGTACGAGACGCTGCCCGCGATCGATCGCGAAAGCGCCCTCTCCCAGGTGCGCCGCCACTCGCCGCCGGTGGTCACGATGGACTTGGGCTTGCCGCCGGATCCCGACGCGGTCACGGAAGGCTTCAAGCTCCTGGAGCAGATCCTGGAGCTCGCTCCCGACACGAAGGTGATCGTGCTCACGGGTCAGAACGACCGCGCCAACGCCGTGCGCGCAATCGGCTGCGGCGCGTACGATTTCTTCGCGAAGCCGTTCGAGCCCGAGCTCCTCGCGCTGACGATCGATCGCGCGTTTCGCCTGCACGACCTGCAGCGCGAGAACCGGCGGCTGCAGGAAACGCGGCAGCCCGATGCGTTCGGAGGCGTGCTGACGCGCGATCCGGAACTGCTGCGGATCTGCCGCATCATCGAGAAAGTCGCGGGTACGGGCGCCACCGTGCTTCTGCTCGGAGAAAGTGGAACGGGCAAGGAGCTCCTGGCGCGCGCCGTGCATGATTTGTCCCCGCGGCGCGGCGAGCGCTTCGTCGCCATCAATTGCGCCGCCATTCCCGACAACCTGCTGGAAAGCGAGCTCTTCGGCTACGAAAAGGGAGCGTTCACCGGGGCGGCGCGGCAGACGATCGGCAAGATCGAGACCGCCAACCGCGGCACGCTGATGCTGGACGAGATCGGCGACCTCCCGCTTGCGCTGCAGGTGAAGATCCTGCGCTTCCTCCAGGAGCGGGTCATCGAGCGGGTCGGCGGCCGCGACGAGATCGAGATCGACGTGCGCATCGTCTGCGCGACGCACCAGGACCTGAAGGCGCTGATCAAGGAAGGCCGCTTCCGCGAGGATCTCTACTATCGGCTGGCGGAAATCGTCGTCGACATTCCGCCGCTTCGCGCGCGGCACGGCGATGCCGCGCTCCTCGCTCACGCATTCGTCCAGCGGTTCGCGGCCGAGCAGCGCCGCCGGTCGATGACGCTGCGCTACGACGCCGTGGCGGCCATCGAGGCGCATACGTGGCCGGGCAACGTTCGGGAGCTCGAGAACTGCATCCGGCGCGCCGTGATCATGGCGGACGGCAACCAGATCACCGCTCTTGACGTGGGTCTCGGCGAGGGTGCCGAGGACGATCTCGCGGCGCTCAACCTCCGGCGTGTCCGGGAAGACGCCGAGAAGCGCGCGGTCATCACGGTGCTGTCGCGCGTGAACGGCAACATCGTGAAGGCGGCGGAAATTCTCGGGGTGAGCCGGCCGACGCTGTACGACATCATGCACAAGTTCGGGCTCAAATAGCTCTCCACCCCATACAGGCAACAGAGGAAGCGAGGTACCGAAATGAACACGCGGAGAACAATTGGCGCGACGGCGACGTGGGTGGTGCTCGCCGCGGCGCTCGTGGCGGGATGCGCGGACAAGCCCGAAGGGCTCGTCGCGTCGGCAAAGGAAGCCCTGGCCAAGCGCGACCGCAGCACCGCGATCATCCAGCTCAAGAATGCGCTGCAGGAGAATCCCGACCTCGCCGAGGCCCGGTTCCTCCTGGGCAAGACGCTTCTCGATACCGGCGACCCTGCTGCGGCGGAAAAGGAGCTTCGCAAGGCGCGCGAGCTCAAGGCTCCCGATGCGCAGGTCGTGCCGATGATCGCGCGAGCGCTGCTGCTGCAAAACGAGCCCAGGAAAGCGATCGAAGAATTCGGCAAGGTCGAGCTCCAGGATCCGGAAGCGCGCGCCGAATTGGCGGCGATGCTCGGGCAGGCGTACATGGTGACGGGGAACGCGGGAACCGCGCGACGCTTGTTCGAGGACGCGCAGAAGGCGGTCCCGGGCCACCCGAGCGCGATGCTGGGCGAAGCGCGGCTCGACGCCGGCACCGGGAAACTGACGGAGGCGATGGCGGTCGTCGAAGGCGTTCTCGCCAAGTCGCCCGACCTCGTCGAGGGTTGGCAGCTCAAAGGCGACATCGCCGGCATCATGGCGCAGCCCGAGAACGCGATCGTCGCGTACCGGAAGGCGCTCGAGCTGCGCCCCGACTTCCTGGCCGCCCACACGCGAATTACGGGGATCCTGATCCAGCAGGGCAAGACGCAGGAAGCGAACGCGCAGGTCGACGCGATGAAGAAGATCGCGCCCAAGCATCCGCAGACGCTCTACCTGCAGGCGCTCCTCGCGTTCCGCGAAAAGAACTACATCGCAGCCCGCGAAGCCATTCAGCTCCATCTTCGCGCGGTGCCGGACAGCCTGCCGGGACTCGTGCTGGACGCCAACATCGCGTTCCACCTCGGCGCCTACGCGCAAGCCGAGACCAGCCTGCTGAAGGCGTTGCAGCAGGCGCCGAAGGAACGTCTCGCCAGGATGATCCTGGTCAACACCTACCTTCGCAGCCGCCAGCCGACGAAGGCGCTCGACGCGGTCAAACCGCTGCTGCAGGGCGACGGCGAGAACAACGCCGACGTCCTGGCGCTCGCCGGCGAAGTCTACATGCAGAACGGCAACACGACGGAGGCGGAGCGTGTCTTCGCCAAGGCCGCGGCGCTCGATCCGAAGGACTCGAACAAACGAACCTCGCTGGCGCTGACGCACATCTCGACGGGCGAGTCGGAGCGTGGCTTCAAGGAGCTGGAGGAGGCCGCAGCCGCCGACGCCGGCATCCGGGCGGACCTCGCGCTGATCGCGGCGCACACGCGCCAGCGCAAGTGGGACGCCGCTCTCAAGGCGATCGACGACCTCGAGAAGAAGCAGCCCGACAAGCCATTGCCGCACAACCTGCGCGGCGCCGTCTATGCCGGCAAGGGCGATACGGCGGCGGCGAGGAAGAGCTTCGAACGCGCCCTCCAGCTTGAACCGACCGATTTTGCCGCCGCTGCGAGCCTCGCGCGGCTGGATCTCGCCGACAAGAAGCCCGACGATGCCCGCAAGCGCTTCGAAAGCGTGATCGCCAAGGATCCGAAGAACGCGCGCGCGTTGCTTGCCTTGGCAGAGCTTCGCGCGCAGGGCGGAGGAACCACGGACGAAGTCGCCGCGCTGATCAGCAAGGCAGTGACTGCAGACCCCACCAACGTGACGCCACGGCTCGTGCTCGTCAATTTCTATCTGCGCGCGAAGGAGCCGAAGAAGGCCGTCGCTGCGGCGCAGGATGCACTTGCGGCGATTCCCGATCGTGCCGAGTTGCTGGAGGCAGCCGGGCAGGCGCAACTGGCCGCCGGCGATACGAACCAGGCCGTCGCCACGTTCACCAAGCTCGTGAAAGCACGCCCGGGGGCGCCGGAGCCGTACATCCACATGGCCAATGCGCAGATGGCCGCCAAGGACCCGGATGGCGCGCCGCTCCCGA
>Ga0207701_10006535_pt1 | contig 11619 bp, 9 predicted proteins | sample KBSSwiSSwithPhiX_FD_184294 | JGI IMG/M metagenome (GOLD analysis project Ga0207701, IMG submission 184294) | Switchgrass rhizosphere bulk soil microbial communities from Kellogg Biological Station, Michigan, USA, with PhiX - S5 (SPAdes) (version 2) | ecosystem: Environmental > Terrestrial > Soil...
GCCAAGGTGACCGCGACCGGAACGCTGTCGGCGCTGGTGACGGTCCAGGTCGGCACGCAGGTGTCGGGCCGCATCAAGGAGATCCTCGTCGACTTCAACGCGCCGGTGAAGAAGGGCCAGGTCATCGCGAGGATCGAACCGGCGCTGTTCCAGGCCGCGATGGAGTCGGCGCGCGCCAACTATCTGGCGGCGCAGGGATCGATCGCCAAGCTCGAGGCGCAGGCCGAGAACGCCAAGCTGCAGTTCGACCGCGCCGAGCAGCTTTTTGAACGCAAGGCGATCGCGCAGGCGGACCTGGACACGGCGCGGGCGACGATGCGCGCCGCCAACGGCGACGTGGTCGCCGCGAAGGGAAACATGGCGCAGGCGCAGGCGGCGCTGAACCAGGCGAAGGTGAACCTGGATTACACGACCATCGTGTCGCCCACGACGGGCGTGGTGATCTCGCGCAGCGTGGACGTCGGCCAGACGGTGGCGGCGTCGCTGTCGGCGCCGACGCTGTTCCTGATCGCCGAGGACCTGACCAAGATGCAGGTCGACACCAGCGTCGCCGAGGCCGACATCGGCAAGCTGAAGGCGGAGATGGACGCGACCTTCACCGTCGACGCTTTCCCGTCGCGAACGTTCAAGGGGAAGATCCGCCAGATCCGCAACGCGCCGCAGACGCAGCAGAACGTCGTCACCTACGACGCGGTCATCGACGTCAGCAACCCGGGCCTGGAGCTGCGCCCCGGAATGACGGCGAACGTCACCTTCATCTACGACCACCGCGACAGCGCTCTGCGCGTCGCCAACGCAGCGCTGCGCTTCCAGCCGCCGCCGGAGCTGGCGCGTGCGGCCTGGGGAGGTGGCGGTGGACCCGGACAGAAGGGCGGCGGTCAGCGCGGGCCGGGCAGCGGCGAGGGCGGCGGGCGCCGAATGGGCGGCGGACGGCCAGGTGGCGGCGGCGGCGAGACGCCGGATCGGCGAATGCTGTGGGTGCTGCGCGGCCCGACGCCGACGCCCGTGCGCGTGCGCGCCGGCGTCAGCGACGGCACCAACACGGAGATCGAGACGACCGAGCTGCACGAGGGCGACCACGTCGTCACCGACGCCGAGATGCCGGGCAGCGAAAACAAGACGCCGCCCGCGGGCGGCGGCGCCTTCAGGCGGGTGTTCTGATGGGCGAAAATCGAGACGCGGCGCCCGCGCAGCCCATCGTCGAGCTGGCGGGCGTCACGAAGGTCTACAAGCTGGGCGACGTCGAGGTGCACGCCCTGCGCGGCGTGACGCTGTCGGTTCGCAAGGGCGAGTTCGTCGCGGTGATGGGCGCGTCGGGCTCGGGCAAGTCGACGCTGATGAACATCCTCGGCTGCCTCGACAAGCCGACCACGGGCGCGTTCCAGCTGGACGGCCAGGCGATCGCGCGGCTGGACTCCGACGGGCTGGCGCGCATCCGCAACCGGACGCTCGGCTTCGTGTTCCAGAGCTTCAACCTGCTGTCGCGCACCACCGCGCTGGAGAACGTCGAGCTGCCGTTGCTGTATTCGGAAGTCCCGGCCGGCGAACGCCACGCGCGCGCGCGCGAGGCGCTGGAGCGCGTCGGCCTGGGCGAGCGCATCCACCATCACCCCAACCAGATGTCGGGCGGCCAGCAGCAGCGCGTCGCGATCGCGCGCGCGCTGGTCACGCGGCCCAAGGTGATCCTGGCCGACGAGCCGACCGGCAACCTGGACTCGGAGACCAGCGTCGAGGTGATGACGCTGTTCCAGGACCTGTGGTCGGCCGGCATCACCATCCTGCTGGTCACGCACGAACCGGATATCGCGGGATTCGCGGGGCGGGTGATCAGCATGAAGGACGGCCGCGTCCAGTTCGATCGCCGGCAAGAGCCCGACGATGCACGCCAGGCGCTGGCGCGCGCCGTCGCTGAACGCGAGCGCGAGCAAGCGGCCGAAGCGCACGGACCGGTGGCGCCATGACCGGGTTGCAGACGATCCGCATCGCGGGCAAGGCGCTGATGCGCAACAAGCTGCGTTCGTTCCTGACCGCGCTGGGGATCATCATCGGCGTCGGCGCCGTGATCGCGATGGTCGCCATCGGCGACGGCGCCAAGGCGATGGTCGAGAAGTCATTCGCCGCGATGGGATCGAATCTGCTTGTCGTGATGTCGGGGAGCACCACCGCGGGTGGCGCGCACGGCGGCTTCGGGTCGATGCCGACGCTGACCTGGGACGATCTGGCGGCGATCCAGCGCGAGGTGCCGACGATCCAGTACGTGGCGCCGCAGCTGCGATCGAACGCGCAGGTGATCACCGAAGAACAGAACTGGTCCACCAGCGTCACCGGTACGACCGCGGAATACTTCCTGGTGCGAAGCTGGCCGACGTCGGCGGGCGCGACGTTCGGCCCCTCCGACATCGACGGCGCGACCAAGGTGGTGGTGCTGGGACAGACTGTGGTCGACAAGCTGTTCGGCCCCAACGCGGACGCGGTCGGCCAGATGGTGCGCATCCGCAACATCCCTTTCCAGGTGGTGGGCGTGCTGGCGCGCAAGGGCCAGTCGCCGATGGGCCAGGACTACGACGACGGCGTGTTCATCCCGTCGACGACGTTCATGACCAAGATCCAGGGCGGCCTCAAGAAGTACCTGCAGGGGACGATCATGGCCAGCGCGCGCTCCGGCGACGAGACGTCGAAGGCCCAGCGTCAGATCACGGCGCTGCTGCGCGAGCGCCACAACCTGCCCAAGGGCACCGACGACGACTTCTCGATCCGCAACCTGGCCGAGATGGCCAGCGCGCAGCAGGAAGGAACCAAGACGCTGACCACGCTGCTGGCCAGCATCGCGGCCGTGTCGCTGCTGGTGGGCGGCGTCGGCATCATGAACATCATGCTGGTCAGCGTGACCGAGCGGACGCGCGAGATCGGCCTGCGCATGGCGGTGGGCGCGCGTCGCTTCGACATCCTGACGCAGTTCCTTGTCGAGGCGCTGACGCTGTCGATCGCGGGCGGCATCGTCGGCGTCGCGCTGGGATTGGGCATAGGCCAGCAGCTATCGGACCGCTTCGGATGGCCGCTGCTGATCCGCCCGCAGATCATCGTCATCGCGGTCGGCTTCTCGGCGGTGGTCGGCATCGGCTTCGGGCTGTACCCGGCGCGGAAGGCGTCGCGCCTGGACCCGATCGAGGCGCTGAGGTTCGAGTGACGCGCGCGATCGCTGTTGTGCTGGCCGCGCTGCTGTTCGCGCCGTCGGCGGCGCACGCGGACGACGACGCCGACGGGGCGTTGCCCGCGGAGCTGTCGCTGGACGCGGCGCTGCGCATCGGGCGCCGGCACCAGCCCCAGCTGCGCCAGGCGCGCGCGCAGACCGAGGCGGCGGAAGCGAAGGTCGACGAGGCGGTGGCGGCGCTGCTACCGCAGGTCACCTTGAACCTCGGCTACCAGCGCGCGACCTCGAACTACGCGCCGCCACCCGGCGGCACCGCGCCGACGGGAACGACACCCCGCCCGACGCCGATGCCCTCCTTCGACACCGCCAACTACTACCGGAACAGCCTGAACGCGACGCAGCTGATCTGGGATTTCGGCCAGACCTGGCGCAGGAAGGACGCCGCGCGCGCGACGGCCGAGTCGCAGGAAGAAGCCGAGCGCGCCACCCAGCTCACCGCCGACCTCGGAATCCGGTCGGCGTTCTACACGGCGCGGGCGACGCGCGACTCGGTTCGCGTCGCCAAGGAGACGCTCGCCAATCAGACCAAGCACGTCGAGCAGATCCAGGCGTTCACCGAGGTGGGAACGCGCCCCGAGATCGATCTCCTGCAGGCGCGCACCGACCAGGCCAACGCGGAGGTCGCGCTGATCAACGCGCAGAACGACTACGCGACGGCGCGCGCGCTGCTGAACCAGGCGATGGGCGTCGAGGCGCCCGCCAGCTACGAGGTGGTCGGCGCCGCGTCGGCCCCGCTGTTCGGCGAGGACACGGCGCTGGAGACGCTGGTCGATGAGGGGCTGCGGGCGCGGCCCGACGTGGCGGCCAAGGTCGCCGAGCTGCGCGCGCAGGATCTGACGAACAAGGCCACGGCCGGGCGATACGGTCCGGCGCTGGCGGCGTCGACGGGCCTCACCTACAACGGCAACGAGATCGGGAACCTGGTCTGGAACTGGAGCGGCGGCTTCTCGCTCGCGTGGCCGATCTTCGAGGGCGGTCTGGTCCGGGCGTCGGTCCGCGAGGGCGAAGCGAAGTCGGCCGCGCTGCGCGCCGAGGTGGACATCGTCCGCCAGCAGGTGCGGGTGGACGTCGACCAGGCGCGGCTGACGATCATCGCCGGCAAGGCTGCGATCGCGGCGGCCGAGCGCTCGCTGGCGAACGCGAAGGCGCGCCTCGACCTGGCGGAGCTGCGCTACCGCACCGGCGTCGGCAACGGCATCGAGTTATCCGACGCCCAGCTGGCGGCGGCCAACGCCGGGTTCCAGCTGCTGCAGGCCACCCTGAAGCTCGACACCGCCCGCGCCCAGCTGCAGCGGGCGCTGGGGCGGTCGTGACGTCTAACCTCGACTAGCGGCTCCCGCGCGCAGCGCGGGTGTGCCGCTACCATTGAAAAAGTAGTCGCAAACCGCGCCTGCGGCGCGGAGCGACTAGCGCGTGCGGCCGTGACGCCGGCCGGACTCGACGGCGGGCGGCGGCGGCGACGGCAGCTGCTCGATGATGATTCCGTGCGCCGGCGGCGGCGACGGCGGCGTGACGGGCGGGGCCGGCGGCGGCAGAAAGACCTGCGGCGCGGTCGACGCCAGCACCATCGGCGTCCGCTCGGTGTGGTGCCGGTGAACGGGCGGGCGGCTCGCGTGGCGGCGCGGGCGAGTCTCTGTGCTGCTCGCCGATTCGTCGGCGACGCAGCTGTTACGGTCCGACGTCATGTCCGAGCGGTCGCGCAGGCGCGCGTTCTCGGCGCGCGCCTCGGCCAGCTCGGTGCGCAGGCGCGAAACTTCCGATTCGCGCGACTCGCGCTGGGACGGCTCACGCCACTGCTTGCGCGGCGTCCGGCGGTCGTAGGAGTCGAGCAGGTCGCGATCTTCCTGGCGCACGGGAATCAGCCGGTGCGGATTGTCCGCGAACGGATCCTTCCAGAACATGTGGCGGACCTTCTCGACCGTCGCGTGCTTCATACGCGCGGCGTCCTTCTTCGACTCCTCGATCACCCGGTCGGTGGCGGAGCTGGTCGGTCCGTTCCAGCGAATCATCGCCTCGTACATCAGATCAGCGTCGGTGCGCTCCTCGGGCGCCGGCTCGCCGGACGCGGCCGCCAGCTTGGCGAGCAGCTCGCGCATCTGCGCGTCGTCGCCGGGCGCGCGGCCCACGCGATAGCGCTCCCTGCCGCGCGCGAGCGCGCACGTCGACACGCCGACCAGCGTCGTCAGCATCAGCGACCCGATCAGAAGCTTTCCCAAGGTGTGGTTGCGCAACATCGGACCCTCTCGTGTTCTTGCAGTAGGGGAAACACGCAGAAGGTACGCCCCTGACCGACACAATCAACATGAATTTCTCAACATAAACAGCTATTTCCGGCGTTGCCGGAAATGCCAACCGGCTCATTTTTTTTTGCCGCGCCGTCCCGAGATTGGACAACAACGGTTACGAAGCGGCCTCCCGGATAGGAAATGTTTCGTGTTTTTCGGATGCGTTCGGTCAGGTCAGCGGCTGCAGACCGTAGTCCTCGGACACCAGATCTCGAGCCGAAGGGCCGGCGCGTTCATGGCCCGGGACCACGAAAAAAGCGTCGGCCTGGACGTTCGCGAAGTTCAGCAGCGGGAAGATCGAGACCAGCTGCGCGAAGGTCTGACGGGTCAGCCAGGCGGACTCGGGAATGTCGCACTCGTTCCCCAGCGTCTCGTCCGCGTTCGAACCGCGATCGACCAGCACCATCGCGGTCGCGAGCACGTACGACGATGAAGGCGTGCCGGCGTTCTCCGGCTCGGTCGCGGCGCTCTCCTCGATCTCGCGCGCCCATTCGTTGAACAGCTCCTGGGCGCGGCCGCCGCGCACGAGATCCCAGTCGCCATACTCGAACGTCGCTGTCGCGAGCAGCTCCGACAGACGTTTCCAGAAGCGCTGCTTGGCGGTCACCGACTGGCGCGCGCCCGCGTCGCGCGCCAGCAGGTGATGCAGCTGGCCGCGCAGCGGATCGCGCTCCTCGCGCTTGAACGCGACCTGAACGCCGAAGAAGGAATAGGACACGTTGCCTCCGTTTGACGATCAACCGAACGACGAGTACCCGCGCCCGAACGATCCGCTGCGCCCGCGGCCGTAGCTGCTGCCGCTGCCCGGCACGCGCGTGGTGATGCGTCCGAACCAGCCGGGCTTCACCACGCCGGGTCCGATGGCGCGGTTCGCGAACATCGTCGCCCGCGCCACCGGGCGGTAGCTGGAGGCGCGCGACGCGGGCGGGATCGGCGCGGGCGCCGACTTCGACGCGCGCGCGACGTCAGGCCGCGACGCCTGGTACCAGCCGTAGTCGCGCCAGAAGGCGATGTGCCCGCCGCCGTGGTAACCGCCGGCGTGGTAACCGCCGCCGCTGTAGTGGAAATGCCGCGGGACGCTGCGCGCGACGCCCGCGTCCGGCGCCGGCGCCGCGACCCGGCCCACCACGGCGCCTTCGGGATCGGGCTGGAAGTCGGCGGTGGCGACCGCGCGGACCGCCAGACCCTCGACGTCGTACGCGGCGAGCGCGCCGTTGAGATCGTCGGACTCCTGCACCGGATCGCGCTCGGTCACATACATCAGGTGGGTGACACCGAGCTCGGCGAGCGACGCGCGCGACGGCAGCGAGACGACGTAACGGTTGTCGAAGTCGGACGTGGCGTCGCGGTAGTGCGCCAGGCGGTTGGCGTCGAGCACGAACGCGGGCGGGGCCGACCACGGGCGCCTGGCGGCGACGCGCTCGAACCGCGGCAGATAGTAGAGGGCCGCGTCCAGCGTCCGATGCGAGGGAACGACGCCGCGCGGGTGTGGCCAGTTGTCGAACATGAACACCGGCGCGAACAGGTCCGCCAGCCCGGCCGCCAGGGCGACCGCTTCCGGTCCGGGCAGATCGATCACCAGCGCCGTGTCGGTGGGACGGCCGGCCGCCTCGAACATCTCCGCCAGCGCGCGCCCGCGCGCGTACGCGTCGTCCATCGCGGCGTTCTGGATCGGCGTCAGGTAGCGCGCGATGGAGCGCCCCGCCTGATGGTCGGGCACCTGGAACAGGGTGGGCGAATAGAAGGGCCGCAGGCGGCCTTCGGGCGCGAACAGTTCCGCCAGGTGGCCGCTGGCCAGCGCCGCCTGCCAGCGATCGCTGTCGTCGACGTCCTTGGTCCACCCGTCGCTGACCGTCAGACCGCGCCTGTCGTCGCCCACGTCCCAGCTGGTCCGCCGCTGGAGATCGATCGCGTCCAGCGTCTCGACGACGCCGTCGTCACCGCCGCCGCTGCAGCCGCTGTAACGGAAGAATCCGAACGCGACCAGGCCCGCGCCCAGCAACACCTTCGCGATCACCTCGCGGCGCGCGGGATCGTCGGCCCGCGGAGCCCAGGCCCCGGTTTTCGCCATCGCCTCGTTCCACCACCGCGCCCCCTCGCCGCCGGGCCCATCCAGCCAGGTGATGCGGAGGAAGGGGTCCTTGTCGGGCTCGAAGCTCACGGTTCGATCACCACGGGCGCGGAGATCGCGCCGGCGTCCGTCGCCCCGACCGACAGGCGCGTGTAGAGACCGGCCGCGCGCCCGCCCGCCAGCACGACGCCGTGATTCGCGACGCGCCCGGCGCCGTCGCGGCGGCTTTCGAAGTGGCGCTGCGCGACCCAGCGGTTCGGGATCGCGTGCGCCAGCCAGTCCGCCCACATCTCCGGCGGCGTCTCGCGGCCCACCAGCACCTCGTCTCCCTCGCAGCCGTAGTCGGTCTTCAACACCCAGGCCTCGCGCTCGCGCCGGAGCAGCTCGCGATCGCACGCTTCCAGGCGCTGCGTGAACGGGACAGCGGCGCGGATGATCGCCTGGGCCGCGGGCGAGAACTGGTCGATCGCTTCCCAGCAAAACGCGAACGCGCGCTTGTTCTGCGGCAGCACCGCGCCGAACGGGTTGACCACCGCGACCTTGCCGGCCAGCTCGGCGCCCAGCAGCGTCGCCAGCGGCTGCGACAGCGGCTCCGGATCCGGAAACGGCGCCTCGTCATCGCGCACCGGAAGCCGCTCGCCCCACCAGTCCGTCTTGTAGTGGCGCAGCACCACGTCGCAGCGCCGCCCGAACAGCGCCACGCCGCCGTCGGCCAGCGGTTGCAGGTTGTACGGCGATCCGAGGACGACGTCCCACCCCTGCGCCTCGCACCAGCCGCGGTACAGCGCGATCAACGCGAGGTCCTCGCTGAGCTCGGTCGGGTAGACGATGCCGATGGTCAGCCCGCGATCCCCGGCGCCGCCGTCGCGCGCCGGCGGCGCGAACCGCGACATCACCGCGACGAACGCGGCGCGCAACCTTTGGTTAGGGTCGATCAACCCCGCCGGCGCGCACACCGCGCTCAGGCTGATCGCCTCGGCCAGACCGCTGGGCGTGTCGCAGTTGACCTCGCACACCGCGGGCCAGTCGCCGTCGCGCAAGAAAACATCCGCGCGGGCGATCCCGTGCCACAGCGGCGCCGACGTCTGCCACATCAGCTTCTGCACGGGCGTCAGCGCGAAGAAGTCGTCCAGCAGCGCCGGCTGCGCGCGCACGATGCCGGCCAGCTCGTCGAGCACGGCCGCCACCGATTCGGCCGCGCGCGCCATCACGTCCCACTCCGCGCGCCGCACGCGCACGGGCTGGGCCTGGAACCGCGGGCGTCCGTCGAACCACGGATCCGTCACCAGTCCGGTTCGCGTCAGGCGCTGCGCGAAGTCGACGTAGTCGCGTGAGGAGCCGGCGAGCTCTGCTCGCCGCGCATCATCGCGGGAGGGTTTGGGAACCCTTTGAGGGTTCCCATGAGAGTAGTCGGCCGCCGTCATCCCAGCGCCGTAGCCAGCAGCGCCGTCCCGACGTAGGCGAGCGCCTCGATCGATCCGACCGCGACGCTGCGCTCCTGCGCGATCATCCGGTCCAGGGCCCCACCCCGCAGGCGCGCGGGCAACCCGAGCAGCAGCCGCGCCACCACCAGCTGCCGCACCGGGTACAGCGCCAGCGCCAGCAGCAGCGCGACCGCGAACGCGCGCAGCGACGCACGCCAGCCGAGGAACGGCCCCGAGGCGGCGTGCGCGACCACGATCGCCAGCGCGAGCGTGACGCCGACGTAGCTCAGCGCCGACGCGACGTTCTCTCCCATCACCTCTTGATCGTCGGCGTAGCGGGTCAGCCCGCGATACAGCAACTGCAGCGCGACCAGCGCGGCCACGCCGACGAGAAAGAAGCACGCCGACACGGTCAAGCTGCGCAGGTCGCGTCCGAAGAAACAGCTCTCCAGGATCCAGCCGACCGCGACGAAGTTACCGCCAGCGACCAGCCCGGCGGCCAGGTTGCCGCGCGCGATCTCACGGCGCAAGCGTCCGCGCAGAAACACCACGCCGACCAGCGCGCCCGTCGTCCACAGCAGCACGATCCCGACGGCCGCGTACGCGGCGGCCCAGCGAAGGCCGCTCAGCCAGTCCTGCGACTCGCGCAGGACGCCGTCGACCACCACGCCGGCCAGCAGGGCCAGGCCGATGATGAAGCCGACCCTGCCCAGCGGGCGCGCCAGGTTGATGTCGGAAGACCGGGCCTCCATCGCACGCGAGTCTACGGGGAACACCGGTGGACCGCGAGACTGCATTCGTAACCGGTTTCGTATGCTCGTTACGCGCACGCGACACGGCGCGCGCGACGCAACGGCTTCCGGCGTCCGACGGTTGGTATAGCCGCTGCAGTTTTCCGTGCTCTGGGACGGGCGGGCGAAGTGGCGCAGGCAAGGCTGGGATCGGGAGCGCTGTCGTTCGCCGTTGCTCTGGTCCTCGCGGCAGCCGCCGCGGCTTGCGGCGACGACCTGTCCGCGCGCGTCGGGATTGGAAGCCAGGGTGGCCCCTCATCCGCCGGGGGAATCGGCGGGACAGCCATCAGCGGAACGGGCGGCAGCGCCGGCGCCGGCGCGACCGGCACGACCGGGACCGCCGGGTGGTCCGGTGGCGGTCCCATCGGCGGCAGCGGCCCGCCGCTGATGCCCGGTCCGTGCGCCGACATTTTCTCTGATGATCAGGTGCCGACCTACGAGCTGCAGATCGCGCAGTCCGAGTGGGCCGCGCTGATGAGCGATTTTCGTTCGATGCAGCAGAACATCGCCGCCCACGACGACTATCACCCGTACCACTACCTCGCCGAGTTCAAGTACGGCAACGAGGTCATCCGCAACGCGCTCATCCGCCTGAAGGGGTGGTCATCGTGGTGGCAATCCCAGATGGACGACCCGCCCAAGCTGCAGTTCGTGATCGCGTTCAACGAGGTCGACAGCCACGCGCGCTTCCACGGACTGCGCAAGATCGAGCTGGACATGCCGCGCATCGATCCCTCTTACCTGCGCCAGCGCATCGCGCTTTCGTACCTGCGTTCGCTGGGCGTCCCCGCCCAGTGCGCGAACAGCGCGCGCGTGTTCATCAACGGCGCGTTCTACGGTCTGTACACGAACCTGGAACGCCCGGACCAGGACTTCATCACGCGCGTGTTTCCCGACGCGGATCGCGGCGACCTGTGGGACTACGGCGGGGCGCTGCAGACCAACACGGACACGATGGGTCTGTCCAAGCCGCGCCTGAACGCCTTCTGGGCGGCGACCGACGCCGCCTCCGTCGCCGCGATCACCGACATGGACGAGGCGCTGCTGGAATGGGCGTCGGAGGCGATGCTGGGCGACCCCGACGGCTTCTGGATCGGCCACACGAACTGGCTGATCTACGATCACCCCACGCGCGGCTGGCTGTGGATCCCCCACGACCTCGACGCCACCATCGACTGGCTCGATCCGCGCATCGACCCGATGTACTACTGGGGCGGCCAGACCGCCGGCTGGGCGCCGCCCTGGCAGCACTACGTCGCCGTTCTGAAGGACGACAACTGGCGCGAGCACTACGTCGCCGCGCTTCGCCGCAGCCTCGACGCGTACGTGGCGGCCCAGCTTCCCGAGATGGTCGATCGCTTCGCCGCGCAGATCCGCGACGACGTCGCCGCCGATCCGACCCGCCCGTTCACCTTCGACGATCACCTGCGACAGGTCGATTACTTACGACAGTCGATCTTCGTGCGCATCGACAGCATCCGCGCCTGGCTGGATTGCCGCGCGGCGCCCGATGGCGCCGCCGACGCCGACCTCGACGGGCGGCCGTTCTGCATGGATTGCCAGGACACCGACCCGACGATCTATCCGGGCGCGCCCGAGATCTGCGGCGACACGGTCGATCAGGACTGCGACGGCACCGACCTCAAATGCAACTGAGTCGGGTCGCCGCGCAGTCCGGCCGAGCTACATCGGCGCGCCGGCGTTGATCCAGCTGGTGATGGTGCTGATCTGCGCCGCTGTCAGGCACGTGCGCATGCTCGGGCATTCGTCGGGCATGCGCGCGTTGGTGCAGCCGCTGACCGACGCCATGACCGCCTGCGCGATCACGCTGGTGCCG
>Ga0207701_10006536_pt1 | contig 11619 bp, 9 predicted proteins | sample KBSSwiSSwithPhiX_FD_184294 | JGI IMG/M metagenome (GOLD analysis project Ga0207701, IMG submission 184294) | Switchgrass rhizosphere bulk soil microbial communities from Kellogg Biological Station, Michigan, USA, with PhiX - S5 (SPAdes) (version 2) | ecosystem: Environmental > Terrestrial > Soil...
CCAGCACGCCCGCCAGAAACGAGGCGGGAATGGCAATCCCGATGAACAGAGAAGCCCGGAATCCCAACGCGAACAGGATAATGATGCCCACCAGCAGCACGCCGGTGATGACCGAATTCTGCAGATCGGACAGCATCTGGCGGATGACCTTGGACTTGTCCTGGGTGAAAGTCACCTGAACGCCCTCCGGCCACGTCGCCTGGAGGCGTTCGATCACCTTCTTCACGCCGTCAACGGTTTCGATCAGGTTGGCACCGGTGCGCTTGGACACCTCGATCGTCATCGCCGGCATGCCGTTGACACGCGTGACCGACGTCGCATCCTTGAAGGTCGGCCGGATGGTCACGACGTCGCCGACGGTGACGGCGGCGCCGTTCGATGCCGCCATCGGAATTTTCAGGACGTCCTGCGGCCGCTCGATCAGGCTCGGCACCTTCACGGCGAAGCGTCCCGTCGAACCTTCCAGGGCGCCGGCCGCAATCAGGCTGTTGGAGGCGTTGAAGCCGACGATGAGCTGGTCGAGCGGCAGGTTGTAGCTCTTCAACAAGGTCGGATCGACGATGATCTCCACCGCCTCGTCACGCGAGCCGCGAAGCTCCGCCGACAGCACGCCGGGAACCTGTTCGACGGCGTTCTTCGCGGTGCGGGCGATCTGCAGCATGGTCCGCTCCGGAACTTGGCCGGACAACGCGACCACCAGCACCGGATAGAGCGACAGGTTGACCTCCTGCACGTTCGGTTCGTCGGCATCCTTCGGCAGATCGCGCTTGGCCTGGTCGACTTTGGCGCGCACATCCGCCAGCGCCGACTTGGAATCAAAGCCTGCCTCGAATTCGAGCAGAACGGAGCCGCCGCCCTCGTAGGCGGTCGAACGCATTTCCTTGACGTTGCTGACGGACTTGAGCTGCGTCTCGACCGGCCGCAGCAGCAATCGCTCGGAATCCTCCGGGCTGATGCCGCGCTGTGTCAGTTGGACGTAGACGATCGGGATGCGAACGTCCGGCTCGGCCTCCTTCGGAATCGTGACATAGGCCACGAAGCCGGCGCCCAGCAGGAACAGCAGGGTGACGATCGTCAGCCGGGCATGACTGATGGCGTAATCGATCAGGCTCGACATGGCCGGTTACCCCCAGTGTCCGTCAGCGTTGCGCGGCTTGTTCGGCTGCGGCAACCGGCTCGACCAGGTTGCCTTCGCGGACGAAGTCCTGGCCCTGCACGATGACGCGCGCGCCGTCCGGCACGCCGGTGAGCCACATGGACCGCTGATCGTCTTCGACGACGGTCGCCATGACAAATCCGACCTTGGATTGCGCATCGACCGTCCGCACGCCGATATCGCCAGTGGACGAAACCACCAACGCCGAGCGCGGCACCCGCGTCGCCGGCATCGGCGAAAGTGGAATGCTGACCTCCGCCGTGATGCCGTCGGGGATGACGCGATCGGCATTGGGCAGTTCGACCTCGACCCGATAGGTGCGGGTGGCCGGCGCCGCCGACTTTGATACGTAACGGATGCGGCCCTCGCGGGTCTGTCCGGACACGAGCTTCACTTCGGCGGTATCGCCGACCTTGACGCTGGCGACCTTCCGCTCCGACACCTCGACCACAGCGAGCATCGGATCGAGGCCGACGATCTGGGCGATTTCCTTGCCGGCAAAGGCGAACGCCGACGTGCCGACCTCCGAAACTTCCGTGATGACGCCATCCCACGGCGCGGTGATGACGCCGCGGTCGCGCTCGGCTTCGGCGGTCGCAAGCGCGGCCTCCGCGGCCTTGTGCAGCGCTTCCATCAAGTTGAGATCCAGCCGCGGAACGGCGTTGGTCAGAATCAGCCGCCGCTTGGCCTCCAGCTCGGCCGTGCGTTGATCGAGCAGCGCCTTAGCTTGCAGCACCTGGGCCTCGCGCGCATCGTCCGACAGGATCGCGATGATGTCGCCCTTCTTCACATGCGAGCCGCGGCGAACCCGCAGCTCCTGAAGCATGCCGTTGGTGCGCGCGAACGTGACGACCTTGCGGTCGGCCTCGGTGCGGCCGGACAGCAGCAGCTTGCGGCTGTGCGACACCACGTTGGTGTCGATGACCGCGACGCGGAATCGCTTCTCGGCCTTGGTCTCGCCCACCTGAAGCGCGGCTTTGCTCTCGCCCGATTCATGCGGAATGAGATACCCGGATAGAATCCATACGGCGGTCGCGGCGACCAGACCGACGGCGGTAATGCGGCTCGCCTTCATGACGGCTTCCCCTTATTCACAACGGCCAGCGGCGGGCGGCCCCGCAGCAGATGGCGCGCGACATCCATGAACACCGGGATCATCGCCTCCGCCCGGAATTGCGGATCGAGCGCGCGCCGCCACCAGACGCCGTCGGCGATGATCATCAGCATGTCGACTGCGCCCTCGATGTCCGCCTCTTTCGAAATGTCGCCCTGCTCGGCGGCGGCACTGAACATGTCCGTCAGCCATTTCCGGACGTCCGCATCGAAACCGGCCGAGATGCGCGCGATCTCGGGATTGCGCCGGGCCTCGGACATCACTTCGGTGCACAGCTTGACCTGCTCGATCGAGCGGACGGTGAAGTGGTGATGCGCCATGCCTTCGAGCACGGCGAAAAGACCTTTCGAAAGATCGGCCTGCGCAAAACTCTGTCCCACCTCGGCGCGGTCGCGCTCGGCGATGCCGGCGATGATCGCCTCCTTGGAGGGGAAATAGCGGTACAGGTTGCCGGCGCTCATGCCGGCCTCGGCGCAGATGGCCTGCATCGAGGTCTGGTGGAAACCGGACCGGACAAAACAGCGCTGCGCCGCGCTGAGGATTTCATCCCGGCGGTCCGCCTGCCTTTGAATATTAGGCCGATTCATGGGGTTACCGCGGCGCAAAATAGAGAATGAACGTTCATTCTCATAAGCGCGTTGGCAACCCTGCGTCAAGCCCTGCCGAGGACGACACTTAACGCTGGGTCCCTGTGGCGCAGGACGCGCGGTTTTTGCTGCGATCCCGCCGGTTGTTTCCAACCTGCTCCCTCCTTGTCCTACTTGGCCATTTCCTTGAACGCCTCCTCCGCCTCGTGGGTGGCATGATTGCCGGCGGGCGCGCCGCAATAGGCGGTGGCCTGCATGATGATTTCCTTCAGCTCGTCCTTGGTGAGGTCGCCGGTCGCAAGGCCCGATCGCACATGCAGGCGAAACTCCGCCCAGGCGCGCAAGGCGATCATGATCGACAGCGTCATGAAGCGTCGCGTCTTCAGGTCGATGGCGGGACGCGTCCAGATGTCGCCCCAGACGTGGCTGGTGATCAGCCGCCCGATCTCGGCGTTGAAGTCGTTGCGGTTGGCGAGCGATCGGTCGACCCAGGCGTCGCCGAGCACGCGCCGGCGCACCTTCATGCCGTCCTCGTAACTGTCCTTATGATTGTCTTGCGCCATCTCGCTCTCCCTTCGAATGGCCGGCCGCGGCGTGCTGCCGCCCGGCGACGGATCGCATCAAGGTAGACCAGCCGCCTCGGGTTCGTTCCGCCAAAATGCGATCTCGGGTTCGTTCCGCCAAAACCCATCGTTCGTCATGGCCGGATTTGTTCTGACTTGTTCCGGCCATCCACGCCTTACCTTACCGCCAAGGCGTGGATGCCCGCGACACAGGCGAGCGCAGCGACGCCGTCCTTCGGACGGCTTTGCGCGGGCATGACGCTGGAAAGTCATCTGCATAAATTTCAACATCGTCCTTTCTCTGTGAATGTTTGTTGACCCGTGCGGGAGCGTTGCCGCGCGGCGCATCCCGGCGGGCTGTCGTGCCAAATTGTCGGTTTCGAACCCTTCGCAATCCCAAAAGAGGGAAGCGGAGCGCCGAAATTCGCGGGCGCGGAACGCCGCACCCATTGGCCTGCCTTGCGACAAGGCCTCTCCCGTCTGCGGACGGGATTGCCGGCCCATAACGCGGACCGGCGCGCCTCTCGGCGCTCCACCGCGGCGTTTTCCTTAAGTCTCGAGACCGCCTTCTGGAAACGGACAGGGGCGGCCTTTACGGAACGCCCTTGATCCCGCAGGTTTTTCGCCCTGCGTTCATCCGCTTCCACCAGCCCGTTGCCGGACGGACCCACGTAGTTGGGCCGGGCGGTGTCTCCCGAGACCCCCGGAGATCCGGTTGCGTAGACCGGACCCGCAGGCGCCGCCCCCACTCCGCCAACAAGCGTCACCGGTTGACGCCCTCTGTTGAGCAGGGATGGCTGGAATATCGTCGCGGTGGGTGACGAAAATCAAGCGGGCGCGAGTCGAAATCTGTGAATCTAGAAAGAGCGACGAGTGTGCGTAATCTGTGAACAACCTCAACGTCTCGACAGGCGCGACGGATGGCAACTGTCGAAATTTTGGTGCGGAGTTCGTCGCGCCTCGGCGCGACTATTCTCTAACGGCCGCGACCGCACTGGGATCGAGCCAATGAGGCTTGGGGACGTTTCGACTTAGGAAATGCAAACCAATTTCTTTTTCCGCGCGCCGCACGACCTTGCATACGCGACCCACGTTGCCGTCATGTGTCATATACACAATGAACTTATCGGGTAGTTCGACAGAATCTTCGCAGGTCAGCTTGGCTCCAGAATGTGAAACATTGCTGAGGTGTCCCTTGATCGGAGGCTGGCCCGGCCCACCGTCAATCCAGCACGGATGATCGATCGCTCGACGAGCGCCTTTTCGCCTCTCGGCCGACACGGCGGTATCCTCGCTGGTGATACAAGCGTCCCCAATGCCTAGCGCGTCAGCACTTTAGAAAATCGTAAATTGGAACCTTCAAATAAGGACGAATACGCCGCCATCACTGGGCGCAGCCATCCGTTCCTGGCAGGCCACCTGGCTGTTACGGCTCGAAATTCAGACTACCGATTGGATTGCATATCGGCGGCGCTGCCCGGCGCGGCCGCATCACTGGTGTGCTTATAAGCCAGAGCGGTTTTGCGGGCTTTTTCCACGATCCCTGAAAGGCGCTGCTGCAACATCTTGGTTGAGATCGGCCAGACCATGAAGTGCGGCGCACCGTGCTTCATTGCTTTGTGCACGTCTCGGCTTTGGCCGGAACTGGAAAGCACAATGACCGGAAGGTCTGGATACGGAATCGTGGGCGAGGTTCGCACCGTGCGCAGCACCTCCGCCGCATTGAAGACCGGCAGCTCCCAATCCAAAATCATGACGTCCGGGTTGACGGCGATAATCGCATCGAGCGCCGCAGCCCCGTCGATTGCCTCGTGGATATTCTTGACTTCGAGCTGCGACAGCATCGAGCGCAGCAGCGCGCGCGGGTGCGGCCTGCCATCGGCGATCAGAATGACAAGGCGCTTGATCACCTCGGCATTTGCAACAATGGCCATTCCCGCTCCGCCAGCCTTCGTCGAAGGCCTGAGAGTGAGGCGTAATTCCTGTGATTCACTTAATGTCTTGGGCTGAAGCCACGGGCTGAAGGACGGACGCCTCTACCGGCTGAAGGTCTTGATCGCCTACCGACCTCATTTAGCTCGGATTAACGAAGCGTAACCCGCCATTCCCTTCACACGGCGGCTTGGCGCAGCGGGGTCCGCCCATTCGCCAAAAGATGGCGGGTGCGGCTGCGGCCTTCGCTCTTCGAGCCTCGGCAGACAGGCCGGTGCGCGCACCGCGCTTACTCGATCACCTCATCCGCGAGCAACTGAATGGAGTTCGGCAGCGCGAGGTTGAGCGCACTGGCCGTCTTCAGATTGATCACCATTTCAAATTTGGTCGGCTGCAACACCGGCAGGTTGCCGGGCTTGGCGCCCTTGAGAATCTGGCCCACGTAGTTGCCGGCCTGGCGGTAGCCGTCGGTGATGCGCGGACCATAGCTGATCAGTCCTCCCGCCGCGGCAAATTCGCGAAAGTGATAGATCGCCGGCAACCGGTTTTGCGCCGCAAACGCAATGATCCGGTCGCGCCGGGTGTCGAAGTACGGATCGGCCGCCACCAGGAGTGCATTGACCCGCTCGCGAACGAGTGACGCAAATGCGGCGCTCAATTCGTCGTCGCTGCTGGCGGGTGCGATGACGAGCTTCTGGTCGACGGTCCGCGCCGCATTCTCGATTTGCTGCGATTGCTGCGCTGCAGGCGCAAATTTTGGATTGAGCAAGACGCCAATGAGGGCAACGCCTGGCACGAGCTCGCGCAGCAGACCAACACGTTTGGACTCCATCTCATTGGTCCACAGCGTGTAGCCGGTCAGGTTCGCGCCGGGCCGGTTGAAGCTATCGACCAGGCCCGCCTTGATCGGATCGCCGCCCATACCAAAGACGATTGGAATCGTCGAAGTCGCCCGCTTCGCCGCGATCGCCGAAGGATCACCCCCGACGCCGACCAGAACGGTCACCGGACGGCTGACCAACTGGGCCGCCAGCGCCGGCAGTTGATCATACTGCCCATTGGCCCAGCGAAACTCGATGATGACGTTCTGACCCTCGACGAAGCCGGCCTCGCTCAAGCCTTCGCGGAATGCAGCCACAAGATGAGCGGAATCCGGCGCCGACCGACCGCTCATGAAGCCGACCACCGGCAGCGCGGCCTGTTGCGCGCGCGCACCGAGCGGCCAGGACGCCGCCGCACCAGTCAAAGCGCTCAGAAAATCCCGCCGCCGCATATTTACCCCTAGGCAATAAGGTGGCGGGTTACGCCTCCCGGCCTTCGCTCGTCGAGCTTCGGCGGAAGTCGGCTAATCCGCCCTGCAATTTCGAATAATTGGAGCGGGCGAAGGGAATCGAACCCTCGTATGAAGCTTGGGAAGCTTCCGTTCTACCATTGAACTACGCCCGCGATCGCAACGCTTCCAATTTTTACTCCGAATTTGCTCCGCATTCTACCGTGAGTGCGGACTTGATGGCAATTTGCGCTGACCGGCTAATCCGTACCGCGCCATGCCTCCCCACAGAAGCTGCCGGCGACGACCGGGAAATATCCTGCCGACGCATTCGCGCCGTCCAAAACTCGTTGCGCGAAACAATGTGCCAGCGAGATCCTTCGCACCGCCGGGCAGGTTCGAATTTTTTAATGGTCTGCAACAGCCCAAGGAATTGATGAGCGTGGCCTTATCGGAAAATTCCATAACCGACAATTTTCGCGCCCATGCGGCGCGCCGGGTCAGGCGGCCCTACTCGTTCGCCGCAAATCGAATTCCAATTTCGTTGCCGGATCGCCACGCGACCTGGCATCGGCGGTTCGCCACTCCACCCACCGATAGCTCAAACTCCGCCGGCACGTTCTCCGCCGATTTCACCCTCAGCCTTGCGCCAGTGTGGCTCAGATCGACGATCGCCCAGGGATTGTCCGCGGTCCCCTCACCGTTGGCGTCAACGGAGTAAAATTGCCGCATTTTTAGCCGCCTTCCATGGACCATTTCGTCAAAATCGAAAAACTCAAAAACCGCTTCTGAGGACATTGGAGGTCCAGCCTGGATAGAAACCAAGGCAAGATGATTGCAGCATCCCCCGTCGCCGTTCCGCTCATAACAAAAGTCATGGTGGGACCAAAGCCAAAGTCCGAACTACAGTAAACTCACACATCGAATGGAGTTTCAGAGCGCAATTAACATTCGTGAATGTGCTGATGAGGGCGGCCATTTTGATGAACGGTTATGGCTAAAGCGCCGCGGATCACCGTGCCTTGACGGTTCCCAGGCCAAAGCGGGAAGCGCCCCAAACAAATCCGTAAAGTCCAAGCCGGGCTTTGGTTGCGAAGAACAAGAAGGCCGATTCGCCGATCATCGCGGTGGCCGAGGCAATCGCGGCCCCGGTTACGCCGAAAAACGGAATCAAAGCGATGCACAGTCCGAAATTCAGCGCAAATGCTGCGCAATAAACCAGCGCGCAGGCGCGCCATTCACCGACAATGCTGAGAAGCCGCTCGATCGGCCCCACTGATGCCCGGGCAAGGAGCCCGACGCCGAGAACGAACATCAGATGATAGCCGCTGGCGAATTGCTCGCCAAACAGATTGAGCAGTTGCTGTCCGGCGACGAGCAGCAGTGCCGTCACCACGGCCGACGGCCAGAACGTCCAGCGGATGACCTGGGCGAGGAATTCCGACAGGCGATGGCGATCTCCGGCGGAGTGGTACTGGCTGAACCGGTGCATCGTGGTTGCCGAGACCGCGAAATGAACAAACGCCACCAGCGCCAGCGTTTTTAGTGCCGCATAATAGATCGCAACCTCTTCCGGCGACACGAACTGCTGCAGAACCAGGATATCGACGTAGCTCAGCAGTAGAAAAAAGACTTCGACCAGGGCAATCGGCAGCGCGACCGCGTACCACGCGCCAAAAGCAAAACTTTTCGGACCATGTTCAACCCGCTCAGCCAGGCGGCGATTAAGCACAAAATGCGTGCCCAGTGCCGTGATCCACACGGCCGCCCCGGAAACAAGCATCGCGATGAACGCATTCACCGGTATCCCGGCAAAATAAATCACGCCGATGGTCGCTGTAAGAAGCAGCTGTCGAAAGATAAATGTCGGAGCCAGCGCCAGACCCATCCAATCATAGGAGCGCGCGACTCCGCCCTGGGCTTGCGCCATCGCATACGCCGGCAGCGTGGCGCAGGCGACGTAGAGCGGCAATGCTATTGCCTGGTCGATCCAAGGCTCCAAAAGCTTGACCACTGCGGCGCCGCATCCCCCGACGATGGTCGCAGCACCCATGGATAGCCACCGGCTCACCGATAGAAATCCGCGGAGGCACGCAAGCTTCTGTTGCTGGACATACTCCGGAATCAGACGCTGGGCCGCGGAGGCCAAACCCAGGTCCACCGAAGACCCCAAAAGAAGCACCCAGGTCCAAACACCGACATAGATGCCGAATTCGTAGCCGCCCATCCAACGAGCCAGCAAGACTTGCGTGCCGTACGCCAGAACGGCACTCCCCACACGGATCAAAAAGACCAAGCCGGCCAGTCGCTGGACCAGACTGTCCTTGCCAATTCCGAACGAGGCCGACAATTTGTAAAAAGAATTGACCAGGGTCGACCGGCTCAAACGCTGCGCGGCGTGCTGGGATTCAAGCGTCGACATGATCGTCTCCGCCTTGGCTTCGCGATCCGCTCATTTGAATTTCGCGTCGCGACATTCTGGTCCTTGCGGCACTCAGCGGGATCTTTCAAAAAAACACCCAGCCGACGAGTCGGTCGGCTGGGCATTCATTGGCACAGGCGGCTTGCGTTCGCTGCCGACTCGTTCAGTTCAGCGCGGTTGATACGCTTGTGAACGTCGAGGCCAACTTGGTCCCAAGCCCTTGAACGACAGCGATGATCGCGACGGAGATACCTGCCGCGATCAATCCATACTCGATGGCAGTCGCACCTGATTGGTCTTTCAGAAAAAGCGCTATCAATCTCATCACAGACCCCATTCCCGAAGATCGGGCGCGCCCACTCGCCCACCCATCCACGCTAATGTGAAATCGCCATCGAGCCATTAAGAGTTGGCGTTAATTTTTTCTGAATGGCCGGGGCCGACGAATGCGCACCCCGCGCCAGACAAGCATGAGCGCACGCGCTGGAAGCCGTCGCATTTTCGATTGGGGCGCATCGATCAAAAAGTTGGAGCAACTTGTTGCCGTGCTGGCGTCGTTAACAGAGTCTTAAAAATTGGCGATCCGTTGGTCAATCGAACACATCATCTCGAAAACCAACCGTAAACTGAAATTCACTTTTTTCAGCGGGCCTTTACATCAATTCGCATACATTTCCGTAGAATATCGCCAACGCCCAATCCTAGACCAAGGCACGGTGTCATGACGATGCAATCGATGATCGGCCGCTTCTCCGCCAAGCTTCGCCAGTTCCGCTCCGCCTCCGGCGCAAACGTAACAATAATGTTTGCGCTCTCGCTGGTTCCTGTCGCGGGCGCCGTGGGCGCCGCTGTCGATTACAGCCAAGGCAGCTCGCTGCGGGCCGCCATGCAGGCGGCAGCCGACGCCGCCAGCCTGGGCACGATAAAAACCGCGTCCACGCTCACGCCCGCCCAGCTCCAGTCCACCGCGGCGGGGATGTTCAACGCATCGTTCAATCGGCCTCCAGTCGTCCCCGCCGTCACCGCCACGTACGACGCGGCCAGCAACACGGTGACCGTGTCGGCTTCCGCCACGTTCAAGCCGAACCTGATGAGCATGGTTGGCGTCACCCAGATGAGCATGTCGGCCACATCGAAGGCGACGATCGCAGCCAAGACCTGGCAGGTCTGCGTCATGGTCACCAATCCAACGTCGGGCCATACGCTGCTGGTGAAGGGCGGCGCCAAGATCAACTTCACCAATTGCATGGTTCAGGTCAACACCGCGAACTGGGATGCCGTCGAGTCGCGCGATACTTCCTATATCCACTCCACCAACGGCTCGAACTGCTTTGTCGGCGACATCCACTATGGCGATGTCGTGCCGCCGAAGGATCCGACCTGCACGATGTTCGACGACCCGTTCGCGACCTACGTCGTCCCGGTCAACACCTGCACTTACACCAACAAGGTCGTGACCGTCGCAGGAACAGTGCTGACGCCAGGGACCTATTGCGGCGGCATCAACATCAGCGCCAACGTCACCTTCTCGCCGGGCGTCTATTACATCCAGGACGGCGACTTCAAGGTTACGGGCTCGGCCAACGTCACGGCCAACAACGTGACGTTCCTGATGTCCGGCGCTAACACCAACATCGATATTCAGACCACCGGAACCCTGACTCTGTCACCGAATAACGATGCGAGTGCTGGGCAATGGGCCGGCTTCGTATTCTTCTACGACCTGCCGTCGTCGAAGAAAAACTCCGGTGCGAAAGACACTATCAAAAACGCAACGGTGAATATGTCGGGCATCATCTATTTGGTGGGCCAGCCCTTGACCATCAGCAATAATGCGGTGGTCAACGTCAACCCGGGATCGATCCTGGCCGATATGATTCTTCCGGATGGGGACGCCACGCTCAACCTGACCGGCACGCTAAATTCGTCGTTGGCGGTTCTGAATTCGATGAAGAAAAAGAGCGCCGCCTCGGGCAGCCCAGCCCTGGTGCGGTAAGAGCGATGCCACGCGGCACTGACGCGGCGGGCCAAAGACCATGGCCCGCCGCGTTTTTATTGGGGCTGGCCGCGCTGTTCGCCGACTGCACCGTCGCCCGGTCGCAACAGCCCTGGGTCTGCCCGCCGGCAACACCCGGCTCCATGAACCCGATCGCAACCACACCTGAGGCCATCGCCAAGGGACAACGCCTGGCACAGCAGAGCTGCGCCGAATGCCACGGCGAGACCGGGCTCGGCGACGGCCCCGCGGCGGCCGGACTGAACCCCCGCCCGGCCAGCTGGCGGACCGCCGAATTCCAGGCGCAGAGCGATGCCTGCCTGTTCGCGAAGCTGAGCACCGGCCGCGGCGCCATGCCGCCTGCCGGGCGCATGCCTGAGGCGGAGCGGTGGCAGGTCATCAGCTTCATTCGCAGCCTCGGCGTGAACTGACCTTCCTCTGAACCTCGCGCAGAAGAATCCAGAGCGCGATCGATTGACATTGAATCGGGAGTTCAAATTCCGCTCGTCCCCGCAGACGGGGGACCCAGGCTTTGCCGCAAAAACTGGGTTCCCGCGTTCCGCGGGAACGAACGGCGGG
>Ga0207701_10006539_pt1 | contig 11615 bp, 11 predicted proteins | sample KBSSwiSSwithPhiX_FD_184294 | JGI IMG/M metagenome (GOLD analysis project Ga0207701, IMG submission 184294) | Switchgrass rhizosphere bulk soil microbial communities from Kellogg Biological Station, Michigan, USA, with PhiX - S5 (SPAdes) (version 2) | ecosystem: Environmental > Terrestrial >...
TGCTGAGAGCTGCCCTTTGCCGCCGTCGATCAGGATCAGATCGGGAAACGGCCCGCCGCCTTCGAGCACCGCGCGATACCGACGCTGCACCACTTCTCGCATGGCGGCGAAGTCATCCGGGATCCGGGGTCCGGGGTCCGGGATCCGGGGTTCGGGATTCGGGATCCGGGATTCGGGGTTCGGGATTCGGGATTCGGGATTCGGGATTCGGGGTTCGGGATCGAAAACCGCAGACTGAGGGCTGAGGACCGTGGACTGAGGACCGACGCCCGCGAACCGGAGCCCGCGCACGCGAAACTTGCGGTACTCGCTCCTCTTCATCCTCCCGTCTTCACACACCACCATCGACGCAACCGTGTCACTGCCCTGGATCGTCGAAATGTCGAAGCAGTCGATGCGACGCGGAATGGCGGGAAGATTGAGCCTGCTGCGCAGCGTTTCGAGCGCGTCGAAGTGCGCTGCCGTCGTCTCGTTGAAGCGCGTGCGATAGGAGAGCTCTGCGTTGCGAGTGGCCAGCTCCACCAGCGCGCGCTTGTCGCCGCGCTGCGGCACCAGGATCCGCACCCTTCGCCCCGCGCGAGCGGTCAGCAATTCCTCCATCGCTTCAACGTCTTCAATCTCCTCCGGCAGATTGATCTCCGTCGCCGCCACGCGAAGCTCGTAGAACTGCATCAGTGCCGCATGCAGAACGTCGGCGGCGCCGCCCGCGATGGCGCCGGGATCGGTCCCGAGCTCGACGCGTTCTACAACGCGACCCCCTCGCACTTGAAAGACCTGAATCGCGCCACCGCTCGGTCCAACCTTCAAGCCGAATACGTCCCGATCGCCCAGCCCGGCACTGGCGACCTTCTGCTGCCGGTCGCGAAGCGTTTGCACCGTGCGCAGGGCATCCCGCAGTTGCGCGGCTTCTTCGAATCGTTCTCCATCGGATGCCGACCGCATGCGGTCAAGCAATCGCTCGATGAGCTCGTCGTTACGGCCTTCGAGCAGCAATCTCGTGTTCGCGACCGCCACTCCGTACTGATCTTCGGTGCAGATTTCCGCCACGCAGGGTGCCAGGCACCGTTTGATGTCGTACTCGAGGCAGGGGCGGCCGCGTTGTCCGGTAATCACCTCGTTGCACGAGCGAATACCGAACACACGGTGCGACAGCGTCATCGTCCGGCGGGCCAGTTTGGCTGGCAGAAAGGGTCCGGCATAGAAGTCGCCGGTCTTTTCGACGCTGCGTGCCACCAGAATCCGCGGAAAGGCTTCGCTCGTCGTCAACCGCAGGTACGGGTAGTTCTTGTCGTCTCGCAGCAGAATGTTGTAACGAGGCGATCGCTGCTTGATCAGGTTCGTCTCGAGGACGAGCGCCTCCATGACCGAGTCGGTGACGATGACCTCGACGCGAGCGATCTCGTCGAGCAGCGCATCATGACGCGGGCTCAGGCCGTATGCGCCGAGATAACTGCGCACGCGATCGCGAAGCGAGCGAGCTTTTCCGACGTAAATCGTTTCACCCGCGCTGTTGACCCACAGATACACACCTGGCTGCTCGGGCAAGCGGGCCAGCTGATCCTTGAGGTCATGAACGGGCATGGGCTACCATGACTGGTTCGTTCTCGGTTGAAGAACCTTTAATTGTACTCACTGAAACACTGCTATGAACCTTCGCCGTCGCGACAGACGCTGACCGGACGCTGCGCTTACGAATGACCGTTACGGGCTTCATCGGCACCGTCTGCATGTTCCCGCTGCGCGCGATCATCGGCGCCAGCGTGGCACTTGGCATCCATCCCAACGTTCTCACGCTCATCGGCGTTCTGATCAATGTCGGCGCGGCCTGGGCGCTCGGGAAACAGCACTTCCTGCTTGCCGGCGTCATCATGATCGTCGCCAACATCTTCGACTTCATCGACGGCAAGGTGGCGCACATCACCAACACCGTCTCGCGGTTCGGCGCCTTCTGGGACTCCACGCTGGATCGCTTCTCTGATATCGCTCTCTTCCTGGGCCTGATCTACCTCTATGCGTCGCTGAGGCGCACCGACTATGTGATGGTGACCGCGCTCGCCATGATGTTTTCGATCATGACGAGCTACGCGCGGGCCAGGGCCGAATCGCTCATCGACAAGTGCAAGGTTGGCTTCATGGAGCGGCCCGAGCGTATCGTGCTGTTCATGATCGGGGCGTTTCCGTCGCCGATTCCTCCCTTCGACCACCGCATGGCCGCGGTGCTCTGGGTGATCCTGATTCTGTCGATCGTGACGGTGGCCAATCGCATCCACTACACCTACCTCGTCCTCAACGAGAAGCCAATCCCGGAAGGGTCGAACGTGCTGACCAGGGCGTTCTCGCGCGCGTTCTTCTGGCGCGACGAGCGGGCGAGCGTTCCGTACGACCTGTGGGTGATCGCGATCCTGGCGTTCGTCTGGCTCACGCCGCCTGACTGGCTCCGCGACCCGACAGCGTCCGGCCTTGGGATCTGGGAGTGGATCAGATAGGACCACTAGACGGGCAGTCCTCGCCTGACGCTACTGAGGCGTCACGAATCCTGCGTGAGCTCAGCTCATTCGGTCCGGTGCTCGCGGTAAAGCTGTACCGTCTGACGCTCGATCCCGTACCTGCGATTCCAACGCTCCCCTGCCTCGACCATGAGGCCATGCTGCACGAAGGCGTGGCTCCCCATCTTGCCGTTTACATTCAGGATGGATCATCCGGGGATATCCACGAGGTGGTTGTTGTCCCGTCCGAGCACCGCATCGAGGAGGACATCGTTTCGACCTGGGGCGAATGCTCCCCGGATTCCCGTGCGCGCCTGCTGTCCGTCGTGAGGCAGCGCTTTCCGAACTACCAGGCTCAGGAGACGAAACCTTCCTGGTGGCGCGGCGATCGGCGTGTGGCCACGGCATGCCGCGCGCAGGTCACGCTGCGAGACGTCCTGCTCGGCACAGATGTCGCGCGCGTGAAGAACGGCATCGATCGATTGCAGACGATCGCCATGCTGATGGAAAAGCAGTCGCGCGCCGCGTCCTGGGGCGTGCGCACAGTGAGCGGCCCATTCGTCGCAGCGGGCGGCGTGATCGTGTACTTCGTGTTCGGCGCACTCAGCTTCGGCATGAGCGAGTCAGCCGTCAACATCCTGCGCTACCTGCTGATCGGTCTGCTGGGTGGCTGGTTTCTGTATTACGGCGTCAAAGCTGTCCAGCTGACCGAAATGTCGAATCGGGTATGGAAGCGAACCGCCGAATACAACCTGATCCTCTCTGAACGTCAGCGACTGGGACAGTAGAACTGCAGTTCCGGGTTCCACGTTCCAGGTTCCGGGAACTTGGAACCCGGAACCCGAAATGGTAGTTAACTCGCCTTCCTCTTCTTCCCATTCGCTGCCTTCGCCTTTACAACCGGCTTCTCGAATGCAGCTTTGGCTGGCTTCTTCTTGTCGCTGCTGACTGAATCGAGGCTGCGGCGGAGCGCCTCCATGAGATCGACGACCTTGGGCGGTTCCTGCACCTCGGGCGCGACGATTTCTTCACCGGCGATCTTGGCCTCAATGATCTTGCGGAGACCTTCCTTGTACTCGTCCTTGTAATCCTTCAGGTTCAACTCGCTCTCGAAGGACGAGATGACTTGCTTCGCAAGCTTCATCTCCTCGGGCTTGACCTTCGCCGGCAGGGACCCGAGCTCGTCGATCTGGTCGATGCTGCGAATCTCGGCATCGTGATGCAGCGTGTACATCACGAGTCCCTTCTTCTGCGGCTTGACGGCGACCAGATACTCGCGCCCGTAGAGCGCCACTTTGCCGATGCCCGCCTTCCCCGACATTCCCTCGCGCATGACTGCAAACGCAGATGCCGCCATCGGACCATCAGGCGCAAGGTAGTACGCGCGATCGACGTAGATCGGATCGATCGACGTGTCTTCGGTGAACTGCGCGAGATCGATCACACGAGTCGACTCGACTCGGACCTTCTCGATGTCCTCCTCGGACACCACGACGTAGCGACCCTTCTCGAACTCGTAGCCCTTGGCGAGCTCGGTGTTGGCCACCTCGCGTTCGCAGTGCGGGCACCAGCGTTTTTGCTGGATGCGTGTCTGGCACTCGGCGTGAAGCTGGTTGAAGGAGAGCGCCGCGGCCGATTCAGTCGCCGGATACACCTTCACCGGGATGGTGACCAGACTGACCTTGAGATAGCCCTTCCACGTAGGTCGAGGAGACATATGTCCGGACATTATCGGTGCAAATTCGCCGGCCGAACAGGTCAGATTGAGTCCCGCTCGTCCCTGGCCCCCAGGTCCAGCCCGGCACCCCCCATCTGGATGTCATGTGCCTGAACCCGGTCCCGAAGCAGGCGCCTCGCCTGTCCATACAGAGGCCCTGGCACATCCAGCCGGCGGGCAATGCTCTTCACGTGGGAAATAAGCACGAGCGTAAGGGTAGGCTCTTCCTTCCACGACACCGCCGAGATCTCGGACCAGTTCATGAAACCGCTGTCCGACCAGACGCCGTCGCCATAGAAACCTCGGCGGATTTGCGTGCTCAACGGGAACATGTAGCCGTAGTAGATGAACATCATCGCCTCGCCGAAGATCGACCGTGGCGAGCGCCTGAGGACAAACGCCTCGATGATGAGCAGGATTCCGAGCACCACGCCCAACGCCAGGCTGAAGCTGTAGTACTTCGGCTTCTCGCCTTTCCAGACGAGGAGGGCCGATCGCACGCGTCGTCGATACGCCCAGAGCAACGCACCGAGCCTGATATTGGCGATCAGAAAGCCCAAGCCGAACAGCAGCAGCAGCCGCGGCGTCAGCCAGGCGATCAACGGCACCAACTCCTGAGGAGTCATCGGACCGGTTGTTATTCAACCGGGGTGCCCGAGTCAACCCTAAATGCCTAGGTGGCTTCTTTCGGCGCGATCGGAACGTGGATCTCGGGCGCGATCTGAGTCCGCGACAGATGCGGATCGAAGCAGCGACGGCAGCGTGCTTCATAGAGGCCCGCCGCGCCGACGAGCACCCGGTCGCCGCTCGCGACGAGTCGCTGCGTGTGGTTGGCAGGATTGCCGCACACCATGCAGATCGCGTGCGTTTTGGTGATGTACTCGGCGATGGCAAGCAGCTGCGGCATCGGCTCGAACGGCTTGCCGAGGTAATCCTGATCCAGTCCGGCGACGATCACCCTGATGCCGCGATCGGCAAGCGCGCTGCACGCAGCGGGCAGACCGGCATCGAAGAACTGTCCTTCGTCGATGCCCACGACTTCCGTGTCTGGCGCAATCAGATCGAGCAGTTGCTGCGAGTTGTCGACAACCGTCGACTCCATCCGCATCTCACCATGCGACACGATGTCGTCGGTTGAATACCGGGTGTCGATGCGAGGCTTGAAGACCTGAACGCGCTGACGCGCGATTCGAGCGCGGCGCAGCCGGCGAATGAGCTCTTCGCTCTTGCCGCTGAACATGCTGCCGACGACGACTTCAATCCAGCCCTGATTGGGCTGGCGCACCACGTCCATTGATGATTACTCGATCTTTGATTATTGATTGTTGGTGACTGTTGATTCGTGATCGGCGATTGGCTCAAATCCACAATCGCAATTCAACGATCAACAACAATTCACCAATCAAAGATCACCAGAATCAAAGATTCAGGTTCACGCCCGCGACAGGTATTCTCCCGTATCCGTGCTGACGCGAATCAGATCGCCCGAATTCACGAACGGCGGCACCTGCACGACAAGTCCGGTTTCGAGCGTCGCCGGCTTGACCTGCGCGCTTGCCGTGGCGCCCTTGATGCCCGGAGCCGTGTCGGTCACTTTCAGGTCCACGGTTTGTGGCAACTCGATGCCAACCGGCTCGGTGCCGTAGAACTCGACCGAGATCGTCATCTCCGACTTGAGGTAGTTCACCGAGTCCCCCAGGGCTTCGCTCGAGATGTGGGTCTGGTCGAATGTCACGGTGTCCATGAAGCAGTAGGCGTCACCGTCCTGATAGAGGTACTGCATCTGGCGCTCATCGAGCGTGGCGCGCTCGACCGTATCCTCCGACCGGAGCTTCTGATCCGACAGCGTTCCGTTGCGGATGTTCCGGAGCTTGATGCGCACGAAACCGCGCAGGTTGCCAGGGGTGACGTGCTGGAGTTCGAGGACCCGGAACAGGTCCTGCTCCATCTTGACCAGCATGCCCTTCTTCAGTCGCGTTGCTTGTAGAGAAGCCATAAATGTCGTTTGTAGAACCTTTCGATCGTAGCACATCGACTGCGACTGACCCGGAGGCCGGGATCCCCTGGTCCGGCCTCTAAGAGGTGAAGTCCCTCCGAATCCCGAATCCCGAATCCCGAATCCCGAATCCCGAGTCCCGGATCCCGGATCCCAAGTCCCGTGGTACGATCCCGCCGTGGCTTTCGTACGCTGGGATCCTCTTCAGGATCTGCTGGCCGCCCAGCAGCGAATCGCGCGCCTTGCCACCGCACCGAGCGGGTGGACCCCGGCAGTCGACGTGTTCGAGACACCGGATCGGTACGTGGTGATGATGGAGCTGCCTGGACTCACCCAGGACGATGTGCAGCTGCAGCACCATGAAGGGCGCCTGACCGTTTCGGGGACACGCCGTGAGCGTGAATCAACCTGCGAACAGTTCCACCGAATCGAACGAGGGCACGGCGATTTCACCCGCACCTTTCAACTGCCCCTGCCGATCGACGCGGAACGCATCACTGCAGATCTTCGCGACGGAGTGCTCACGGTGACGTGTCCTAAATCGTCCGATCCGTCCGTGCGCCGGATTCAGATCAGCTGATCGCAATGACTCGCCGCTTCTCGACCCTCCTGCTCGTGCTCGTGAGCTTCGCGGCCGGACTCCTGCTGGCGAATCGCAGTCGAGAGTCTGCGGAAGCAGTCGCTCAAGCGCCGGCACCGAGCCGGCCCACTGTCGCGACGCCCGTGGCAGCCACGTCTCCGGCCGGGACACTCACCGATTTCAGTCGCATCGCCGAGCGGATAATCCCGGCTGTCGTCAACATCTCATCCCAACAAGTCGTGCGGCGGCAGGCGCCAGTCGACCCGTTCTTCAGCCAGTTCTTCGGCGCTCCAGACGAGATCTTTGGCTCGCGCCGCGGAGTCGAAAACAGCCTCGGCTCCGGTGTCATTGTCAGCAGCGACGGCTTCATCCTCACAAACAACCACGTCGTCACTGGTGAAGCACGTCGAGTGACGATCGAGCAACTCGACGTGACGGTCGCGCTCGCAGACAAGCGCGAGGTACGCGCCGATGTCGTGGGTGTGGATCCGGCGACGGACCTCGCCGTGCTGAAGATCGGCGCGCAGAATCTTCCGACGATCCCGTGGGGAGACTCGTCGAAACTCAAGGTCGCCGAGTGGGTGCTCGCCGTCGGCAACCCGTATCAGTTGAGCCAGACCGTCACGCTTGGCATCGTGTCGGCCGTGGGTCGAACCAACCTTGGCGTCTCGTCGTACGAGGATTTCATTCAGACCGACGCCGCGATCAATCCTGGAAACTCCGGCGGTGCGCTGGTGAACGCGCGTGGCGAGCTGGTCGGCATCAACACGGTGATCTTCAGCCAGAGTGGCGGATATCAGGGAATCGGCTTCGCTGTCTCGAGCAACCTGGCGAAGCGCGTCGTCAGTGATCTGCAGCAGTACCAGGAAGTTCGACGCGGCACGATGGGGCCGGATCAGTACGTGCCGCTCTCGACGCGGATGGCCGAGGAATTCGGCGCGCCAGATACGCGGGGCGCGCTCGTCTATCGCATGTCGAGATCATCACCCGCGTATCAGAACGGCCTGCGACCGGGAGACGTCGTGGTCGCGTTCAACGGCACGCCGGTCGACGATCCCGGCCATCTTTCGCGGATGGTGTCGGACGCCAGAATCGGAAGCACGGCGCTGGTCACCGTGATTCGCGAGGGGCGTCGGGTCGAGTTGAAGATTCCGATCGTGCGCGTGCCGAAGGCCAACTAGCGCTAGACGCCGTGGCCGTATCCCGACTCGTGGATCGCCGGCTGCGCCGCCGACGGCGTATCGAACGGATCGACGGCGTCGTGTGACGCCGGGTGCTCGGCCCGGACGCGTGCGATGACGGTGCGAATATCCTGATCGGTCAGGACTTTCCTGTCGTCGGCGATCGCCATCAGGCCTCGGTACACGTCGACCAGTTCATCTCCGTCCAACTGGAAACCCAGATCGGCGCAGCGCCGCTGCACCGCATGGCGGCCCGAGTGCTTGCCGAGGACCAGCGGATTCCACGGCGCACCGACGTCCTCGGCACGCATGATCTCGTAGGTCCGGCGATCCTTGAGCATGCCGTCCTGGTGAATGCCCGCCTCGTGCGCGAATGCATTGCGACCGACGACAGCCTTGTTCACCTGCACGCCCTGACCCGTGAGTTTCGTGAGCATCTCGCTCGACGGGTAGATCTCCTTGGTCTGGACGCTGGTCGTGAACGGCATGTGATCGGCGCGGATGCGCAGCGTCATCACGATCTCTTCGAGCGCTGCGTTGCCCGCTCGCTCACCGATTCCGTTGACCGTGCATTCCACCTGACGCGCGCCTCCCTGAATCGCAGCGAGAGAGTTGGCGACGGCGAGGCCGAGATCGTCGTGACAGTGCGTGCTGAAGATCACCTTGTCTGAATCGGGTATGGCCGCGCGAATTCGCTCGAAGAAGGCGCGGGTCTCGTCCGGCGTGGTGTATCCGACGGTGTCAGGCAGGTTGATCGTGGTCGCGCCAACGGCAATCACCGATTCCACGACCTTGCACAGGAAGTCGAAATCGCTGCGAGTGGCGTCCTCCGCAGAGAACTGCACGTCGTCCGTATGCTGACGAGCAAAGCGTACGGATTCGACTGCCGCCTCGAGGCACTGCTCGCGCGACATGTGCAGCTTCACCTTCAGGTGAAGGTCTGACGTCGCGATGAACGTGTGAATGCGTCCCTGCGCGGCCGGTTTGATCGCCCACACAGCCTTCTCGAGATCGGCACGATGACAACGCGCCAGGCACGCGATCACAGGACGACGGATCTCCGTGGCGATCTGACGGACAGCCTCGGCATCGGCGGGCGAGGCAATCGGGAACCCCGCTTCGATGATGTCCACGCCGAGAGCGTCGATCTGGCGCGCCAGCTGTAGCTTCTCGGCCGGCCGGAGCGAGAATCCGGGTGCCTGCTCGCCATCGCGGAGCGTGGTGTCGAAAACGCGGACGTGGTTATCAGCCATGGGATATTTCCCTTCGCATGCCAGTAAACGCGACTGGTCCCGTTAATGTCAAACTGATAATTATTCTGTTTGGATTATGATCCCTTATCTTGGAGGGACCCCGCCAGCTCACCCGGAGTGTTCGTGGAACTGAGTGAATTACGCGTATTTTTGAAGGTTGCGGCCGAACGGAGCTTCTCCCGGGCGGCCATGAAGCTCCACCGGACCCAGCCGGCAGTCAGCCAGGCGGTCCGCCGCCTGGAGGAGACCGTCGGGGAGCGCCTGTTCGACCGGGCCACCAAGGACGCCTCCCTGACCGAGGCCGGACGCCTTCTCAGGGACTACGCCGAGCGCCTGCTCCGTCTGTCTGAAGAGGCTGAGGGCGCGGTGAAAGACCTGCGCGACCTGCGGCGCGGCAGGGTCCTGATTGGCGCCAACGAAGCCTCGGTCCATGCCGTGTTGCCGCTCATCGCCAAATTCCGTGAGGCGCATCCGCTGGTCCACGTCGATGTGCGCCGTATCCCCGCCCGCCAGGTCGGCGCGGAAGTGGCGCAAGGGAGTCTCGATTTCGGTGTGCTGACGTTTCAGCCTGCCGAGACCGGACTGAGTTCAATCGTTCTCGGCCAGGACGAGCTCGTGATGCTCGTCCACCCTTCGCACGCGCTCGCGCAGAGTCGAGAAGTCACCTTGTCCGAGTGCGCGCGCCAGACGGTGATCGCGCACAACGATCCATCACACGTACGCGATCGCGTCCTGCGGCTGTTCGAGCAGCATCACATTCCTGCCAACATCCTGGTGTCGCTGCCGAGCCTCGAGGGGATCAAGCGCGCCGTCGCGATGCAGATGGGTGTCGCGCTTCTGCCGCGACGATGTGCCGAGTCAGAAATCGTGCGCGGTGAGCTCGTGGCGCTCGCAATGCCGGAGATTCGTCTGCGACGGCAGGTGCGACTCGTGTATCGGAAAAGCGGCGAACGCTCGCACGCCTCCACTGCGTTTTTGGCTCAACTCGACGAGAAGAAACGTCACGCCTCGGTGTAACGGCGGGCCTCAGGCCTGTCGATGATCAGAATCCGGCGACGTACGGAAGACGCGCCGCCTTTGCGTTGACTTCCTCGTAGCGGTCGAGCAGCAGACCGGTCGTGTCCCACGCGCCCGTCGCGAACGCGTCGCGGGCATTAGGTGGCAGGGACACCGAGCATCGGAATTCGCCGGCCTCGCACGTTCCGGCCGTCAGATCGATCCTGAGCTCTGTTCCAGGGTTTCTCTCGACGAGATCCTGCAGTGCTTTGATGTCCGTTGATGACGCCGTCACGCATGGCATGCCGATCATCGCGGAGTTGCCGAAGAAGATCTCGGCAAACGACTCGCCGACGATCGCCTGGATGCCCCAGCGCCGAATGGCCTGCGGCGCATGCTCGCGCGACGACCCGCAGCCGAAGTTGCTGTTGACCAGCATGATCGACGCACCTTGGTACGCCGGCACATCGAAGGTGTGGCGATTGTGCCCGGGCCCGCCCATCTTGCGATCGTCCTCGAAGAGATGCGTCTCCATGCCGTCGAACGTAATCGCGCGCAGGAAGCGCGCGGGCACGATGCGGTCGGTGTCGATGTCGTTGCCACGCATCGGAATCGCACGGCCGGTGATCGTTGTGATGCGCTGCATCAGTCCAACTCCCGCACGTCCATCACTTCCCCGGCCACGGCCGCAGCGGCCACCATCGCAGGGCTCATGAGCAACGTTCGTCCCGTCGGGCTTCCCTGCCGGCCCTTGAAGTTGCGGTTCGACGACGATGCGCACACCTGATCGCCTTCGAGCTTGTCCGGATTCATCCCCAGGCACATCGAGCAACCGGCGCTGCGCCACTCGAACCCTGCCGCGCGAAACACCTCGTCCAGGCCTTCCCTCTCCGCCGCTCTCGCGACGCCGACCGACCCGGGCACGACGAGCGCCTTCACATGTTTCGCCACGTGCTTGCCTTTGACGATGAGCGCAGCTTCGCGGAGATCGGACAGACGTCCATTCGTGCACGAGCCGATGAATGCGACGTCAACCTTCATCCCTTCGATCGGCTGACCGGCAGTGAGGCCCATGTAACTCAACGCGTCCGACACCGCCTTTGGATCGCTGGCACCTGCAGGTGCAGGCACGCGATCGTGCACACCAATCGACTGTTCAGGGTTCACGCCCCATGTCACGATCGGGGTCAACTCACCCGCCTTGATTTCCACATCGTCGTCGTAGGCCGCATCCGCATCGGACGCGATCGACTTCCACCACGCGCGCGCGCGCTCGAACGCGTCGCCCTGGGGCGCAAAAGGCCGCCCCTTCATGTACTCGAAGGTCGTCTCGTCCGGGTTGACATAACCGACGCGGGCGCCGCCCTCGATCGACATGTTGCAGATCGTCATGCGCTCGTCCATCG
>Ga0207701_10006540_pt1 | contig 11615 bp, 8 predicted proteins | sample KBSSwiSSwithPhiX_FD_184294 | JGI IMG/M metagenome (GOLD analysis project Ga0207701, IMG submission 184294) | Switchgrass rhizosphere bulk soil microbial communities from Kellogg Biological Station, Michigan, USA, with PhiX - S5 (SPAdes) (version 2) | ecosystem: Environmental > Terrestrial > Soil...
TGAAGCTTCAATCTCTCACATCGAACTGAGCGGTCAGAGCTTCTACACAATAATTCTTCGCGATATTACTGAACGCAAACGTGGGGTTGATGAATTACGCCTTAGTGAAGAGCGTTTCGCCAAATCGTTTAGAGCTAACCCACAACCAATGTCGTTGACCACGATTACCGAGGGCAGATACCTGGATGTCAACGACAGCTTTCTACAAATGAGCGGTTATAACCGCGAAGAGGTGATCGGTCATACCTCCCTGGAACTGAACATTTGGGAAACTCCCGCATCTAGGACCAACTTCTTAAACAAATTGAGGGAATTGGGATCAATTGAAAATTTAGAGTCTAAATTTCGAACGAAGAAAGGGACCCTTCGAGTTTTGCTTTCGTCAGCGGAGCAATTCGAGATTGGCAGTCAGCAGTGCTTGCTCGTTGCCTCGAGCGACATCACGGAACGCGTGGAAACCCAACAGGCTTTGCAGGAGAGCGAGGAACGGTTTCGCCTTCTGGCTGACAGTTCACCGGTGCTGATTTGGATCAATGGTCAGGATGGCTGTGAGTTTGTGAACCGAAGCTATCTCGAATTTGTGGGTCGCTCGATGGAGCAGCTACTGGGAATGAAATGGACTTCCGTTGTGCACCCCGATGATCTCGAATCGTATCTTGGAGAATACGAACAGAGTCTTCAGAAGCGCAGACAGTTTGAAACTCAAGTTCGCTTAAGGCGTGCAGATGGAGAATACCGTTGGTTTAAATCCATAGGTTTGCCGCGTTTTACACCAGACGGAACCTTTCTCGGATACGTGGGATCGTCCGTGGACGTGAACGATCTCAAAAACGCTGAGGCAGTTTTGCGTGAAAGCGAAAAGCGCTTCAGAAATATGGCTGACACGGCACCCGTCATGATGTGGCTCGCAGATGATAGGAAGGGTTGCACCTACGTTAATAAGCAATGGCTCGATTTCACCGGACGCGGAATAGAAGAGGAAATCGGTGAGGGCTGGTTAAAAGGAATTCATCCAGATGATTACGAAAATTGTCTCCAGACATTCACCGCCCACTTCAATGAACGAAAACCGTTTGAGTTTGAATACAGACTGCGGCGGCATGATGGCCAATACCGGTGGATAATTGACTCAGCCAAGCCATGGGTTTCGGAGGAGGGAGTATTTCTCGGTTATATCGGCTCATGCATCGATATCACCGAGAGAAAAGAATCCGAAGTGGCTTTGCAGAAGGCCCACAAAGAACTGCATCAGCTGAAAAACCAGTTGGAAGCAGAGAATATCTATCTCCAGGAAGAGTTGTTGTCAGACCGCACGTTTGGAGAGATCGTTGGCCAGAGTGATGCGATCAAGTACGTACTTTTCAAAGTTACACAGGTCGCTGCTACAGATTCCACTGTTCTGATCACAGGCGAGACAGGTACCGGGAAAGAGCTTGTCGCGCGAGCAATTCATAGTGAAAGCCTGCGGAAGGATCGTCCTCTTATTAAGGTCAACTGTGGAGCTTTGTCTCCCACACTGATCGAGAGTGAATTATTTGGCCATGAAAAGGGGGCCTTTACGGGTGCAAGTAGTCGCAAGCTCGGTCGCTTTGAACTGGCAAACGGAGGAACGATTTTTCTCGACGAGATTGGAGAGCTTGCTCCTGAGTTACAGGTGAAACTTCTCCGCGTGATACAGGAGCACGAGTTCGAGAGATTGGGCGGTACTAAAACCCTGCAAGTTGACGTACGAATCATCGCCGCAACCAATCGTAATCTCAAACAGGAGGTCGAGGCGGGAAGATTCCGTGAAGATCTTTGGTACCGATTGAGTGTGTTTCCCATAACGGTCCCGCCTTTACGACAGCGGAAGGAAGACATCCCGCTCCTCGTCGAACATTTTGTCCGACGTTACGCCAAAAAATCGGGCAAAACGATCACAGAAGTTTCACCCAAGGCGATGCAAATACTGCAAGCTCATTCGTGGCCGGGAAATGTCAGAGAGCTGGGCAACGTTATTGAGCGGGCAGCCATTCATACGCAGGGAGGTGTTTTGAAATTGGTTGATCGTTTCGAGCCGGTATTGCAAGAAGAACCTTCTGGACTGCAAACGCTACAGGAACTCGAGCACGATTACATCGTTCGAACCTTGGAAAACACCGGATGGCGCATCGAAGGCCAATACGGTGCGGCAAAGATCCTGGGGCTCAATCCAAGTACTCTTCGCACGCGACTGCAAAAGCTCGGAATACAGCGGCGACGTGCGAATCAAGCCTGAAAATATTTCCGTGGAAAACCGTAACTTCGTTGTAATAAAGCGAATTCATCTTCACCGCCACGGACTAAAGCGGTTCCCGCGAAATATAGTGGTCAGATCCGGCCCACACATCACCGCTCGACACTATAAATATCTCTAACCTGCTCATAACAAAGGAACCACACCTATCCGCGGCTTCTTCGTACGTTTGTGCACGCCGATTGCACTGGAGAACGGAGCAAGGTCAGAGTCAATCAGTTCAGTTCAGTTCTCATTTCACCTAACGAAGTTTTCGCCAGATGCGATAGCTGACGTCGGAAAGTGCGGGCCGATTCAAAGGGGATCGTGTGTTTGGGGGTGTCATCGTGATCTTGAACACAACAAGGATTACCGTGAAGCCAGAGAATGGAAACGAACTCGGACAAACGATTGGCCGTCTGGTTGAACCAGCACGGGACATCAAGGGCTGCCGATCATTTCGTTTCTATCTCGATGCTGCCGATGAAAATTCGTTGCTACTTTTCAGCGAATGGGAAACCGAAGCCGACCTCAATAATTATCTTCAGTCAAACACGTTCGCGATTCTAAATGGTGCGATCAAGGTTTTGAGCCTTCGCAGTATTGAAGCGAAGGCCTTCGTAACTGCGGTACGGAACGAGGCTTAAAACGAACGAACCAATGGATGGATGGACTTATGTTAAAGAACACCCAGGCAAAGATTTCACATAAGGCGCAATGGAAAGATCAGTCGGAGCGACACTGGTCACCCTCACTGATTTCAGTCCTAACTAATACTGAGAAGACACCGAAGTGGGGCGGACCCAGGAAACCCGACGAATTAGATGAGTTCCTGGAGGCTATCGTGGATGCTTGTGTGTCCAACGTCGCAGTACTCGACGAATCTGGAACCATTCTCTATGCCAGCAAAGCATGGCGTCTGCTTCAACAGCCCACCGCCATGGGGGCGGAATCCCTCGAGATTGCTCCTTACTATTTTGAGAGTTGCATAAGACTGCACCCGTCCGAAGCCGATGGCGGCGCGGAGATTAGTCTGAAGGACGATTTGCAAGCAATTCTATTTAGCGAGGAAAAGGAATTTCATCAACAGTACTACTGCCGTTCTTTTAAGGAACAGCGACCTTTCACAATGCACGCGGCAAGACTAAATCTTCCGGGATCGATTTTTAGAGTGCTCATCACTCATGAGGATATGCCGGTCGCTCGAGAAGAGGTTGAGAAGAGTGAAAAACGACTAACCCAGTTGCTGGAGACCACCAGAATTCTGGCATGGGAAGGTGAAGTTGAGGGTTTGCGTTTCACTCACGTCGGCGAACAAGCTTTCAAAATGTTTGGCTATCCGGCAAGCGTTTGGTGCGAACCGAATTTCCTTGCGTCGCATATCCACCCCGCTGATGAGGAGCGAGTGATAACCGCTCATCTAACTGAAATAGAGGTTAAGGAACACTTCGATCTAACTTTCAGGATGCTGGGTGCAGATGGACAAGTCGTGTGGGTACAAAACCTGGTCAGTGTCACAAAAGAAAATGGCAAACCGACTCGAATGCACGGTTTCCTGATCGATATTTCCGAGCGGAAAAAGAGCGAAGAGGCGTTGAAGTATCTCAGCGGTCGCCTGATCGCTGCGCAGGAAGAGGAGCGCAAGCGAGTCGCGCGCGAACTACACGACGATTTGAACCAGCGCATGGCCGTCATATCAATCGAACTCGAACAACTGTCTCAGGGTAACCTGGACCGGTCCATGCTGCGGAAAAGAATTCAACGACTGCAGGGCCAGGCTCAGGAAATCTCCAGCGACATTCATCGACTGTCGTACAAACTCCATCCGGCAAAGCTAGACCACCTTGGATTGGCGGCAGCCATTAAGAGTTTGTGTGATGAGTTGCCGGCGACGCCTAGTGGTAAGCCCCGAATTCACTTCCATCAAAGTGGATTCCCGGCCGACATCCCCAAGGACGCCGCGCTCTGTATTTTCAGAATCACACAGGAAGTGCTGCGGAATTGCGTCAAACACAGCGGCGCGCAATCTGCTCAGGTAGTGCTGACAAGAGACTCCCAAGTCATTCGCTTATCCGTCTCCGATAACGGACTCGGATTCGACATGAAATCAGACGTAATGGAGAGAGGACTCGGTTTCATCAGCATGAAGGAACGTGTCCGAATTGTTGGCGGTGAAATCAACATTTTTTCCCACCCGCTTCGAGGAACTCGGATTGATGTTTCGGTTCCCCTAAACACCGAAACTGAAACCGTGAAAATCGAACACGGTGGCCGTGAGAACCAGGTGGTACCGCGCATTGGTAGAAGACCCGTCGCCGATGTGCTGAATTTTCGAATCTGAATTGGAGGAATTATGATCCGTCCCCGAATAATTCTTGCAGATGACCATACCCTTATTCTGGAAGCCCTTAAGAAACTCATCGAACCTGAATTTGACGTAGTTGGCACATTCAGCGATGGGCTGGCTCTACTTGAAGGCGCAGCCGAACTGAAGCCAACCGTGATCGTCCTCGATATCGGCATGCCAAAAACGAATGGCTTGAATGCCGGTGCAAGGCTTAAGCAAACGATGCCTTTGGTGAAACTCGTCTACCTGACGATGAACCAGGATCCGGACATTGCGGGCGAGGCCTTTCGATTGGGAGCCTCAGCGTACGTGCTCAAGAACTCCGCCGCCAAAGAATTACTTCAGGCCATACGCGAGGTAGTACGTGGCGGTTATTACGTGACTCCACTCATGACCGAGGGCATGGACGGATCATTTATCCGCAAGTTCAAACAACGAAAAGCAAAATATAGTTTGACCTTGCGGCAGAAGGAAGTTCTTCAACTTCTAGCTGAGGGGCGCTCGATGAAGGAAGTGGCATTTGTGCTCAACGTATCGCCACGCACCGTCGCTTTTCATAAGTATTCGATGATGGAGCATCTACACATTCGGAGTAGTGCAGAGCTCATCGAGTATGCAATGAGAAGCTCGCTGGCGCCTGCATGAGGTCGTGTACCCACGGCCATCTACATTAGACCTGTAAATAATGCCAGTACTAATTGGCATAGCGCCCGGTTAGCATTGGACCAGTTTGAAAGATACTCGAGATACGAGTGAGGCTTAGTTTGCATGTCAGCGGCAATAACAAAACCAGTCAGAGTTGTTAAGCAAGTCGAGCGAAGGCAAGAGCAATCGTCGTTAGCAACTAGAGATTTGCTAACTGACGCACAGCAACAACGAGCCATGGTCTCCGTAGTAAGTTCCTGGATTACAGAGCAACGAAAATCAAAGGCGATACCAACTACTCTGTTTCGATTGGAACCGGAAGAAAATGAGCAAAACTGATGAGGGCTCCGCTGATTGACATCTTAACTTTTCATAGGCCGCTTAAGTAAGTGGCCACGAGCGGGAAGGGCCAGGCGCTGGGGCAAGCAACATGAGGCAGCGTCTGGCCCTTCCTGTTAAATACTGAGCGGGTATCTCTTTCAAGATACCCGCTCATTCTTTTTGTCTGGCGAGGTTTTAGTATTTGTTATTGGGAAGGTTACTGTTCAATTCAGTGGAGGGACTGCTCTCAAGAACCTTCCGGAAACTGGTAACGCGCTAATACGACGGTGACGTTGTCGACACCACCGGCACTCAGCGCCTTTTCGATTAACGAATCACACGCTGCTGCGGATGATGACGTTTCCTCATTGAGAATAGAAGCGATGGATTCCGCCGGAACCATTTCGGTTAGGCCGTCAGTGCAAAGCAGGATCTGATCATTGTGTGACAGTCGGAAACTCAGCACTTGTGGATCAGCGCGCTCCGACGTTGCGCCCAACGCCGCTGTCAAAACATGATGAAGTGCGTGTGTCGCCGCATCGCCAGGATTAGCAATACCAGCATCGATTAAGGCCTGCGCTAGCGTATGATCTCTGGTCAACTGATGCAGTGAGCCGCCTCGCAATACATAAGCACGGGAATCGCCGATGTGCCCCATCAGAAGCTTGCTACCAAGACTAACTGCAACTGTCAGCGTAGTTCCCATGCCCAGCTTTGAAGTTTCCTGCTGAGCCTCGTCTCTCAATGCCTCATCGACCAATCGAAACCGTTGAGTCATTCTCTCCATCACCTGAGATTCGTTCTTACGATGATCCAATTGCATAATCCAATCGGGAGTGTTGACGACAAGCTCGACTAGTTTGCAAAGGGCCATTCGACTCGCAACCTCTCCGGCGGCCATTCCACCCATACCGTCAGCGACCAGTAGGCCATACCCAACTTCCTCGTAACTATTCTTAAGAGTCTCGTCACCAAGATTCGTGCAGAGGGTGTCAAGGGATCGCTGAAAACGCATCGCCAGGAAATGGTCCTCGTTGTTTTTGCGAACGTGGCCACAGTGGGTTGCTCCAGCAATTTCAACCTTTACTTGTGATGAAGCCGGCCTGGTCTTGGAGTTAGTCACTGTTGGAACTGATAGCTCCTGCGTATTTTTCTCGTGATTTGTAAGCTCACTTCGATTCATCGCTACTACCTTCTAAGGCCCAGGGTTTGTGATCGAACGTCCCGGCCGACGCCAAACGGCGACGACCGGGACGAGTTGTGCTCCCAACCATTCTAGAGAGCACCCTTGGACTAGCGCCTGCCTCTACAGAAAGGAAACGCATGCCCCATATGCGCGTCCCATAGCCCGAGCTAGTCTAAGATCGAGTAAACGCTAACCAATGTGAAGCTCCCCGACTTCTTTTTCACAAAACCGACCGCTAGTGAACACATTGGTTTCGCTCTAACTTCATCGTGGAGTCTAGTTCTCACGGCTGATATCGCTACTGGCAAAAAATACAGGTAGGCACTCCGATTTTAGACTGTCAGTGTTGACAGGTATGAAGCTGATTACCCTGCCCTAGAGTCGCATTGAGTCGGCCCGATAGGCTCTTTCGATGCGGGCGTGAAATCTGGCAGTGCCATCATTTTGTTCTACTTTTTAGGCTTGCGAATGTTCAGGATCGCGCAATTTGTTAGAGCTGAGATATTGATCCTCTGCTTGAGCGCCATCGCGGCGGCGCAGGGAGGATCACCGACCACAGCACCTCCGCCGCCAGCCGGCGATGATTCCGATCCCACAAGGCCGGTCGTCTGGAGTCTGCGAGAGGAGTACTACAACCTTCAGGGACAAGCTTGGAACAACGCGTTTCTTTTTCGGGTAGACCGGGCGGTTTTTAAAGAGCGTCGCCGCCCACTTGGGAAAAGTGGAGTTCTTACGCGGCTTGATATTCCTTTCGTCGTCGCGCACCGCCCAGATGGAACTAGTGCAGGTTTAGGGGACATCTACGCGCAAGCATTCGTACTGCCTTACCGTCAGGGAAAACTCGTTTGGGCTGCAGGTTCTGGCGTCTTCATACCAACCGCTACAAGCCGGAGGCTGGGAACAGGGAAGCTAACGATTGCTCCGGTAATCGCCCCCGTCCGGTTTATTCCGAAGCGCGGATTCTTTTTAGTCAAGGTGCAGGACTTTTTCTCGGTTGCGGGAGCGAACGACCGACCAGATCTTCACTACATGACGATCACTCCGTTGCTGGTGTGGCGCTTGAAGAACAAACCGTACTGGGTACAAGTCGACTCGGAAACTCAGACTTTTTGGAACCGAGATAATCACACCAGTTACAAGGCCGGTTTCTTATTGGGTCGGATAACAAAGCGGCGTGGTGTTTGGATCAAACTGGAAGTAGGAATGGGCCCATACCGCAGTCAGAGCCTGGCGATCAAGACAAGTATTTTTAGAGTGCGATGAAAATCCGCACACCGCGCATCTGTCAAAACTGACAGGTACCTCTTCCCTCACTTTTGGGCAGAATCACCGGGCTCAGCCACCGGACTGTTGTTCCGCGCAACCCAGTAGAAAAGAGACCAAGGCCCTCTAAGGAGACGCTATGTCGCCAAAACTCAGAACCGTGATTCAATTAGTACTGTTTGGTGCGATAACCCTGTTCGTCTTCAGTTGTACTAAAGAAGCAACTGAAACTTCCACCTCAACTTCTTCTGACGGATTAGACCGAACTAACCTTCCAATCAAAGAACCGGCCCGACAAACATACAAAGAACTCGATGCGCGTAACGCCAAGGCCCCCGCGCGTTGGGAGGTAAAAGCACCGCAGGGAGCTCCAAACGTCGTTGTGGTCCTGATCGACGATATCGGATTCGGAGCCTCCAGCACATTTGGTGGGCCGATCAACATGCCGAACCTGGAAAAGATTGCTGCGACGGGTCTCAAATACAATCGCTTTCATACGACATCGTTATGTTCACCGACTCGCGTCGCATTGCTGACTGGTTACAACCATCACAGCAACAACGCTGGATCGATCATGGAAACCGCTACTGCGTTTCCCGGCAACAACGGGGTAAGACCACAATCGATAACGCCGATGGCCGAAGTCCTGAGACAGAACGGTTTCAGCACAGCAGCATACGGTAAGTACCATGAAACACCGCCATGGGAAATATCGAAGGCTGGACCATATGATCGTTGGCCCACACACTCAGGTTTTGAAAATTTCTACGGATTTATAGGTGGAGAAACGAATCAATACGCACCATTGATCTACGACGGTACCGCGCAGGTCGAAATTCCTGAAGATCCCAACTATCACTTCACGACTGACATGACTAACCATGCAATTTCGTGGATGAAGTTTCAAAAGGCATTAAGTCCTGACAAACCGTTCTTTATGTACTACGCGCCCGGTGCTACGCACGCTCCGCATCACGTACCCGCGGTTTGGCGCGAGAAATACAAAGGCAAGTTCGATCAAGGTTGGGACAAGCTTCGGGAGGAAACCCTTGAACGTCAAAAGAAACTAGGGATTGTTCCGGCAGATACCAAGCTCGCGCCAAAACCAAAAGACATCAAAGACTGGGACGCGCTCTCGGCTGACGAGAAGAAGTTGTTCGCTCGTCAAATGGAAACCTATGCGGGTTTTGCCGAGCACACCGACAACGAAATTGGCCGGCTCTATCAGGCGGTTGAAGACACGGGTCAGGCTGACAATACCTTGTTCATCTACATCGTTGGCGACAATGGCGCCAGCGCTGAGGGTCAGATGAATGGATGTTTCAATGAAATGTCGTTTTTCAATGGCGTCCCGGAAGGTGTACCGGAAATGTTGAAACACTATGACGAATGGGGTGGCCCGAGCACCTATCCACACTTCGCCGCGGGATGGGCCGTGGCGATGGATACGCCGTTCTCCTACACCAAGCAGGTTGCGTCAGACTTTGGGGGCACACGTAACGGTATGGTCATTCACTGGCCGAAAAGAATAAAGGCCAACGGTGAGGTGCGTTCGCAGTTTGGACACGTCATCGATATAGCTCCAACTGTTTTCGAGGCTTGTAATGTTCCCGCACCGAAGACGGTCAATGGAATTCAGCAGGATCCGATCGAAGGCAGAAGTCTCGTTTACACCTTTGCGGATTCGAACGCTAAAGAAACACACACCGTGCAGTACTTCGAGATGTTTGGTAACCGGGCCATCTATAGCGACGGCTGGTACGCACGAACGATCCATCGTCCAGCCTGGCAAATGAAACCTTCACAGGGGCTCGCAGAGGATCCCTGGGATCTTTACAACTCAGCCAACGATTTCAGCCTGTCGACTAACGTGGCCTCTCAAAATCCGGACAAGTTGAAAGAGTTGCAAGCGCTATTCATGGCTGAAGCAGAAAAGTATCACGTGCTGCCAATCGACGACCGGTTGTTCGAGAGAACGAATGCTGAACTTGTGGGACGGCCCGCCGTGATGGAAGGCAGAAATTCCGTGACGCTTGGCCCAGGCATGAAGGGCATGGGCGTCGACATCTTCATCGCCACAGTCGGCAAGTCGTACACCATGACGGCCGACGTCGAGGTAGGAGCCGATGGAAACGGAGTCATTGTTTGTCAGGGTGGTAGATTCGGCGGCTTCACTTTCTTCATCAATAAAGGGCGGCCAACGTTTACGTACAACTATCTGGGACAGGAGAAATTCGAAGTCGCAGGGTCTGGCGGCTTATCTCCTGGTAAACATACAGTCGTCTATGACTTTAAGTCGGATGGTAGTTTGGGCGCAGGAGGAATGGGCACGATGACTGTCGATGGAAACAAGGTTGGAGAAGGTCGAATCGGGAAAACACAGCCTGGGATTTTCTCCGTCGATGATCTTGCAGACGTCGGTACGGATGATGGGACTCCGGTTACTGAATACGGCGGTTCGCCGAAGTTCAAAGGAACGCTCAATAAAGTGACTATCGAAGTAAGGAAGTAGTTTGCGTGAGATTGGCGGCTGTAACGTTCCCAGCGTTACAGCCGTTCAACTCAACGGGCTGTAACTTTTGACAGTTGTGACCCGACCTTTTCACGCCAGAATGTTATCGGTCGTGATCGATTAGGGCTGGCAAGACTCGATGATGTTGAGAAATGAGGCCTCAATGAAAGTTATGCGCAAACTCGTCGTAGTAGCTGTCGCGCTTATGCTTTTGACACTTTTCCCGGTCAACACTTTAGCGGGACCTCAGGCGCTGACATCGCTCAACACGAATGCCCGTGGCCAGGGCACACTGACCGTGGGAAGGGAAGCAATGAAGATTGGTACCGTCGTCGTGAACTTGAAAGAAGACGGCACCGGTGCAATAACGCTCGTTGCGGACCTACAGCTTATGGTGAGTTGCACTTGGTCAGTGCCCGAGGATCTTAGTAAAGGCATTGATCTGAAAATTACCGGCGGCACGACCTCGAGTGGTGCAAGTGGTTCGGGAAAGCTTTTGCTAAAACCCGATGGAAAGTCGATCGACAAGTTGTCGATGCAGGGGACCAGTAACACATCGAAAAGAAAGATCGTGGTCAGCTTTGTCGCTGAATAGAATCGTTTGGGTTCCTGCCACGCTGATCCATTTCACGCAGTTTATTGAGAGGAGAGAAATCCGTGACCCTTATGAAAGCCGTGATTCTATGCATCGTTGCGTTGACTGCGTTTCCCGCGGTTGCGCAAGACACACAGTCAGACACCAACATGGAGATCCTGCGCGACAAGGTTAAGGCTGATAAGAAACTAGTCATCGCAGCAAACATGGATCTGAACGAAGTCGAGGGAAAGGCGTTCTGGCCAATCTATGATGCTTATCAAAAAGACCTTCAAGCCATAAATGAGCGCCTTGGCAAAGCGATCCTTGCATATGCTGATGCGTACAATAAGAAAACGCTAACCAACGCACAGGCCATGCAGTTGTCGAATGAGGTCCAGGCGATTGATCAGGACGAACTCACGCTGCGTAAGACATACGCGGACCAACTCGGAAAGGTCATACCGGGAATCAAGGTCGCGCGATATCTGCAAATTGAAAACAAGATTCGAG
>Ga0207701_10006543_pt1 | contig 11614 bp, 9 predicted proteins | sample KBSSwiSSwithPhiX_FD_184294 | JGI IMG/M metagenome (GOLD analysis project Ga0207701, IMG submission 184294) | Switchgrass rhizosphere bulk soil microbial communities from Kellogg Biological Station, Michigan, USA, with PhiX - S5 (SPAdes) (version 2) | ecosystem: Environmental > Terrestrial > Soil...
GGTAACTATGGATTGGTGGTCTGCTTTTTCGCTCTGAGTCTCTTGAGCAAACCAATGCTCGTCACGCTTCCCTTTCTCTTTTTGTTACTGGATGTCTGGCCACTAGAGCGACTTTGGAATGTTAGGTCGGCATCAACGAGAAACACGAAAGTTGAGACAGTATTTCTCGAGAAGCTGCCGCTCTTAGCCATGTCGGCAGCCTCGAGCATTATTACATTCAAAGCTCAGCATTCTGCCGGGGCCGTGGCGCCAATTGACTTGTTGCCGCTTTCGCAGCGACTCCCGAATGCCATTACCGCGTACGTTGCCTATCTCGGAAAAGCCTTTTGGCCTATAAACCTTGCGGTCTTCTATCCACGTCCCACTGAAATCTCGGCCGCAAAAACGATACTCGCGATCCTGCTCCTTGTTGGAATTACGATTGGAGTCTCTTTTCTTGCGCGAAAGCAACGTTGGTTGCTAGTGGGATGGTTGTGGTTTTTGGGAACACTCGTTCCGGTGATCGGCCTGGTCCAAGTCGGCGATCAAGCGATGGCGGATCGCTACACTTATCTGCCACTGATTGGTCTGTTCATCATGATTGTGTGGAGCATTCCCATACCTCGCGAATCAGACAATCGCAGCCAGCTCATAACCGTCGCGGCTTGCCTGCCCCTCCTCGCTTTGGCTGGGATGACGTTTAGACAAGTTCGAGTCTGGGAAAATACCGAGACACTTTTCAGTCACGCAATTGAAGTTACCCAAGGCAATTATCTCGCCCATAATCTGTTGGCAGGTGCGTTCGGACAAAAAGGCGATCTTGTTCGAACCCAGGAGCACGTCGAAAAAGCATTGCAGATCAAACCGAATTACGCTGGAGCCCATTACAACCTGGGAAAAATCCTCCTAAATAAAGGGGATTTCGCGGGCGCACAGAAACAATATGAGCTCGCGCTCGAGACCAATCAGCTAGATCCAGCGATTTGGAACGCTCTCGGTGTGGCGCAAGCCAATCAAGGCCTAACGGATAAGGCTATCTCAAATTACCGACATGCCCTGGAGTTGAATCCAAATTTCGCCGATGCCTATGCAAATCTCGGTTCCATTTTCTTAAGCCAGGGAAAAAACGCGGAAGCAATTGAGGCGAGCGAGAAGGCGTTGAGGTTGAAGCCAGTCAGCGCTGAAGCCTATGAGACGCTTGGAACGGCATTCTTGAACCTTCGCCGGGCTGACGAATCCATTTTTCACAGCCGAAAGGCGATTGAACTGAACCCGACTTCGCCTCGCTCGCATGTAAATCTTGGGATCGCCCTTTTGGCGAAGGGCAATGCGGACGACGCGATCTCACAATTCGAATTCGCGCTTCGATTGGATCCGACGAATGAGGTTGCACAGAAATTATTGGATGGTGCCAAGCAAAAACGCAACGGACTGTCGCTCAGCCCTAACGGAATCCCCGATTGACACAGCCGCTTGTTTTCGCGTGTATTTCGCTTGCGTTGTGGAGTGCGGCGGTGCTCCGCCGCTTTTCGATGCTGGAGGAGAAACTCAGAACGTTGTGCGGCTTGGACCCTCGTTCCCAACTCTTGTTTTTTCGCCGTCTGAAATTGATTTCAATGCGCACCCTCAAAGCGGCAGGACACTGCCGCACTCCAAAACCTGGCGGTGATTTTGCGCTTGTCTCTTGCTTGCATTATCACGCCACGCTTCGAATTCCCTGCCCTAACCGATGGGACGTGTAGGACGACAGCTTCAAAAGAACAGGACGTTGACGAGTGCGTTCGCGATGCCGACAAGCGCGGCGCCGCTAATTAGACCAGCACAGATTGGTTCGGCACCGCTCACCCAAAGGCGATAGCCTTTCGTGTCAGGGTTAGGGTGCCGCCGACCCTGCCACCAAAAAATCATCGCGCCGATCCACATTGCGACACAAGCGTCAGGTGGAAGAATTACACCGAGCCCGATTGAGACTGATGAAAGGGGGAACGGCCTCTTCCGAACGATAGTCATGATTTCGATGAATGCTGCGACAATTGCGGCAACGACGATGGAGATGACGGCAGAAGATGGAAGGCTGCTCACCCCACGGGCGATGAGCTCTGCAACACCCTTCCATTGCAATGCGTTCGGCATCGGAAATTGATCTGAGAGAATGGTGGCGGTGGAACGAATGCCGGTGTCGTCTGGAGGTAGGAAGAGCAGAAAATAAAGAGGCGTAGCCGCGATCGCTCCCGAGACAATACCAATGCAATGGCCAATGGCTTGCTGTCGCGGTTTGGCCCCTAACATGTAGCCAGGTTTGATATCCGATAACAGGTTCGATGCGTTCACGGCAATCTCCGCGGTCATTCCTCCTGTGATGAGATTCGAAGCTGGATTGGTGCGATCGATCGCGCCAATTGTGAATTGTGTGATCTTGCTGAGCGAGCTCGTCGGCGTCCATGAAGTCAGCGCCATCGAATTCACACAGATAACGGTCAGAACCAGAATTAACGGAAGCGAGAGGAACGAGAGATAGAGCGGGACGCCGAAGAAGAGATGTGTTAGCCACGTTCCCAGAAGGCAGAGAATCGGGACACCGAGATACGAGATCCAAAGCGGCAGTTCTATATGCGCAAGGACATCTCGCCCGGAGGTGACACGCTTGTTTCTGTCGCGCAGATTGCGAAACACACTAGTGAAAATCTCTGGCTTACCAGCGAGTGCGACCAACGAACCGACTACCATCATGGTCACGCCCCACCAAAGGGACCATTGATTGACGATTTCCGCGCGGCTTAGCGCGATAGTGGCGCCGTTAGCAGCGGTCCGCGGAGCGATGTCACCACGCGCAATCATGATCGGGGCGAGGAGAATAAAGTTGACCGCCGTTCCGAGCACCACACTTGTCGCGACACGTACTCCCATCAGACCGCCAACTCCGAACATGGCCGCGTCTAATCCCACTCGCAGCCCGAGCGTGCGCAAATCTGTGCCAAGAATCTTTGGCACCCAGAGGTGGTACTTCGCCGCCAAGAGATAGTAGTAATCATCGATTCGTTCGTGGAAACGCCACGGCTCGGTCCAACCAAAGAGTCGATCGAGACGAAAGAGTTTGAACTGCACCAAACGTTGCAACGCCTCGGAAGTTAAAAATTGATAGAAGGCGGTGAGACCGGCTGTGATTCCAAGGATTCTCGCCTTGTACATCCCCTCGGCTGCGGCACCAGTATAGAGAGCATCGAGCAGCACCCCGCAGGCGCGGCCCTCAGGGAAAGGCAATTGATCGTCATTAATGAAGCGTCGCTTCATCGGGAACGCGACTAACACGCCGACGAGCGACATCACCACCATCCAAACAACAATCTGCCACCATGGCACAATGACACCGGTAATTAACATGTATGCAGCGAGGCTCGAGATCAGCGGCGTCGTCATGTATCCCGCCGCGGTCGCGATGGATTGCATCGCGTTGTTCTCCAAAATCGTGAATTCTTTCCCAATTCCAACGCGTGTCAACAAACGGAAGGCAGCGAAGGCAAGGATAACTGACGTGAGCCCAACCCCGAGGGTGACGCCGGTTTTACCTCCGACGTAGAGATTCGTTGCCGAGAGCACACCTCCAAGAAGGAAACCGGTCAAGCCGGAGCGGATCGTCAATTGCGGCAGATCGCCGCGGTAAATCTTTTCAAACCACCAGCGATCCTTTTCTTCGCGGGTCCAGGTCTGAGTTTCCTCAGGTGTCAGTTGAGCGAGGGCCATGAATTAATTCAGGCCCTTATGAATGAGCCCGACCCCGCATGCATCTTTGTAAAGCGGCCGTGGAAGATCCATACTTCGCGAATCGGCATTCAAACAAAAGCTTTCTATTTCAGGATGCTGCTTTCTCCATTCGGTAAAGGCTCTGCCAACTCCTCCCTGATGTGTCACATCAAATTCAGCTGCGAACCGACTTACATCGTGAAGAACAAGAATGCCTCCCGGCGCCAAGGCACTGAACCAGACATCTAGTTCACCTAACGTCGATTGATATTCGTGCGAACTGTCGATGATTATCAATTCAGGATCACCGTTGAGATAACTCTTTGCGGAAATCGGCGCCTGAGGATCGAGTGAATTCTGCTCAGCAATCTTCACAAAATCTTCGAGCCCGGCTCGAGCAATCCAGTGTCGAGTCATTTCGCAGCTCGCGGGATCGATGTCCAAACTGTAGAGGCCTTTGCTTGCGTTCATTCGACGTAACATCCATCCAAGGAGAAGCGCAGAGTATCCAGCGCATGTGCCTAGTTGCACAATGCGGCTGGCCCGGCTTCCCATCACGATTCCATGGAGAAGCGAAATTAACGGCACTGTACATTCACCGATTGGCCCGCTTTGATCAGTTTTTTTGTACCATTCACACAGCGTTTCCCATTCAGATTCCGTGAGTTCAGAATAAATAGGCGGCACATAGTCGGTGCCTGGTAAGTGATGCCACCAATAACGCGACCCAGGATTCTCTCTCCATGCGCGCGAGCGCAGCAGGTCTCCGTCCGACATCACGGCGCCAGACGATCGATCAACCAGGTGCCATCAGCTTTGCGCGAATAACGAAAGCGGTCGTGAAGACGATTCGGCCGGCCTTGCCAAAATTCGAATCTGTCTGGCTTCAGCCGGTATCCACCCCAGTGCGGCGGAAGAGGAATCTCGCCATTTTCAAAACGCTCTGTCATTTCGTTCAGGCGCGCATCGAGGACCTTTCGAGCGTCGATTACCTCGCTCTGTTTCGAAACCCACGCTCCGAGCTGACTACCGAGCGGTCGAGAATGAAAATATGCGGCGGAATCCTCTCGCGATGTTCTTTCTACTTCTCCGCTGATTCGGACTTGCCGCTCCAGTTGTGGCCAATAGAACACCATCTCCGCGAATGGATTCGCGTCGAGGTCTCGTCCCTTCCCACTGTCATAATTTGTGAAAAAAGAAAAACCGCGTTCATCGAATCCTTTTAACAAAACGATACGGACAGATGGTTTACCGTCGCGAGTCGCGGTTGCGAGGCTCATCGCGTTGACGTCACGAATCTCCGCCGCCAGAGCAGCAGCAAACCAGGTACTGAATTGCTGAACCGGATCGGAGTGCAAATCGGCTCGCCGTAAACCATGAGCGGTGTACTCGCTGCGCAGTTTGGCCAAGTCAGGCGTCGTATCCATGATTGCTTAATCTGCCGAAGATTATTAGAGCCCGACCCAAATGTCGAAGGGCTATTCGCAGGCGAAACCGGAACGACGCGATTCGCGGGCAATACTGCAAAGCGCTCAGATTCTATCGCGCTCTGCAGACTTAGAAGTCTGCGCTACGACGCATTCACGATTCTTCTGAAAATAGCCCAGCGTTTTAACGCTGGGTCCTCAATGAACAACAAAGATGAAGTCCCTTCAGGGACGACAGAACCACTCATTTGATCTGCGACGCCACATAGCTGGCCTGCGATTCTTTCGTCCCTGAAGGGACTGAATTTTTTAAGACGGCGATTTACCCAGCGTTAAAACGCTGGGCTATTTTCGGGAGATTCGCGGGCAAATTTCGATTCTCGACGCATTCAACCCTTCCGTTTCATCTCTTGCGCTACAAGTGACCTTTGTGCGTCGGGGAGAGACGATTCGTCAGTTAATCATCACGACAGTGCCAACCGGAATTTCGGAGAAGAGTCTACGGGCAACTCCAGATGGGAGGCGAATGCAGCCGTGCGAGGCGGGATAACTCGCCACCACGCCTGCGTGCATCCCAAAATCACGACAGTTAAGCCGCATGAAGTAAGGCATTGGTACTTTGTAGATCGTAGAGCGATGATCCCGGTCTTTGTCAGTAATCACATATTCACCGGTTGGAGTCGTAAAACCTTCGCGGCCGGTAGAGCATTGTGTTGTCAGAATGGTCTTACCGTCCTTGATCACCGTCATGTTTTGTTTAGCGAGCGAAATCTCCAGCCGAAGCTGATCGGGCATCGGTCCACTTCCCAGGAGCATTTGAATAGAGCGCCAGTTTCCAGTCCAGGCGGCGAAATAAAGTGGGCGCATTGTCCCGCGCGCCGTTGTTCGGTTCCGATCTGCACCGGCGTCAAGCAGCGCGCGGACGTACTCGTGCTTACCGAGTCCCGCGGCTAACATCAAAAGATTAATGCCACCGTCGTCCTGAATATAAGAGCGCAAAGATTTCGATTTGAGCAGAGCGAGGAATTCTTTTTCAGCTGTTTTTGGGATGAGAAGATTTGGATCACCGCCTGATACTATCAGCGCATTGAACATGGTCGCGTCCTCTTTCGCGATGGCGTAGGCAATCAGAGGAACGCCGCTCTCGGAAATCGGCGGCCCAATGTGTTTGCTCAAGAGAAACCGGACCTGCTCTTTGTCGTCAGCGCGCACCGCACTTTCCAGAGCGGCCCGCGTCCCAGCTGACCATTGAAGCGTCGTCTCGGGAATACGCTCCAGAAGAGCCTGGAATATTTTCGTCTCGCCAGCTTCAAAGGCGGCCGTCAAAAGATCGCGCTCACCAGGTGACGTGATCTCTGTGTCGGACACCAATGGGAGAAGCGACTGAACAGCAGTTAGCTGTCTTCCGTCGACCGCATAGGAAAGGGCAGAGCGACCACCAAGATCCTTATAATTTACGTTCGCGTGTCGTCGCACCAAAACACCAATCACATCCGTCTCACCATGCGAGGCGGCTATCATCAAAGGAGTAACCCCGGCGTCATTGGCAGAATCAACCGGTGCTCCCGCCTCGAGCATTCGCCGGACTGTGTTCCAATTTCTGTGTTGCGCGGCGGCAACGATCGCATTCTCTGTCGCAGACGCGGGGGAAATAATACCAGAATCGGCACTGAAACAGTTGTCGATCACGGAAGCTCTGCGTGGGGTCGCAACTCTTAGAGTGGTGTAAGTGTCAGGCAGCAGTTGTCTCGATTGTTCTCTTTTTTGCAACGCCGCCGGAGATTTCAAGACAGGTATGGAAACCGAAATCGAAGGAGCCAGCTTCCTACTAGTAACTGGGCCCATCGTCGCAACGACAATAAGCGCCGCAACCAGCGCAGCTAACGCGCTGCCAACGAATATCCGAATTGCAACTGCGGCAGAATCCATTTTCTAACTCGACGATAATGTTTCGTTCGGCGTCAGGAGAACGGGTGTCTCCTAATATGAACAAATTCGAGCAAGAAACCAGCACGAGTGAGGCCAAAAAGTGACAATGCTCTCGCTTTACGCCATGTCGTGCCGGCGTACCTTACCGCCCTTATGGCTGTCACTGAAGATCAGGTAACGAAGGCGCTTACCGGGGTGAAGTATCCCGGCTTCAGCCGCGACATTGTTTCGTTTGGATTGGTTAAGGGAATTCAAATCGACGATGGAACGGTGACGGTACAGTTAGTCCTCACCACTAATGAGCCCGCGATTCCACAACAGATAAAGAGCGAAGCAGAAGAAACCCTTCACGGGTTACCCGATGTAAAACGGGCAAAGGTATTGATCGATATTCAGGCGCCGCCGACCTGGCCCGGCGCAGGAGCAGCCCGAATTGAGGGAATCAAACACATTATTGCGATCGCGAGTGGGAAAGGGGGAGTTGGCAAATCGACTGTTGCCGCCAACTTCGCTGTAGCGCTGGAAAAAACCGGCGCACAAGTCGGACTATGCGACTGCGATATGTATGGACCGAGCATCTCCCTCATGTTCGGATCCCGTGATCGGCCCATGGCAACGGAAGAAAACCGGATCGTTCCCATTGAGCAATACAACCTGAAGCTGATGTCGATGGGCTTTCTGCTCGATGACACCTCGCCGGCAATTTTGCGAGGACCAATGGTAACGCGATACACCCAGCAGTTTTTACGACAGGTCGACTGGGGACTACTCGATTACCTTATCCTCGATCTGCCGCCAGGAACAGGCGATGTCCAACTTACGATTGTTCAAACGGTTGCACTTGCAGGCGCAATTATCGTAACGACCCCGCAAGAAGTGGCGTTAATCGATGCGCGGAAGGCTGCGACTATGTTCGAGAAAGTGAACGTTCCAGTCCTCGGGCTGATTGAAAACATGAGTTACTTTGAGTCGCCGAGCGATGGAAAACGTTATGAGATCTTTGGCTCGGGGGGCGGCGAACGCGAGGCGAAGCGGCTTCGAGTCCCACTTTTAGGCCAAATTCCAATCGACATAGCGACTCGGGAATCGGGCGATCGTGGGATGCCAATTACGGCCGAAAAAGGGGATTCTCCCGTGGCAGCCGAGTTCCTCCGGATCGCCAGGGGGATACGGTCGACATTACCGTAAACCGCGATGAATAGGTACAGCCGGTGCTAAGTCTAAATTTGGACGATATGGTTTTTATTGACCAGTCCTCGTTTATATGAAAAACAGTCCGGGCATGACCCCTGCGCAAGGAGAACAGTCACAATTTGTTAAGAACTCGGTCCTCTATAAGGAGTTCCTGGCCGAGCGGGAGGAAATCCTGAAGCATAAATGGATCGAAAGCGAGAAAGCCGGAGCCGATATCGGCTTCGAAAAGGCGCTGCTTGACTGGATCGTGAAATACCGGTCCAGTTGGCGAAGCAAACGTTTAAAAGGAGCTAAGACCGAATCGACGTAACTTTCGCCTTTTTCTCTTCCTTTAATGCGATCCCGCGAGGTCGCCAAGGAACACGTGACCAACAAGAAACAAACCCGCACTTCCGCTGCCACCACCACCACTCCGGTGATGGATGGCGAATCCATTAACCGCGCTCTTCGCCGGATCGCACACGAGATAGTCGAGCGAAACCCGCAACTAACCTCTGTAGTTCTAGTAGGCATTCCCTCGCGCGGGGTTGAGATCGCTCGACGAATCTCCGGCATCATCCAATCTCTGGGAAACCCTCCTATCGAGATTGGAGTTATTGATGTTTCAATGCATCGAGACGATGTCGGTACACGAGCCGAATTGCCGAGAGTGCAGGCATCGCGTCTCCCCCTGCCATTGGAAGAAAAAACAGTCGTTATCGTCGATGATGTTTTCTTCACGGGTCGAACCGCGCGAGCGGCAATGGATGCGCTTAGTTCTTTCGGCCGGCCCGCTCGAATCCAACTTGCCGCTCTTATAGACCGTGGTCACCGCGAATTGCCTATTCGGGTGGATTACGTCGGCAAGAACTTGCCTACTGCGCCGGGAGAACGCGTCCGTTTGCGTCTCGAGAATGTCGACAAGGAACCAGACGCTGTCTGGCTGGTTAAAGAAGGGAAAGCATGACGGATCAATCCAAATCCGAAATGCGCTGGCAGCGAAAGGATTTGCTCGGCATTCGCGAACTCTCCGTCGAAGAAATCATTTTTATTCTCGATACCGCAGATGCCTTTAAGGAGGTAGGTACACGAGAGATCAAGAAAGTCCCGGCGTTGCGAGGCAAATCTCTCGTAAATTTCTTCGTCGAGCCAAGCACCCGCACCCGAACCTCTTTCGAGATCGCCGCGATCCGTTTGAGTGCTGACGTCATCAATATTTCAGCGTCCGCCTCCAGCCTAACAAAAGGCGAAACCCTAAAGGACACGGCAAAAATTCTCGAAGCCTACCACGCCGATATCATTGTCCTGCGGCACAGTTCATCGGGCGCGCCCCAGTTTCTGGCCGAGCGCCTCAGATCGAGCATTATCAACGCGGGCGACGGAGCGCACGAACATCCGACTCAGGCGCTGCTCGATCTCTACACCATCCGGGAAAAGAGGGGTGCGGTGGCGGGTCTCCATGTTGCTATCATCGGCGACATACTCTTCAGCCGGGTTGCGCGTTCGAATATTTTCGGCCTTCTCAAACTCGGCGCACGCGTCACACTCGTTGGGCCAAGCACACTGGTCCCGCGCGAGTTTGAGAAGCTTGGTGTAACTGTTTCTCACAAGATTGACGAGGTTCTGCCTACTGCCGACGTGGTGAACTTGCTTCGGATCCAGCATGAACGTCAGCGCAAGGAGTACTTTCCGGGAGTAGGGGAATACATTCGGCTTTTTGGTCTAACGAAGGATCGAGCAAAATTGTTGAAGCCCGATTGTCTGATCATGCATCCGGGACCGATCAATCGGGGGGTTGAGATCGACAGTGAATTGGCTGACGGCGAGAAAAGCGTCATTCTCGATCAAGTCACCAACGGTCTCGCCATTCGGATGGCTGTTCTTTACCTCTGCGGAGGGATCGCAACCCCATGAACACGATCATCCGCAACGGCCGGATCGTTGATCCAGCAAACAAGCGCGATGAAATTGCCGATCTTGCGATCGTTGCTGGACGAATTACTGATCCAGCCGAAATCCAAAATCCGAAAGCCGAAATTGAAGAGATCGACGCTCGCAATCTGATCGTTGCGCCCGGGTTGATTGATCTCCACGTCCATCTGCGCGAGCCGGGTTTCGGCTGGAAAGAGACGATCAAGTCCGGCGCACGCGCGGCGGCGGCAGGCGGATTCACGACTGTCGTCTGCATGCCGAATACCTCTCCGGTCGCGGATAGTCCGAGTACGATCGCCTGGATTAAGGGTCGCGCGGCTGAGGTTGCCTGCATCAACGTCCTACCGACGGGAACGATCTCAAAGGGTTTAAAGGGTGAGGAACTAGCACCTATCGGCTCTCTAAGGCAGGCCGGCGTTGTCGCCATCACTGATGATGGGCATTGCGTTCAGAATAATGAGTTAATGCGCCGTGCGGTGGAATACGCGCGAATGGTCGGGCTTCCGGTTTTTGATCACTGCCAGGATTACAATCTCGTCGGGACGGGCGTAGTTCACGAAGGTTATTGGAGCACGCTTCTCGGGCTGCCCGGTTGGCCAAGCGCAGGCGAGGAAGCAATCGTTCTACGCAATGTTCTCCTTGCGGAACTTTGCGACCACCAGATTCACTGTCAGCACATCAGTGCGGCGGGAAGCGTTCGGATTCTGCGCGAAGCTCAAGCGCGCGGAATAAAGGTCAGTGGAGAGGTCTGCCCACATCATATCGCCCTAACGGATGAGATGGTCCAAAACTTCGATACCAATTTCAAAATGAACCCACCCTTGCGGACGAAAGACGACGTAGCCGCATTGCTTGAAGGTATTGCTGACGGCACGATCTCAATCCTCTGTAGCGATCACGCGCCGCATGCGAAGTTCGAAAAAGAAGTCGAGTTCGACAATGCGCCTTTCGGAATTGTGGGACTGGAGACCGAACTCGGATTGTTTCTCGATTTACTCGTTCACAAGAGTAAATCTATCGAACTCTCCCGATTGATTGAGATGTATACCGCCGCTCCGGCGCGCTTGTTGCAAATCGACGCTGGTACGCTTCAAATCGGACGCACTGCGGATATAACCCTGATTGATCCGAACTTGGAATGGATCTTTGAGCCAAACAGATCGGAATCGCTCTCGCGTAATACGCCGTTCGACGGATGGAAACTGAAAGGTCGCGCCGTTCGGACGATCGTGGGCGGGAAAACGGTCTGGCAGATTTAGCGCAAACGTTCCTCTAGGGAGGGGGTCCGTGTTTAGCGCCAAAGGCGCTGAAAGCGTGGCCTCAACGTGATTCGCGCGGTCTGCATACACGGGTTGAATCGCGCTTTCAGCGCTCATTTCACTTCTACCGAGACCTGGGGCGTTGCCTCAGGCTATAATTGAGAACGCGCCGTT
>Ga0207701_10006546_pt1 | contig 11613 bp, 10 predicted proteins | sample KBSSwiSSwithPhiX_FD_184294 | JGI IMG/M metagenome (GOLD analysis project Ga0207701, IMG submission 184294) | Switchgrass rhizosphere bulk soil microbial communities from Kellogg Biological Station, Michigan, USA, with PhiX - S5 (SPAdes) (version 2) | ecosystem: Environmental > Terrestrial >...
CGGTGCGCACCAGGTCGCCGCGCACCTTGCAGCACAGGCAGCCGCCTTCGAGCAGCACCACTTCCTCGTCGCTCGCTTCCAGCAGCAGGTGGTCGAGGCCGACTTCGCCGAATTCGTTGACGATCACCGCGGTGCGCGCGAGCGCGGGGTCGCGCAGCAGGCGCGCAAGCAGCGTGGTTTTCCCGCTGCCGAGGAAGCCGGTGACCACGCTGACCGGCAGCGCGCTCATCGCAAGGATTGCGAACCGATGATGAGCCGGCCGCCCGCGGCCTCGGGCGCCAGCGCCTGGCGCAGCGAACGCAGCAGGCCGGGCAGGCCCGGGTGCGTATCCGGCGCGCAAGCGTCGCGCATCACCACCCAGCCATGCGGCGCCGCGGGGACGATCTGCAAGCGCATGCCCGATGGCGTGCGCAGCACGAACGCGCCCGCCTGCGCCGGATCGCGTTCGACGCTTGCGGAGACCCCCCACACGCGCAACGCTCCGGCGAGCACACGCGCGACCCGGGCGGTTTTATGTCTTGACATTTACTAGGAGCAGCGAAACTATGACAGCGAAAGATAGATGTTGCATTCGGTATTTGTGAGATCGATATCACATATCGCCGGCGTCGATAGTGACGCCGGCCAGCGCAATCCCTGAGGAGGGAGGATCGATGAACCGCAAGCTTCCGTTGCTGCTTTCCGTCTTCGGCTGTGCCCTGGGCCTCGCTGCGGGCGACGCGGCCGCGCAGGCGAAGTACAACCTGCGCTGGGGCCACTACCTGGCCGACAGCCCCTTCGTACAGCTCGAGAAGGACTTCGTCGCCGCGATCGAGAAGCGCACCAATGGCCAGGTGAAGATCAGCATCACCTACGCCCAGGGCCTGGGCAAGAACACCGAGCTGCTGATGCTCACCGCCAAGGGCGCCATCGACATGACGGCGACGGCGCCGGGGTACAACCCGGACCAGCTGCACTACTGGCGCGCGTTCCAGCTGCCGCTCACCTTCGAGACCAGCAAACAGGCCATGTACGTGCTCGGCAAAGTGGTGCAGGAGTTCCCGGTCTACAACCAGGAGATGGACAAAGCCGGGGTGGTGTGGCTGTTCCAGCAGCCGCTCGGCGAGTACTACATGGGCGGGCCGAAGGCGGAATGCGACTCCGTGGCGAAGCTCAAGGGCAAGAAGGTCCGCAGCTTCGGCGCGGACATCCCGAAGGGATTCACCGCCATCGGCGCAGTGCCGGTGACGGTGGCGCCGACCGACATCTACGAGGCCCTGCAGCACGGCACGCTCGACTACTCGTTCATCAATCCGGGCAACAGCGTGGCGTTCAAGCTGGCGGAGGTGGGCAAGCAGAACTGCGGCCCGGTGATGGCGATCACCGGCCACAACGTCACCATCAGCAAGCGCACCTGGGCGCGCCTGCCGAAGGACGTCCAGCAGGTGTTCCGCGATCAATCCGCCAAGACGGCGCAGGATTATCTCGCCTGGGTCGGGGACTACGAGGCGAAGGCGGTGGCCACCATGAAGTCGCAGGGCGCCACCTTCATCCCCTTCCCGGCGGAGGAGCTGAAGAAGTGGCGCTCGAGCGCGCCCGATTTCCTCGCGCAATGGGAGAAGGACACCGCCGCGGCCACCAAGGACGCAGCCATGCCGAAGAAGGTCGCGGCGCGCTGGAGACAGCTGCTGGCCGAGAAGCAGTAAGGCAGGACCGGGCGCAGTATGCAGTGGCTTAGCGCGAACGTGCGGCGCCTGGCGGTCTTCATGGTGCTGCTCGGCTCGCTCGGCATGCTGGCCTCGATGGCGATCTGCGTCGCCGACGTGATCGGCACCAACCTGTTCGACTGGCCGGTCCCCGGGACGCTGGAGTTCACCGAGAGCACGATGGTGCTGATCGTGTTCGGCGCGCTCGCCTTCACGCAGGACCAGCGCGGCCATATCCGCGTCGAGATCCTGCACGCGCTGTTCCGCCCGCGGGTGCAGTCCTTCCTGGACATGCTGACGCATCTTGTCGCCCTGGTGTTCTTCACGCTGCTCGCCTGGTACAGCTTCGGCGAGCTCGCGTACAGCTGGGAGATCAGCGAGTCCACCATGGGCACGATCCGCTTTCCGCTCTATCCGGCGCGCCTGCTGCTGAGCGTCGGCACGGTCCTCCTCATCGTGCAGCTCGCGCTCGACGTGATCGCCGACTTCGGGCGCATGCGGCGCGGGGAAGGGCCGCCGCGCGCCGTTGCCCCGGCCGACAGCGCGAAGGTGAGCTGAAGTGCTGCTCGCCCCCGATGTGGCGGGCTACATCGTGGTCGGACTGCTGCTGCTGTGGCTTGCCTTCGGTGCGCACATCGGGGTCGCGCTCGGGCTGGCAGGATTCATCGGCATTTATCTGACGGTGGGACCCGATGCGGCGGCGGCCCAGCTCGCCGCGATTCCGTTCAGCACCACCAACAACTTCGCGCTCGCCGTAATACCGCTGTTCATCCTGATGGGCTCGTTCGCCACGCAGGCGGGCATCGTCACCGAGCTGTTCCGCACCGCGTACCTGTGGCTCGGCAGGCTGCGCGGCGGGCTCGCGATGGCGACGGTGATGTCCTCGGCGGCATTCGGCGCGGCTTCGGGCTCCACCATCGTCAACGCCGCCGTGTTCACCAAGATGGCGATGCCGGAGATGACGCGCTTCGGCTACGACGTGCGGCTGAGCTCCGGCTGCATCGCCGCCGCCGGCACGCTCGCCGCGCTGATCCCGCCCAGCATCCTGATGGTGATCTACGGCGTGATCACCGAGCAGTCGATCGGCAAGCTGCTGATCGCCGGCATCATCCCCGGCATCGTCACGGCGTTGCTCTATTGCGGCGGGATCTACATCCTCGCGCGCGTGCGGCCGGACCTCGCGCCACGCGCCGACATCAACGTGAACTGGGGGCAGCGCTGGCGCTCCCTGTACGGCGTGACCGGCGTCATGGTTCTGTTCGTCATCGTCGTCGGCGGAATCTACGGCGGCTATTTCCCGGCAACCTACGCCGGCGCGGTCGGCGCCGCCGGCGCGTTCGTCATCGCCCTGTGCAAGCGCCGCATGGGCATGGGCTCGCTGGCCGAAGTTCTCAAGGAGGCCGCGGTGACCACGTCGGTGATCTTCATCATCGTGGTCGGCGGCATGGTGTTCGCGCGCTTCCTGACCTATTCCGGACTGGTGGACATCATCTCGCGCGAGCTGCTGTCCTTCGGCACCGGCAAGTACACCTATCTCATCGGTTACGTCGTGCTCTTCACCATTCTCGGCTGCTTCATCGAGCCGATCGCCATCATGGTGATGACGCTGCCGATCATGTACCCGGTGATGGTGGCGCAGGGCTTCGACCCGATCTGGCTCGGCGTGGTGTCGGTGAAGCTCGCCGAGATCGGCGTGCTCACGCCGCCGGTGGGCCTGAACGTGTTCGTGGTGAAGAGCTCTTCGCCGGTGCCGGTGACGCTCGGGCAGGTATTTACCGGCGTGATCCCTTTCATCGCGCTCGATTTTCTCTCGCTGGTCCTCTACGTGATGTTTCCGCAGATGATCCTGTGGCTTCCCAATCTGATGAAGTCCTAGCCATGGCGGTGCTGAAAGCCGAAGGCAAGACGTTCCCGACGCACACCCAGGTCCTCGTCATCGGCGCGGGCGCGTGCGGCACCATCGCCGCGCTGGCGGCGAAGGAGCAGGGGGCCGAGGTGGTGATCCTCGAGCGCGACGCCAAGCCCTCGGGCAGCACCTCGCTCTCGAGCGGGCAGATCCCGGCGGCGGGCACCAGGCTGCAGCGTGCGGCGGGGCTGCTCGACGACACGCCCGAGCTGCTCTACCAGGACATCCTCGCCAAGTCGCACGGCGAATGCGACCACGCGATCGCGCGCCTGATCGCCGACGAGTCGAAGAACACCATCGAGTGGCTGGTGGAGCGGCAGCAGGTGCCGCTTGCCTGCGTGCTCAACTTCCAGTATCCCGGCCACAGCCGCCCGCACATGCATGCCGCGAAGTCGCTCGACGGCGCGGAGCTGCACGCCGCGCTGCTCGCGGCGGTGGAGCGCCACGAGATCGCGCTCGCGACCTCGGCGCACGCCACCGATCTCTATGCCGATGCCGACGGCCGCGTGCGCGGCGTGCGCGTCACCCGCCCCGACGGCAAGACCGAGGACATCGGCTGCGAGGCGCTGATCCTCGCGTGCAACGGCTACGGCGGCAACAAGGAAATGCTGAAGAAATACATCCCGGCCGCGGCCGATCTGTTCTACGAGGGGCACGCAGGCAACCAGGGCGACGCGGTGCGCTGGGGCGAGGCGCTGGGCGCGTCGATCAAGGACATGGGCTCGTTCCAGGGCCACGGCGCGATGGCCACGCCGCACGGCGTGCACCTCAACTGGGCCACCGTCACCGAGGGCGGCTTCCACGTGAACGCGAACGGCAAGCGCTTCTCGAACGAGAACGCCGGCTACTCGGAGCAGGCGCTCAAGGTCCATCACCAGCCCGGCGCCGTCGCCTGGGCGATCTGGGACGAGCGCTCCGACGCGATTGCCATGCAGCAGGCGAGCCACAAGGAGGCGCACGACGCGGGCGCCATCAAGCGCTGCGACTCGATCGAGGCCGTGGCGCGCGTCGTCGGCTGCGATCCGAAGGCGCTGGCACAGACCTTCGCCGACGTCGCCGCCGCCCAGCGCGGCGAGAAGAAGGACGAACTTGGCCGCGACTTCAAGGGCAAGCCGCCGCTCAAGCCGCGGTACTGCGTGTCGAAGATCGCGGGCGCGCTCACCCACACCCAGGGCGGCCTGGAAGTGAACACGCAGATGCGCGTGCTGCGCAAGGACGGCACGCCGCTGCCGAACCTGTTCGCCGGCGGCGGCGCCGCGCGCGGGCTCTCCGGCCCCTCCGACTGGGGCTACCTCTCGGGCTCCGGCCTCATGACCGCGACCAGCATGGGCCGCCTCGCCGGCATCGCGGCCGCACAGCTGGTCAAGAAGTAACCCGGCGTCAGGCGCGAGCTTGCGCCCGGTAGTTGTGCGGGAACATGGCGCGCTTGGCCTCGTCGTCCATCTCGGTCTTGAAGGCGTGGCGGTCCTTCAGGGCGATCGCCTTCTGCGCCGCCGGGCGGGCGCTGATCTCGTCGACCAGGCGCTTCACGTTGCCAAGCTTCGCCGCGTGCTCGCCGAGGATGTTCGGCAGCAGTCGCGCCCAGCCCCACAAGGCCATGTCGACGACCGTGTAGGTATCGCCAACCAGATACTTGCTCCTCGCCAGCCGCGCGTCCACGATGCCCCAATGGCGCAGGGCTTCGAACTCGTAGCGCTCGGTCGCGTAGGCGATTTTCTCCGGCGCGTAGTTCTTGAAGTGCACGTACTGGCCGGTGAACGGCCCGATGCCCGAGGCGACGAACATCAACCACGAGAGCATGGGCCCGCGCTCGGCCGCCTTCTTCGGCAGGAACTTGCCGGTCTTCTCGGCGAGATAGAGCACGATGGCGTTGCTGTCGAACATCGTGGTCTCGCCATCCACGATGGAGGGCACCTTGGCGTTGGGGTTGATCGCCAGATAGCCGGGCTTGTGCTGCTCACCCTTGCGCGTATCCACGGGGATCGGTTCGTAGGCGAGTCCCATCTCCTCCAGGCAGAGGGCCACCTTCATCGGGTTTGGCGCCGTGCTGTAGTAGAACTTGATCATTGCTTTCTCCTTAGTTAAGTAATCTGACGCAGCGCAGCCGACAGCGCTCTCAAGTCCGGCATGACGGCGAGCTGACCGGCCGTCCGCTCGAGCGCTCCGACCGAACCTGCGTTGAGTGTACGCGCGGCATTCGCGCGGAACTTGGCGAGCACGGCTGCTGCGCCCGGCGGGCGGGTGTGGTTGCCGAACACGTCTTCGATGCGCACCGTCTGGGTTTCGGCTTTCGTCTTGCAGACTACCTCGGCTTCGAAGCGCTGCGGGAAGCGCGCGCCGGGCAGCGGCTCCCAGGCGATGCGCCGGGCGAGTTGCCGCACCGCGGCGCCTGCCGGCGTCTCGAAGGTCGCGAGGTCGATCTTTCCCTCCACCAGCTGCGCCGCGACGGCGATCGGCAGGCTCCAGCGCGCGGCATGACCGGTATCGGGATCCTGCTTGCGCTCCCACGGCTCGCAGATCACGGCCGCCTCGCCTTGCGGCACGCGGCAGACGATGCGTTCGACGTCGGCTGGGCGCACGCCGCGCTCGGCCAGCTTGCCGGCGGCCTCGATGAACGGGTGCAGGTAGTGGCAGCACGGATAGAACTTGTACGCGGCGCTGGGCAGCTGCCATTCGCGGCCGATGCCGCCGATCAAGGCGCGGAAGCGCCCGGCGGCGGCCTCGTCGCCGGTGAACTGGCGGAACAGGCCGTGCTTGCCGTCGAGCGAGGTCTCCGGCCCCGTCATCCCAGAGCGCGCCAGCATTGCCGCCACCACGCCGCCGTGCGCCGCCCACCCCGGGTGGAGCGACTTGACCGATGAGCCGTTGGTGAGAAATTCCATCACGCCGGATGCCTGGCTGAGCGCGATGCCGACCGCGGCCACCGTGCGCTCTTCGTCCAGCCCCATCAGCTCCGCGGCCAGCAGCGCCACCGCAAGCGTGCCGGTGACCGAGGTGCTCATGAATCCCTTCGCGTGGAAGCCGTTTGGCGCCGCCAGGCCGAAGCGAATCAGCACTTCCCAGCCTCTCGCGTAGGCGCCGAGCAGCGCGGCGCCGCTCGCGTCTTGCGCTTCCGCGACGGCGAGCGCGCCGGCGGCAAGCACCGCGCTGCCGTGCGCGATCGAGCCGGTGTGCGTGTCGTCGAACTCCAGGCTGTGGATCAGGCCGCCGTTGATGAGCGCCGCGTCGGCTGCGCCGGCGCCTGTGGACTGGCCGAATACCGTGGCCGGTCCGCCCTTGACCACCTCGGCGGCGAAGCCGCGGTACGCCGCGCCGATCGGCGAGCCGGCGGCGGCGAGTCCGACGCCGATCGCGTCGAGCAGGTGCAGCCGCGCGGCGAGCGCGGCGTCCTCGGGAAGCGGCGCCTTGGCGACGGCGCGCACCGTCCGCACCAGCTCGCGGGCGAGCGTCACGGCTTGACCATTCCGGCGAGCGTTTCCTTCCATCCTTTCGAAAGAATGTCTTTGTCGCCGCGGATGATTCCCGTCATCGTGCCCGGGACCTGCGGGAAAACGGCGCCGGCGTTCTCGGCCAGCTTGGAGAGCAGCGTCGGCTCGTCGAACGGCTTGTCGGCGCCGCCGCGCGCGCTCTCGCAAACCGCCGACATCTCCGCGCCGTCGCCGAAGCGCAGCGTGACGCGCGCCGGCCGGTCGTTCGGCCAGGGCTTGAGGTCGCGGTAGGGGGTGAGCCGCACGCGCTCGCGCAGCTTCGCAATGTCCTCGTCGCGCAGCTTGTCGTCGGTGAAGGCGCGCGCGCCGGCGGTGCCGAGCTGCACCGTCGCGGCGATCGCGTGGGGCAGCGAAAACTTGGCCGCCAGCACCGTTTCCGGCTCGACCGTGCGCAGCGCCTGGCCGCCCGGCGCGGTCTCCACCACGATCTCGGTGATGTCCTCTTTCTTTTTCTGCAGGCGCCCGAGCAGCTCGAGGGTGGCCTCGATGGCGGAATGCGCGTAACCGCAGCAGGCGAAGACCTTGTGGTAGCCGTTGGTCACCGACCACACGCTGCCCAGTCCCTCGACCAGCGCCTCGGGCAGCGCGCGCGTCTGGTAACCGCCGACGAAGACGTCGTAGGGCGTCACGGCGCTGCCGCCGATTCCCGCCTCCGCCCAGTCCGCGGCGCGCAGGCCGATCCAGGCGCCGGCCGAGGTCCAGGCGTTGCGGATGAGCGCGCCCTCGACCGCGGTGTCGAACGGCCCGGCGAAGGACATGCTCGCGCCGCCGGTCACCGCGGCGAGCATGGTGTCCGCGTCCTGCCGGCGCACGAGCGAGGCCGCCGCCGCGCCGCCGATGGTGGCGAACGCGGCGTGCGGATGCACGTTGAACACCGGGAACGGAAACGCGAGCGCGAAGCGCGTGGTGACTTCATAGGCGACGGCGAGCGCGCGCAGCACTTCCTCGACCGTGCGCCCTTGCGCTTCCGCTTCGGCCAGGAGTGCGGGGATGGTGTACGCGCCGCCGTGGCACGAGGCGTTGCGGAAGCCTTCGTCGAGCTCGCACCAGGTGATCGCCATGCCGTTCGCGCTCGCCGCGGCGTAGCGGTCCGCGCGCGGCGCGCCTTTGGCGAGCACCGTGGCCTCGGCCTTGCCGGACGAGGTGCGCAGCAGGCCTTCGCGCGCGCGCGCCACCTGCGTCTCGAGCGATCCGGCCACCATCGCGCCGATGTCGTCGGAGAGGATGATCGCGGCGCGCCGCTGCACCGGCTGCGGCAGCGGCTTGGACACCGCCTCGACCGCCCACTCGATCAGCTTGCGGGTGTTCGCGGCCGCCTGGGCGCGCGCCGGGTTCTCGCTTTTCATGTCGATGCTCCTATCTCGTCTTGCCGGAAATGGGGGGTTGCCCGATGCGCCGCCAGAGATACTTGCCGTGTCCGCCCTTGCCGACGATCTTGTGGTTGTCCATCACCGTCACGCCGCGCGTGATGCTGCGCACCGGCCAGCCCTTCAGGTTCCAGCCTTCGTGCAGGTTGTAGTCGGCGTACGAGGCGAAGTCGGCCGCGTGCAGCACGCGCTCCTTGTCCAGGTCGACGAGCGTGAAGTCGGCGTCCGCGCCCGGGTTGAGCGAGCCCTTGAGCGGCGCGAGGTCGAACACGCGCGCGGGGACCGAGCCGAGCAGCTGGCAGATGCGCTGCAGCGGCAGCTTGCGCTTGTGATAGCCCTCGGAGAGCATCACCGGCAGCATGCTCGCGGTCGCCGGGAAGCCCTGCGACGCCAGCCAGAGCGGCTTGTCCTTGTTCACCTTCTTGCGCGCGTTGTGGTCGGAGGCGACGAGGTCGACGGTGCCGTCGAAGATCGCTTCCCAGATCGCCTCCTTGTCGTCCCTGGTGCGAAACGGCGGGTTCGCCTTGCCCATGCCGCCCAGGTCGGAATCCTCGGTGTGCGTGAGGTAGTGCGGGCAGGTCTCGACGATCACGTCCTTGAAGCGCTGGCGCCAGAAGCGGATCACGTCGAGCGCCTTGCGCGAGGAGATGTGCGGAAAATACACGCGCGCGCCGAGCTCCTCGGCCAGGTACATGGCGCGCAGCGCCGGCTCGGACTCGGTGATCGCCGGCTTGCAGGCCGACCAGTCCTTGAGCGTGGCGCCGCCCGCCGCCTGGATCCTGGTGCGCTCGCGGTTGACGATCTCGATGTTCTCGGTGTGGCAGACCACGATCGGCCGCCCGACGCGCGCGGATTCCTTGAGCAGGTCGTGCAAATAGCCGTCATCGGTGCCGTCGAGCCCGAGGTAGCGCCCTTCCTCGCCCTTGAAGTTCATGAAGTACTTGAACGAAGTCACGCCGTAGTTCTTGACGTACTCGCCGAGCTCCTTGATATGCAGCTCGTTCGCGGTGCTGAAGTGGAAGCCGAAGTCCACATGCGCGCGCGCCACGGCGTGCTCGAGCTCGCGCCGGAACACGTCGCCGTACGCCTCGTTGTTGAGGAAGTAGCCGAGTACCGTGGTGAAGCCGCCCTGCGCGGCGTTCGCGGTCTCGGTCGAATATTCGGTGATCTTCTCGCCCATGCCGAAGTGCACATGGCAGTCGATCAGCCCGGGGAAGATGTGCAGGCCCTTCGCCGACTGCTCGGCGACGCCCGACGCCGCGGCGCCGGGCGCGAGCAGCGAATGGATCTTGCCGCCCTTCACCAGCACATCCTTCTTCTCGGGTGCCTGGTCCGGAAATACCAGCGTGCCGCCGCGTAATACGAAGTCGCTCATTGCCTGGCGTGCCTTTCCCTCAGGTCCTGCATTGAATAAATGGCCTGCGTGCCGGCCGGCGTGTTGAGCGCCGGCAGCGTGAGCGCGATGTCGTCTTGCGCGATATCGCGCGAGATGCAGATGAGCCGGTTCTCATGATCGTCGTCCGGCCAATCCTTGAAGCGCTGCGGCGGGTGGAACACGCCCTGCACGCCCTGCACGAAGGCGATGGTTTCTTCGATCTGAAGAAGGCCTTTGACGCGGATGAGCCGCGCGCCGAATTCGTCGCGGACGAGCCGCGACCACGCCGACCAGCCCGCCCAGGTCACTGGCGGAGGAGGGCGGAACGCGTGCGCGCGAATGCCGGAAAAATGCGCTCGGGACTTGATCGGGCCCAGAAATGAAACCTGGTATTTCCTCGCGCCGTCGTAGGTGGAAAACAGCTCGGCCGGCGACGCCAGCACTTCCCCATTGAGGTGTTTCAGGAAGTCCAAGACCGGCGTGGGATCGACGAGGTCGCGTTTGGTGACGTAGAAGCGCTCCGCGATCGCGGCCTGCTTGTCGAGCTCCGGATGCTCGCGGCGAGAAGACAGGAAGTGCTGCGCGTCGATCGCGCAGACGGTGGCTTCGAAGGCGTAGGCGCTGGTGACGAGCGGGTGGCCGAGCAGCACGTTGAGCAGCGGCGCCGGGTCGGCGGCGCCGCTGGTCTCGATGATCACGCGCTCGAAGGGCGGGATCTCGCCGCGCGCACGGCGGCCGTTCAGGTCGGCGAGCGTCTCGTGCAAAGCGCCGGTGTTGGCGCAGCACAGGCAGCCGGCGTCGAGCAGCACCACGTTGTCGGTCGCCTGCGCGATCACCAGGTTGTCGAGCCCGATCTCGCCCAGCTCGTTCACCACCACCGCGGTATTGGCGAGCGCGGGCTCTTTCAGCGCGCGGTTGAGCAGCGTGGTCTTGCCGCTGCCGAGGAAGCCGGTGAGCAGGAAGACCGGCGTGCGCGCGCTGCTCATTGCTCGCCGAACAGCTCGAGCAGCGCCTCGCGCAGCCAGCGGTTGGCCACGTCGTTCTCCACCCGCGGATGCCAGTAGAGCGAGACATCGAAGCTCGAAATGCGGATCGGGAACGGATGCACCTTCATCTTGACGAGCTGCGACCAGGCCTTGGCCACCTGGCTCGGCAGGCTGACGATCAGGTCGGTGCCGGCGACGATCAGCGGGACCACCATGAAATGCGGCACGCGCAGCGCCACGTTGTCTTCCACCCCGTTCTCGGCGAGCGCGCGCTCGAGCTGCTGGTGGCCCGAGCCCATCGAGGAGATGAGCACGTGGCGCGCCGAGAGGAATTCCTTGAGCGTGAGCGCGCTGCGGCGCCCGAGGGGATGGTCGGGGCGCGTCATGCAGACGTAGTGCTCCGCGAACAGGCGCGCGCGCCGGATCTTGTCGCGCAGCTGCGGCACGTAGCCGACCGCGAGGTCGATGTCGCCGGTCTCCATGCGCACCGCGAGCTCCGCCGCGGGCAGTTGCGTGGTCTCGATGCGTATCGCCGGGCCGTGCTGGTGCAGGTGGCGCATGAGCGCAGGCAGCAGCACGGTCTCGCCCACGTCGGTCATGTAGACGCGCAGGCTGCGCGTGGTGCGGCGCGGGTCGAACGCTTCGCGCGCGCCGAGCGCGCTTCGCACCATGGCGAGCGCATCGGTCAGCGAAGGCGCGAGCTCGAGCGCACGCGGCGTCGGCAGCATGCCGGCGCGGGTGTTGACGAACAGCGGATCGCCGAGCTGCTGGCGCAGCCGGCCGAGCGCGCTGCTCATCGCCGACTG
>Ga0207701_10006547_pt1 | contig 11610 bp, 9 predicted proteins | sample KBSSwiSSwithPhiX_FD_184294 | JGI IMG/M metagenome (GOLD analysis project Ga0207701, IMG submission 184294) | Switchgrass rhizosphere bulk soil microbial communities from Kellogg Biological Station, Michigan, USA, with PhiX - S5 (SPAdes) (version 2) | ecosystem: Environmental > Terrestrial > Soil...
TGAGGGCCGCCGTCCGCGGCGGGGGGCTGGCAGGGTGGGCTGTCCGTCCCGAAATCCCCGGAGGGGATGAGGGCCGCCCGTCCCGAAATCCCCGGAGGGATGAGGGCACCGATCCCGGTTCGGGTCGGGTCCCCGGTGCCCCGGCCCGCAGGCCGGCCCTTTTCAAGTTCTGCCGCAACCTGTCGACAACCCAGGGAAAGCGCCGTCTTGCGCCGCGAGAGAGCGGTGTAGGTAGCTTCACGCATCCCGGGGGTCCCCATGCGCATAGCCTTCATCTTCTCCACCATCGCTTGTGGGTCGGCCCTGGTCGGCTGCGGTTCCAGCGGCCAGACCAGCGGCGCGGGCGGCGGCGGCGGCACCCAGACAGTGGAGATCTTCTCCTGGTGGATCGCGCCCGGCGAGGCCGAGGCGCTGCAGGCCTTGGTCGACGCCGATCGCGCCCAGCACCCCAGCGATCGCATCTTCAACGCCGCCGCCAGCTCGGGCGACAACGCGCGCACGCTGCTGGCCGATCGGCTGGCCAACAACAATCCGCCCGACCTGTTCCAGCAGAACGCGCACGACCTGCCCGCCTTCCTGGCCGCGCACCCGGGGTCGCTGCAGGCGCTGGACGATCTGTTCGTCGCCCAGGGCCTGGACACCGCGGTGCTACCCGACGTGATCACCGACGTGAAGGTGGGCGGCAAGATCTACGCGATGCCGGTCAACATCCACCGCGAGAACGCGCTCTTCTACAACAAGCAGATCTTCGCCGACCACCACCTGACGCCGCCGACCACGGTGGCCGAGCTCTTGACCGTGTGCGCGGAGCTCAAGCAGGTCGGGGTGACCCCGATCGCCACCTCCTACCAGGGGTGGATCCTGCGCATCATGTTCAACTCGCTGGCCATGGGCTCGATGGGGACCGAGGCCTTCCATCGCTTCATGACCGGCGGCACGCGCGACGACGCGGCCCTGCGCGCCGCCATCGATCTGTTCGGCAACGTGCTCGACAACTACATCAACGCCAGCGAGGCCGCGGGCGCCAACTTCGGCTGGACCGAGGCCGCGCACACGGTCTCCGCCGGTCAGGCGGCGATGTTCTTCCACGGCGACTGGGCCAAGGGCTACTACGTCCAGCTGGGATCGACCCCGGGCGTCGACTTTGGCGTGGTGGGCGCGCCGGGCGCCAGCGACCTGTTCTGGTACGGCGTCGACACCTTCTCGCTGCCGGTGGGCGCGCCCCACCCCGAAGGCGCCAAGAACTTCCTGGCCACCGTCGGCTCGACCGCCGGACAGGTCGCCTTCAACAAGCTGAAGGGGTCATCGCCGATCCGCCCCGACGTGCCGCGCTCCCAGCTGGACAGCGAGGGTCAGACCACCCTGGACGACCTCAAGAACGCTCGCTACCGCACGCTGGTGGTGGGCAAGGACATCTGGGACAGCGCGATGCTCTCCTTCGCCATGACCCGGGACAAGAACGCCCTGTTCCAGGTCTACGTCGACAACCCACCCACCCCGTGACGGAGGCCCGCACCCTGTGGCGAGCGGCCCCACGAACCGCCGGCGGTTGACCGGGCGGATCGCCACCACCACGGCGATGGGCGTGCTGGTGCTGGCCGCCGCCACCCGGCCGGCACGCGCCGCTGACAGCGACGGAGACAGCAGCGGCGGCCACGCCGCCGGCGCGCCCGAACACGCCGCCGACGGGACGCTGGAAGAGGTCGACCTGGGCAAGCTGCTGGACATCGAGGTGTTCACCGCCACCAAGACCGCGGAGAGCATCGACGACGCGCCGGCGGTGATCACCGTGGTCACCCGCAAGGAGATCGATCGCTGGGGCTACGACAGCGTCGCCGACGTGCTCAAGCACACCGTCGGCTTCTACCTGGTCGACGATCACATCCTGCCCAACGCCGGCGTGCGCGGCATGACCGGCGGCCTGGGCGCGGAGAGCAACGTCATCAAGCTGATGATCGACGGGCGCTCGGTCGCCTACCGCACCACCTCCGGCAACTGGCTGGGCATCGAGCTGGTCCCGCTGTCGGTGATCGCCCAGATCGAGATCATCCGCGGCCCGGCCTCGGCGCTGTACGGCGCCGACGCCTTCCTGGGCGTGGTCAACATCATCACTGTTCGCCCCGAGGAGCAGCGCCAGATCCGAGCCCGCCTCGGCGGTGGATCCACCGGCGATCACCTGGGCGGCCGCTTCGACCTGGCCGGCGCGGCGCACGCAGGCGACCTGGTCGCCATGATCGCGGCCGCCGGTGAGGCCACCGACCGCTCGGGCCTGGTGCTGCCCGCCGAGTCGCCGGCGCCCATCCTGCCCAGCGAGGTCGGCACGCGCCGGACGGCGAACAACCTTTCACGTCGGTCGCTCAGCCTGCTGGCGCGCGTGGGCTACAGCGACCGCGCGCGCGGGCACCTGTTCGCCAGCGGCGCGCTGTCGGGGCTGACGCGCGGGGGCGACTTCGCCCACTGGGCGCAGCTGACCAACGGCCAGGACCCCGACGGACGGCGCATGGGCACGGTGATCGCGCTCGCGCAGCTACGCCTGAACCTGGACGGCCTGCTGCACCTGCGGCGCGACCTGGATCTCGCCGCGGCGGCGACCTACTTCCAGGGCGGCGTGCGACCCGACGACCGCATCGAGATCGCCAGCGACCTGTTCTACGTCAAGCGCCGGCAGTCCTACCGCGGCCTGGACACCAACCTCGAGCTGCGCTGGCTGCGTTCGGCGCGCTTCAACCTGATCGCGGGCGCCGAGACGGTGGTCGACCACGAGGACCTGGGAACGCCGGACCGGATCGATCGGGCCAGCGGGCAGCCGCTGCCCCAGATGGGTGCCGGCGGCATCGTGGTGAACCTGGTCAACCTGGGCGCCTACGCCAGCGCGAATCTCAAGATCCTCGACCCGGGGCTCAAGCTGACCGGCGGCGTGCGCTACGACCACCACAGCGTGTACGGCCAGCAGATCACCGGGCGGGCCGGACTGACCGCGCACCTGACGTCCACGGTGGTGGGCAAGCTGCTGTACGGCAGCGCCTTCAAGGCCCCCTCTCCGTATTTGCTGTACGCGATGCCGTTGCGCCCGGGCGACGTGGCCGGCAACCGGCTGCTGAAGCCGCAGCGGATTCACACCGGCGAGCTGCAGCTGTCCTGGCGGCCCGGGCGGTTCTTCAACCTGACCTCGGGGGCGTCGTTGAACTGGCTGCTGGACAAGGCCGAGTTCACCCCCGACGGGATCAATCAGGCGGCGCGCAACGTGGCCAGCCAGCGCACCTTGACCTGGGAGACGCGCGCGGACTTCCGGCGCGGTGATCTGCTGGGTGGCTACGGCGCTTTCGAGCTGGTGCGATCGACCCGCGATCTGGGCCAGGAGGGCTACGCCGCGACCCTGATCGGCAGCGCCAACGTGGCGTACCCGACCTGGATCGCGCGCGCCGGGATCGACGTGGCCCTGCCCTCACCGCGGCGCGCGCCCATCGCGCTGGCCGTCGAGGCGACCCTGGTGGGACCACGGCGCGCCGCGGACACCAGCATCGTCGAGAACGGAGGTTCCTTCACCTTGCCCAGCTACGGGCTGATCGACGTTCTGCTGGCGACGCGCGACCTGCAGCTCCTGGGCGGGCAGGAGTCGCGGGTGGCGCTGCGCGCGCGCAATCTGCTGGGGGCACGCGGGCCCGACCCGGGCTTTTCCGGGTTCGAGTATCCGCTGGCGCCGCGCGAGATCTTCCTCGAGCTCCAGCACGCCTACTGACGACCAGGAAAACCGATGAAACTCCACTCGCCCCATGGCCCAGTCAGCGCGCGTCCCCGTCGCCCCCGGGGACGGGGCCAGACGCTGCTGGCCGCCGCGCTGGCGATCGCCGCCGGCGCGGGCGCGCCGGCCTGCGGTGGCGGCGGCGGAGGCGGCGGCGGTGACGCCATCACCGTGGGGCTGCTGCTGCCCTTCACCGGCGCCGACTCGGCGACCAGCAGCAACTTCGAGCGCGCGGTGCTGTTCGCCGCCGGTCGGGTCAACGCGGCGGGCGGGCTGGGCGGGCGCCGCCTGCGCATCGTTTCGCAGGACACCCACTCGGATCTCGACCGCGCGCTCAGCTCGACCCAGGCGCTGATCGCCGCCGGTGCGGTCGCGGTCATCGGTCCGGAGAGCGCCGACATCGCCGCGGTCATCGCGCCCATCCTGGCGCAGAACCAGGTCACCTTCCTGTCGCCCCTGGTCGGCGCCGGCAACGACGCCACCGTCAACTGCGCCCAGCCCTGGTTCCGGCTGGCGCCGTCGTCGCACGCGCTGGGCGAAGGTATCGCCAAGCTGATCTCGGCCGAGGGGTTGGCCAGCACCAGCATCCTCTACGAGGTCGGTGCCTACAACGAAGCGCTGCAGGCGGCGACGCGCGATCGCTTCGTGAGCCTGCGCGGTCGGGTCACGCTGACCATCGCCCTGGATCCGCTGGCGCAGAGCTACGCCGCCGAGGTGCGCAGCGCGCTGGCCAGCAACGGCGCCTCGCTGGTGCTGGCCACCTCGCCGCGCACCGGCGCCCTGGTGGTCAACGAGGTCGGCGCGCTGCGGCCGGGAGGCCTGCGCTGGTTCCTGTCGCCGCTGCTGCAGACCGCGCTGCTGCTGGAGAACGTGGCGCCCAGCGCGCTCGAGGGCGCGCTGGGGGTCGCCCCCAAGATCTACGACACCACGGCGGCCTTTCCCGAGGCGTTCGCGCGCCGCTGGCAAGGGGACCAGCCGCTGCAGGGCGCCTACTTCTACTATGACGCGATGGCGCTGCTCACCTTCGCGCTGCACAAGACGGCGCCCGCCGCGGGCAGCGGCGCCGTCGATCCGGTCGCCCTGCAGGCCGCGATCGTGGACGCGGCCGCGCCGCCCGGCGAAGCCATCGGCTGGGACGAGATCGAGTCGGGCCTGGCGCGCCAGGCCGGCGGCAGCGACGTCTATTACTCGGGTCTGACCGGCCCCCTGCTGCTGGACGCCTGTGGCGCGCGCCTTATCGGCGTCACCAGCACCTGGGAAGTCCAGGCCGGGAAGATCCTGACCCGTTAGCCACGCGACCGACCTTGCGGGACGGGGCGGCGGCTTCTAGAGTCCGCCCCGCGCATGGGCAAGCTGATCACGCGGGTCGTGCTGGGGGTGGCCGCCGGCGTGGCCGTATATGTCGGGTTCTCGATCTGGGCCGACGCCGGCCGGGTGGCCAGCGCGCTGGCGCGTTTTCACTGGCTGGCGGCGGCGCTGGCCTGTCTGCTGGCGCTGGGCAACTACCTGGTCCGGTTCGGCCGCTGGCAGTACTACCTGCGGGTGCTGGGCATCCGGGTTCCCGCGCGCGACAGCTTGCAGGTCTTCCTGGCCGGCTTCGCGCTCACGGTGACGCCGGGCAAGCTGGGCGAGGCGGTCAAGGCGTTCCTGCTGCGCGAATCGCACCGGGTGCCGGTGTCGCGCACCGCGCCCATCGTGATCGCCGAGCGGTTGACCGATCTGATCGCGCTGCTGTTGCTGGCGCTGGTCGGGGTCTTCACCTTCGAGGTCGACCGACGGTTCCTGGCCGCGGGCGCGCTGCTGGTGACGCTGGGAATCGCCATCGTGTCGATCGAGCCGCTGGCCGAGCTGGCGCTGGCCATCGCGGCGCGGCTGCCGCTGCTGCGGCGGGTGGCGCCGCGGCTGCGCGACTTTCACCTGGCCACGGCGGCGCTGGTGCGCCCGGGGCCGCTGCTGATCGCCACCGCGCTGTCGGCGATGTCCTGGTTCCTGGAGTGCGTGGCGTTCTGGGTGGTGGTGGGCGGCCTTCCGGGCGCGGCGGTCAGCCTGCGCGCGGCGACCTTCATCTACGCCTCGATGACCGTGGCTGGCGCGCTGTCGTTTCTACCGGGCGGGCTGGGCGTCACCGAGGCGGGCATGCTGGCGCTGCTGATCCGCCTGGGCAGCGGCCTGGACCGCGGCTCGGCCGCCGCCGCGACCTTCGTCACCCGCGCCTGCACGCTGTGGTTCGCGGTCGCCATCGGCCTGCCCGCGCTGATCGCCTACGCGCGCAGGAAGCATGTGCACGTCGAGCAGGTCGCGGGCGACGACGGGGCGGCTAGCTAGCTACTCGCTGACCGCGAGCACGCCGCTGACCATCATCCCCATGGCGCAGCCGAACTTGATCTCGCCGCTGGCCTTGGGGGTATAGCTGACCTCGACGGTCTTGTTGAGCGGTAGCTCGGTCTTGCCGTCCTGGCCCTGAAAGACGATCTCGCGCGCGCAGGTCTTGTCGGTCGTGCGCGTGATGGCCAGGATCAGGGGCTGGCCTTTCTTGGCCGGGATCCGCTCCGGCTCGAAGCCGTTGGCGGTCACCGCCATCGCGATCTTGCCGCCAGCCGCGGCCGGCACGGCAGCTGCGGCGGGCGGCGCGGCGGGTGGCGGCGCGGCCACCACCGGCTTGGGCGCCGATTCCGCCGGGGGGGGTGGGGGCGTCGTCGTCCGACAGCCCAGGCTCACCAGGGACAGCCCTGCGATCAACGTCAACAACACGACTCGCATGGCAGGAGTCTGCCCTCGATCTCCGCGCGCCGCCAGTGCCCCCGCGGCCTGCGCCGCTAGGAGTTCTCCAGCATCACGCCCTCGACGATGTTGGCGACGTCCTCGCATCGGTCGGTCGCCGACTCGAGGGTCTCGTAGATCTCCTTCCATTTGATGACCGAGATCGGGTCCTTCTCCTCACGGAAGAGCTTGGCCAGCGCGCCGCGCAGGATCTTGTCGGCGACGTTCTCCAGCCGGTTGATCTCCACGCAGTGCTCCAGGATCCCGTTGACCTTCTTCAGATCGCGGATCCCCATCACCGCTCCCAGCACGTGCTCGGCGCTGGTGACCAGGCAGCGGGCCAGGTCGCCCACCTCCTTGGTCATGGTCGGCAGCTCGTACAGCGACAGACGCTCGGCCGCGGCTTCGACCAGGTCCATGATGTCGTCCATCTTGGTGATCAGCGTGTAGATGTCGTTGCGATCGATCGGGGTGATGAAGGTCTTGTGCAGCGCCTGCACCACCGCGTGGGTGATTTCATCGCACTCGTGCTCGATCTGCTTGACCCGCTCGGCCTGCATGTCCAGATCGGTCGGGCGCTCGATCATTTCCAGAAGCGCCCTACAGCCTTCCACGGTCTTCCGTCCTTGTTGCTCGAAGAACTGGAAAAACGAGGCGTCGTGAGGCAATAGGCGCATGGCCGGCGCCGGTATATCCGACCTTGCGATCTTCTTCAACGTCACCCGGTAAAGAAAAGTTTCGGCGTTGTCACCGAATCGACACTTTGCGCCAGGAAGATGTCTGCCAAAAGGAGTCCCCTGATGAAGACGCCATCCGCAAGCAGGTTCGTCGCCTGTTTGGTCCCCACTCTGTCCCTCCTGTCGGCCAGCGCAGCGGCCATGCAAGACCCCAGCGCGCCGCCGCCGCCCGTCGGTGACCAGCCTGCGCCCGCGCCGATCGAGGCCATGCCGCCGCCCCCGCCGCCACCGCCGCCCCCCCCGCCGGCGCCAGCGATGCTGCCGCCGCCCCCGCTGGCGGAGGCCGCGCCCGCCAGCACCCAACCGCTGGCCGGTTTCTCCGACCAGACCGCCTTCCTGCGCTCGCCGGACAACGAGTTCGTTCTCTTCCCCAACGGCCGGCTGCACTCCGACTTCTACGCCTTCAAGACCGACAGCGGGGCCCCCAAGCCCCCCAACAATAGCTTCGTGCTGCGGCGCGCCCGCGCCGAGCTGGCGGGCTGGATCGGGCCCTGGTTCTACTTCTCGATCGCCGGTGACTTCGCCGTGGGCGCACCCGCCGGGGCCAACCCCATCGCGCAGACCAACAGCGCGACCACCGATGACTTCGTCGCCATCGCGCCGCACGGCGACCTGGCGATCCTTCAGGTCGGACAGTACGACGCGCCCTTCACCCCGGAGAACCGCACCTCCGACAAGTACTTCGATTTCATCGAGCGCTCGATCACCGTGCGTGCCTTCGGCATCCCCTCCAACAAGGAGCAGGGCGCGATGGTGCACGGGATCCTGCCCAACAAGGCCTTCTACTACTCGCTGGGGGTGTTCAACGGCGACGGCCAGAACTATCGCAACGTCGACAACAAGTTCGACCTCATGGGCCGGGGCTGGGTCGCGCCGCTCTTCCTGGGCCCGGAGATCCTGCGCTCGGTCACCGTGGGCGGGTCGTTCTGGCTTGGTTACCGCACCAACGCCTTGCCGGTTCCCACTCAGACCACCATGGGCGGCTACGCCTTCTTGACCCCGCGCTGGAACAACGCCGCCATGGGCACCACGGCCGCCAGCACCTACGAGCTGCACCAGTCTCGCGACATGCAGCTCTACGCCTTCGAGGTCAACGCGCCCATCGCTCACAAGTACGGCGCGCGCTGGGAGCTGGTGTGGAAGCGGCAGATGCCGTTCAACGTCGACGACGTCACCGGCGGCAAGACGCCGACCCCGGTGCCGGGCAGCGACGGCGGCAAGGTGGACGGCTACTCGACCTACGTCGAGGGCTGGATCTGGGCGATCGGCGACGACAAGATCGTCGGCGACCCCGGGCTGCAGCTGCCGGGCCGCTTCAAGAAGTTCGGGGTCAAGCCGCCGCAACCGGGCCTGATGATCGCCGCGCGCTTCGAGCACCTGAACGAGACCGTCACCATGTACCCGATGAGCGCCACCCTGCCCGGGGTGGCCAACGTGGCGGGGGTGACCAAGGTGACCTCGTTCCAGCTCGGCGCCAACTACTGGCATTCGCGCCGCTTCCGCGGGTCGTTCAACTACGTGCTGAACAGCTTCAGCGGCGACAACGTCAACATCGTCAAGCTCAAGACCGAGCAAGAATTCCTGTTCCGCCTGGCCATCGCACTCTAATCAAATCGGGAGACCTTTTTCATGCACAGGAGATTCACGATGTCGAAGACGATCTTTCTGACGATGGCGGCGGCGGGGATCGCGCTGGTCGGGCCGGCGGTAGCGCAGGCCGGGACCATCTCGATCAAGGGCTCGGACACCATGGTGGTGCTCGGCCAGCGCTGGGCCGAGGAGTTCATGAAGAAGAACCCCAGCGCCACCATCCAGGTGACCGGTGGCGGCTCGGGCACCGGCATCAGCGCGCTCATCAACGGCACCACCGAGATCTGCGAAGCCTCGCGCAGCATGAAGGACGCCGAGAAGGCGCAGCTCAAGGAAAAGACCGGCGCGCCCCCGGAGGAGATCGTCGTGGCTAAGGACGGCCTCTCGGTCTACCTCAACGACAGCAACCCGTTGAACGAGCTGACCATGGACCAGCTCAAGGGCATCTTCACCGGCAAGGTCACCAACTGGAAAGAGGTCGGCGGGGCCGACGCGAAGATCATCCCCTACTCGCGTGAGAACAGCTCGGGCACCTACGTGTTCTTCAAAGAGCACGTGCTGAGCAACGCCGACTACACCCCGCGCGCCCAGGCCATGCCGGGCACGGCGGCGGTGGTCAACGCGGTGTCCAAGGAGAAGTTCTCCATCGGCTACGGCGGCGCGGCCTACGCCAAGGGGATCAAGGTCATCAAGATCAAGAAGGACGCCGCGGCGGCCGGCGTGGCGCCGACCGACGCCACCGTGAAGAACGGCACCTACCCGCTGTCGCGCCCGCTGTTCTTCTACCTGCGCAGCAAGCCCGCCGGGGAGATCAAGTCCTTCATCGACTGGGTGCTGTCGGCCGACGGTCAGGGCGTGGTGCTGAAGGTGGGCTACTTCCCGATCAAGTAGCACGAATCGCGGTGGGGAGCGGTCCGGGGTCGGTATAGTGGGCGGGTGGAGCTCGGTGTCGAGGAGCTGCGCGCGCTGGCCAGGAAGTACCGGGCGCTGGTCGGGCTGCGCGCGCGGCGTGACGGGGGCGGCCCCAGCGACGACGACGGGGGCGGCGGCGAGGTGACCGCGCGGCTGCGCGAGCTGGCCGGGGAGTTCCCCGGCTGCTTGCGCGAGCTGGACACGCTCGGGGCAGAGGAGCTGTCGCGCCGCGCGCAGGCGGTGGAGCACGCGGCGGCCGGCGACGGAGGGGAATCCGAAGAGTGGATGGCCTGGATCTGGGATTACCACCGGCTGATGCGCGCCGCGCTGGCCGTGCGCCGCGGTGACCGCGGCGGCGAGATCGACGCGGAGTTCGCGGCCGAGGTGAGCGCGCCGCCGGAAGGGCGGTTGAGCATCGTGGTGCTGCGTCGGCTGGCAGCGATCCACGGCCGGCCGGCGCAGGAGATCGCCGCGACCCTGTTTCCGGTCCGGAGGCCGTCGCCGTACCAGCTATGAGCGCGCGGGGGCCACGCAACGGGCGCCGTTGCGAACCCGCGCCGCGACCCTGCCCCGCTCAGTACGGCCGCGGCGGCTTGGCCAGTTGCTGCGCGAACACCGCCGGATCGGTGGCGGGCAGCTCGCAGTGGCCGTGCTCGCAGACGTAGGCTGTGGCCTTTCCTGACTGGGCGAGCTTGCCGGCCATCCAGGGCGCGATCGCGGCCAGCGCCGCCACGCCGGCGCCGTCGGCGGCGCCCGCGATCGCGGCGTTGGGCAGGAAGACCTGGCGCAGCGCCGCGCGGAGCGGCTCCGCGGCGCCCGGCCCGCCGGGCGCCCCGCCGCCGGCGCCCGCGGGCCATACCAGCGCGATCTCCCGCGCGGTGTCGGTGAAGGCATCCAGCGCCAGCAGCGCCTCGGTGATCGCCACCGGCTTGGCCTCCAGCACGCCGTGCAGGCCGGCCAGCGCCCGGGTCGCGATGGCCTGCCAGCGCTCGTCGCCGCTGAACGCGTAGGCGCGCAGGGCGTTGCGCAGCGCCACCGAGGTGCCGGAGGGCTCCGCGCCGTCGTAGGCCGGCTTCTCGCGCGCGATCAGGGTCTCGTGCTCGCCGCTGGTCATGAACCAGCCGCCGCGCGCGGCGTCGCCGAACCGCCGCTGGGTGGCGTCGGCCAGCGCCAGCGCCTCACGCAGCCAGCGCGCCTCGAAGGTCGCCTCGTAGAGATCGAACAGCCCGGCGGCGACGAAGGCGTAGTCGTCGAGAAAGCCCGCCCCGCCGCCCGCGGCGTGACCCTCGGTGAAGCTGCGGCGCAGGCCATCGCCCTCGCGCAGGTGGGTGAGCAAGAAGTCGGCGGCCCGCGCCGCCGCCGCCGCGTAGCGCGGCTCGCCCAGCACGCGCGCGCCGACCGCCAGCCCCGAGATCATCAGGCCATTCCAGGCCGCCAGCTGCTTGTCGTCGCGCAGCGGCGGCACCCGCTTGGCGCGCGCGGCGTAAAGAACGGCGCGCGCCGGCGCCAGGGCCGCCCACTCTGCCTCGTCGGGGTGCGCGGCGTTCAGGATGTTGGCGCCCGGGATCTCGGGGAAGTTGCCGCCCGCGGTGACCCCGTAGTAGCGCATGAAGCGCGCCGCGTCGGCGCCGGCCAGCGTCCGGATCTCCTTCTCGGTCCACACGAAGAACTTGCCCTCCTCGCCCTCCGAGTCGGCGTCGGTGGCCGAGTAGAAACCGCCGCCGGGCGCGGTCATCTCGTGCAGCACGTAGTCCAGGGTCTCGCGCACCACCCGCGCGAAGTCGCTGCGCCCGGTCACCTGGTGCGCCTCGGCATAAGCGACCGCCAGCAGCGCGTTGTCGTACAGCATCTTCTCGAAGTGCGGCACCA
>Ga0207701_10006549_pt1 | contig 11609 bp, 11 predicted proteins | sample KBSSwiSSwithPhiX_FD_184294 | JGI IMG/M metagenome (GOLD analysis project Ga0207701, IMG submission 184294) | Switchgrass rhizosphere bulk soil microbial communities from Kellogg Biological Station, Michigan, USA, with PhiX - S5 (SPAdes) (version 2) | ecosystem: Environmental > Terrestrial >...
TCCGTAGCCGAATCGTTCGATGATTCGCGCGATCCATTCGCCGTCGAAGTTCTCGCTGGTGATGACCACGATGCCGCGACGACGGAAGTAGAAGGTGGCGGGAAGGATGCGGCCGTGCCAGAAGGCCATGACCGGCTGCCGGCCCGATGCCCAGATGGCCTCGAGATGGTGCCACCCCTCGACGCGCCAGCGCAGCGTGTGACCGAGCGTGTTGATCAGCGGATAGCCGACACCGGCGATCGCGGCCACCTCGGCACGCTTGCGCCACGACGACTGCCACTGCTCGCTCGTCAACAGCAATGCCCAATGCTCAATGCCCAATCCGCAATGCTCAACGGCGGCCCGTGCGGATCCGTTTTGGGCATTGAGCATTGAGCATTGGGCATTGTGAATTGTTCCGGTCCCCTACATCCCGTTGTATTGCGGTCCGCCGCCGCCCTCCGGCGGCACCCAGGTGATGACCTGATATGGGTCCATGATGTCGCAGGTCTTGCAATGGACGCAGTTCGACGCGTTGATCTGCAGCCGCACGGCGCCATCGCCGTCGCGTACGATTTCATACACATTCGCCGGGCAGAAGCGCGTGCACGGATGCCCGTACTCCGGACCGCAGATGGATACGCAGACCTCGGTGTGCACGAGCAGGTGCGACGGCTGCTCCTCCTCGTGCGCGGTGCCGGCGTAGTGTACGTTCGTCACCTTGTCGAACGTGATGCGGCGATCGGCGGGCGTCGCATTGCTCGGAGCCGGCGGCACGCCGCGGCCGCGATAGTAGTCGCCGATCTGCTCCATGCGCTCGTGCCCGGGGTGCCCTTCGACCGCCGGCGGCAGCCGCCCGCCGGTCACGACGGCGAGTCCTGACGCCGCCACGCCCGCCAGCAATCCGTGTCCGAACGCCTGATGCACGTGGCGCACCGGATACAACTCGGCCCGCACGGTGCTGGCGTCGATGGCGTCCTGATAGGCGTTCAGGCGGCCCATCGACGTGTCGTTAACCCGGACCGCCGCGAATGCGGTCTCCGCGGCGAGCATGCCGGTGCGCATGGCGAGATGGATGCCCTTCAACCGCATCGAGTTCACGAACCCACCCGCGTCGCCGGCAATCAGGCCGCCGTCCATGCACAGCCGCGGAATCGTGTTCCATCCCCCCTCGGGCAGCGCCTTCGCGCCGTAGCGGGTGAGCGAGCCGCCTTCGAGCAGACGCGAGACCATCGGATGCTGCTTGAGGCGATTGAACGCCATGTGCGGATCGAACAGCGGGTCGCGATAGTCGAGTCCGACGACAAGACCGAGGGACAGCCGGTTGTCCGGCATCCCATAGAGGAAGGCGCCGCCGAACTCTTCCTGACGCAGCGGATACCCGAGCGTATGCATCACGCTGCCCGCGGCGATGCGTCCCGCAGGCAGTTCCCACAGCTCTTTCAGTCCGATGGCGTACTGTTCGGGACTCCGTTCCTTTCCCAGCTCCAGCCGTCGCAGCAGCTGTTTCGTCAGATTGCCGCGGACGCCATCACAGAAGATCGTGACCTTCGCGAGGATGTCGACCCCCGCTTCATAGTTCCCCTTGTGCTGGCCGTGGCGGTCGATCCCGCGATCGCCGGTTCGCACACCCACGACCCGGTCGCCGTCCAGCAACACGTCCTGCCCGGCGAAGCCGGTGAACATGTCGATCCCGCCGGCCGCGTCGACCTGCTCGGCGAGCCAGCGAACGAAGCCGTTGAGCGAGACGATGAAGTTGCCGTGGTTACGAAGGGGCGGAGGAATGACCGGCAGCGGCACCGCGCTGCGCTCGGTCAGGAAGTAGACGTGCTCGTCGCCGACGGGCACCGTCAGTGGTGCGCCTCTGGCCGCGAAGTCGGGCACCAGATCGCGCAGGGCCGACGGATCGAGTACCGCCCCGGACAGCGAATGCGCGCCCGCCTCGCGCGCCTTCTCCAGCAGCGCAATCGCAAGCGGTGCGCCGCCCTGTTGCTGCTGCAGTTGCGACAGCCGCAGCGCCGCCGCCAGACCGGCGGGGCCGCCGCCGACGATCAGGATGTCGACGTCGAGAGTCTCGCGCGGCATGGATTAGAACAATTCACAATGCTCAATGCTCAATGCTCAAAAGGCAACGCGGAGAGCGATCGCACCGGCATTCAATTACTTCTTCTCCAGTTCGGTCGTGATCGCTGGCACCACGTCGAACAGATCGCCGACGATGCCGTAGTCGGCGACCTCGAAAATCGGGGCGTCGGCGTCCTTGTTGATCGCCACGATCGTGCGCGAGCCCTTCATGCCCACGAGGTGCTGAATGGCGCCGGAGATCCCGAGCGCCACGTAGAGCTTCGGCGAGACGGTCTGCCCGGAGCTGCCCACCTGGCGTTCCATCGGCAGCCAGCCATTGTCGCAGATGGGTCGTGAGGCGGCCATTTCGGCACCGAGCGCCCTGGCGAGTCGTTCCGCCACCGGCAACTGATCCTGCGACTTGATGCCGCGGCCGACCGACACGATGCGCTCGGCCTGCCCGAGGTCCACCGCCTGACGCGCCTCCTGAAACGGCGCTTCCGGCTGCTGTCGAATCGCCGCGGCCTCGAGCGTGACGGCCACCCGCTCGACGGGCGCACCTGCGCCGCGCCGCGCCGCGTCGCCGCGGAAGGCACCGACCTGCACGCTCACGAACGCCGGTGCCGGCCCGCGCGGACGCACGTGCGCGACGAGCTTGCCCTGGAACACCGGCCGCACGAAGGTCGCGCCCGGCCCGGTGCCCTCGAACGCGATCACATCGGTGATGAGCGGTCGCCGCAGCCGGGCGGCGAGCAGCGGCGCGACATCCCGCGTCAGATAGGTGTGGGAAAAGATGACGAGGTCGGGGGCGACCGACGAGACGATCGATTCGAGCACGCTGGCATAGCCATCAGGGGTCGCGCGCGCGAGCAGCTCGTGTTCCGCCAGCATCACGCCGGCAACATCGGCCGCCGCCGCTTCCGTCGCGGCGGTCCCTCCAGGTCCGGACAGCACCGCGATCTTCACCGGAGCACCCGCCGCGAGCATCTGCGCCGCCGCGATCGCTTCCCACGCAGTGCGGCTCAGCCCGCCGTTCTTCTGCTCGCCGACGACGAGGATCACAGGACGCGTGCCTCTTCGCGCAGCAGCCGCACCAGCTCCGCCGCCGCCTGCGCCGGTGCCCCCTCGATCAGGTGCGTCCGTTTGCTCTTCTCCGGCACGGAGAGCGAGACGATCTCGATGGCCGCCTCGAGACCATCCGGCGGCGCCACGACGCGCACCTCCTTCTTCTTCGCTCCCATGATGCCTTTGAGCGTCGCATAGCGCAGCTGGTTGATGCCGCTCTGGATGGTGAGGAGCGCAGGGAGCGGCAGCGTCACCCACTGGAACCAGCCGCCCTCGAGCTCGCGCTTCACCCGGATGCCGCTGCCGGCGCGCACCTCGACCTGCATCACGATGGTGGCGTGCGGCACGCCCAGCCGCTCGGCGAGCACCACACCGACCTGGCCGTGGCCCTGGTCGTCGGACTGCAGCCCGGTGAGCACGAGATCGAACGCCTCGGCCTGCATCGCCGCTGCGAGCGCGTCCGCTGTCATCACCGCGTCGGCTGCCGCGAGCGCGTCGCTCTGCACGTGCAGCGCCCGGTCGGCGCCGCGCGCCAGCGCTTCACCAATCACCTTCTGCACCCGCGCCGGGCCGGCGGCGCAGACGACCACTTCCCCGCCGTGCGCCTCGCGCAGGCGAAGCGCTTCTTCGAGCGCATAGGCGTCCGGCTCGTTCAATTCGAACGCCGCATCCTGCTCGCGAATCCAGGTGCGCGTCTCGTTCAGGCGCGGCTGCCACTCGCGCGTCGGGACCTGTTTGATGCAGACGGCTATCCTCATTGGTGGATCAGATCAAGGCACGAAGGTCGCGAAGGACACGAAGGACACGACGGGAGATCTAGACCGGGATGACGCGTTGTTACAGGAGTTACCCGCATGGGCATGCTGTGAAGTCCACTCCGCCCTTGGAAGGTCCCGAGCTGGCCGCTCGGACGTCACTGCCGGTGCCAGATCAGTCCTGCCTCGTGCCGTGCCTCGTGCCCTCCTCGTGCCCTTCTTCGTGCCCTTCTTCGTGCCCTTCGTGATCTTCGTGCCTTGTTCTTATCAGTCTTCAAATTTCTTGAACAGCAGCGCGGCGTTGGTCCCGCCAAAACCGAACGAGTTCGAGAGCGCGTAGTCGATGTGCATCCCGCGACTCTTCGCCGGCACGTAATCGAGATCGCACTCCGGATCGGGGTTGTCGAGATTGATCGTGGGCGGCACGCACTGATGGTGCACGGCCAGCGCCGAGATGCCGGCCTCGAGCCCGCCGGCGCCACCGAGAAGGTGGCCGGTCATCGACTTGGTCGAGGAGATGGCCAGCTTCGGCGCGTGCTCGCCGAACGTCTTCTTGATGGCGAGCGTCTCGAGCTTGTCGTTGTACGGCGTCGAGGTGCCGTGCGCGTTGATGTAGTCGACCTGCTCGGGGGCGATGCCCGCCTTGCGGATCGCCATCCGCATCACGCGGACGGCGCCGTCGGCATCCTCCGACGGCGCGGTGATGTGATACGCGTCACCGGACATCCCGTAGCCGACGAGCTCGGCATAGATCCGGGCGCCGCGCTGCTGCGCGTGCTCGAGATCCTCGAGGATCAGCACGCCGGCCCCTTCCCCGATGATGAACCCGTCGCGCTCGAGATCGAACGGACGGCTCGCCCGCTCCGGCGCGTCGTTGCGCGTCGACAGGGCGCGCAGCGCGCCGAAGCCGCCGACGCTCATCGGCGTGATCGCCGCCTCGGATCCGCCGGCGATCATCACGTTCGCATCGCCGCGGCGAATGATCTCGTAGGAGTCGCCGATCGAATGCGCCGATGCCGAGCACGCCGTACAGGTGGCGAGGTTCGGGCCCTTGGCGCCGAAACGAATCGACACCTGTCCCGAGGCGAGGTTGATGATGGCCGAGGGAATGAAGAACGGAGAGATCTTGCGCGGTCCGCCCTCGAGCAGCGCACTGTGCTCGCGTTCGATGGTCTGAAACCCGCCGATGCCGGAACCGATGAACACGCCGACGTCCGGCGCGTTCTCGGGCGTGATCGTCAGGCCGGAGTCGTCCATCGCGAACTGCGCCGCCGCCACCGCATACTGAATGAAGACGTCCATCTTCTTGACGTCCTTCTTCTCGATGAATTGCAGCGGATCGAACCCTTTGACCTCCGCGGCAATCTGCGTGGCGAACTTCGTGACGTCGAACCGGGTGATGCGGGTGACCCCACTCGTCCCCGCGACCAGCGCCGCCCAATTGGCGCTGGTGCCAATTCCGAGCGACGACACCAGGCCGATGCCTGTGATGACGACCCGCCTGTTCAACATACCTCCTGGGAAGGGTCTCCCCGGAAGCCCGGAGGCCTCCGGCTACTTCTTGCTCTTGCCGTGTGCCTCGATATAGTCGATGGCTTCCTTGACGCGGGTGATCTTCTCGGCGTCCTCGTCCGGAATCTCGATCCCGAACTCCTCTTCGAACGCCATGACGAGCTCCACCGTGTCGAGCGAGTCGGCCCCGAGGTCGTCCACGAACGAGGCATCGGGCGTCACTTCTTCCTCGTCCACACCCAACTGCTCCACGATGATGCTCTTCACCTTGTCTGCGACTGCCATTCAATTCCTCCAATCAATGCACAATGCGCAATGCCCGACGCCCGCGCTCAATCGAACCGGACGGCCAGCAACCGTTTGGGCATTGAGCATTGGGCACTGGGCATCGTGCATTGATCACATGTACATCCCACCGTTGACGGCGAGCACCTGACCCGTAATATACGACGCCTCGTCCGACGCGAGGAAGCATACTGCCGCGGCGATGTCCTCCGGCCGGCCGATCCGCCCGAGCGGAATCTGCGCCGTCCAGTCGCCCGACGCCTTCTCCGCGATGGCTCTGGTCATGTCGGTCTCCACGAACCCCGGGGCGACCGCATTGACCGTGATGTTCCTCGACGCCAGCTCACGCGCCATCGCCTTGGTGAAGCCGATGAGCCCGGCCTTCGATGCCGCGTAGTTCGCCTGTCCGGCGTTGCCGGTCTGGCCGACCACCGACGTCACGCTGACGATACGGCCGCTCCGCTGCCGCACCATCGGCTTGGTGACCGCCTGCACGCACGAAAACGCCGCCGTCAGATTCGTCGCGATCACCTGATCCCAGTCGTCGCGCTTCATCCGCAGCATCAGCTGGTCGCGGGCAATGCCGGCATTGTTCACCAGAATGTCGATGCGTCCGCGCTGCTCGAGCGCGCCGGCCACCATCCGGTCGACCGAGGCCTGATCCGTCACGTCGAGCGTCACCATCTCGGCGCTGCCACCGGCGCCGCGGATCGCTGCCACCGTCTCCGCCGCATTGGTCTCACGCGCGCCGGCATAGACGAACGCGCCGCAGCCGGCCAGACTCGCCGCGATTGCCCGGCCGATGCCACGGGAGGCGCCGGTCACAATGGCGGTCTTGCCGCTGAGATCTAGCACGTCTCTGACCTGCCAGCGGACCGTATCGACGAGCAGCCCACGCGTGCGGTCTCTCTCTGCCCCGCGGTCTGGGGCGAACCGTCGTGATCAGGGAAACGGTGGCTCATTGGCGACGAACCCGGATGGCTAGCATGTCGCGATGACGGCTGCCAGATCGTCGGGCGCGCCGAAATGAATGACGTTGGCGTCCTTGTGAATCTTGCGCACCAGGCCGCTCAGCACCGTGCCGGGGCCTACCTCAACATACGTGGTGACGCCCTCCGACGCAAGACGTCGAACGACGGCGTCCCACCGCACCGGCGCCGAGACCTGACGCACCAGGGCGTCGATGCCCGCTTCGGCGTTGCGCTTCGGCTCGGCGTCGACATTGGCGATAATCGGGATGCGCGGCGTCTGCACCGGCAACGCCCGAAGCTCGGGTTCGAGCCGCACTTCGGCCGGCTTCATCAACGCGCAATGAAACGGCGCACTCACCGGCAGCAATACGGCACGCCGTGCGCCGAGCGCCCGCGCGCGCTCCGACGCGCGATGCACCGCGGCAACGGTTCCGGCAATCACGACCTGCCCCGATCCGTTGATGTTCGCGGGGCTGACGACCTCACCGTTCGCCACCTCATCGCAGGCCCGGCGCACGACATCCGGATCGGCGCCAAGGATGGCGGCCATCGCCCCTTCACCGACCGGCACCGCCTCCTGCATGTAGCGGCCGCGCCGGCGCACGATCGACACCGCGTCCTGGAAGGCGAACGTGCCGGCCGCCACGTGCGCGGAATACTCGCCGAGACTATGGCCGGCCACGAACGCCGGCTGGATGCCGTGCGAGCACAGCACGCGATACGCGGCGGTGCTGACGGTCAGAATGGCCGGTTGTGCGTACTCGGTCAGCGTCAGCCGATCCTCGGGACCGTTGAAGATGATGTCGCTGAAGCGGCAGGCGCGCTCGGGCGTCATGCCGTCACAGGAGGCGGCAAACGCGGCGTCGGCCTCCTCGAACGCGGCCCGCGCCTCGGGAAAGGCCTCGGCCAGGGCCTGTCCCATGCCGACCTTCTGGGAGCCCTGGCCCGGAAAGAGAAATGCAATCACGCGCCCGGCCCCTGTCCGCATCGCCTGAACCAGTCAGCGCGCGCGCCGGCCCATGTGTGCATGGTGGCGGTCCTCACGAGACGGTCGCCGCCGCGATCTCACGTTCGACGCGGCTCACGAAATCATCAGACGCATAGCGCGCCGCCATGCGGATCGCGTTCTGCACCGCCGTCGGCGACGACCGGCCGTGGCCCACGATGACCAGTCCGGCGACGCCCAGCAGCAGCGCCCCCCCGTACTCCGAATAGTCCATCCGCCGCCGGAACTGCTCGAAGGGTTCGCGGCTCGCCGGCGCATCCCGCAGCGCCTCGCCGAGGATCGCGTCGACCACTTCGACGAGACCTTCGCTCGTCTTGAGCACGATGTTCCCGGTGAAGCCGTCACACACCACCACGTCGGCGTCACCGCTGTAGATCTCGCGCCCTTCGATGTTGCCGATGAAATTGATCGGCGCCGCCTTCAGCAGCCGATGCGCTTCGCGTGTCAGGTCGTTCCCCTTGGTTTCCTCTTCACCGATGGACAGCAGCGCAACGCGCGGCCGCTCGATGCCGAGGGCGAGCCGTGCGTGCATCGCTCCCATGATGCCGAACTGCAGCAGATGCTGCGGACGGCACTCGGCATTCGCCCCGGCGTCGAGGAAGACCGCCGGACGGCCGCGCGTCGGAATCACCGTCGCCAGCGCCGGCCGATCGACACCCGGCAGCATGCCGAACGCCTGGTGTGCCGCCATCACCGTCGCGCCCGTGTTGCCGGCACTCACCACTGCGCCGGCACGGTCGTGGGCCACCAGTTCCGCGGCGACGCGAATCGACGCGCGCGGACACCGCCGCAGCGCCGCCACCGGCGCCTCGGCCATACCGACCGCTTCGGGAGCGTCCACGATGTCGAGCGGGAGCTGCCGCCACCCGGGGTGGCTCTCGAGCGCCGCCCGCAACGTCGCCTCGGCGCCGACGAGCGTCACCGGCACACCGAGCTGCCTCGCCGCGGCGACTGCGCCCTCGACAATGGCCCCAGGCGCGTCGTCACCGCCCATCGCATCGACGGCTATGCGCATACCGTCACTGTGGTGAGAAACCGCGCGCCTATTCCTCGTTAACCGGACGGACCTGCCGCGTGCCGTAATAGCCGCAGTGCGGGCAGATGCGGTGTGGGGCCTTGGGCTCGTGGCACTGCGAACACAAGCCGGTCGTCACCGGCGTCAGCGCATCGTGGGTGCGGCGCTTCGCCGTGCGCGTCTTCGAATGTCGTCGTTTGGGATTAGGCATTGTTCTGGCTTCTCTTGATCGCTTCGAGCGGCGCGAGCCGCGGATCCTTCCATTCCGCCGCGCAATCGCATGCGCCCTGATTCAAATTCGTGCCGCACTGCGGACACAGCCCGCGGCACCCGTCCTGGCAGAGCGGCTTCATCGGTAACGCCAGGTAGAACTGCTCGCGCATCAGTTCGTTCAGGTCGATCTGTTCGTCGCGGTAATAGCTCGTTTCCAGATCCTCTTCTTCGATCCCGCTCTCCTCGACGCTCGACATCTCCGACGCCGGGTGATACCGGAGATCGAAGGCCGCGTCCACCGGCAGCCGGAACGGTTCCAGGCAGCGGCTGCAGGCCAGCTCCAGCTCGGTCCGGACCGTGCCTTCGAGACGGAACCGATCCTTGTCCTTGTGGATGTCGAAGTCGAGCGACACGGGTTGCACCACGCGGTAACTATCGCCCTCCTGTTCCACCTCCGCGGGCTGGAACGTTCGCGAAAAGTGGCCGAGGGGCTGCCGGTACCGCGTGAGCTCGAGTTGCATGACACCAGTGACATCCGGGTGAGCGCGCTCACCGTGCTTACCTGCGGCGAGCCCAGGCTCGCAGTGCTTTCCCGCGGTGAGCCCAAGGCGCACCGTGCTTTCCCGCGGTGAGCCCAAGGCGCACCGGGCTTACCTGCGGCGAGCCCAGGCTCACCGTGCTTACCTGCGGCGAGCCCAGGCTCACCGTGCTTTCCCGCGGTGAGCCCAAGGCGCACCGTGCTTACCTGCGGTGAGCCGAGGCTCACCGTGCCTGTCGCGAAAATCTCGCGAAAGGCAGACCGGTAATTATAGCTGATTCCACGTCATCGGCCCGATCCAGGGCTTGGGGATGAACAGGCGCTCGTAGAGCGCAATCGCAAACCGGTCGGTCATCCCGGCCAGGAAGTCCCGGACGGCGACATCGACGCCTTCGCGCTCGATGATGTGCAGATCGAGCAGCTCGCCCGGGTGCTCCCGCACCTTCTCCCACAGCCCGCCCAGGATTCCTGCCGACTTCTTGAATTCCGCCGTCGCCCGGTCGTTCTCGTAGACCGCCTCGAACAGAAAGGCACGAATGGCGAGCGTCGCTTCCAGCACTTCCCCGCTCATCCTGATTTCGGACAGGCCACCATCGGTCGTTTCGGTCACCACGTCCTTCACCATCCGGGCGATCCGCGCCGACGACGACGCCCCCAGGGTCGCCACGGCGTCCCGCGGCAACGCCTGCTCCTCGAGCACCCCCGCGCGCACGGCGTCATCGATGTCGTGATTCACGTACGCGATCAAATCCGCGACGCGCATGATCTGCCCTTCCAGCGTCGCCGCCCGTTTCGCCGGATCCATGCCGACCGGCGACCCGTCCTTGCCCTTCGAATGGCGTCCGATGCCGTCCCGCACCTCGAAGCTGAGATTCAGGCCGCGGCCGTCGTTCTCGAGGACGTCGACAATGCGGAGACTCTGTTCGTAGTGGCGAAAGCCGCCCGGCATCAGCGAATCGAGGACGCGCTCGCCGGCGTGCCCGAACGGCGTGTGACCGAGGTCGTGCCCGAGCGCGATCGCCTCCGTCAGCTCCTCGTGCAGCCGCAGGACCTTGGCGATGGTCCGGGCGATCTGGGAAACCTCCAGCGTGTGCGTCAGGCGCGTGCGGTAGTGATCGCCGGCCGGCGCGAGGAACACCTGCGTCTTGTGCTTGAGGCGCCGGAACGCTTTGCTGTGAATGATGCGATCCCGATCGTGCTGAAACGCCGGCCGCACATCGTCTTCGGTTTCGGCGCGCAGGCGGCCGCGCGAGTCGGCGCTCCTGGCCGCCTGGGGGGCGAGCAGCTCGCGCTCACGCGCTTCAAGGGCCTCACGGATGCTGGACAACAATCTCCTCCAGGAAGCTGACGCCGTGAGCCAGGGCACCGACGCCGAAATTGCTGGCGATGCTCTGACCCAGGTCGGCGAACGTCGTACGGGTGCCGATGTCCATTCCGCGGCGGACGCGGGAACCACCGAGGAGCAGCGGCACATACTCGCGCGAATGATCCGTGCTGGGAGTGGTTGGATCATTGCCGTGGTCGGCGGTGATCACCAGAAGATCGCCCTCACGCTGCTGGCGCAGGACCTCTTCGAGGCGCTCGTCGAATCGCTCGAGATTCGCGGCATAGCCGTCGACGTCGTTGCGATGGCCATAGACGGTATCGAAGTCGACGAGATTGGCGATGATGAGTCTCGGTTCATCCTCGCCCATGGCCTCCACGACGCGATGCATGCCGTCCGCATCGCTCGCCGTCGGAATGGCGCAGGTGATCCCGCGACCGGCGAACAGATCATTGATCTTACCGATCGCCACCACCGGCACGCCGGCCTGCGTCAGCCGATCGAGGAGGGTCTCCCCCGATGGCGGAACGGCGTAATCGTGTCGATTCACGGTCCGCGTAAACGCTCCCGGGATACCGACGAACGGACGCGCGATGACGCGGGCCACGCGGAGTGGAGTCACGAGGTCGAAGGCGATCTGACAGATCCGATACAGCTCGCGCACCGGAATCACGTCTTCGTGCGCGGCGATCTGAAACACCGAATCGGCCGACGTGTAGATGATGGGGCTGCCGGTTCTCAGGTGCTGGGCCCCGAGCTGCTCGATGACGTCCGTGCCTGACGCAACCCGGTTCCCCAGCGTGGCTCGCCCGAGACGTTGCTCGAGCTCGTCGATGACCTCTTGCGGGAACCCGTGCGGAAATGACGCAAACGGAGTGGACA
>Ga0207701_10006550_pt1 | contig 11608 bp, 5 predicted proteins | sample KBSSwiSSwithPhiX_FD_184294 | JGI IMG/M metagenome (GOLD analysis project Ga0207701, IMG submission 184294) | Switchgrass rhizosphere bulk soil microbial communities from Kellogg Biological Station, Michigan, USA, with PhiX - S5 (SPAdes) (version 2) | ecosystem: Environmental > Terrestrial > Soil...
ACCAGTGTCTTTCGCATCTGGCCGTTCATATTGAGATCGACCAGTACGTTCTCATTGATGCCGTCATAGTCCCAACGGTCGTGCGGCGTCTTCTGATACGCCCACGCAGCCTTCCCCGTGTCGGGATTGCGCGCGAAGATCGTCATCGAATACTTGTTGTCGCCGGGGCGCTGATCGGGGTTCCACGATCCGGGGTTGCCGGTGCCGTAGTAGAACAGGTTCAGCTCGGGGTCGTAGCTGTACCAGCCCCACGTCGTGCCACCACCGCGCTTCCACTCCTCACCCTGCCAGGTCTCGACAGAGCCGGGGAAGCCAACTTCGGCTTCTGGTCCGGTGCTGTACATCCGCCAGACCTGCTTGCCCGAGTTCACGTCATTCGCGGTGACGAAGCCGCGCACGCCGAACTCGCCACCGGAGATCCCGGAGATGACTTTGTCCTTGATGACCATCGGGGCGGACGTGATCGTCTGGCCCATCTTGTAGTCGCCCTGCTTGACCTTCCACAGTTCCTTGCCGGTCTCGGCGTCGAGGGCCACCGTGTTCGTGTCGAGCTGATTCAGAAAGATCTTGCCGTCCGAATACGCGACACCGCGGTTGACCGTGTCGCAGCAGGCGATCGGGATGACTGCCGCATCCTGACGCGGTGTGTACTTCCACTTCACCGGCGCGCCCTCCTTGGAGAGATCGAGCGCGTAGACGATGTTGGGGAAGGGTGTGTGCACGTACATCGTGTTATTGACGACGAGCGGTTCGCCTTCATGGCCGCGCAGAACGCCGGTCGAGAACGACCACGCCACCTTGAGGTTCTTCACGTTCTCGGTATTGATTTCGTTCACCGAGCTGTAGCGGGTGGAAGACGTGTTCTTGTTCTGCATCGTCCATTGCTTGTCGGCATCCTGAACCGGCGATGGCGCAGCGAGTTGCGCGGTTCCAGAAGCAGCTGGTGGGGTGCTACTGCTGCAGGCCGCTCCCAACCCGAGGGATGCAACGACCATGAACAGCCTCGAAAATCTCTTCATATAGCGCTCTCCTGTGGTTCGTTAATCCGAGTGTGTTCGATGTGCGCTGCGCGCGCACGGCATCCGATGCGAACGTCAGCGTCGGCTGCTGCTGCCCTTCACGTTCTTCTCCACCCAACCCATCATGATGTCGGCGATCTCGAGATTCTTCTTGTCGAGCATCATCATGTGGGTCACACCGAGGATCCCCATGTCATCAAGCTTCAGGTACTCCGCCTTCGCCGTTCCCTGCTTCGCGGCGCGGCGCGCATTGATCGCGTCCACCGTTTCCTGGCACACCGTGCTGGTCGCCGTGTAATCGCCCTTGAGCGCCATGTACGGAATGTTGTCGAAGTCGGCCGCCGTGAGCCCGCTGTTGGTCAGCGAGCACGATCCCTCGAGCGTCATGAGCCCCTTGAGGAGATCCAGGTGCCCCCGCTCCTTGAGGATGCGGGCCATATGATGCCCCATGATCCCCGACTGTGAGTGGGTCACGACGATCGCGCCGCCGAGGCGCTCGACGAGCGCAGCAAGATTCTCCGGCGTCCAGGTATTCGCCGGTGAGAGCTCCTTCGGATCGCACGACGCACACGTCGAGCCCGGAAGCGTCACCTCGGCATTCGGCACCAGCTGCTTGTAGTACTCGAGTGCGTAGTAGTTGTTGGATCCGGCTGGCGCCGGACCGATCGCACCCTTGCGCGAGACGAGATTGGCATCCGTCGTCTCAATCGGGAAGAGCGGCGCCACGTGCTGATACGCGTCGGGCTTCGGTTGCGGATCCTTTGCGTCTGCGTGCGGGACGAGCGTTCCCGTCAGGACGGTCGAGCCTTGCGGAACCAGATGTCCGAACCACGCGGTCCATGCGCCATTGTCAGTAATGCGGCCGAAGCTCGGAATAAGTTCGGTGCCGCCTTTGACATCTCCGCTGGCCATCCGCGCTTCGCCTTCATGAATGACTGACTCGTCAAAGCCCGATCGGCCTCGGCCTGCCTGATCCACTACGTAACTCGGGACTCCGTGACGAACGAAGTAGGGATACCAGCCCTCGCGCCCATCAGGAGTCGCCTCGAGGCACGCGCCGGTGTGCGACGAGCCGTGGACCATGATCACCGGCCATCCCGCGCCGTATTTCTTCTGCGGGATCTGAAACTGCACGTACATCTGGCCGATGGTGATCTGCTGCGGTGTCGGAGCCGGTGGGGCCGGCTGGCCGGGCGCTGGAGGCGGTGGAACTACCGCGTGCTCCGTGATCTTCTGCACACCACCGACGAAGAAACTGCCCTGATCTTCGATGACGAGCGGTCCGCCCAGAAACTTCTTCGGCTTCTGGTTCGTTTGCGCCGAGATACCGGCGACCATGGCCAGCAGCAACACGGCAATGCAACCCGCAGCTCTCATCGCGGCTCCCTTCGGTTGGTGGTAAGTAGTTGGTGGATGATGGCCACCACCATCCGGGGCCAGAGTCTATGTTGGTTTGGGGACTCGGCGCCATACCGATTCGGAGGTGCTCGTCCGACTCGTCTGTTCCCGGCACACGTCGTGCACGGCGCCGAGAGGACGAACGCGCCCCGCCCATGGCAAACAGCCGATCTCTCCTGATCGCGGGTGTTTTATCGATCGCGTGCGCTCTCGGCACCGCCTCGCCTCTCCAGGCTCAGGGCATCGAGATCACGCCATTTGGTGGATATCGCTTCGGCGGCGACTTCTTCGAGCTGATCGCGGGCCGGCCAGTTGATACCGACGGTGCGCCCGCCATTGGCGCAATCGTGGACGTCCCGCTTGGCGAGGGACTGCAGGTCGAAGGGCTCTTCACCCATCAGGACGCACACGTGGAGATGGAATCGGGCTCCTTCGGCCCGCTGCGGCACGCGAAAGTCACCGTCGACCACTTTCAGGGTGGTGCACTCCAGGAGTATCAGGACGGCCGCGTGCGTCCGTTTGCGACAGGCATGCTTGGCCTCACGCGATACGCCGGCGAGGGCGACAGCGAAATCCGGTTCTCGCTCAGTGCTGGAGGTGGCGTGAAGCTGTTCGCGACCGAGAACATCGGTGTCCGCCTCAACGGTCAGGTATCAGCGACGTTCGTCTACTTCGACGCGAGAGCTGTCGGCTGCTCGCCAGGAGTCTGCCTCGTTGGTTTGAACACCGACGTCGTCTGGCAGATCGAGTTCTCGGCGGGGCTTATCGTCAAAGTGCCCTGAGCACGGTCTTTCGCGCTAGCGACCGGGATTGAGCACCGCGGCCAGCTTGCTCATCGCCCGGGTCACTGCCATGCGCGCGGCAGCCGCTGTCGGCCTGCCAGTTGCGACGGCGACGTCATCGAAAGCCAGGCCCATCTCGAATCTGGCGACGATCAACTCGCGATCGACCGACTGAAGTAATTTCATCGCCGTCTCGTAACGCTCGACCTTTTCCCTTCCAATCAGTATCTCGAGGGCACTCAACTGTTCATCCTCGACGTCGTCCGGGACCTCGAGGCTGAAGTTGCGATGGCGCACCTTGCGAATCTCATCGCAAATGAGGTTCCTGACGGTCTGTCGAAGAAATGCCTGAAGCGCACCGACGTGACGCGCTTCGAACGTGTCGAGCCGTCGGAGGACGCGCAGCACCGCCTCCTGGACCAAATCCTCGGTTTGATACTCGCTCCTGGCAAACTGCGGCAGGCGTCCATGGGCCCAGCGGCGCAACGGCGGAATGCATCGCTCGATCAGTACATCGATGGCCGTGCGGTCGCCTTCATGCGCTCGCTTCAACAACTCGAGAGTCGACTCGATGTCGTGAGGCTCTTCGTGCTCCGTAGTCCGCTCCTCGTTGCTCACATCGCCCCTCGTCACGTCGTTGTAAAGCCCTTTCGAACTGTTCGCGCGATGGACACAGCCGTTGAGGTTCACTATTCTAGCCTCTGCCGGTTCCGTTCCTCCTGTCTCAAGAAACGGTTCCGACGGTCAGGGAGGTCGACTTGGGTCGCGCGACCGGACTCATCGGGATTCTGATCGTGCTCCTGACCACCCAATCCATCGGCCAAGGCCTGGTTACGGGAGCGGATATTCGAGGCACCGTTCGAGATGCGTCCGGTGTAGTGATGTACGACGCCAGTGTCGTCGCCACGAACGTCGAGACTGGTATCTCGAGGCCCGCTCGCACCGATCGCGACGGCCGCTACACGCTGACGGGTCTGCCACCCGGGTCCTATCGAGTTTCAGCGGCGTACATGTCGTTTGCGACGCAGGTTCGTAACGACGTCGCTCTGTTGCTCGGGCAAGTGGTCTCACTGGATTTCAGCCTGCCTCCGGCCGCCCAGGAACTCATCGTCGTGCTGCCTACAATGCCGCTGCTCGAAGTGGACCGCACCGGTGTCTCGACGGTGATCGAAGGAAATCAGATCGACTCGCTCCCCATCAACGGCCGCAACTTCATCAGCTTCGCGGCACTCACCCCGGGCGTCATTCAGACCGAACGAGCTGTACCGGGGGCCGAGACGTCGGGGCTGTCATTTACCGGCCAGCGGTCGCAAGACAACAACCTGATGGTCGACGGTCTGGACAACAACGACCGCATCCTCGGCAGCGCCCTCGCCAGCCTGAGCCAGGAATCGGTGCGCGAGTTTCAGGTGCTCACGACAGCCTACTCCGCGGAGTTCGGTAATGCGGTGGGAGGTGTCGTCAATATCGTCACCAAGTCGGGCACCAATACACGAAGAGGAGATCTCTTCCTCTTTCATCGCAACGAGCACCTGAACGCCAAGGACTACTTCGAGCGCTTCGATGTATTCGGCAACGAGATCGACCGGCAGAAAGCACCTTACCGGCAATACCAGTGGGGCGGAACGCTCGGCGGCCCCCTGCAGACCGATCGCACCTTCTACTTCGTGTCGTTCGAAAGACTCGATGTCGAGGCCAACAACTTCGTCAACATCGACGCGAACGCGGCGGCGCTTCTCACTGCGGGTGGCTTCCCCGTCGTGCTGGGTTACGTTCCGTACGATCTCGAAGCGACGCAGCTGAACGGCAAGTTATCGCATCAGTGGGCGGCAGCTCGCTCCATCACCGTTTCTGGACACCTCTCAGCCGTCACCAACGGGAACTTCCGAAGCTATGGTGGCCTCACCGCAGCCAGTCATGGAGTCAGCCAGGACCGGGACGACTGGGCGGTATCCGCAACCGAAAGCGACGTCTGGGGACGAGGATGGGTGAATGAAGCGCGGGGGCAAATCGCGCGTCAGGATCAGCAGACCGTCTCACTCGATCCGCGATGCGGAGGTACGTGCACGACCGAATCCGACGGCGGACCAGAGGTCACCATTCCGGGTGTCGCTGTGCTCGGCCGGAACATCTACGAGCCGACGGCCCGGGACAACTGGCGGTTCCAATTCTCGGACGTCGTGAGCCGCGGGTCTGGCAGCCACATGATGAAGGCCGGCACGTCGTTCACCTATCTCAGTCAGCAAGCACGCACGCCGCTCGAATTCGGCGGCTCTTTCACCTTCGCGCCACTGCCGGCGATCCCCGGGCTGCTTCCTGGACCCATTTCCGCCCTCGAGGCGTTTGGACTGGGCCTGCCCGCGCTGTACGTTCGCGGTTTCGGCAACAGCTCCGGACCATTCAGTTACCAGGAGTTCAGCACATTCGCGCAAGACGATTGGCGCGCCACGCCACGGCTGACGATCAAGGCTGGCGTGCGCTACCAGTTCCAGGCCTGGCCGGCGCTCGATACGACGGTGTCAAATGTGGGCGGCACGACGCTCAGTTACTCGTTTCCACAGGATCACAACAACGTGGCGCCACGCCTGGCGGCATCGTTCGATCTGACCGGTGACGGCCGCACATCGATCGACGCGGCCTACGGAGTTTTCTACGGCAGTCAGCTCGCCACGATCCTTGGCTCGCAGATCGTCTTCGACGGATCGACCGATGGCGTCAGGCTTCTTGTTCTTCCATTTCCCGGGAGCATCGCCGCCTGGCAGGCGCCCGATCATCGGCCCGCCGAGCCGGCGGTTCCCTTCCCGAGCTCGGTGATCACGGTTGCGCCGGATCTGAAGACGCCATATGCGCACCAGACCTCAATCGGACTGACCCACGCGTTCGGAGATCGTCTTCAGATTGCGGCGAGCTTCGTTCGTGTCAACGCGTCGCATCAAATCGGCAGCCTGAACTACAACCCGCTGGTCCCCTCACTCGGCCCTGGTCGCCGCCCGAACGACATCGCGGGTATCCCGGGAAGCTCCGCCGAGGTCTTTCAGTTCACCGATTTCGGCCGCTCGTGGTATCGAGGCTTGCTACTCTCATTGCGACGACGACTCACCGACCGTGTCGACTTCATGGCCTCGTACACACTGTCGAAGGCGGAGGACGATTCCAGCGCGTATATCGGGTACGTGGAGTCGAATGGCGAAGGCCGCAATCCAGCCAATCCTGGGGGACTGCCGATCGGGTTCAATCCAGATTCCGAGAGAGGGCCTACCGACGCGGATCAACGCCATCGCCTGGTGCTCAGCGGGTCGTATCTCGCACCGGCAGGATTTCAACTATCCGCCATCGTCGCTGCCGCATCAGCACGGCCGTTCACGCCTCTGGCAGGCGCCGACCTGAACGGTGACGGCCTCCTGTTTGCCGATCGCGCTCGTACCACCGTGACGGATCCGACAACGAGCGTGGGCAGAAACAGCGAGCGGATGGATTCCGAGTTTCGGGTCGATTTCCGCCTGACAAAGCGTTTCGCCCTGAATGGTGCGTCATCGCTTGACGTCATGGTCGATATGTTCAATCTGTTCAACCAGACCAATTTCACCGACGTGAACAACACCTTTGGGCCCGGAGCCTTCCCGCAAGCGCCCATGCACGACGCTGCAGGACGCGTCACCTATGGGCTCTTCGAGAAGGCGGCTCCGCCGCGCCAGTTCCAACTCGGTGCCCGGCTGAACTTCTAGTCCAGATCCCAGCTGCATCAAGGCACAGATGCCAGACGTCGCGCCCGACCCGTTCAGCGGCACCGATCGCTTCACTGTCACCCGACGAATCGGTCACGGCAGTATGGGCGTCGTCTATGAGGCCCGAGACCTCGCTCGTCAGATGACGGTCGCGATCAAGACGATTCGGGGTGGCGACGCGAGCGCGCTCTACAGATTCAAGCGGGAGTTTCGATCGCTGTCGAACATCACGCATCGCAACCTCGCGATGCTGTACGAACTCTTCGCCGATGCGACCCCGTGGTTCTTCACCATGGAATTGGTGAAAGGCGAGACGTTTCTCGAGTACGTGAGAGGTTCTGCGTCAGTCGACTACGCACGGCTGTCTGCTGCGCTCACGGAGCTCATCGCGGGGCTGACCGCGCTCCATTCTCGCAACAAGCTCCATCGAGACATCAAGCCGTCCAACATCCTCGTCGAACCGAGCGGCCGGGTGGTCGTGCTCGACTTCGGTCTCGTCACGGATCTCGAATGGACTGCGCTTGGGACGTTTCCCGAACATGACTTGTTCGGCACGGTCGCTTACATGGCGCCGGAACAGGCTTCAGGCGATGCGCTCACCGAGGCGGCAGACTGGTACAGCGTCGGGACTCTCGTGTTTCAGGCATTGACCGGGAGGCTGCCCTTCCAGGGTGAGTCGCAGGCGATCCTCGATGCCAAGCTTGCCGAGGAGGCACCGGCGCCTCGTGACATCGACCCCGATATTCCGGAGGCATTCGATCACATCTGCGTAAAGCTGTTGCGGCGAGAGCCGGACCAACGCGGGACGCCAGAGGACGTTCTCGACCTCCTTGGTTTCCATCAGACAATTCCGGCCTCGAAACGGCCGTACGCGTTTCATGAACATCCCATCGCACTCGTCGGGCGCGACCGCGACCTCACGACGCTCGAGAAGGCATTCGATAGTGTGCGACCGGAGTCCTCCGTTGCGATGTACGTCCACGGTCCTTCCGGCGCGGGCAAGACTGCGCTCGTGGAATCCTTCCTCGATGGTCTCAGTATTCGCGACGATGTCCTGGTCCTGTCGGGGCGCTGCTACGAGAGAGAATCTGTCCGCTACAAAGCGCTCGACAGTGTCGTCGATTTTCTCAGCCGGTATCTCTCTCAGTTGCCGGTGCGACAGATCCGGGCGCTGATTCCAGACGACGGTGCGCTGCTTGCGGAAATCTTTCCGGTCCTCGCTTCCGTCGTGGACACAGAGTCAACGACTACAGGTCCAATCCTCGATCTCCAGGAACGACGTCGGCGGGCGGTCGTCGCGTTTCGGACACTCCTGTCCAGACTGGCCTCGCGTGTCCATCTCGTGATCTGCATCGACGACCTGCAGTGGGGCGACCTCGATAGCGCATTGCTGATCAGCGAGTTGCTGCATCAGCCTGGGGCACCGAGTCTGCTACTTCTTGCGACCTATCGAAGCGAAGATGCCGACACGAGTCCCTGCCTGCGCGCGCTGCTCGATACGCCCCCGACCGCGGGAATCGAACGGCGTCAGTTATCGCTCGAGCCCTTGTCACACGCGGACGCCAGGCAACTCGCATTCGAGCTCCTTGACGATGTGAGTCCTGAGAGCCGGGCGACGGCTGCCTCCATCGCGCGCGAGTCGCGCGGGAGTCCGTTGTTCGTCTACGAGCTCGTGGCCTATCTGCATGGAGGTGAGGGGCTCACCGACCTGTCATCGTCAACCGATCCGGTCTCTCTCGACTATGTCGTCCGGCGGCGATTGTCGCGAATTCCCCCTCAGTCAGCGCACCTGCTCGAAGTCCTTGCCGTGAGTGGCCAGCCGCTGCTCGAGGTCGATGCGTACGCAGCAGCTGATCTCCCGCACCGGGATCCTGGCGTACTCGCCGTGCTTCGAAGCGCACGACTGGTGCGGACCAGAGACTCGGGCGAAGCCACGTGGGTCGAGGTGTATCACGATCGGATCCGAGAGACGCTGGTCAGCGCCCTAGACCCCAGCGTTCGTCAAAGCTGCCATCGTCGCCTCGCGATGACCCTGCAGGCCGCTGGTCAGGCACGCCCTGACACGCTGGCTGTGCACTTCCACGGTGCCGGCGACCTGGCGACGGCCGGGGATTACTACCTGGTTGCGGCTGATGCGGCGGCTGGCGCGATGGCATTCGACCGGGCCGCCCAGTTCTATCGACAGGCGCGCGATCTGCGCCAGCCGGTTGGACGCGAGCTCAGCACGCTGAGAGCCAAGCTTGGAAGCGCTCTGGCCAATGCCGGTCGTGGCTGGGAAGCCGCGGAGGAGTATCGCGCGGCACGCGCCGACCTGGCCGAGACTGCGGCGCTCGAGCTGGAACGCCTCGCCGGCTACCAGTACTGCATCAGCGGTCACGTCGAGGAGGGACGCCTCGCCCTGCGCGAAGCGTTGAGACGAGTCGGCATGACGATGTACGCGACGCCGCGCGAGGCGCTCTGGCCACTGCTGCGAGATCGGGCGCTCCTACGGATTCGAGGCATGCGCTTTCGCGCTCGAGACTCGGCGAGCCTGTCGCCCATCGCCCTCGCCCGAATCGACGCGTTATGGTCGGCGGCCACCGGGCTCTCGCAGATCGATCTCGTAACGGCGGCCGCATTCCAGGCGCAGAACCTCCTGCTCTCCCTGCGTGCGGGAGAACCGTCTCGAGCGGCACGAGCGCTGGCCCTCGAGGCAATCAGCTGCGCGCTCGAGGGCACCCATCGTCGACGGCGGGTCGCGACCCTCCTGGCCACGGCTCGCGGCATCGCCACGAGCATTCAGGAACCGCACGCGACGGGCATCGTAGCCCTTGCCGACGGTATCGCCGCCATGTCCTCCGGACAGTGGGACGAGGGAGATGCGCACCTGGCCGAAGCCGAGGCGACGTTTCGTACGAAGTGCGTTGGCGTCATCTGGGAACTGGCGACCCTCCATCACTACCGTGTCTGGACGTTTGCCTTCCGCGGGGCGTATCGGCAGATGATGTCGTACGGGCACGACGTCTTGAACGAAGCCCGCGCGCGAAACGATCTCTACACTCCCGCGACGATCGGGATGTTCGTCGAGCCGATCGAGCGGCTGTTAGCCGATGACCCAATCGGATCACGGACCGCTCTCGAAGACGTCGCAGGGCGATGGACGCACCGGGGTCTCAGCCTGCAGCGGGTGATGGAGTTCATGCAGGGCACGTTCATCGATTTGTACGCCGGCGAAGGCGTTCGGGCCTGGGATCGCCTGACGGAATACTGGCCTGAGCTGCGGGCGTCGCATTTGATGCGCCTCGAACAGATGCGCATTCAGATGTTTCATCTGCGCGCGGCGTGCGCTATTCAGGCGGCCATCGTTTCTAGATCTGAGCACCTGTGGGAATCGGCACGCCGGGATGCTCACAGGATTGCGAAGGAGCGTGCGCCCTGGGCGGAACCCGAGGCGCAGACGATCTTTGCGGCGCTGGCTGCGCATCGTGGTGACCGGAGTGCGGCAGCCGGCATGCTCGGTCGCGCTGCCGAACAATTCGAAGCACTGGGTCGCGGTCAGTTCGCCTATCCGACGCGCTGGCAGCAGGGGCGCCTGACTGGCGGCGATGAGGGCCGCGAGCTGACCGCACGCGCCGAGGCGAAGATGGCGGCGCAAGGCGTTCGTAATCCAACACCGTGGGTCGCACTGCACTTGCCCGGATTCCCTGTATAGGGAACAGACTGCGAGCGCGTCATGGCACAGGCCGTCAAGAAGGTCGCCATCCTCGGTGGCGGTCTTGGTTCTCTCAGCACTGCATTTGCGCTCACCAATGAGAGCAACTGGAAGGAGCGCTACGAGATCACCATCTATCAAACAGGCTGGCGCCTCGGTGGCAAATGCGCGAGCGGACGCAATCTGGATCCCGACTATCAATACCGCATCGAGGAGCACGGATTTCACGTCTGGATGGGTTTCTACGACAACGCGTTCGCCATGATCAAACAGGCCTACACAGAGCTCGACAGAAAGACCGGCCCGTTTCGGTCCTGGACCGACGCCTTCAAGAAACACAGTCTCGTCATCATCGAAGAACAGCACGAGGGTCAACGCAAGCACTGGCAGATCCAATTCCCAGAAGGGCCACGCGAGCCCGGGACGTCGTTTCAGCTCGGGTTGTTCGGGTACGTCGGACGGATGTTCGCGATCATGTTCAGGCGCGCGCCCACGTCCGTTCCCCGGAACCAGGACGCTCCTCCCGTCGTGCGGGGTGCACGGTTCGTGCTTCGCGGCGCGCAATTCGTCTGGCGCGTGATCCTCATCGCGCTCCTTCTGGTTCTGGCCGTAGCGGAATATTTCCTGCGGCTGATGGAGATGAAAGTCCAGGGGCGACTCGACGCGACACCTCACGCGGGCGCGCGCGCAGTGCTCGGGCCGTTCCGTCAGTTGCTTGCGGGACTCTCTCGAGGCGTGCGCACACTTGTGGAGCTGCTCTCGGCGATGGTCGCTGCCTGGGGCGCCACCACTGACGCGGTGAACCTCGACGAGGCGCGCCGCACGAGGATCTTCCTCGACCTGTCGCTGGCGATTCTCCATGGAATCCTTGTCGACGACATCATCGCCAAAGGGTTTGGCTCTATCGATCATCTCGAGTTCAAGGACTGGCTGCGGAAGCACAACGCCTCAGCCGAAAGCGCCGATTCGGCGGTCATCGATTCGATCTACGAC
>Ga0207701_10006551_pt1 | contig 11608 bp, 9 predicted proteins | sample KBSSwiSSwithPhiX_FD_184294 | JGI IMG/M metagenome (GOLD analysis project Ga0207701, IMG submission 184294) | Switchgrass rhizosphere bulk soil microbial communities from Kellogg Biological Station, Michigan, USA, with PhiX - S5 (SPAdes) (version 2) | ecosystem: Environmental > Terrestrial > Soil...
GCCGTTTTTGCAGACCTGACCCCGGTACCTGCGCCTTTGCAGACCTGACCCCCGGACCTGCGCGTTTGCAGACCTGACCCCGGGGATCTGCGCGTTTCTAGACCTGACCCCCGAGACCCCCGAGCAGGAGCAGCTGCAGGTCGCCGACGTTGGTGGCGGTCGGGCCGGTCAGGATGAGGTCGTCGAGGGCGCGGAAGAACGGGTACGCGTCGTGCGCCGCGAGCGCGACGGCGGGATCGAGGCCGCGCGCGGCGGCGCGGGACAGCGTCGCCGAATCGGCGATCGCGCCGGCGGCGTCGGTGGGACCGTCGATCCCGTCGGTGCCGGCGCTCGCCAGGACGCAGGCGCCGAGCGGCGCGAGCAGCGGCGCCGCGGCGAGCGCGAACTCCTGGTTGCGTCCGCCGACCCCGGCGGTCCCCGCGCGCGGCAGCGTCACCGTCGTTTCGCCGGACGCGATGACGCAGAACCGCCGCGTCGCGCCGCGCGCCAGCTCGCGCGCGCGATCGACGAACCCGCGTGCGGCGACGCTCGACTCCCCCACCGTCGGGGCGTCGATGCACGCGACCTCGTAACCGAGCGCGAGTGCCGCCGCCCGCGCGCCATCCATGGCATCGCGACGCGAGCCCGCGACCACGAACTCGGCGGACGCCAGCCGCGGATCGCCGGGCTTCGGCGTCTCCGCCACCTCGCCGCGGGAGCCGCGCGAGAAGCGATCGCGGACCGCGGGAGGCAGCGACGCCCACAACCCGGACGCCTGCGACACGCGGAGCGCGTCGGCGAACGTCGACGGATCCGGAACGCCGGGCCCCGAGCCGATCACGGCGGGATCGTCCTCGATCGGGACGCAGACGTCCGACAGCGCGAACGTAACGCACCGGCCCGCGCGCGCCCCGAGCTGCCCGCCCTTGATCGCCGACAGGTGCTTCCGCACCGCGTTCATGTCCCCGATCGCCAGCCCGCTGGCGAGCAGCGCCCGCGTGACGCCGATCTTGTCGTCGAGCGAGATGCCCTCCGCCGGCGCGCACAGCATCGCCGACGCGCCACCGGACAGCACCACGACGAGCACGTCGCCTCGACGCGCGGCCTCGTCAGCCAGCCCCAGCGCGCGGCGCCCCGACTCCGCACTCGCGGCGTCGGGGATCGGGTGCGCGCCGCGAGCCACGAACAGATCGCGCACGCGATCGCGATGCTGCTCGACGAACCCGTCGGCCATCGGACGCGCCGCCTTGCCCGCCGCGACGACGGTCAATTGCCGGTTGGAAGGAAATGGATATCGGGAAACAGCGTGGAGGAGAAGCCGGCACGGGTCGCTGCCGCGCAGTGCAGCATCCAGCATCGCGCGCGCGTCGCGACGCAGATCGGAAAGAGGTGAGGAACGAGTCTCAGTGATACTGCAACGGTTCCGAGGCCGAGAGCCCCGTGACGATGTCGAACTTTCTGAGCAAGGTGCTCATCACCTTGTCGGCATCGTCTTTCGCGCAGAGGTTTTCGAGCTGGTTCAGGACCTTGGCGATCGCGCCGTCGGCATCGGTGATGGCGCGCTCCGAAAAGTACTCACGCTGCCGGGACAGCCATTCCCGATGCTTGAGGAACTCTTCGCGGTAGAAGTCGGACAGGAGAACAGATGCGCTCGAAACCCCAACCGGGCTGACCACGCTTGCTGCCATGCGACTCCTCGCCTGGGACATTCGACTGGATGGATCGAGTCTAAATGGGCTGCCTTTAAATTGTCAACGAATTGTAATAGCTCAACGGACCGCGCGCGCCACCACGAACCCGCCGAGGCATCCGAGCGCCATCCCGCCGACGACCAGCAGCAGCAACACCTGCGTCGGCACGAACGCCACACCCGTAAGCCCGACCGCGTCGGCCATGACAGATCCGTAGCGCGCGCGGATGCCGGCAAAGGTCGCCGTCAGGAAGACTATCGCGACGATCGCCCCGAGCCCCCCCTGTATGAGCCCCTCTGCTATGAACGGACCGCGGATGTACGCGAACGGCGCCCCCACCAGCTGCATGATTTCAATTTCGTTCTGCCGCGCCAGGGCCGTCAGCCGGACGACGTTGGCGACCGTGAGCGCGCTCGCCACCGCCATGAGCAGGACGATGACCAGCCCGACGCCGCGGATGACGCGAACGGTCGAGGTCAGCCGCGCGATCCAGGTGCGGTCGTAGCGCACGTCGGCGACCCCGTTCATCCCCCCGAGCGCGGACGCCATGTTCTCGATCGCGCCGGTCGATGCCTGCGCGCGCGTATTCAGCCTCACCGCGAACGAGGCGGGAAAGGGATTGCGATCGAGCGACGCCGCCGCCGGCGCCAGATCGGGAAAGTCGCGCGCGAACTCCTTGCGCGCATCGTCCTTGGTGAAAAGCTGGACCGATTCGGCGAGCCCGCTTTTGGTCAGCAGCTCGCTTATCGCGCCGGTCTGCTCCTGCGTCGCGTCGTCGCGGAGGTAGACCGCGAGCTCGGCGGCGTCGCTCCAGCGCCCGACGAGCCGCTGGATGTTCGCGTTCACCATCAGGAAGAACCCGAGGACGAACAGCCCCGCCGCGATCGTCAGCATCGAGAGGACGGCGGCGCGGCGGCGCCGCCACAGGCTCTCGGCCGCCTCGGAGAAGAAGTACTGCAGCGCGCGCATCAGGCGACCTCCACGATGCTGCCGTGATCCAGGGTCAGCGTGCGGCGGCCGACCCGGCGAATCAGCTCGCGATCGTGCGTGGCGACGACCACCGTGGTGCCGCGCGCGTTGATCTCGCGGAACAGGTTCATGATCTCGAGCGACAGATCGGGATCGAGGTTGCCGGTGGGCTCGTCGGCGATGATGATCACGGGATCGTTGACCAGCGCGCGGGCGATGGCGATGCGCTGCTGCTCGCCGCCGGAGAGCTCCAGCGGATACGCGTTCATGCGGTGCTGCAGGCCCACCCACTTCAGCACCTGGAAGGTGCGGCGCTGCTGCAGCGTCGGCGCCATGCCGAGCACGCGCGGCACGAACGCGACGTTGTCGAGGACGGTCTTGTTCGGCAGCAGCTTGAAGTCCTGGAAGACGAACCCGAGCGACCGGCGATAGGCCTGCACCTGGCGCACCGACAGGCGCGACAGGTCGCGTCCGCCGACGACGAGCCGCCCTTCGGTCGGCGTCTCCTGCCGCAGCAGCAGCCGCAGCAGCGTGGACTTGCCGGCGCCGCTCGGGCCGGTGAGGAAGACGAACTCCCCCTTGTCGATGCGCAGCGACAGCTCGCGCAGCGCGTAGACGCCGCGGCTGTAAATCTTGGAGACTTTCTGCGCTTCGATCACGCCGGACCCTCGAGGAACCGCCGCACGGCGTCGTTGACGCGGGCCGGATCGGCCTTTCCGGCCGCCGCCTTCATCACCTGCCCGACCAGGAAGCCGAACGCCTTGGTCTTGCCGGCGCGGTACTCGGCGACGGTCGCGGCGTGGCCGGCCAGCACCTCGCCGACGAGGCGATCGATCGCCGCGACGTCGTCGATCCGCGCCAGCCCTTCCGCTTCGACGATGGCGGCGGCACGGCGGCCCGAGCCATACATCTTCTCGAAGACCTCCTTGGCGACCGGACCGGTGATCGTCCCCGTGTCGACGAGCGCGATCAGCTCGCCGAGCGCATCGGCGGCAAGCGGCACGTCTTCGACGGCGCCGCGCGTCTCGTTCAACTTGCGCGTCAGCTCTCCCATCACCCAGTTGCTGGCGGCCTTGGCGTTACCGGCCGAGGCGGCGACGCGCTCGAAGTAGTCGGCGAGCGCCATCGACTGCGTCAGGACGCCGGCGTCGTACTCGGGCAGCTGGTAGTGCGCGACGAACCGCGCGCGGCGCGCTTCCGGAAGCTCGGGCAGCGATCGCCGCACCGATTCGATCCAGGCCTCGTCCACGACGAGCAGCGGCAGGTCCGGCTCGGGGAAATAGCGGTAGTCGTCGGCTTCTTCCTTGGTCCGCATCACCGTCGTGCGGCCGGTTGACGGATCGAAGAGCCGCGTCTCCTGCACGATCGGCGTGCCCTCCTGCCGTGCCCTGACGTGCCGATCGATCTCGAACTCGAGCGCGTTCTTGACGTGGCGGAAGGAGTTCAGGTTCTTGAGCTCGGTCTTGACGCCGAACGCGCGCTCCCCTTCCGGGCGCACCGAGACGTTGGCGTCGCAGCGGAGGCTCCCCTCTTCCATGTTGCCGTCGTTGACGCCGATGGCGACGAGCAGCTCGCGCACGCGGCTGAACGCGTCGGCGGCGTCGGCGGCCGAGCGCAGATCCGGCTCGGTCACGATCTCGATGAGCGGCACGCCGGCGCGGTTGAAGTCGAGATGGGTCGAGCGCGCCGAGTCGGCGTAGCCCTCGTGCAGCGACTTGCCCGCGTCCTCTTCCATGTGGATCCGCGTCAGGCCGACGCGGACGGCGCGGCCGCCGGCGCCGAACGCGATCGCGCCGCCGGTGGCCAGCGGCTGGTCGTACTGCGAGATCTGGTAGCCCTTGGGGAGGTCGGGATAGAAGTAGTTCTTGCGGGCGAACACCGACCGCGGCTGCACCTGGCAGCCGAGCGCGAGCGCGGCGCGCGTGGCCAGCTCCACGGCGTGGCGGTTGAGCACCGGCAGCGCCCCGGGCAGGCCGAGGCACACCGGGCACAGCGCCGTATTCGGGTCGGCGCCGAACCTGGTGGAGCAGCCACAGAAGATCTTGGTGGCGGTCAGCAGCTGCGCGTGGATTTCCAGACCGATGACCGGTTCGAACGCTGGCACTCAGCCAGCGATTCTGCCACGAATACGAGCCTATTGCTGCACGATCCCTTTAAACGCCGCAACGACGGCGGGGTCGAACTGCGTGCCGGCGCAGCGCTGCAGTTCCGCCAGCGCCTCGGCGGGCGACACGGCGGTGCGGAACACGCGCGGGCGCGTCATCGTGTCGAACGCGTCGGCGACGGCGATGATGCGCGCGCCCAGCGCGACGTCGGCGGCGGGCGTGCCGTTCGGGTAGCCGCGGCCGTCCACGCGCTCGCAGGCGTCGCGCACCAGCTCGGCGGCGGCCGACAGGTACGGGACGCTGACGAACAGCTCCGACCCGATCCGCGGGTGCTGCCGGATCAGGTTCTGCTCTTCCACCGTCAGCGGCGCCGGCTTGCGCAGCACCGCGTCCGGCATGGCGAACTTGCCGACGTCGTGGACCAGCGCGGCGCGCTCGAGCCGCCGCAGCTCCTCCTCATCCACGTCCATCGCCCGGCCGACGGTCGCGGCGAGACCGGCCACGCGGTAGGCGTGCGCGTACGCCTCGCGGTCGGCGTTGGTCAGCACGCACAACAGGACGTCCAGGTCGGCGTCGTTGTCGATGATCAAGGAGTCCACCGCGTCGGAGAGCACCTGGCGCCTGGCGGCGACTTCTCCTTCCAGCGTCTCGCGCCAGAGCCGCGTGTCGCGCGCCGCCTTGTGCCACTCGACGCCGCGCGAGACCGACTCGCGCAGGCGCTCGAGCGCGAACGGCTTGGTCAGGTAGTCGACGATCCCCTGGCGCAGGCCGGACGCCGCGGAGTCGACCTCCTGGACGCCGGACGCCATGATCACCGCCGTCTCCGGCGCGTCGTGGCGGATGTTGCTGGCCAGCCAGTGCCCGTCGCGCCCCGGCATGCGGATGTCGCACAGCGCCACCGCCGGCGCGTCGTTCCTGACCCGGTGTAGCGCTTCGTCGGCGGTGCCGGCGGTGTGCACGGCATAACCGCTCGCCGACAGCCAGCGCGCCATGAGCTCCCGGATGTGGTTCTCGTCGTCGACGACGAGGATCGACGAGCTCGACGCGGCGGACCGGACCGTATCGTGGTTCATGCGACCTCGAGCTCGGGCTCGCGCCGCCGCATGATCGTGTCGGCCAGATCCAGCCGCTCCAGGCGGCGGTAAAGCGCGCGGCGGCTCAGGCCCAGAATCCGCGCCGCGGCCTTCTTGTTGCCGTTGGTCCGCATCAGCGCGCGCTGGATGTGCTCGCGCTCGACGTTGACCAGGAGGTCGTTGGCGGGTGCGGCATCGGCGGCCGGCGCCGCTGCCTGGCGGCCCGGCGTATACGTGACCGCCGGCATGCTGACCGCGAGCTCGCGCTCGGTCACGAACTCGCTGTCGGCGAGAATGCAGGCGCGCTCCATCACGTTCTTCAGCTCGCGCACGTTGCCGTCCCACGCCGCCGCGCCGAGCAGCCGCTCGGCGCCCGGGGTCAAGCCGAGCAGCGTCTTCTGCAGCCGCTCCGCCGTCTCGCGCACGAACGCGGCGGTCAGGTACGGGATGTCTTCGCGCCGCTCCCGCAGCGGCGGCAGCTTCACTTCGACGATGTTGAGGCGGTAGTAGAGATCGCTGCGGAAGCGCCCGGCGGCGACTTCGGCGCGCAGGTCGCGGTTGGTCGCAGCGATCACGTGGACGTTGACGCGCCGCGGCTCGAGCGAGCCGACGCGGTGCACTTCGCCGAGCTCCAGCACGCGCAGCAGCTTGGCCTGGACCGTGGTCGGCAGCTCGCCGATCTCGTCGAGGAACAGCGTCCCGTTGTCGGCCAGCTCGAAGAGCCCCGGCTTGTTCTCGGTGGCGCCGGTGAACGCGCCGCGCGTGTGGCCGAAGAGCTCGCTCTCGAACAGCGTCTCGACGACCGCCGAGCAGTTGACCGTGACGAAGCGGCGATCGCGCCGCGGCCCCATGCGGTGCAGCGCGCGCGCGACCAGCTCCTTGCCGGTGCCGGTCTCGCCGGTGACCAGCGCCGTGCGCACGTGCGGCGCCAGGCGGCGGATCATGCCGAACAGCTCCTGCATCGCCGGGCCGCGCCCGATCATGCCGCAGAACTCGAGCCGCCGCGCCACGTCGGTCTCGATCGCGAGCAGGCTGCGGCGCCGATCGAGCTCGTCGCGCACGCCCGTGAGGAGCTGCTCGAGACGGCCGAAGTCGAGCGGCTTGCTCAGGTAGTCGCTCGCTCCCAGCTTGATCGCTTCCACCGCGGTCTCGACCGAGGCGTAGCCGGTCATCAGCACGGCCTGGCAGCGCGGATCGCTGTCGCGGATGGCGCGGAGGACGTCGAGGCCGCCGACCTCCGGCATGCGGAGATCGACCATCACCAGATCGGCCTTCACCGTCTGCATCTGCGCGATCGCCTCGCGTCCGTTCGAGTAGGTGACCACGTCGTAGCCGGTCCGCTCGGCGAACCGCTGGATCAGGTCGAGAATGCCCTGCTCGTCGTCCACGATCACCAGCAGGGGCTTTGGCCCGTTCATACGCACTCCTTCGTCAATCCGCGCAGCGCCGCTTTCAACGCCGCCAGTTCGAATGGCGGGGCAATCCCTTCCCCGTCCGCCGCTTCCGACAAGAGAATCAACGCGCCGCCCGCCTGCTGCGCCGCCAGCGGCGCTTGCCACGCGGCGGGGTCGGCCGCGATCAGCGCGCGGTCGATCAAGGCGACGTCGAGCGCGGCGTCGACGCCGCCGCCGTTCAGGCGGCTCCGCGCCTCGTCGGGGTTCTCGGCGGCCGTCACGTCGTGCCCCCAACCGGTCAGCGCCGCGGCGATGTAGTCGCGTTCGGTCGTATCGCGGTGCGCGACGAGGGCCGCGAGAGGGCCGTCCTTCTCGCTGGTGCGCGCCGGCAGCAGCACGCGGAACGTGGTCCCCTGCCCGACCCGGCTCTCGACGGCGATCTGGCCGCCGTGATCGCGGACGATGCCGTAGCAGATGCTCAGGCCCAGGCCGGTGCCTTCGCCGACCTCGCGCGTGGTGAAGAACGGATCGAAGATGCGCCGCAGGTTCTCGTCGGGAATGCCGTGGCCGGTGTCGGCGATGAAGATCTCGACCGCGTCGGCCTCGACGATCCGGCGGGCGCCGACGGTGATGCGACGCTGCGGCTGCGCCCGCATCGCCTGCTCGGCGTTGAGGAGCAGGTTCAGCAGCGCCTGCTGCAGCTGGCCGCCGTCGCCCAGCACCGGCGGCAGCCCGGGCTCGAAAGCCGTCTCGAGCTCGATCGCCTGCAGGCGGAACTCGTAGTTGCGCAGCGACAGCACGCGGGTCATCACGTCGGCGACGTCCTGCTCGGCGCGCGCGGCCGACTGGCGGCGGGCGAAGGCGAGCAGGTTGCGGACGATCCTGGCGGCGCGCTCGGATTCGTCGGCGATGCGGCGCAGGTCGCGCGACAGATCGGGCGCCGGCTGCGAGGGACGCGCCGACGCCTCGCGCAGCTCTTCCTGCAGCAGCTGCGCGTAGCCGATGACGCTGGTCAGCGGGTTGTTCAGCTCGTGCGCGACGCCGGCGACGAGCTGCCCGATGGCCGAGAGCTTCTCCGCCTGCAGCAGCTGCGCCTGGGTCGCCTTGAGGCGATCGACCGTGGCCTGCAGCCGGCTGTTGGTCGCGGCCAGCTCCTCGCTCATCTGCCGCATCCGCCGCGCGGTCTGGATCTCGAGCGTGACGTCCTTGGCGATCTGCACGATGGCGGCGCCGTGCGCGGCGTCGGGCACCGGGCAGGTGGTCACGCTGAAGATGCGATCGCCGGTGGCGGCCTCCTCACGCAGGCAGCTGTGGCCGGCGGCGCGGCCGACCGAGCACGCGGGAAAGTTGCCGCCGCACAGTCCGATCTCGTCGCACGACAGGCCGCGCAGCGAGGTCACCGGGCGGTTGAGCAGCTCGGCCAGCGCGGCGTTGCCGCGCAGCACGCGCCCTTCGCGGTCGTAGACGGCAATGGCGTCGCCGATCGCGTCGAAGGCCGCTTCCCATTCCTGCTTGCCGGCGCGGATGAAGGCGTGCAGCCGCGCGTTCTGGACGCCGACGGCGGCGTGGTTGGCGATGACGCCGAGCAGCCGCTGATCGTCGTCGGTGAACCGGCGCGGCGCGGCGCTGCCGAGGCTCAGCGCGCCGATGAGATCCCCGGCGACGAACATCGGCACGCTCAGCGCGGAGCGGAGCGGCAGCCGCGCCCGCGTCGCCTCGTCCAGCCCCTCGTGCATGTCGTCGATCTTGACGGGCACGCGGGTCGCGAGCACGCGATCGCTCGGCCGCGGCATGATCGGCCGCTCGATCTCGTACTCGGCGGCGACCTCGCGCCGCGTGCTGATCACCTTGAGGTCGTAGCGCCCCGTCTCGGGATTGAGCAGCCGCGCCGCGCTGGAATCGACGCCCAGGCCGCGCATCAGGCGCCCCAGCACGCGCTCCATCAGCGGCTCCGGCTCGAGCAGGTTGCGCAGCTCGTCGCCGATCTCGTTGATCAGCCCCTGCTCCCAGACCAGGCGCCGGTTCGCCAGGATCACGGCGCGATGATCGAGCGCGCGGGCGATGGTGTCGAACAGCTGTTCGAGCTCGAACGGCTTGGGCACGAAGGCGAACGCGCGGCGCTCGTACGACGCGATCGCGGAGGCGACCGACGCGCCGCCCGACAGCACGACGATCTCCGCGTCCGGCGACTGCTCACGGATGGCGCGCATCGCGTCGAGGCCGACGCCGCCGCCGGGGGTCAGATCGATCAGCGCGACTTCGATCGCCTCGCTGGCCAGCAGCGCCAGCGCGTCCGGCAGCGTGGCCGCGGGCAGCGGACGGTAGCCGCGCCGCCGCGCGGCCGACGCCAGGCGCGCCAGCAGATCGGGATCGTCGTCGATGATGAGCAGAGTCACCGGGTTCGCCACTGAGTTCCTTTGTGGTGGATGCCCGACGACAGAGCAAGAGCAGGGCCGTTTCCGCACACGGCGCGACCGGTGGAAACGCGCGCAAAACGGAGGGCCGGGTCCGGCGGACCCGCGGCGGCGTTTCAGCGATGAAACGCGGCGTGTTTCAGATCTGGTGTTTCTTCATCAGCCGCCACAGCGTGGTGCGGCTGACTTGCAGCTCGCGCGCGGTCCCGGTCAGCTCGCCGTTGTTGCGCGCCAGCGTGGAGACGATCATCTCGCGCTCGGCGCGCTCGCGGGCCGCCGCGACCGAGCCGTCGGCGGCCGCGCTGTGCGGGTCGATCGGGCGCGCCGCCGACAGCTCCTCGGGAAGATCCGCCGGCTCCAGCGTGTTGCCGCGGGCGACCGCGACGGCGCGCTGCATCACGTGTTCGAGCTGCCGCACGTTGCCCGGGTAGTCGTAGCGCATCAGCGCGGCCCGCGCCGGATCGCTGATCGAGGTGACGCTCGCGGCGGCGCCGTACTTCTCCAGGAAGAAGTTGATCAACTGCTCGATGTCGCCGGGCCGCTCGCGCAGCGGCGGCAGATGAATGCGGTGCACGTTGAGCCGGTAGAACAGATCGCTCCTGAACGTGCCGCTGTCGACCGCCGCCTGCAGATCGGCGTTGGTCGCGGCGACGAAACGGACGTCCACCTTGCGCGCGTCGTTCTCGCCGATGCGCCGCACCTCGCCCGCTTCCAGCGCCCGCAGCAGCTTGGCCTGGACGCCGGCCGCCATCGTGCCGATCTCGTCGAGGAAGAGCGTGCCGGCGTTGGCGTGCTCGATCAGGCCGGCCCGCGCCCCGGCCGCACCGGTGAAGGCGCCGCGGGCGTGGCCGAACAGCTCATTCTCCAGCAGCGTGTCGGTCAGCGCCGCGCAGTTGAGCGCGACGAACGGGCGCGCGGCGCGCGGGCTGGTCGCGTGGACGGCGCGCGCGACGAGCTCCTTCCCCGTGCCCGTCTCCCCCGTGATCAGCACCGTGCCGGGGACCGTCGCGGCGCGGACGATCAGCTCCTTGAGCCGCTGCATCGGCTCGCTGTCGCCGATGAGCGCGTCGAGCGAGCCGTTGCCGCGCATCTGCCGCTGCAGCAGATCGACCTGGCGCGCCAGCTGCCGCCGCTCGGCCACCGAGCGCACGCGCATCAGCAGCTCGTCGCGGAAGAACGGCTTCTGCACGAAGTCGACGGCGCCGAGCTTCATCGCCTCGACGGCCGTGTCGACGGTGCCGAAGCCGGTCATGATGATGAACGCCGAGTCGACGCGCAGCTCGCGCATCCGCTGCAGCACGTCGAGCCCGGAGATGCCGGGCATGCGCAGGTCGGAGAGGATGACGTCGAACACGTTGCCCTTGGCGGCCGCGACGCCCTCTTCACCCGACTCCGCCGTGTCGACGGTGTAGCCGGCGCCGCGCAGCATCCGCGTCATGCTCTCGCGCACGGCCTCGTCGTCGTCGATCACGAGAATGCGGGACACGGGGGGTAAGTGTATGACAGAGAGAGGACGATAAGGAGGAGAGGGGCACTCGCCGGTGCCAAGGATGGCTACGGTGCCGGTGCTAGGGTGCTAGGGGTGCAAGGGTGCTAGAGGTGCTGGTGCTAAGGGTGCTAAGGGTGCAAAGGTGCTAAAGGTGCTCAGGGTGCTGCCGGTGCTTGGCGGTGTCGCGGCGATTGCGGTCACCGCGTGCGTCAGCGGGCCGGTGCACGTCGGCATGCCCGGCTCGGCGTCCGTCTCGGCGCGGCCGGCGACGATTCGCGTACAAATCAAAGACGGCACGGCGCTCGTCGTCCGCGACGTGCCGCTCGAAGAGTACGTGGCCACGGCGGCGCTCTCGGAAGTGCATCCCGACCTCACCGACGCGGCGTTCGCCGAGCGCATCTTCGAGGTCCAGGCGGTCCTCGCGCGGACCTACGCGCTCGCCAACCGCGGCCGCCACGCCCGCGACGGCTTCGATCTCTGCTCGACCACGCACT
>Ga0207701_10006553_pt1 | contig 11606 bp, 9 predicted proteins | sample KBSSwiSSwithPhiX_FD_184294 | JGI IMG/M metagenome (GOLD analysis project Ga0207701, IMG submission 184294) | Switchgrass rhizosphere bulk soil microbial communities from Kellogg Biological Station, Michigan, USA, with PhiX - S5 (SPAdes) (version 2) | ecosystem: Environmental > Terrestrial > Soil...
GGTTCGTTCGCTCAGAGTCATCCACGGCAACATTCGGGCGTAGATGGTTTCAGGGACGCGCTGATGTTTCTGGATGACCTGAATAGAGTGAATCAGAAAACGCCAATACACTTGTGGTGCAAACCATGTTTCATAAGCTTGCCGGGCTTTGTATCCCCTTTCAATCCATTCATTTTCATGTTGCCGGACGATCTCGTAGACAGAAGCAATCTGTCTTTCCCGGACAAACAGCGCGAACTCCGTCCATTTGGGACCGACTGGCGGAATCCAGTCATCCGCGATGATCACCGGACTAATGCCTGCCTCCATTAGTTCGAACAGACGCACACTGGAAGTTCCAGCACCGCGCGGGCACAATCCGAATTTCGAGCGCTGCGCGAGCTGCCAGTAACGAGCCTTTGCCGCCTGCTGATCGATCTCATCAGTTTGAAAATGATTGTAGGTCGAAGTGTCCTGCATCACGACGTCGCCTTCAGCAAAGTGCAATTTCATTAGGCGTTTGCGGAGAGGATGGCTAAGTCGGCCAGCGAAGAAAAAAAGCAGGTCTTTCGGAGTCACACTTACCGTTGAAAAAGGGGCGACATCGTTGGGAAAACAAATCTGGTGCATTGGATAAGCGCACGATTGGAATCGGCGCGTACGCATCCAAGCCCGGGGAACGGAGCTGTAAAGCCCATGCAAAAAACGCGGCGGATTGTCGCCTTCATAAATTCCAAACGATTTTTCGGGAAAGCGCCGCCAAACTTGATTGCGACGCAAATTGGCAAAGACATCCGCTTCGTCCATGTCCACGACCAGGATCAAATCTGCATCTTCAGGCCGGTCTACAAACACCGATTGCAATGACATGCACACGCTCGCCATCCGGCTTAATTCGCGTCCGTAAAACGATTCGCCGGTCCCACAGGATGAAATGAAAACCTTCAAGTCTTGGCTAATCCTGATGCCTATTGTAGGAATTGCGCTAATGGTCGGCGATGCAGGCCATCCCAGTTCGCAGAGCGAAACTTTCAGCCATCCAATCAGATATTTTCGCTGCGGCCGTGACGTGGAAAATGCAAAGCGGTGTCATGATGGGGAAATCACGTCGTAAACGCGGTCGCAGACCAGCTATAGTGTTTTATTAATACCCCCGTGACTACCATGTAGGTACGGTTAGCTCATGCTTCCGCAGGACGATCACAAATCGTCTCAAATAACCGCCCAGATAGATCCTTAGGTACCCACTCGTTGGCTCGATGGAAAGCAGCTTCTCCCATTTCCGGCCATCGGTGACGATTGCTCCATGCTCGCTCAAAGGTTTGCCGGATGACCTCCGGATCGTTACCGTCGCTCACAAAGCCATCTTTGTTATCTCGCAATAGCTCATGATTTGCGCCCGTTCGGGTGACCACCGCGGGCCGACCGCAAAACATCGATTCTATCAGTGCCAACGCCAAGCCTTCACCACGAGAGATCAGGATATGGATGTGGTGATCCATCCATATTTTCATGAAGTCCCGTTCGTAACCACAAAGCCTCACGCGGTGCTCCAAGCCGAAGTAGCGGATCACGTCCTGTATGTATCTTTCGTCCGACCCGCTGCCGAAAAGATCGAGTCGCCAGTTGCGTTCCTTCCATTCAGGAGTGCTGAGCGCCTGAAGGACGCTATCCTGGCATTTACTAAATGTTTCGTAACGACCAACTGTCGCAAATTGCACCTGCTCTGAATCGCCAGGCCAGGGTAACGGACGGGCTAACCATGTTCTGATTGGATTGGGTAAAATCGCAATAGGCAGATTCGCTGTTAGTTGCCTCTGCAATAGCTCCGCATTGTCCCGCGAGACGCAGATGATTCGCCGCGCCGAGCGATAAAGCTCTCGCAAGGCATCGCGTTCGGTCTGGCCGCTGATAAACCATTCTGCGTTGCCTTGGATAATGAAAACCCGGGCACCGCTGTGAGCGTTTAGCAGCTTGTAGAGATCTCGGTCGAGATATGGGATAGCCGGGTGGCCAGACGTGCATATGATTTCCGGACGCCACCGCTTCAATCTCCAAAACCGGGAATACCCCAGGCGCACGCTGCGCGAGGTGTAGCGATGCAGGGGATTGTATGCGAACACCACCCCACCAAGAGCGCGGAACTCGGTGAGCTCGTCAGATTGCGCGATTGGTGTTTGTAGTGCAGCGGCGACGGAATGCCCCCGGTGCAGGGCTTCTGTCGCGAACATTTTCCACATCTCTTCACTGCCGGCCCACGAACAATTGCCAATGGTGGAAATTATGCCGATTCGCATTCGATCGCTTATTCTCTCACAGGACTTTGGAAAACGCTGCGGATTCGACGTGCCGGATACGAGGGCCTGATTGTCCTTCTCGAAACCTTCAGCGACGTTGCCGCCGTACTAGCTTCTCGCACTCCTGAAGTAACACGGCATGGATTCGGCTCGGTTCGAATCGACTGTGATACATACGGCGTGCATTTGCGACAAGCTGTTTCTGACGTTCCCAGCTGTGGGCCACAGTCTGAAGAGTAGCAATACAACCTGCTGCGTCAGGCGAAGTATAACATTCCGCCGCATCAAATTCGCGAGCAACACGAACAGCGGAACAGTACCCCGGCCCCCAGATGACAATTGGCTTTTGGAACGTGAGATAATCAAGAAACTTTGTCTTGAAGCTGGTTCGCTCGGTTTGGGCGCACTCATCACCAAAACCCATGGGTAACAACAACAAATCGGCTTCTTGAGCATGAGTCTTAAGCCGATCGAAAGGTACCTGGCCTCGGTACACACCGGCTGCTCGTGCAGCGCTCTCAAACTCGCGGCTCCAACTGGCATGGGCGTGGCTGCCAAAAATTTGAAACCGCAGCGGAGAGTTGGAGCTTGCTTGCACAAGTCGCTCGAGCATCGGTCCATACCAAAATGAAAGCGAGCCTGCAAAGAAGACGGTTGCTGGCCTCGAATCGGAGATGAACGGAGTGAATTCCTGCTTGTTGTCATCCATGCTACCGCCGATCGGATACAATACATGCGCATTGGGATGTGGGCCAAGTGCCTCGAGCATCCCTTCAGAGGTACAGAAGGTAAGATCGCAGTCGCGATAAAACTTACGAAATGCCCTTTCGATCGAACGTCGAAAGCGCGGGTGCATCAGAACTCCGAAATCAAACCAATCATTGAAGCTGGCGACTAACGGTACGCGCAGCCGTCGCGCAACCTGCTGCGCAAGTCGCGCTGTCCAGTTCCAGCTACCAGCGACTGTAAATACCAGGTCGGGCTTAAAAGCACGTGCGGCCTGCCACACCTGGTGCGGAACAAAGTACCCAGCTATTGATTGATTGTACTGCCAGAACCAACGATAGAAGCGCGTGTGCTGCATTCTGCGGAGCCACTTGGGCACATCGAACCGCAAGAATCGATACGGCACCTGGTACTGCTCCACCTCAGCAGTATCGGTAGCGATAAATATCTCAAAATCTCTTCGTTCGACGAAATGACGATAAAATGACATCGCCGTGCCCCAGCTTGGAACTGGTGGCGTATAGCTTAGGTAAAAAACGCGGATGCGTTTATCGCGCGACGTAGTCAGACTCGGAGCGTTGCCGATCGAACCTGCGGAATCAAGGTCCATCATCCAGAACGATATTAGTTGCGAGATAAAACTGACCGGCAGCGCAATTTGAGCGCATCACGGTAAAACAGGTGCCGCATCCAGTTGACATAATGCCGCGAATAATAGCCCTCACTTTTCATGTTTCGATGACAGAATCTGTCGATATCATCGAATTCGACGAAGCTCATCTTGGTCGGCAGCAGACCCAATCCCCTATGCACAGCCGCAGCAATAATGGTCTGTTCAAATGCACCGTCATCGGGGTCGGCAAGGGCCTCATTTACCATCGCGCGTAAAAGATCGGCTGGCAGAAACTCGCCATGCAGAGCCAGTATGCCGCCGTTGACAAATGGCGGCTCTAATGCCTCGGGACAGAAGCGCAGAGCCAAGTTGCGGTGTTGATAACAGTTACTTTCCCTCACACCGCGGGGATCGTCCCAAACATCGCTCGGACCCAACAGATTGACCGGGTCCGCAAACCAAAGGATGTCTGCATCTACAAACAGCACTGGTTCACGGCGCGCTAACAAGACAATGGATGCAACCTTTAATCCCCAACCGCTCGCTTCGGCATACCGCGCGAGCTCACGCTCTCCGTCAGCGTCGGCGTCGGCAACAATTTGGTCACGGGAAAGAACCTCGAGTTTCGCGGGCCACCAGGAAAACACGGGGTAAAAATCCGCCGCCGTCCAACTCCCATCCGAAACAACAGTAATGGTCGGCAGTTCCTTCCAAGAACGATAAAGTGAAAACATGCTTTCCCGCAGCAACAACCAATGAGCGCGGCCTACAAGAGTCACATAATGCATGCCGGATTCTGGTTTTGGCGGTAAAGGCTTGATGGACCAGCGAGAGAGGATATTCAAAGCAAGCTCGCCCAAGCGGACAGATACGTTCATCCCGCTGAAGGGATTCAGAAGACCTGCGGCGAACTTAACTCTAAAAGCTTCCTTTTGAGCGTTCGACATGCAATCATCGATTGCTTCAATCCGTCTCACAGGGGTGCCGAGCGTTCAACGAGCAGTAGCATCAAGTTCTTGCCGCTAATCAGGGTGAAGTATCTTCATTTAGCGCTACGCCAGCGGAGGGGTGTGCCTCCAGCGCTACGAACCATCATACCATTATTGCCATTCCACCATTGGCGAGCAGACTGCTTTGATGGATCGGCCACAGAATTTTCCAAGAAGGATTTGAATTCCGACCTTGAAAGCATGAAATCCGGGTTCAATTCGTAAGCAACGTCCTCTCCAATAGATTGCCCTGTAAGACATTGGTATTCATGTCCCAAAACTGATGTCATTTGCCAGAACCATGATCGCGGTGCATTCATCGGCTCCTGTAATTCAAGAAGGCTTGTCCCAGAGGGTGAAAAGATAACATTGGCTAAGCCGGCACCAAAAACACCGCAGACTGTGTTCGCCGACTGGAAAGTGCGAATCTGTTCGATCAGTGAAAGCTGTTCGGGACGAACCACTTCAAACCCCAGATCTCTGATCATCGGCAATAATTCATCTTCGTTAATCAACCGCCTAAACCGTGTATTTGAACGAGACACATATAACCGACGAGAGCCTTTTAGGTCTCCCCCTAAGCCAAGCTTGCTAACAAGCTTTTCTCTCAATTGCTGAGCCACCTCTGGTGCAGTTGCCGCCCAAGCTGGATGCCCCAAGAATGTCGCGAAATAAAGTTTATCCAAAGTAACTTCTTCCCTGTTTGGAATTGGCCTGCACCGGTCGGGAGGAACACCAATGGCAGCCAAGGAATCACGATGGAAATCTCTGAATGGGTTTGGGACTACGAACTGAATATCTTTGGGCAAATGCGGCAAAGCTGTTAATAATCTTGGTAAATCATCCCACAGCCAGTGACCATAATTCTGCGATGACCACCCAACTGCTGAATACCAATTGCCTTCCCATCGGGATCGGCGCCATGGCAGTCGGTCGCGATATGAGGGGTTATCAATTAACTGTTGAGGCCGCCAAACTGATTCAAGGATGAATTCCCCGTCAGGAATCCTGCACAGACCACCGCGAATCCTTGCACTTGGGATTGTGACCAAATACTGCGCATTGAAGCCTACATTACAATAAGGCTTAAACCGAGCATGAGCTTGAGGATCCTCCTCACATCCAACCGGCGGAGAAAGCCGCAGTTGAAAAGGTTCATGAATGATCTGGGTTTGCCAATCACGGTCCAACGCCCAGCATATGATATTTTCACAGAGTTCGGGACGTGCAGAAAACCTCAAACGGCGCAGCAAAGTCATCAAGGACATCAAGCGATTCAGAAGACCGGTAGCGAACTTAACTCTGAAAGCTTCCTTTTGAGCGTTCGACGTGCTCTTTCAAGATCTTTTCCACAAATATTTGTTAAACCATCGGTTATTGTGCCTGGTAAGCTCGCGTAGACTCTGCCAGTCAGCATCCGACAGGACGAAATCCAAAAACTCAATGCTGGCAGCCAGGTGCGCTGGTGTACCGCAGCCAACGACGGGGACGACTTTGAAAGGATGTGAACGCAGAAACGACAGCACAACAGCACTGACAGGGACGCCATTACGTTGAGCGATCTCACCCGCGAGCTGGGCTATCTGGAAGTTGCTCTTTGTCGCATATCCGGATTCCTCGGCTTTTAAACGTGCTACATCATCGCCTTCCAACCAGTTAGTAAAAAAACCGCCAGCTTGCGAAGAATAAGGCATCGCGATCAAATTCGCTTCTTCGTGCAGTTGCTCTGCGTGATCGTCCATCGACCGCAGAGTTGATTCGAGTCCTCGGTAGTGACGACTGCCGAGATTCCAGAACAATTGCGTGGCCACGAATCCGGTCTTGCCCACTCGGGACGCGTAGTCGTTCGCTTTGCGAATCCGCTTTGCCGTCCAGTTAGCTGCCCCGAGGGCTTTCACTCGCCCATCGCGAACAAACGCGTCGCAGGTATCTATGATCCCCTCTACGGGAATGCTCTCGTCATCGCGGTGCAAAAACCACAGGTCGATGCAATTGGTTCCAAGCGTCTCCAGGCTGCCTTCCAAATCTTGCTGTAACTCTGAAGGCGAAAGCCTGACTCGCCAGTTACCATCGAATAGAGGATGTCCTGCCTTCGTGACCAATACCATCTGGTCCCGAACCCCTGTAGCTTTAAGCCAATCGCCGACGATCCGTTCGCTCCGGTGCTTCTCTCCAGGTATCCAGTCCGAATACACTCTTGCAGTATCAATGCCATTCCCGCCGTTTTGGACCCAGTGATCCAACACGCGGTGCGCCTCAATCTCCGTCTGTCGGACACCGATCTCAGCCACTCCAAGGCATAGCGCAGAAATCTCAATATCTGTTCCTGGCAGCCTGACGCGATCCATTGTGGTTTTGCTCGGTTACGGATGAAGCGCCTTAGTGCGTTGAAGGTGCGTTAGGTCAAAGGTGACACTCAAAAACACCTGCGGAAGAGAGAAAGAATACGCGCGAGATAATCCTGCGCACCTTGTGACAGCCTATTAACAAACCTACCAGGACCATGTGCGGCGAGTTGTCTTTTCCTAGCTGTGACCAGACGCATTGAATTTCGACTTTATCCGATGTTTAACTCGCGACGCAATGATCCGAAACCACAAAACAAAAAACAAACAAATCTGCCAGATGACGCGTGGGCTATGAGACAGGCGCAGCGTCTTTAGTATCTGCTTCCAAGCGGGCCGAAATCCGCTTTCCACCAAGACTTTTCGAGCGTTCAAAATAGCCTCGTCAGTTTCACGAAGCAGCTTGTAACAAGCCATTTCAGGTTTGCCGAAAATATATTTTACGAGTTCTGCGAGACGCGGGCTGGTCATCATCGCAGCCAAGGGGTCTCCCGCCGCGCGATAATTAAATCCGATCGCCTTCACGATTTGAGAATCCGCCCGCACACGATAATCAAATCCGATCTTATTAAGATGGACAAAAGTAGTGCCACGGCGAGCCAGCCGCAGCCAAAAGTCCCAATCTTCCACTCCCATCAAGGACTTTTTGTCATCGTATCCGGCGAGTTCTTCCCATAACTTCCTTCGGTACAAAGCGCAGGTATCTATGAAGTTCATTCGGATCAGTGACAACAAATTGAAATCCGAGACGTACCACCGACCACTCCTTTCGCCGAAGTATTCAGCGTCGGCATAAACTACTCCTATACTTGGATTCTCCTTTAGGAGAGACACGCCTTGGTTCAAATAGACGTCTCGAAGACGATTATCGCTGTCCAACGGCAAAATAAATTCACCTTTAGCCAATCGTATCCCTGTGTTCCGAGCTGCACCGGGACCACGGTTAGGCTGAGATACAACGGAATAGCCTGCCTCCCGGGCTTCGCCAAGAATCTTACTCGTTTCAACTTCGGACGATCCATCATCGACGATGATGATCTCGAGCAGATTTGCGTTGCGCACCTGTTCTACGCTGGCAAGCGCTTCATGAAGCATCGGCCCATGATTATAGCATGGGATAATAATCGAAACCTTACCTTCGCCAGTCGTAGTCGTTGTCATTTGCTGACTTCGCTCTGACCGGAGTGATTTAGTTTCGACTTCATCCAACGTTTAAGTCGAGACCCCATAATTCGAAGCCACAAGACAAGGATCGAGAACATCTCACGAATGATGTGCCGGTTGTGAGACAAGCGCAGAGCTTCGACGATCTGCCGCCAGGCAGGGGCGAAGCCGACTTGCACCAGCAGTTCGCGCGCATGGAAAAGAGCCACTTCCGCCCACGCTGAGCGCGCCTTCCTGGCGAGCACGCGACGGCGCGCAGGACTGTGGTAAGTCGCTGTGAGCTCGATCATGTGGCGCACTTCGCGTGTATCGGCAGCATCGAGCCTCAAACGTGATGTGGCAGAGCGCTCGTGTCGTCGATAACACGCGAGGATCGAAGGCTCGAACCAAAACGGGAATTGAGAGGCAATTCGTTGCCACATCTCCCAATCAGCGACATAGTGAAGTTGCGGCAAAAAACCACCAAGCTGCTCGTACGCGCGTCTTCGAACAACAATCGCCGCGCATTGAATCACACACTGGACGGTAATCTTGGCGTGCCAATCGTCTAGCAAACCGGCGGATTCCCGGTGCAGTTCTGATATATTAATCCAATGTCCGTTCGAATTAGTGAACGCGTGTCGACAAAAAATCGCGCCAACCTCGCTGCACTCCGCTCCTTTGCGCAACGCATCGTAAAAGCCCGGCAATACAATGTCATCCTGGTGCAGGATATGCACCCAGTGACCTCGCGCGCGCTCAATGCATCGATTCCAAGCATTTGCTAAACCTCGGTTTTCCGATTCACGGTGGAACGTCACTCGGCGCGCGCTAATTCGGCGAACAACTTCGGAAGCTGTATTATCGCTGGAGCAGTCGTCGACTACTTCGATCTGCATCTGCTCCGACCCGGGACCTTGCTGAAGGACGCTCCACAAGGTTTTTTCCAGATATTCAGGTCTTGGATTGTATGTCGGAATCATCACCGACCAGAAGGGTCGTGCGCCAGAACCTTTTATGTGTGGAATCAACGGGGGGCATGGAAGCATCTCCTTTGGTGAAAACAGCGCCACAGTTTGCGCAATAGCCGCACCGAGGCAAGTAATCCGCGCCTTAGATGACAGGTGAATCAGTCTTCGAGGCGTTAGTCAGACATTTCCTAACCGTCTCGGCGATTGCGGATAGATTGGCCTTTATCCTTATCCGCGGATGCGCGTATTGAGTTTCGATTTCATTCGACGCTTAAGTCGCGATGCGATGATCCGAAACCATAAAACAAAAAACGAGGAAATCTGCAAGGTGATGCGTGGACTGCGAGAGAGGCGCAGGGCCTCAAGTAGCTGCTCACACGCAGGCCGGAATCCGGCTTTCACCAGCATTTCGCGCGCGTACAAAACAGCTAATCCGGCATAATAAGAGCGCGCTTTCCTGGCAAGCATGCGACCACCGTATTGCTTACGTACAAGGCTTGGAAACTCTGCGTGGAATGCTAGATCGGGCGCCGTGTGAGATAGACCACCTCCCTCATAATCTGCAATCGTGAGAGGGATGTAGTGCTTGCGAACATCTTCATCGTTAAAGCAGCGAATGTTGAATTCCCAGTCCGCCAGCGCCCGGTATTTCGTGTTGTAAAGGCCGAGCCGCTCGAACACCGAACGCTGATAAAAAATCGCTTGGTGACAGATATTGCGACGAATTAACTTAAAGCGGTTAAAGGGCCCATCGTAAGGTTGGCTGAAGATCGACCAGTTGACATTTCCATAGAGCAGCGTTGCCTGCGCGGTTTCCCCTTGCCAGGCCAATCTCGCAATCTCCGCAGCTACTACTTCCAACACTCCGGGCAGCAATCGGTCACCTGCGCCGATGAAATAAATAAATTCGCCGCTAGTGAGGCGAATGCCCTTATTCATCGCATCGTAAATGCCGTCATCCGGCTCGGAGAGATAGCGCAAGGCGTGACCTTGCGCGCGTAAATGCGCCAAGGTGCCGTCGGACGACCCGCCGTCGATGACGAGAAATTCGAACAACGCTTTTTTCTGCGACAATACCGAAGCGACCGTGGCGGCGATTTTTGTTTCACTGTTGAAAGTCGGAGTGATGACCGATATTAACGGCGGATTCATGACTAACGTTTAGTCTTTGTTCAGATAGTACTCGCGAAAAATCTGTTTTAGGGATCTCAGTAGATTTAGAAAACGTGCCCAACTACCCGTTCGGGTTCCCTTCCCCAATAGTTGCGCATATTGACGAACAAGTATCTGATCGCCCCGGCGATGGCCTTCTTGAATGACGTACTCCAAAAGGCTGGTTAGGCGTTGTTGCACCAAGGATTCTGCAACCGGCCCTTTTATGCCGGCGTACGAAATAATTGAACGTTGAATTTCCTCAAGTTGAGGATAGAAGTCCGCCTTTCTCCAAGTCTTCGTCTGGTAATTCGAATCGTGCAGTTCATAACGTATTGCCAGAGGACTTTCGATAATGACCACGGGAAAGTGAGCCGCGATTCTTGGGAAATATTCGAGATCAGAGGAATAGCAAAACTTGGGATTGAAAACGCCAAGTTTTTGAATGATTTCGCGATGAATGACTGCGCCAGAAGGGATGCGGGGACAATGCAGAACCGACCAGGCACCGGGCGACCAAAAGCAATAGCGAAAACTATCGTCGCACTCTGCTTGTCTCTCCGTCGGAAGAATGAGGGCTGGTTGGTCTGCAAACTCGCAAGCACGACGCAATACTTCCACGCCTCCCGGGGCGAGCGCGTCGTCATCATGTATAATGCAAATCCAGTCGCAACGCGCTTGCTCCAAGCAGTAGTTCCAGTTTCGCACCATGCCCTGGTTCTCCTTGTGACGAACGAAGCGGATTCCAGGTATTTTGCTCGCTTCTTCAAATGTTCTATCGGTCGAACCATCGTCAGAAAGAATGATTTCGTCTTGCTCTTTAGCTTGGGTTTGGATCGCCTTGACGAGCAACTGCACTGATGAACACCGATTGTAGGTCGGGACAGCAAGAGTTAGCGGAATGTAGCCGCGGGGTTCTATGACGGAAGCCGCTCTCACCTTGTTTTCCAAGCGTGAATTTTAGAATTACAAAATACCGGGTTAGAAGCGCTCCGCGATTACAATCCATTGATCTCCCAGACCCAACATTTCAATTAAGGCAGGTTTGATATCCTGTCTCCGGCGGGGGAAACGCAATTCATTAAGATCGGTGGCGCGCACGTACCGCACAGCAAAGCCTGCCAATTTCAAAGCCAGAGTAATAGATTTTTTGGAGTAATAATTTACGTGTCCCAATGGTCTAACCATCCGCCATTTTTCGCGGTCCCGTCTAGCTCTCAGCGATTCCCGATTAGGCATCGCACAGTAAAGTTTCGCTTTTGGAGCGCCAAGTTTCCAGAGATTGCGCAACATCGAGACGGGATCGGAAACATGTTCAAGCACATCAAAAGCAACCAACAAGTCGGCGGCGAGAGCAGGATCCACCTCACTCAGATCACGGTGAACATTCG
>Ga0207701_10006555_pt1 | contig 11603 bp, 9 predicted proteins | sample KBSSwiSSwithPhiX_FD_184294 | JGI IMG/M metagenome (GOLD analysis project Ga0207701, IMG submission 184294) | Switchgrass rhizosphere bulk soil microbial communities from Kellogg Biological Station, Michigan, USA, with PhiX - S5 (SPAdes) (version 2) | ecosystem: Environmental > Terrestrial > Soil...
CGACGAGACGGCCGAGTTGCCGATGTTCGCGTTGATCTTCACCAGGAAGTTGCGGCCGATGATCATCGGCTCGAGCTCGAGGTGGCGGATGTTCGCCGGGATGATGGCGCGGCCGCGCGCGACCTCGTCGCGCACGAACTCCGCCGGCAGCCCCTCGCGGACGGCGATGAACGCCATCTCCTCGGTAATCTCGCCCTTGCGTGCGTAGTGGAGCTGGGTGACGCCGTTGCCGGCGCCGGCGGTCGGCGCGCCGCTCAGCCGCGCGTCGACCCACGGCTCGCGCAGCTTCGGCAGCCCGGCGGTGACGTCGTGCCCCTGCGGACCGCTGGTGTCGTAGACCCGCAACGGCGGCTCGCCCTTCGACAGCCCGATCTCGCGCATCGGCACGCGCACGCCCTGCCCGCCCTCGACGAAGACTTTTTGAGAATTGGGAAACGCTGTGGAGAACTCTGACATATCCGCACTCCCTCCGCCGGTTTGAACCGGATCAGGTTCCAAGGGTTTGTCTCAATCCCGGGTTGTCGGGGATACCCCTGGCGGCAGCTTTGACTATACAGCAATCGCTCGAGCAGTCAGCAGTCGCAGGCCTGAGGCAGTCACCAGTCGAAGTTCGTAGGGCGGCCCTTCAGCGCCGCTACCGGTTGCCGTCGCCGCCGTACACGACCAGCTCCGCAATCGACCAGTGATACAACGCGTCCGCGCCCAACTGACGGAGGCGCACGTAGCGCGCCGTCGCCGGCGGAAAGCTGACGGTGAGCGGCACCATCCGCGCATCCTTCACCGCCGCCGCCACCGCTTTCGCGCCGCAGCGGCCGCTCCACTGCATCGTCCAGGAATGCAGGTCGTCTGAGACGTCGATCGCCAGCAGGCGCGGAAAATCAGCGGAATACGGCCCGATCGCCAGCATCACCGCGTTCAGCCGGCTCGGCGATCCGAGATCGATCGTGATTGCCTCGGTGCCGTCCTGCGGCGCGTCGCTGTCCCACCTCGTTCGGCCGTCGCCGTCGGTCAGCGGCGCCAGCGCGAGCGGAGCGTCTCCCAGCTTCACCCCGTGGATCGGCAGCGCGCGCCCTGCTGGCACCGGATCCGCCGGACGTGCGTCGCGCGTGCCGACGATACGGGCGCTCGAGTCGACGAAGGTGAGCGGACCGTACGGCGTGATCGCATCGAACGCCTCCATCCCGTCGGCATCGATCGCCGCGCGCAGGACCTGGTAGTGATTCGGCACGAAGCCGCTGTAGCCGTTGACGGTGGGGCGCCGATGGTAGATGGACCGGTACAGCGCGGCGATGCCGGCGACCATGTCGGTGACCGGCACTTCTGCGACCGCGCCGCCCGTCAGCGATTCGAGCGAGGCGAAACGCGCCGGCAGGCTCGCCATCGGCAGCGAGCGGATCCAGCCGTCCGCGAGCGCGCCCGCGATCGCCACGACGGTCACGGCGGCCGCAAGTGGTCGCGGAAACCAGTCGCGGACCTTGACCAGCGCCAGCGCCGCCGCGGCGGCCAGGCACAGCTGTGCGAGCAGCGCGAAGCGCGCTGGCGCGCGCACGTTCGAGAAGCCCGGCAGCTCGATCAGCCACGCATACGGCGCCCGATACCAGAACGGCGTCCCGTGAAACGACGGTTGCGGGCCGAAGCTCAGGATGTACATCGCCGCGGCCGCGCAGACGTAAAAGGCGAACGCCGATCGCGAACTGCGTGCGCGCGCGAGCGTGCCGCTCGCTGCAATCGCGAGAAGTCCACACCAGATCGCGGCGGTCAGCGGCTTCATCGCGGTCGTCACGCTGACGATCGTCGTTCCGCCGACGCGAACCGCCCACGGGCGCCCCGAGTAGGCAATCAGCGCGACGGCGAGAAAACCGCACGCCAGCGCGGCGAAGACCGGCGTCAGGCGGCGGCGCGCCGTCGACTCGCTGTTCCGCCACGACAGCGAGGCGACCGCTCCGAGCGCGACCAGTGCGATCACGGTGAAGCCGGGAAACAGCAACTGCTCGGCATTGCCGCTCGACGTCAGCACCAGCGATGCGAGCGAGAGCGGCGCCGGATGCGCGAGGGCGGACAGGTCGGCGCTGAATCCGGCGATCTCGTCGAACCTCCGCTCGAGCGACAGCTGCCCGTGGAGACGGAGGTAGGGCACGACGACGGGCAGCAGCGCGAGCGAGGCGATGCACCACGCCGCCGCGACCGCGCCGAGCCGGCGCAGATCGCGCGCCGAGGCGAGGAACCACAGCGCCCATAAGCCGAGGAGCAGCGGAAAAAAGAGCTGAAAATATCCGTTCGACAACGCCTGGCCGATCCACGCGGCGCCGAAGACGGCCAGCCACCGAAGGGCGCCGTCGCGCGCGTAGCGGTGCAACGCCATCAACGCCAGCGGCATCCAGAACGACCACAGGATGTGCAGGTGCGCCAGCTGCGAGGTGCGGTAGGGGTTGAACGCGAAGACCAGGCCGGCAACCGCCGCGGCGTCGTGGCGTCCGGTCAGCGTATAGCCGAGCGCATGCGCGGCGATCGCGCACAGCGGAAACGACAGGATGAAGAGGATGTTGTAGGCGGTGACCGGCTCGACGCCGAGCCACTGCAGCGGCGTCGCGACGAGGCTGAGACCGAGCATGTGCTCGGACAGCGCCATCGCGCCGCTCATCGGCCAGAACATCGGCACGTCCCACCAGTGCTCGGCGAGCGGCACGGTGTGGGCGTTCCACCACAAAATCCAGGTGGTGAAGATCGGATCGCCGGCGTCGTGCGGCACGACAGTCGAGAGACGGAGCGCGAGCGGCCAGGTGACGATGAGGGTGAGCGCGGTGTAGCCGGCGAGAGCGAGCAGCCATGGCGTCAGTTGACGCCCGGCGGGACTCGTCATGGCTTCGCGCGCGCCTTGACGGGGATGACGAACTTCTCCGCCGTGTGCGTCGTCGAGAACGCGACCACCTTCACGTCAACCAGCCCCGCCGCCTTGCCCGCGGCCATCGTCGCCTGCTCGGAAATTTCGGGGCGCCCCTTCGGACGGATCACCCAGAGCGCGCCGTTCGGCTTGAGCGAGCCCTTGAGCTTTTCGAGCCGCGTCAGCGCCGCGGCTTTGTCGGCTTCGAAGAAGATCGCGTCGCTGTCCTTGACGGTGCGGCCGATGGACAGTGTCGAGACGATCTGCGCGAGCTCGCGCAGGAACGACACGTCGGTGACGCCGAGCGCCGAGACGCGCCACTCCGGCGTCGCGCCGATCTTCGTGAGCCGCGACGGCGGGTTGAGGATCTTGCTCGCCCACTTTGCCGCCGCGTCGCCGAGATCGAAGGCGGCGGTGCCGTCGGCGAAGGCCACACTCAAGGTGCCGCCGTGTGCCAATACCTTCGACATCTCCTTGAACGGGATCGAGAGCCGGAGGTCGCCGCCGCGGAACTGCAGCACCTCCGTTTCGAGCCGCGCCCGTCCCGTGGCGCTCTTGCCCTTGAATCGCACCGCGCAGTCTGCTTCAGCTCCCATGGTGATCTCTCCTGGCACCTGGCACCTGGCATCTGGCAACCAGCATCTAGCCCCTGGTCCCGGCACGCGTCGCCGCCAGCAACGCGCGACGCTTCCCGTCCGGAAACCGCTCGATCGCGTAACGCAGCGTCGTGCGCGGAATCGACGGCCCGTTCGCGCGCAGGTAGCGCTCGAGCCGCGGCTGGTTGGCCTTCCCCGCCTCGCGAAGCATCCAGCCAACCGCCTTCTGAATCAGGTCTTCGTCGTCATCGTGCAGCATCCGCGCGACCTCGTAGGCGAGATCGCGCGCGAGGCCGCGCCGGACCGAGGGGATGAGGCCAACGGCCGCGGCACGACGCACCCACATGTTGCGGTCGCGCGCCCAGCTCCGCATGCGCGGCGCGAGCGTTGGATAGCGCACGAGCAGCGGGCCGATCAGCGCGCCGCAGATCGCGTCGGTCGTCGCCCAGTTCGCCGAGTGATTGTCCGACAGCCAGCGTTTGTAGATGCGCAGATCGCCAGGTGCGAAGTCGCGGTGATATCGCGCGACCACTTCGATGCCGACCGACTTCACCTCGAGGTGCGGATCAGCGATCAGCGCGTTGGCAAACGCAGTCGCATCCGCAATCGACCAGCGCTCGCGGTTGGCGGCGTGAATCGAGCGGGCCAGGCCGCGCATGGCCGTCGTGCCGACGTTGTGGAACCGCAGATCGTCGGCACCGCGGAAATAGCGGCTGGCGTCGAATTTCCCGGACGGCCGCGCCAGCCGGGCCAGCGCACGCTTCGCCTCGAGCGCGGCGTTGCGCGGCGTCGAGCACCCGGGTGAGGCGCCGCCGCGAGGACGTGCTGCGGGCATCAGTCCGCCGGGCGCAGGATCAGGCATGTCAGCTTCACGGTTTCAGCCGCTCGATCTCCGGCTCGAGTTCATTCTTGTAGCAATCGGGACAGACGCTGTGGCTGAACCGGCTGTTGGTGTGCTGCGAGATGTAGTTCTCGACGGTGTCCCAGTAGTTCTGATCGTTGCGAATTTTCCTGCAGTAGGAACAGATGGGCAGGATCTCGCGCAGTGTTTTGACCTCGGCCAGCGCCGCGCGTAGTTCCTGTAGCAGCCGCTCGCGCTCCGCTTCCGCCAGCTTGCGCTCGCTGACATCCCGCGCGACAGAATAGATGACCTGCTGACCGAAATCGGGCGCCGCATTCCACAGCAGCCATCGGTGGGAGCCGTCCTTGCAGAGGTAGCGGTTCTCGAACGACAGCGCCCGCCCGCCGGTCCTGACTTCGCGGTTCTGCCGGAGCGTGCGCTCCCGGTCGTCGGGGTGGACGAACTCGATGAAGGGCTTCGACTGCAGGTCGGCGATGGTGAATCCCAGCGCTTTTTCCCATGCCGGGTTGAGCCGCTTGAAGTAACCGTTGAAGTCGAGCACGCAGAGCAGGTCAATCGCGACGGCGAAAAAGCGATCCTCCAGCGTGGGCGGCTGCTGCGTCGAGTCGTCTTCGTCGCGAGTCATCGGAATTTCCCCTCTGGCTGCCCGGTGGCAGCGACAGATCCTCCCTGCCTTGCGCCTACAGCTTCCGCAGGATGAAGCACTTCAGGTAGTAGGTCTCGGGCACGCCGAGCAGCACCGGGTGATCGCGCCCCTGCATCCGCTTCTCGACGACCGTCACGTACGCCTGCGCGTCAACCGATGCCTCGTGCACGATCTCGGCGAAGGTCGCCTCGTTGATGTTGTACGAGCAGCTGCAGGTGACGAGCGTGCCGCCCGGCTTCAAGAGCCGCAGCGCCCGCAGGTTGATCTCCTTGTAGCCAGCGGTGGCGTTGACGACCGACGCCTTGTTCTTGGCGAACGCCGGCGGGTCGAGGACGATCGTGTCGAACCGCTCGCCGAGGCGATCGAGGCCGCGTAGCTCGTCGAAGACGTTGCCGGCACGCGCGTCGACGGCGACGCCGTTGCGCGCCGCGTTCTGCTTGATCCGCGCGACCGCATCCTCGGACACGTCGAACGCGATCGTCTCGGTGCAGCGGCGTCCCATCACCAGCGCGAAGCCGCCGTTGTAGCTGAAGCAGTCGAGCATCCGGCCGCGCGCGTAGGCGGCCGCGGCGGCGCGGTTCTCGCGCTGGTCGAGGAACAGGCCGGTTTTCTGGCCACGACGAAGGTCGACGTCGTACTCGATGCCAGTCTCGGTGGCCGTCACCGCCTCCGGCACCTCGCCGAAGAGCACGTCGACGCGCTGCTCCAGCCCTTCGAGCACACGCGCGCGCGGATCGTTGCGCGCCAGGATGCCGCGCGGGTGCAGCAGCTCGTTCAAGCTCGCGACGACCGCGGGCATCAGCCGATCCATCCCCTGCGACAGCGCCTGCACGACGAGGTAATCGCCGTAGCGATCGACGATCAGCGACGGCAGCAGGTCGGCCTCGCCATGCACGAGGCGGTACGCCGTCGCATCGATGCCGAGCGACTCACGGAACGCGATCGCCGTCTCGAGGCGCTTCTGCACGAGCATCGCATCGGCCGGCTGCTCGCCGTGGGTCAGCATGCGCAGAGTGATCTGCGAGCGGTCGCTGAAGAGCGCCGAGCCGACGAGCTGTCCGCGCGGACTGCGGACCTGGACGATGTCGCCACCGGCGCCGCGGACATCGGCGACGTCGGTGCGGTAGATCCATGGATGACCGCCGCGAAGGCGTTGCTCGCCGCGGGCGGAAACAATGGCGGTGGGGATCATCGTCGTTCGGTTACTTCGCCGATCGTTCGGGGTTCTTCGCTGATCGTTCTTCGTTCTGGCAACTCCGCTGGTCGTTCATCGTTCTGGGATCTTCGCTGACGTTCTTCGTTCGAGAACGACGAACGAGAACGAAGAACGACCATCGAAGATCCGGGCACGATCAGCGAAGACCCCGAACGACGGGTCCATAGTACAATTGTTCCTTGTGCGAATCGCCATCGGTGCCGATCACGCCGGCTTCCTGCTCAAGGAACACCTCAAGCAGACGCTGACGCGGCTCGGGCACACCGTCGAGGATCACGGCACCAACAATGAAGCGTCGGTCGACTATCCGCCGATCTGCTTCGCCGTCGGCCGTGCAGTCACCGACGGGCGCGCCGAGCGCGGCATCGTGCTCGGCGGCAGCGGGCAGGGCGAGCAGATCGCGGCCAACAAGGTCGCCGGCGTCCGCGCCGCGCTCTGCAACGATCTCTACACCGCGCGCCTGTCACGCGAGCACAACGATGCCAACGTCCTCTCGATGGGCGGCCGGATCGTCGCCTTCGGGCTCGCGGACGAGATTCTCACGCTCTGGCTCAACACGCCGTTCGAAGGCGGGCGCCACCAGCGGCGCCTCGATCAGATCAGCGAAGCAGAACGACAACATTCGTAGCGCGAAGGCTCAAGCCGAGCGACCTTATGGCAACTGAAACCCAGATTCCTCTCTGGCGCACCCTCGCCGAGACCGATCCCGAAATCGCCGGCGCCATCCGCGACGAGCGTCACCGCCAGAACAGCGGCCTCGAGCTGATCGCCTCGGAGAACTTCGTCAGCCGCGCCGTGCTCGAAGCTGCCGGCTCGGTGATGACCAACAAGTACGCCGAAGGCTATCCCGGCAAGCGCTACTACGGCGGCTGCGAGTTCGTCGACGTCGCCGAGCGCGCCGCGCTCGCGCGCGCGACGTCGCTCTTCGCCGCCGACCACGCCAACGTGCAGCCGCACTCGGGCGCGCAGGCCAACATGGCCGTCTACCTGACGCTGCTCAAGCCCGGCGATACCGTGCTCGGCATGAACCTCGCGCACGGCGGTCACCTCACGCACGGCCACCCGCTGAATTTTTCGGGGAAGCTCTACACCATCGTTCCCTACGGCGTGCGCAAGGACGACGAGCGCATCGACTACGACGAGCTCGGACGGCTGGCCGACGAGCACCGCCCGAAGATGATCATCGTCGGCGCCAGCGCGTATCCGCGCGTGATCGACTTCGCCAGGATCCGCGCGGTCGCGGATCGCGTCGGCGCGCCGGTCTTCACCGACATGGCGCACATCGCCGGCCTCGTCGCCGCCGGCGTCCACCCGAGCCCGGTGCCGCACTCCGACTTCGTCACGACGACGACGCACAAGACGCTGCGGGGACCGCGCGGCGGGCTCGTGCTCTGCCGCGAGCAGTACGCGAAGGACCTCGATCGGACCGTCTTCCCCGGCGTGCAGGGCGGCCCGCTGATGCACATCATCGCCGCCAAGGCGGTGTGCTTCAAGGAAGCGGCGGAGCCGGCCTTCGCCGCCTACCAGCGGCAGATCGTGGCCAACGCTGCAAAACTCGCGAGCGTGCTGACGGCCTCGGGGTTCCGCCTGGTCAGCGGCGGCACCGACAACCACCTGATGCTCGTCGACGTCTTCTCCAAGGGGCTGACCGGCAAGGTGGCGGAGGCGGCGCTCGGCAAAGCCGGCATCACGGTGAACAAGAACGCGATCCCGTTCGACCAGAACCCGCCGATGGTCGCCAGCGGCATTCGCGTCGGCACGCCCGCGGTGACGACACGCGGGATGCGAGAGAGCGAAATGGAAACCATCGGCGAGCTGTTCACGCGCGCGCTGCAGGCGCCCGAGGACGACCGCGCGCTGGGCGTGGTTCGAGCTGAAGTCGAATCGCTGTGCCGGAAATTCCCGCTGTACCCGGAGGAGTAGCCTCCGCCGGCTACGCCGACTCGGTCGCGGCGGTCTTCGCGCCCGGCGGAGCGCTGGCCCGCGCGATGCCCGACTTCGAGGCGCGCGCCGGGCAGGCCGAGATGGCGGCCGCGGTCGCCGAGGTGTTCGAGAGCGGCGGCGTGCTTCTCGCCGAGGCCGGCACGGGCACCGGCAAGACGCTCGCCTATCTGGTTCCCGCCATCCTGAGCCGCGAGCGCGTGCTCATCTCAACCGGTACCAAGAACCTCCAGGAACAGATTTTCTTCAAGGACATCCCGGCGCTGCGCGAAGCGCTCGGCATCCCCTTCAGCGCGACTTACATGAAGGGGCGCGCGAACTATCTCTGCCTGCACAAGCTCGAGAAGCTGTCGGACGGCGCCGGCGGCATGCCGGTCGCGCACGACGTGTTCCTGCCGATCGTCCGCGAGTGGGCGGCGCGGACGACGACCGGCGACCGCGCGGAGCTCCAGGATCTGCCCGAAGATCTGGCGTTCTGGAACGAGGTGGCGGCGACCGCCGATACCTGCCTCGGCACCGAGTGCCCGCAGTTCGAAGAGTGTTTCGTCACCCGCATGCGGCAGCGCGCGGCTGAATCCGACGTCGTGATCGTCAACCATCACCTGTTGTGCGCCGACGCGTCGGTGAGGAAGAGCGCCTACGGCGAGGTGATCCCCGCCTTCAGCCGCGCCATCCTCGACGAGGCGCACCAGCTCGAAGACGTGGCGACGCAGTACTTCGGCTTCAGCTTCAGCAACTACCGCGTCGAGGAGCTCGCGCGCGACGTCGAGCGGTTGGTGATCCCGGACGACAAGGCCAGAAGCCAGATCGCCAGGGCGATCGAAACGCTGCGCGATCGCGGGCGTGCGTTCTTCACCGAGGTGGCGTTCGCCCACCGGGGCGACGGACGAACGAAGAACGAAGAACGGGTGCGCGCGACGGCGGCATCGCTGGCGCAGGTGAGCGAAGCCGCGGCAGATCTGACCGGTGCGCTCGACGTGGTCGAAGCCAGCCTGTTGAAGACGGTCCGGCTCAAGCCGGACGCGCCGACCGATACCGACGACTCGACGACCGACGCCGCGACACTCGCGCGCCGCGCCGCCGAGCTGCGCGACGACCTGCGCTTCCTGCTCCGCGGCGGCGACGAGGAGTACGTCTACTTCGTCGAGTTCCGCGGGCGCGGCATCTTCCTGCGCGCGTCGCCGATCGACGTCTCCGCGATCGTCCGCGAGCACCTGCTCGACCGGCTGCGGACAACCGTCCTCACTTCGGCGACGCTGACCGTTGACGGCACCTTCGGCTACCTCCGCTCGCGGCTCGGCATCGACCGCGCGAACGAGGTCCGGCTCGCGTCCGAGTTCGACTTCCGTCGGCAGGCGATTCTCTACCTGCCACGCCGCATGCCCGACCCGCGGGAGGACGGCTTTGCCTCCGCCGCCGGCCGCGAGGTGGTGCAGCTGCTTCGACGCACCGAGGGGCGCGCCTTCGTCCTCTTCACCAGCTACGCGACGATGCGCGCGGTGCAGGCGATGGCGGAGATGGCGCTCGATTTCCCGATCCTCGCGCAGGGCAGCGCCCCCAGATCGCAGCTGCTCAACCAGTTCCGCGGCACGCCGCACGCGGTGCTGTTTGCCACCTCGAGCTTCTGGCAGGGCGTCGACGTGGTCGGCGAGGCGCTGAGCTGCGTGATCGTCGACAAGCTGCCGTTCGCGTCGCCCGGCGATCCGATCACCGCCGCGCGCATCGACGCGATCCGCGCCCGCGGCGGCGATCCGTTCGGCGAGTATCAGGTTCCCCTCGCCATCCTCGCATTGCAGCAGGGGCTCGGCCGGCTCATCCGTCACCGGCGCGATCGGGGCGTGCTCGCGGTGCTCGACCCGAGGCTGCGAACCAAGGGCTACGGCCGGCGCTTCATCAACTCGCTGCCGCCCGCGCCGATCGTGCACGAGCTGGACGACGTGCAGGCGTTTTTTTCGAACTGAACCGATATCCGGGCAATCCGGGCCCGTGAGCTGGCTCTCCGGCGATTCATCTCGACGCCGTGCAGGCCTGCACTACGAGTAGAATCCCGCCGGCCACGGATCGGGGTAAACTACCCCCTACGCGAGAGTTGCTATCTTTTCTCAGGAGGATTACATGGTCAGCCGATTGAGCGGCAGGCTTCCCTGGCTGGTTGCGTGCGTTACCGCGTTATCGCTGGCGGTTGCTGCGCCGGCTCTCGCGCAGTCCACAGGCATGATCAAAGGCGTCGTCAAGGACGCCAGCGGTCAGCCGGTCGACGGCGCGAAAGTCATGATCGACATGGCGGAAGGCACCAGCCGACATTTCGAAACGAAGACGAACAAGAAAGGCGAGTTCATCCAGATCGGCCTTCAGGGCGGGGCGTACAAGGTCACGGCCGAAAAGGACAAGCTGGCCTCGAACGTCGCAGACGTGCGCGTCAGCATCAGCCGCCCGGCCGAGGCCAACCTCGTGCTCGGCGCCGGCGGGCCGTCGAAGGAAGTCGCGGCGAAGAATGCCGAGTTGAAAAAGGTGTTCGACGAAGGCGTGGCCGCGAGCCGCGCCAACAACCACGACGAGGCGATCACCAAGTTCACCGCGGCAGCAGGGCTGAACGCCGCCTGCTACGACTGTTATTACAACATCGCCTTCTCGGAGATGCAGAAGAAGGAGTACGACAAGGCGGAAGCGGCGTACAAGAAGGCGATCGAGTTGAAGCCTGACTACGCCGAGGCCTACAGCGGCCTGGCGAACATGTACAACGCGACCCGCAAGTTCGACGAGGCCGCGGCGGCCAGCGCAAAGGCGATGGAGTTGGGCGGCGGCGCCGGCGCGGCAGCCGGTGGCGGCGGCGGCAACGCCGATGCGATGTTCAACCAGGGCGTCATCCTCTGGAACGCGGGCAAGGTCGCCGACGCGAAGAAGCAGTTCGAAGGGGCGATTGCGGCGAACCCGAACCACGCCGAGTCGCACTATCAGCTCGGCATGGCGCTGGTGAACGAGGGCAACCTCAATGGCGCCGCAACCGAGTTCGAAACCTACCTGAAGCTCGCGCCGACCGGACCGAACGCCGCGACCGCGAAGGGAATCCTGGGCTCGATCAAGAAGTAGTGATCGACACCGTTGCGCTCCGGGCCCGGCTGGCCGACATCCGCTCGCGCATCGAGCGGGCGGCCGGCCGGGGCCGGCGCGACCCCGCCTCTATCCGTCTCGTCGCCATCTCCAAGACATTTCCTGCGGACTACGTGTCGGCGCTGGCCGACGCGGGCCAGGTCGACTTCGGCGAGAACAAAGTGCAGGAAGCGCTGCAGAAGATGGACGCGACGTCCACGCTCGCGCTGCGCTGGCACCTGGTCGGACATCTCCAGTCGAACAAGGCCAAAAAGGCCGCACGCTTCGACGTCGTCCACTCGGTTGATTCCGGCGTGCTGGTCGGAAAGCTCGACGAAGCGGCATTGGCTGCCGGACGCCAGATCGATCTG
>Ga0207701_10006556_pt1 | contig 11603 bp, 9 predicted proteins | sample KBSSwiSSwithPhiX_FD_184294 | JGI IMG/M metagenome (GOLD analysis project Ga0207701, IMG submission 184294) | Switchgrass rhizosphere bulk soil microbial communities from Kellogg Biological Station, Michigan, USA, with PhiX - S5 (SPAdes) (version 2) | ecosystem: Environmental > Terrestrial > Soil...
ATCTGCCTCATCAATCCCAAATTTGAACCTTCCTACTGGGGTTTCGATTATGCGTTGCCGCTTTATCCGGGCAACAAGAAATCTTCGATGATCACCGGCGCGCTGCCCTATCTCGCCGGTCTAATCCCAGAACACGACGTTCGGTTACTCGACGAAAATGTAGAAGAGATTTTATGGCAGGAACTCGATCGTTACGACATCGTCGGCGTGACTGGAATGAATGTGCAAAAGGAGCGCATGCGGCAGATCCTGGAGAAGCTCCGGGAGATGAAGATTTTCACAGCGGTTGGCGGGGCCTACGCTTCAGTCAACGAAAGCTATTTCGACGGTCTCTGCGACGTCCTGTTTTCCGGAGAAGCCGATGAAACCTGGCCCGAATTTGTCCGCCGCTTCGCCGAAGGTAAAAACTACGCCCCCCTTTACAAGCAACCGCATCCCACCGATATGACCACAGTCCCCAAGTCCCGCTTCGATCTTCTCAAGGTTGATCGATATGCTTCAGGGGCGCTCCAGTTCTCCCGCGGCTGCCCGTTTCAGTGTGAATTCTGTGACATCATCGTTACCTTCGGGCGCCGCCCCCGCACCAAGCAGCCTGAACAAGTTATCGAGGAACTCGACGAAATGCGCCGGGTCGGTTTCTATTCTTGTTTCATTGTTGACGACAACTTCATCGGCAATAAGAAAGCCGCCAAAGCGCTGCTTCGACTGATCATCCCTTGGCAGCAAAAGTATGGCTATCCGTTGCGTTTGACCACTGAAGCGAGCGTCAACTTAGCCGATGATGTCGAGTTGCTCGAACTGCTCTATCAGGCGAATTTCCGCTCGGTGTTTGTCGGCATCGAAACTCCCCGGGTCGCTTCGCTCCATGAAACCAAGAAATTTCAAAATACGAAAGGCGACTCTCTGGAAGCCAAGCTCGCCAGGATTCGCAATGCCGGGATGGAAGTCAGCGCCGGATTCATCGTTGGTTTTGACAACGATGACGAAACGATCTTCGAAGATCAGTTTCGTTTCATCCAGGACAATGGAATCCTGTTAGCGATGGTTGGCATGCTCACGGCGGTGCCTAAGACGCCGCTGTATGAACGGCTGGAAAAGGCCGGGCGGCTGAGGCTTGACGATCCCAACTGTAACATCGTCCCCGAGCAGATGACGCCGCAAGAACTCCAGCAAGGTTACTGGCAACTACTCAAACGCTTGTACGATCCGCAAGCCTTCTTCGACCGCTATTTCCAAGTCAATGAGTATCCCGATTTCAAGCGCCGGCGGGCGGAGATCAGCGCGCGGGCCAATGAAGGTAAGGCATTGCCGACCCTCGTGTATGGGCTGTTGTTGCTGCGGAGATTAATCGTCGCTCTCGTCAAAGAGCGCAGCTTGATGACGATCGGTGCGGTCTATCTCAGAAACTTCTTCCAACGCAGTCTACCGGTGCGCGCCGATATTATCGGTTTCGCGCAATTCATGAACCGCTGCGTGACCCATTGGCATTTCTACAAGTTTACCTGCGAAGGCACCGCTGGAAAGCTGCGCTTGTTTAACTCCGGGTGAGAAGGCGTGCAAGTAGCCTGAATATTCCTTGAGAGTCGAAAACGCACGATGAACGCCACGTTACGGATATTAACTGGCGCAGTGATTATTGCGATAACACTTTGGTGTGTCGGGGTTTTATATTTATCGCCGCTGTTGCCCGAATCTTGGCGCCCGTTTGGCGCTGGCGGCTACGCAGCGCTTACGATTATGGCTTTTCTATTTCTGCCGCATCGTGGCAGAACCGTGCTCGGCGCTTTGGCGGCTTTCGGCATTTTAGTTTTTCTATTCTTGAGGATTCCCGCGTCGAATACCCGTGATTGGCAGCCTGAGGTGGCGTATGCGCCTTATGCGACGATCAATGGTGACGTGATCACGATTCACAACCTGCGAAACTTCAACTATCGCACGGAAAACGATTTCGACGCGCGCTGGGAAGAGCGCACTTTCGACCTCAGTAAGCTCGATTCGGTCGATCTCATTGCGGTGTATTGGGCCGGCAAGGCGATCGCCCATATCATGGTGAGCTTCGGCTTTGCCGGAAAAGATTACCTCGCCGTATCGATCGAGACGCGCAAGGAGATGGGCGAGAGTTATTCGACGCTGGCGGGTTTTTTCAGGCAGTATGAACTCTACTACGTCGTTGCCGACGAGCGGGACGTCGTTGGAGTCAGAACCACCTATCGCCAACCGCAGGAGGACGTTTATATCTACCGGGTCAAAGGGCCGTTAAAAAATGCGCGGCGGGTGTTTCTCGATTATCTCAAAGGCATGAACGAACTGCACGAGCGTCCCAGTTACTACAACACGCTCACGACCAACTGCACGACGAGTATTTTGATGCACACGCGCATGAACCCGGAGTCGCCGCCCATGTCGTGGAAAATTCTGCTGAGCGGCTACGTGCCTGATTATCTTTACGAGCTTGGCCGACTCGATACTACGCATTCTTTCGTCGAGCTCGAACGGCTTTCGCGAGTGAACGAACGCGCTCATGCCGCCGGCGCAGACGCGGCATTTTCGCAACGCATTCGAGAAGGCTTACCTAACCCAGGTGTCATGCCATGAAATTATTTGGACTTCATAAACGTTTGACCCGCCGGCTGATCGAGTTTATTCCGGTCACTGCTTTACTATGTCTCTTAGTAGGCTGCGCGACGCCGATCGGCGTAAGCTACGTGGATCGCCGTGTCGCGTATGAATCGCTCACCACGAATGTGCTTTCCACCGAAAGAATGAGTTCCTTCTCCGCGCGAGAGCTGGTCAATTTTAACCTATACCAGGAATTCGAGGACAATCCGCAAAAGGCGCTTGCCGATCTGCATTCGGGTTTGGCGCCAACAGGCGACGAGGATCGCCTCTTCGCCTTGGCCGAGCTTTCTTTTCTTCACGCCGAGAACAGCGGTGAGAGATCCTATTACCTGGCATCCGCGGTGTACGCTTATGCGTTTTTATTTCCGGGAAAGCAAGGCACGCCTCCACGGGGAATCGACCCGCGACTGCGTTGGGCGGTGGATCTCTACAACCAGTCGCTCACCCAAGCCGCCAAGTCAGTGGAAGCCGCCTACGCCATACCGATGGGCGGCAAGTTCAAGCTGCCCTTCGGCGAGCTTACCGTTTCATTCAATGAGCGCGATCTCATATGGGGCGACTTTCGCATGAAGAATTTTGTTCCCGCAGCCGACCTCGAGGTGCGCGGTTTGCGCAATCGCTACCGAACCCCGGGCATCGGTGCGGCGCTCGCCGCGTCGATCGAGCCGCTCGAGGCGAGCCCACAGTCCATGCGTATTCCACCCCGGCTGAAAATTCCGGTCACGGCGTTTCTGCGGCTCGACAACCCACGCGCGGCATTGGCTTCGGGAAAGTTGCGCGGCGAACTCGAATTTTACACTCAGGATTCCGCAAGAACGCTCAAGATCGAAGGTGTCGAAGTTCCGATCGAATACGAAACAACTTCGGCCCTCGCCCTGAGCCTGGAAGGGGCGCCGGTTTGGGATTCCGAGATCGCTGGTTTTCGCTCGGGCGACTTCGCCATCAGCGGCGCCAATTTGCGCGAAGGACTGTTCATGCTCCAACCGCACAAGCCCGGCCGTATCCCGGTCGTGCTCGTGCACGGTACAGCCTCGAGCCCGGCGCGCTGGGCCGAGCTCATCAACGAATTGGAAAACGACCCGCAGTTTTGGGAAAATTACGAGATCTGGCTGTTCATGTACAACACCGGCAATCCCGTCGCTTATTCGGCGATGCTCCTGCGCGACGCTTTGATTAAAGTTGTGAAAGAGTTGGATCCCGACGATAAAGACACGGGGGTCAAACGGATGGTCGTCATTGGGCACAGCCAGGGCGGATTGCTGACCAAGATGACGGTGATCGACAGCGGCATGCACCTCTGGCCTTTCAGTGTGCCGCCGGAAGAGTTAGGTCTTGACGTTGAAACGCGCGACCTTCTTACCCACGCGCTGCTGATCAAACCTCTGCCGTTCGTGCGCCGGGTCATTTTTATTGCAACGCCGCATCGCGGCAGTTACCAGGCCCTGGGCATTCTGGGAAGCTTCGCCTCTTGGATGATTAACTTGCCGGGCCGTTTTACAAAAATGAGTGTCGACTTCTTGACCCTGCAACGGAAGGGAATTTTTCTCGGTCCAGCGAGTAGCCGTCTCCCGACCAGCATCGATAACATGAACCCGAACAATCGCTTCATCGTGGCTTTATCCGCGATCCCCATCGCGGATGGAGTCGTCGCCAACTCCATCGTTGGCGTTGAAGGCGGTGGCCCGCCGGCAGAAGGAGGAGACGGAGTCGTCAAATATTCGAGCGCGCATATCGAAGGGGTCGAATCGGAGAAGATCGTAAATTCGCCACACTCGATGCAGGGTAATCCAGAAACGATCCAGGAAGTGAAGCGCATCCTGCTCAAGCACGCAAACAGTCTGCCTTGATTAACGATGAGAATAAGTCCGCGAGCGTCGAAACGATGAACTGTTAATCGATCAAGCTGGATAGTAACAGCAGCGCCGCTAATCTGCTCTCTTCAACTCTATGAATTCTTTTTCTGGCAGCGAATCGCCTGCGCAGCCCACTGGCAGAGCTGCTCTGCGTCTTCGAGAATTTCCAGCGGCACTTGGTAAAAGCTCTTGAGAGTCTGTCTGGCATTGGGACGGAACGGTTTCATCTTGCGCTTGCGGTATTCGCCGACGGTCGAATCATCGATTTTGAAGTACACGCGATCTTTGTGAATGATGCCGAAAAAAGTTTCGTCTTGATAAAGGCCATAGCCGCCGAACATCCGCCGTGCCTCGACGTCATCTAAGCCTCGCAGCTGGTCGAGCACAAAATCTTTGAACGACTCGTCTTTCTGATTCATCACGCGGCAAATTATGGCTTGCGGCTTCGGAACGGTTTGAACGTTTTGAACACGTTTAGTTTATCCGATTGCCAAGCCGACGACGCCCAACACCATCGCGCAAGCCCCGGCCAAACGCCGGCGCACGTCGCCTTCGCCGAGCAGGCGCGTGCCCATCACCGTGCCGATCAGAATACTGATCTCGCGCGCCGGCGCGACGTAGCTCACCGGCGTGAAGCGCATCGCCGTGAGCACCAGAATATACGCCAGCGGGATCAAGACGGCACAGGCGATCGCCTCGTATTTGTGCTCATGCCATTCCGTTACCGCTTGGTCTGAATATTTCAGAGCGAAGGGCGTAAGAAAAATCGCCCGGCCGACGTTGGCGCCCCAATCTAAAACCAGCGGCGTGATCGCGAAATGGCTCACCGCCCGTTTATCCCACAGTGTGTAAGCAGCGATGAACATGCCGGTGATGAGCGCATAGACGAGCGCATCGCGCGCTTCGCGCTGGCGCAATCGGGTGAGGTTGGTCGTCAAGACAACGGCGCCGCCAATGATCAGCAGGGCGCCGACGAGCGCCAAAATGGACGGCCGCTCGCCGAGAAAAACAATCGCCGCGAGGCTCGACAGCAGCGGCCCGGTGCCACGCGCCAGCGGATAGACTAACGATAGATCACCGACTCGATAGCCCTGGTTTAGCAGCACGAAGTAGGCCGTGTGCAGCGCGGCGCTCCCGGCCATGATGCCGATCGTGACAAAGCCAATCTGTATCTGCCAAACTTCGATGATCGTGATTGTTGCGGGGGCATAGAGCAACGCCGATAGAATAGCGACCAACCAAGTAAAGGTGGCGTGCCCGCCGGCGTGCTTGTTGAGAAAATTCCAGGTGGCGTGGATGACGGCCGCGGCCAGGATCAACGCCAATGCCGAAATGGTCATGGAAAAAAAATCGCCGCGCCGCGCTCTAATCGCCCATCGGAGTAATTGTGTCGCCGATCCGAATGACACCGCCGCTGATGATCTCGGCACGCAGGCCGCCGCGATGGATCAAGCCGCGCAGCGCGCCCTTGCGACTGAGTTTTTCCAAGTGGGCGCAGGGATCGCAGAGGCGCGTACCGCGAAGCGTCACTGCGCCGACGGTAAACTGCCGCTCGATGAGATGATTCAAGGCCACGCCGCGGGTGACGAGATTGCGCCGCGCTTGAGCCGCAGCGATTTCGACGCCGTAGTCGCGCTTGAGCGCTTCGATCGCCTCGCTTTCGATCAAGGTCACCTCCCGGCCCGAGCCGGCGTTATTGGAATACGTTCCAATTCTAGCGAAGTAGCGATCTCCTTCGAGACCGCGGCCGGCGACGGCTTGTACCTGATTTAGGGTTTGCATCACCGCCGCGCCCGCTGGCGCGATGTGCAATGAAACCACGCAGCCTACAGCGTTCATGTTCTTTGAGTGAATTATTTCTTGCGCGCGACCAACGCCGTGATTTCCGGCGTCTGCATGCCGTCTTTGAGTAAGTCGCACGTGCCTTTCTGTAAAATCTCCTGCGCTAGACGCTTCGCCCCGGTGATCGCGGCTTTCATAAAACCCGAGCCGTAGCTCACCCGCGCGACGCCCAAATCTTGCAGCTCTTTAACGCTCGGCGATTGCGGTCCGGCGAGGATGCTGACCGGCGCTTTCACTTCCTTCGCCACGGTCCCAATCGTTTCAGCGGTATGGAGACTGAGATAAAAAATGCAATCGCCGCCAGCCTCGGCGTAGGCATTGCCGCGTCGAATCGCTTCGTCGAGCGCCTTTTTCGGATCGTCGGGCATAACGTGAAACGCATCGACCCGCGCGTTGAGAAAAAACTCGCTGCCGAGTTCGCGCTTTGCATCCATGACAGTTTTTATTTTGCGCAGTTGCTGCGACAGCTCGACCAATCCGCCTTTGCCTTTGGCGGCGCCGTCCTCGAGATTCATGCCGGCGACACCGCGCGCCACCAGCGCGCGCACGGTGTCGCCGACGCCGGCTTCATCGCCGTAGCCCCTCTCGCCATCGGCGTTGAATGGCACTGTCACGGCGGCGGCGAAACTGCCACTAACCTCGATAAACATTTCCCGGCTCATCACCTCGCCGTCGGGATAGCCCAACGCGACGGCGATGCCGCCGCTGGTTCCTTGGATCGCTTTGAATCCCATCTGTTCGAACAGAAGCGCGCTCAAAACATCGTAGGCGCCGGGCATGACAAGTATCTCCGGCGCGCGCACAAGCTCGCGGAGCTTGCGGCTTTTGGCATTGGCGGCAGCGATCATTGCATTTGGTATCGGCTCCATCGTGACCTCCCGATATTTTTACAATAGCTGATCGTATCGTACGGCCTAACAGCAGATGGACGCAAGCTCCTGTCGCGGATCGCTTCGATGCCAAGCAAACTGAATAGCTATAATGCGCCGCCGTGCCATTTGTCCATGTGCGCGCGTTCGCTTTCGGAGAGCGCCTCGGCGCGGTAGAAGCGCTCGTAGAACTCGCTGTCGAGATGGCAGGCTTGAAAGCCGAGCACGGTGCGAAAAGGCGGCATGTACGCGGGAAATCGACCGTAGCGAGCGTGAATGTATTCGCAGTAAGCAATGGTCGCGTCGACCGCAGTGGAACTGATTTCGGAAACAGCATCGGCGATCGCCGCCGGGTCGCGCCAAGCGCTGTGCGCCGCGCCGCCGCGGAACAGGCCGTGCGCGCCAAACTTCGCTTCCACGACGGCGCGCACGGCTGCTTTCATGCTCGGGTAGTACGGCGGACAGTAGGGCTGGAGCAAAATCTCGCCATCCCGCTCCAAACCCAAAGCATAGGGAATAGCCAGATTACGACCAAGCAGACGCATGAGCCCGCGGCGGAAGAAATTCGCGCCGAGATATTTGCTCGCTGGCATCACGCCCATGCGAAAACTCAAGGCTTCAAACCAACTGAACTCATGCTCGGCAAAGTTGGGGAAACCGCCGAGCCCCATGGCTTGGCAGATCAAGCCCAAATTTTGCAACATCATGCCTTGCTCTGCGGTGACCAGCTCCGAAACCATCAACTCCAAACGCTGCACCGTGAGCACGCGGCCGTCAGAAGGATCGTCATGCAAATGGCCGCCTTTGCTGCGCGCGAAACGGCCGAGGCCGGCGGCGCGGAAGCCGGCGCGCTCGTCGACGACAAAGGCGCAGCTGTGTTCGTTAAAAATCTCGAGCAACCCGTTGATGTACATGAACGTCAATTCGTTGATCGGCAAAAAATAGCTCGTGCCCGGAGCGTAGAGCGACCAGCGGTTTACATTGACATTAAACATCGGGGCCACTGGCGGTGCTGCCCGTCCGTCCTTGATTTTCACTCGCAGGCGCTGATAGAGCGCGGTGAAATCTTTTTTGTTCGCCTGTTCGACCAATCTCGCGATTTCCTGCGGTGGAAAATCTTGCGGCCGCTTGATCAAGTAAGTACCGTCGTCGTTGATGACAACTAACGAAACCGTTTGGATCGCGTCGCCGCTGGCGATGGTCCGGCCGAGGGAGCGCGCTACGATCGCGCCGCCCTGGCCTTCGGCAAAGGGTAAATCGAGCAGAGCAAATCCCGTAATGCCGCCGGCAGCAAACGTCAAACAGGCCTCTTCTTCTTCGCTTAGCGGAAACGGTGCATGCCGGCTTTGGTACGCCAGCGGTCCGGCCGGCATCTTCATGCCCAAGCCAAAGCGTCGCGAGCGACGCTTCGTCAGCGCATCGAGCAGCGAATAATCGCCGAGCGTGTTTGTTGTCGACATAGAAGCGCCTCCCATGCCCGCTTCTTATCACAGGAAGAAGCCGCTTAAGAGGCGCAAAATCCGGCCTTGAAATAGCCTAAGACTTTTCGACGATATCGCTCTTGAGGCTGGCAAACAGAGTAAGGATCTCGTTTCTCTCTTTATCGGGCACTTTAAATTTGTCCATTGTCGCCGTCAGGTGCTTCACGGTGATTTGCCAGTCCGACTCGGTAATTCCCAGCCCCGCATGAACGGTCTTCATGCTTCTGCCGAAATAGTAGCAGGGTCCACCGCTCGCTTCGCAAAGCTGGTCGACCACGTGCTGGCGCAACTTACGCAGCGAATCCGCGCTGACGCCGACAAAAAAACGGCTCATCTGTTTATCCGCGGCGAGCCGGCCAAGAAAATCATCCGTGACCGCCGCGATCGCATCGTAAGCACCGAGGCGCTTGTACAACGACGGCGCGGCGCTGGATGATTGTGCTTGCGCCGGTGACTCGGGCCTGAACGTTCCGCACAACGTGACTGCCAAAATCACCAAGCCGACTTTTAAAGCTAATTTGCCTCTCATGTTTTTTCCTCCGGTCGATAGTTATTCCCAGCCTCACAACCGAATGAAACCGCCGCTCACGAGCGCTTGGCAGGTGAGTCCGACGCCAAAGAGCACGATGAACACGGACGAAGTCAAAGGCAGCCAGCGGGTCACGATTCGCCCTTCGCCGTGAAACCGCGCCATGAATTGGCGCGCATAAACCATCAAAACACCGATGGCGATCAACACCGCCGCCAAGCCCACGCTAAAGGCAACGATCAGCAGCAAGCCGAAGCCGATCCGCTGCATCGATACCGCGCTCAAGAGCACGACCAGAGCCGCGGGGCACGGCACGATGCCGCCGCTGATACCGAGGGTCATGAGCTCGCGCAATGATACTTGGCGCTCGTGATGATCGTGGTGGTGCTCGTGGCCATGATGGTGCTCGTGATGATGTGAGTGGCCCAGCCCATGATGCGAATGACCGTGATGAACATGACCCGACAGCGCGTCTTTGCCCAGATAACGCCGCACCAAAAGAATCACACCGAGCGCCAAGATCATGACCCCGGATACCAATCCCAACCAGGGATAAAGCTGCTCCGGCACGATGTACTGCGAAGCATAGAGAGTGACCGCGCCGAGCAGATACACGCCCGCGGTGTGCGCCGCGGTGACGATCAAGCCGAGCAGCAACGCATGCTTGAACGTGCCGCGCGAGCCGATGAGATACGCCGCGACCAAAGTCTTGCCGTGTCCCGGCTCAAGGGCGTGAAACGCGCCGAGGCCGACGGCAACGCCAAGCGCCAGCAGAACGATGCCCAAGCCGAGCTGCTTGGTTGCCATAATATCCGTGAACGAATTGCGCGGCGTCGTTTGCCTGTTGGCTGCGAGTTGGACGGAAGAATCGTCGCTTGAACTTGAACTCAAGTTTGTGTCTACCCTGTAGGTTTGCTCCGGCGGTAGAATTTCGTTCGACGGCTCTAACGTCTGACGAGTTGTTTTGGCGACCGAGATCGGACTGCGCACGGGAAGAACCGCTGGCGGAACGGTGCCGACGGTAAAATTGATGCGCGCTTCCAACTGCTGCGGGGGGCTGTTTAGGAGATCGGTCGGGTAATCGCTTAATTGTCGGCTGCGATCCGTGCCGGGAACCGAACTATGAATCAACTTCAAGCCGGCATCTGCTACCGCGATAATTTCTTTCCAGCCGGCTCGTCCGGGAAAATTGCCATCGCGATAATCCAATGACCGTTCTTCGCCCATCGATGCTTCTTCGAGCTTTGCTCTAAAAAGCATGCCGATTTTCATCGTCGGCAAACCACCCGCGCCCGGCGGAAAAATGATCTCTCTCGAATCAAGTTGAAGCCATAGTGGCTTGCCACCGACCTGCAGCGACAAACCATCGCGCAGAATCTCCGCCTTGCGTGTGAGATAGGCTTGTAAGTTGACGTCATCGAGATCGACGGTGATCCTGTTTTCTTGCATTTCCTGGAAAGTCGGAATTTCAGCCATATCGATGATGTATCTGAGCTCGACCGCGTCTTTGCCGATACGAATCGCCGAATAATGGCTGATGCTGAAATTTCCCAAAGGATGAGCCGTCGCTCGGTCGACGCCGAAAATCGTCCAAACGGCGAACCAGATAACGGCGATCCGGCGCATGTCCATCGCTTTATCCTCCTTGGCCTTGCCTCTCGACGCCGGCTCGGTCAGTGCTGTGCTCCGAGCGCTCGAGGATTTCTGCGGCAGTTGCGCTAAAGACGGGATGAAAATTGCGATTGGTGCTGAGTGCGAGAGAAAGAAATTCGGTAGCTTTCGCCTTCGCGTCCAAAGACGAGTAAATCATGCCCGCGTGGAAAAACAGCTTGGCGTCTTTCGTGCCTAACTTGAGCGCTTCTTCGATAGCGGCGCGCGCTTCGTCGAGTCTGCCGTTCTTGTAAAGATTCCAGGCGAAAAGATCGTAGGCATAAATATCGCGGCGGTAATCCAACTCGCGCTGCGCCAGCTCCAGCCCGACATTTAATTTCAGGTCGTGATCGGCGTAAAAGTAAGCGAGCTCCCGGTTGTAAAGAACCTTGTTGATCTCGTTCAGCCGGCCGATGTATTCGACCAGCGCATACTGTTGACGCGCTTGCTCGTCTCGCCCCGTCTTCGCGTAGATGTCGCCCAGCGCCGCGGCATAGTCGGGCATCGGCAGTATGGCGATGGCCTTTTGATAGAAATCGATCGCTTCATCGTAGCTCTTTTGCGCGGTGCGTAACTGCGCCATGCCGGCTAGAGCCCGATAGTAATTCGGATACGTTTGCAGCGATTGTCGATAACAACTCTCCGCCTTCAGTAAGTCACCGATGGCGAAATGCTCCATGCCGAGCTGCCACTCCGCCCAGGCGATGCCCTCGCTCGGCTGTTTTGCTGCTTTCCCAAGGGCGGCAGCACGTTCTAAATC
>Ga0207701_10006558_pt1 | contig 11601 bp, 7 predicted proteins | sample KBSSwiSSwithPhiX_FD_184294 | JGI IMG/M metagenome (GOLD analysis project Ga0207701, IMG submission 184294) | Switchgrass rhizosphere bulk soil microbial communities from Kellogg Biological Station, Michigan, USA, with PhiX - S5 (SPAdes) (version 2) | ecosystem: Environmental > Terrestrial > Soil...
ACACGAAGTGCCGAGCGTGGGGGCTCCAATGAGCAACCGCAAGATCGGCGACGTCATCCTCGACGTGCAGAACATTTCATTGAGCTTCGGCGGCGTCAAGGCGCTGACCGACATCAGCTTCGATGTCCGCGAGCACGAGGTGCGCGCGATCATCGGGCCCAACGGTGCCGGCAAGAGCTCGATGCTCAACGTGATCAACGGCGTCTACCGACCGCAGAAGGGAACGATCACGTTCCACGGCACGGAGCGGCGGGGCATGGACACGCACACTGCCGCCGCCCAGGGCATCGCGAGAACGTTCCAGAACATCGCGCTCTTCCGCGGGATGTCCGTGCTCGACAACATCATGACGGGCCGCAACCTCCGGATGAAAGCGACCTTTCTCGAGCAGGCGGTCTGGTGGGGGCGCGCGCGCAACGAGGAGCTCGCGCACCGGCGCAAAGTCGAGGAGGTGATCGAGTTCCTCGAGATCCAGCACATTCGCAAGACGCCCGTCGGCCGCCTGCCGTACGGCTTGCAGAAGCGGGTCGAGCTCGCCCGCGCGATCGCCGCGGAGCCCACGTTGCTGCTGCTCGACGAGCCGATGGCGGGAATGAACGTCGAGGAGAAGCAGGACATGTGCCGATTCGTGCTCGACGTGAACGAGCAGCACGGCACGACGATCGTGCTTATCGAGCACGACATGGGCGTGGTGATGGACATCTCGGACCGCGTCGTGGTGCTCGACTACGGCAAGAAAATCGGCGACGGCACGCCGGACGACGTGCGCGGCAACCAGGCGGTCATCGACGCGTATCTCGGCGTCGCGCATTAGGCGCCGGGGAACGAATGCGCGAAAGAGCGCGAAACAGCGCGAAACAGCGTGACGGAACCGAAGGAGCGCGATGAGCTTCTTTTTCGAGGTGTTGATCGGCGGCCTCCTGTCGGGCGTGATGTACTCGCTCGTGGCGCTCGGCTTCGTGCTGATCTACAAGGCGTCCGGCGTGTTCAACCTCGCGCAGAGCGCCATGGTTTTCTTCGCGGCGCTCACCTACGTCGGGCTGCTCGAGGTCGGCCTGCCGCCGTGGGGCGCGATCCCGGCGACGCTGGTCGTCATGATCGTGCTGGGCCTCGTCACCGAGCGGGTCGTGCTGCGCCCCCTCGTCAACCAGCCGCAGATCACGCTGTTCATGGCCACCATCGGCCTCACGTTCTTCATCGAAGGCCTGGCGCAGCTCGTGTGGGGCGCGAACGTGCGCGGCCTCGACCTCGGGCTCCAGGACGAGCCGATCCAGTGGGTGACCGACAAGACCGGCATGAGCATCTCGAAGTTCGACCTCGCGGCTGCGGCGGTAGCGGCGGCGCTCGTCACCATGCTCGCGCTCTTCTTCAACCGCACGCGAATCGGACGCGCGCTGCGGGCGGTTGCCGACGACCATCAGGCGGCGCTCGCGGTCGGCATTCCGTTGCAGCAGATCTGGGCGATCGTGTGGGGCGTCGCCGGGGCGGTCGCGCTGGTCGCGGGCCTCATGTGGGGTGCGCGCAACGGCGTGCAGTACGCGCTCACGTTCGTCGCGCTCAAAGCGCTGCCCGTGCTGATCCTCGGCGGATTCGACTCGATACCGGGCGCGATCGTCGGCGGCCTCATCATCGGCGCGTCGGAAAAGCTCGCCGAGGTCTACATCGGTCCGCTCGTCGGCGGAGGCATCGAAGGCTGGTTCCCCTATGTGCTCGCGCTCGCGTTCCTGCTGATCCGGCCCGAAGGCCTGTTCGGCGAGAAGATCATCCGGCGCATTTGATCGGGGTCAGAGACGAGTTTCTTCGCCGCACCCGACGCCCTCCGCCTGTTCACGAACAAACCCGTCTCCACCCCAATTAGGGCCTAAATGCTTTACCGCGAAGCCGGCCAGTTCAAGACGTCCTACCAGAAGGACGCCGCGATCTTTCCCATTCTGCAGGACAAGATCGCCGTCGCAGCGATCGTGCTCTTCGCATTCCTGGTCGTTCCGTTCATCGCCACGCCGTACATCTTCACCGGCATCCTTATCCCGTTCCTGATCCTGTCGCTGGCGGCGCTCGGGCTCAACATCCTCACGGGCTACGCAGGCCAGATCTCGCTCGGCACCGCCGCGTTCATGGCAGTGGGCGCGTTCGCGTCATACAACTTCCTGCTGCGCGTTCCTGGCATTCCCGTCCTCCTGGCGTTTGCCGGCGGCGGCGTCGTTTCGGCGCTCGTCGGCGTCGTGTTCGGGCTGCCGAGCTTGCGCATCCGCGGCTTCTATCTCGCGGTCGCCACACTCGCCGCGCAATTCTTCATCCTGTGGTTCCTCGCCAAGGTCGGCTGGGTCACGAACTACAGCTCATCCGGCGTGATCACCGCGCAACAAGTCGTCATTCTCGGCTACGCGTTCACGACGCCGGAGGCCAAGTACCTGCTCGTGCTGTCGATCGTAGCCGTGATGGCCCTCGCCGCGAAGAACATGGCGCGCGGCAACGCGGGTCGGTCGTGGATGGCCGTCCGCGACATGGACGTCGCGGCGGAGGTGATCGGCATCCGGCTGATGCGCGCGAAGCTGCTCGCATTTGCCGTGAGCTCCTTCTACTGCGGTGTCGCCGGCGCTCTCTTCGCTTACGCGTATCTCGGCACCGTCGAGCCCGAGGCGTTCAATCTCGATCTTTCGTTCCGGATCCTGTTCATGATCATCATCGGCGGCATGGGGACGGTGCTCGGGGCATTTCTCGGCAGCGCGTTCGTCACGCTCCTGCCGGTCCTCTTGAGCGTGTCGGTGCGCTTCCTCGACCGCAATCTCAACCTGCGCATCGCGGAAAGCACCATCTCGAACCTCGAGCTGATGGTATTCGGCAGCCTCATCATCTTCTTCCTGATCGTCGAGCCGCATGGCCTTGCCCGCCTGTGGCAGATCGGGAAGGAAAAGCTGCGCCTCTGGCCATTCCCGCATTGATCTGGCGGCGCAGGTGATCGCCCTCGCGATTGTCGTCGCGGCGACAGACAGTCGGCCCTTCTTGATATAGAAGGCGATTTGTCGTCAGACGAGCGGCCTTTGTGCACACGTTTGTTGCTCATCGGGCTAGGGAGCGACTTCGTGGACCCGCGAATTTCCCGGAAGCGTCATGGCAAAAAGGGCGAAATCACAAACCAGCGCCGCAGGGACACCGCAAGGAACGGCGCGCGGTGGGGATCAGACACGCGCTCCGTCGCCAGATGTTGTATTGAATGCGCCGTGGGCGACAGATCTTTCCGAGGAGCTAAAGCGACGCGTAATGGCCGAGACGCTCGTGCGTCTGATTCCAAGCGGCGGCTTCGTGTGTCGCAAGGGCGACCGCGCCGAGCATTGGATCGGCATCGTTTCAGGGCTGGTGAAGGTCTCGAGCGTTTCTCCCGAGGGCAAGCCCACGACGTTCATCGGCGTGCCGTCCGGGGGATGGTTCGGTGAAGGAGCTTTGCTCAAAAGGGAGTCGAGACGTTACGATGCCATTGCGCTCCGTTCCAGCGTCGTGGCTTACATGCCACGCAACACGTTCTTCCTGCTGCTCGATACCAACGTCCACTTCAACCGGTTTCTTTTGGTTCAACTCAACGAACGGCTGGGGCAATTCGTCGCGATGGTCGAGCACCAGAGGTTTCTCCGTCCCGATGCGAGAGTGGCCGCGGAACTCGCCGCATTGTTCAATCCCGTTCTCTATCCCGGAAATCATTCGATCCTGCCGATCTCTCAAGAGGAGCTCGGCCCGCTGCTCGGGCTCTCCCGCCAGCGGGTGAATAGCGCTTTGCACAGGCTCGAGCGCGCCGGACTCCTGACCGTCGACTATGGCGGCGTCACGGTAAAAGATGTCCAGGGGCTACGCGAATACGCTGGCTGACGAGCGGAGCGAGAAAGCGTCGCTACCTGGCCTGCGCTCAACAGCGGCGAGCATGTCGATGCGCTCGTTATGAGCTGACGCACGATCCGTAGCATGCTGATCGGACGAGAGCTCTTCAACGACACGCACAGCCCGAAGACCAATCACGCCGAGGGGATCACGATCCGGCGGACCCACTGCGAGTTGTCTTCGCGGACAGACTTGACCGACGACTTCCATTCGGCCGAGGTCGGTTGGACGTTCCCGGCGACATCGATTGCGCGCGAAACAAGCGCATGCGGACCTGGCGACACTTCATTCCAATCGATCGACCAAAGGGTCCATGCAAAGGCACCGCCGCGTTCGCCTAACCGCGTTGCACGCCATGCGGATCCGTCGACACGCACTTCCACCGCTTTCAATGCCGACGGGCCGCCCCACGCTGCGCCGCTGATCCTGTACGCGTATCCGCCCTTTGCATCCTTACGTCGCGTGACGCGGCCAATCACCGACTTGAGCCGATTCCTGGAGATCGACGTTTCGAGCACGGTGCCAGCATCCGGTGTCCCGGCCTCCCGCAGGGTGTGATAGTTGCGCGCCATGTGGCCGCCTTCGTAGCGGCGATCGAGCACTTCGATCCGGTTCAGCCATTTGATCTGGGTCATGCCGTACCACCCCGGCACGATCAGTCGGAGGGGGAATCCGTGCTCGGGTGACAGCGGACTTCCATTCAGAGCATAGGCCAACATCGTGCCGGGATTCAGCGCATCCTGCACGTACAGGCTGCGGCCATGGGCGGCCGGGGCGGGTGCGTCGGGCTCCCGCTCCAGATCCATGCCGAAGAACGCGATCTCGCGCGCTTCCGACCGCAACCCGCATTCCTTCAGGATCGGCGCCAGGCCGACACCGGTCCACATGCCGTTGCTGACCTGGCCGTTAGCCGAACCGTAGGCGTTGTTGCCTGAGCACTCGATCGTTACGGCAACCTCGCGTCTGTCGGTTCGCTGCTTGATCTGGTCGAGCGTGAGCTCGCGGGGTTTGTCGACGAAGCCGCCGATGCGCAATCGCCAGTCCGCGAGCGATGTCTGGACCGTCCGCGTCTGATGGAAGACGAAGAATTCGTCCTGGGGCGTCTTCCACGAGGTGAGACGCCGGAGGTCGAAGAACTTCACGCGCGGATTCTCGGCGCCGTTCTCCACCCTGTAACCGTCGAGGTCCGCGAAGTCGACCACCTCTTCACCCTCTTCCAGCGCGCACAGTTCGGGCGGAATGCCGACAAGTGCCAGGCTGGCTACGGCCTTCAGGATTGCCCTCCGGTCGCGATCTAAGCCCAGGTTGTCCTCCGGACTTCTAGATCCCGAGGCCCGGCTTTACATCGGCCGCGCGCCACGCGTGAGCAATGCGCTTTTGCAATGCCGCGGCCTCGCCTGCACGGCCCTGTGCCGCCAGCGCCGCCTGCAGGCCGTACAGGCCACGCCCGTTTTCCGGGTTGCGCTCGAGATCCTCGCGGTAGACCTTCTCGGCACCGCTGAAATCGCGTGCGCGCATCAACGCGGCGCCCAGCGCCTGGCGCGAGGAGAGATACCACGCCGGCGGGTCGTCCTGCGCCAGCGCATCCTCCGCAATGACCGCCTCGCGCAGCCAGCCGATCGAAGTCGGAAGGTCGCCGCGCAGCAGCGCGCCGCGGCCTTCGAGGTAGCGTTGGGCAAGCGCGACCACCGCCCCCGACGTGTTGTTGCCGAAGGGGACGCTCTTCGGCAGATCGTTGACGGTCCTGACAAATTTCGCCCCTTCGCTCATCGCGTCGGGCGTCTGGTTCTTCGCCACGAACGCAAGCGTGCGCGCGAAGTGCCAGATCGCCACAGTCAGCGGCACCTCCGCAGGTGGCTTGGGCAGAGCGAGGATGTCGTCCCAGCGCCCGAACTGGAGCAATACCATCGCCGGGGTAACCATGAAAAAGTCGAGCTGCGCCGCCTCTTTCGTCCAACGCTCGGCGTGCGCGTAGAGTCTGTTCGCGGCGGCGATCGCGCGCGTCGCGTTCCCCGCCAGCGCGTTGGTCACGGCAAGAAAATGCAGGTTGTGGCCGTAGTAGGCGACGCTATAGAAGGTCGCGCCGCCCGACTTCGGCAGCGCTTCGTCCGCCTGTACCGCGGCCTCGTTGGCGCGCGCGGCCCGCGGATAATCGCCGGTGCGGATGTAGATGTGCGCCGACATGTGCAGCAGGTGCCCGGCGGCCGGCGCGAGCTTCTCGAGCCGCATGGCGGCCTGAAGAGCCTTCTCCGGATGCCGCGAACCTTCGATAACGTGGATGTAGTAGTGATTCGCGCCGATGTGGTCGGGCCGCTGCGCCATCGCGCGCTCGAGCACGCTGGCGGCCTCCGCCATGCTTGCATCGCTCGTGTGCAGATTCATGAGGCTTTCCGCGTACAGCACCGCGGCGTCGGTGTCGTTCGGATAGCTGCGCGCAAGATTCTTCATCGCGCTCATGTACGCAGTCTGCAGTGGTTGCGGATTGGCACCCGGATCGGGGCTGTAGCGCTTAGCGAGCGCGTCGATGTACGCTTGCTCGGCCGCGGAGGCGTTGGATTTCAGCGCGAGCGCCCTTTGCACCTCGGTGTACGCCGTCTTGTGCGCGTCACGGCTCATGGACTGATTGATGTTGGGACCGAGGGCCAGCGCGATCCCCCAATGCGCCATCGCCAGGCCGGAATCCAGTTCCAGCGCACGCTGGAACGATCTGATCGCGGCTTCGTGATTGAAGGCGAAGACGAGCTTGAGCCCCTGGTCGAAGTACGCCTGCGCCTGGGCGTTCCGAGTCGACACGGGGTGGTGCAGCGTCCCGAGGCCGCGTTCCAGTGCGACCGGCGCCGTGGGCGCGCCGGATGGCGCCATGGTGTGGGCCGACACGCATACGGGAACCACCAGGGACAACAGTATCGAGATGGGCAGCACAGGCTTTACCGGGAGTTTTAAGGGCAGCTGCACATCCGTTCCAAAGTGCGAGGTCCGTTGCTTCACGATCCACCCAAAAACTCCCGACCTCAATCCACGCGACCACGCCATGTACCGCACAAATGCTCCATCGAAATTGCGGTCCACGATCGCGTTTCCCCGCGCCGGCGTGACGTGCGATGTGCTCGCGATTTGTTCTCGCGATTTGTCCTCAATTGTCACTTCGATGACAGTTTTTCCCCCGCGAATGACATACAAATCATTTTAGTCCGGTGGCAGCTGGCGCGTATAAGAAAGCAGACCGCCGGGCGAACTCAACCGAAGGAGGTTTGGAGATGGAAACGTATCGCTTCGTACGAAGTGCCGTGATCGTGCTGCTGGGGCTGTTGTGTGCGGTAACAGAAAGCGCGGCGCTCACACCGCCCGAGATCCTCGTGTTATCGAACCGGGCCGATCTGATTTCTGGCGGCGACGCATTGGTGCAGGTCAACCTTCCGCCAAGCGTGCCGGCGAACGGATTCAAGATCCTCCTCAACGGCACACTCGTCAACAGCATGTTCGCAATGCGTCCGAACGGCCGCTTCCAGGGGGTCGTGACCGGATTGCGCAATGGCGATAATCTTCTCACCGTGCGTTCGGTTTACGGGAGCTCCCAGATCACCATCACCAACCACCCGATCGGCGGACCGGTGTTCTCGGGCGGCGGACAACTCCAGCCCTGGATCTGTGCGACGCGGGTGGCCACGACTGTCAGCGTCACAGCGCCCGACGATCCCAGCCTCACGGGAACGACCACCACGAGAGTAAACGGCCTGTCTTCGGATCCGGTCGACGCCCAATGCGACACCGCGACCGAGTATCTGTACTACTACTACCCGCAGGACAAGGTGGGAACGGGGTGCACGCTCGGCATCACGGGGGCCAATCCGTGCTACGTCGCGTACGATCCCGCCAGCCGGCCGGCTGACGCTTTGATCGCCGACTTTACGAACGATCGCGGCGACACTGCCAAGAACATGCTGCGGGTGGAAAGAGGCACAATCAATCGGGCTATCTATCAGATCGTCGCCTTCTTCGATCCCGCCCAGCCCTCCGCGCCCTGGGCTCCGCAAAGGGCCTGGAACGGCAAGCTGCTCTGGCCTATGGGCGCCTCGACCTCGGCCAACCACTTCGAGCAGACCGTGGCGCCGAGTTTCGACCAGAACGCGCTGTCGCATGGCTTCATGACGGCCACCTCCATGCTGACCCAGCACTCGATCAACAACAACGAGTTGACCGCGGCCGAGACGATCATGATGGTAAAGGAGCACATCACCGAGGCGTATGGCCCGATCCGGTACACGATCAGCAATGGATGTTCAGGTGGGTCGATGATGCAAACGAGCCCAGCGAGCATCATCCCGGGAGTGCTCGACGGCCTTCAGCCGACGTGCAGCTATCCCGATGCCCCGAGCACGTGGATCGAGACAACAGACTGCGGGCTGCTGCGAGGCCACTATTTTCTTACGCCGAACGGGTCGGCGCTGACGGAAGACGAAAAGGCTGCCATCACCGGTCACCCGAATCTCTCCGGTGGCGGGGGGGCCTATTGCAACACTTGGGTCTCATCGTTCATCAACCCGCAGCTCCCGAACGTTGCCAACAATTGTGGAGCGGGGTTTCCGGCCGGGATCGTGTATGACGCAGCGTTGCGACCGAAAGGCGTGCGCTGTTCGATCCATGACATTCAGGTGGACCAATGGGGCAGGTTCGTCGACACGGACGGAAATACGAAAACCAGGCTGCCATACGACAACGATGGAGTGCAGTACGGCCTGAAGGCGTTGGCAAGCGGCAGCATCTCGCCCGAGACTTTCGTGCGCTTGAACGAAGGCGTCGGCAGCTATAGCAACGACTTGGTCTGGTCGGGCGGCAGCAATACCAGTCCGGCGATTCCGGCGCCGCGCCATGTGGCGCAAGTCGGCGTCTTGCCCACGCTCTACACAAGCGGCATCGTCGCCGACGGCAAGCATCTTGCCCAAGCGGCCATCATCGACCTTCGTGGTTTCAATCTGGCGCCGTGCATCCACATGCCGTGGCGCTCATTCTCGGAGCGCGATCGCCTCGACCGGGCAAACGGAACCCATGAGAACCAAGTCATCCGGCTGTTCAACTCCGGTATTCAGCCGGGCGCCGGAGCTGTCAATCAATCGTTCGAGATGATCGATCGCTGGCTCGCCAGAGTCGAGAGCGACCCGAGTGCAACGCCCCGCGCGCAGAAGATCATCAACAACCGGCCGGCTGACGTGCACGACGTTTGCTTCAACAACAATGGCGCTACGGCGGCCAACGTGGACGCGTCCCAGGAAGTCCCATTGACCAGCCCGGCGTGCACCGTTGGTCCGGTAGCAATAGCGATGCGATCCCCACGCATAGTCTCGGGCGGCCCGTTGGCAGAGAACGTGTTCAAGTGCCAGCTCAAGCCGTTGAGCTTCCTCGATGCTGACTACAATGGCGCGTTTTTCGATGCGGGTCAGCGAGCGCGCCTGGCTGCGGTGTTCCCGAACGGGGTGTGCGATTGGACTAAACCTGGCGTCGGGCAAACGGATGCGGTGTTGACGACGTTCCAGAACGGTCCTGGCGGCGTTCCTCTCGGGCCCGCTCCCGTTTCAACCGCGATCCCGTAATGTCGCGAATTGTTCGCTGGATGTGCATTCGACTGCGCCGAGGGGATGGGCACCGTGGTGTCGGTACGACGCCGCCCATCGTCGCAAAGTCGCAAGCAGCAGCAAGGTAGACGAAGCGCGCCGCCAAGACCCCAAGCGGCGCGCTTCGGGCAGTCGTCGAAGCTTTCGACGTCCCCTGCAGTCACCCTGTCGCGGTTTGCGCTGCCACTCAAGCAGAGAGCGAAATTGGGCGCCGCGCCGCATCCGCAAAGGGTATGATTTCGGGCGATCGGCCGGCGTTATCCCACAATCAGGCAGCGGGGCGACCGACCCGCTTGGTCGCGCGAATATTTTCGGAGAGGACAAACAGATGAAGGCATTCAAATCGGCACTGCTCGGGGTCGCGCTGCTGGTCGCGGCCTCGGCGGTGCAGGCACAGGAGCAATTCATCCCCGTGCTGTCGTATCGGGTCGGCCCGTACGCCGCCGGCGGATCGGGCTACTACGGCGGCGCCATCGACTACTGGACGCTCATCAACATGTCGGGCGGCATCAACGGCGTGAAGCTGACGTGGGAGGAGTGCGAGACGGAGTACAACGCCTCGAAGGGCGTCGAGTGCTACGAGCGCCTCAAGAAGAAGAACGGCGGCGCGACCTCCGTGGAGCCCCTGTCCACCGGAATCGCGTACGGGCTGTTCGACCGCGTCGCGCAGGACAAGATACCGATGACGACGTTCGGCTACGGGCTCGCGAGCGCGGCCGACGGCCGGGTCTACGACTGGGTTTTCCCGATCGGCACGACGTACTGGGACCAGATGGCGGCGATGATCGCCTACCTCGGCCAGAAGGTGGGCGGCCTCGAGAAGCTCAAGGGCAAGAAGATCGCGTTCCTGTATCACGACTCGGCGTACGGCAAGGAGCCCATTCCGGTGCTCGACGCGCTGTCGCAGAAGCTCGGCTTCGACACGCTGAAGATTCCCGTCACGCCACCTGGGCAGACGATGGAATCACAGTGGCTGCAGATCCGGCAGGCGCGGCCCGACTTCGTGATCGTGTGGACGTACGGCGTGATGAGCACGGTTGCGCTCAAGACGGCCGCGAAGACCGGCTATCCGAGGGACCAGCTGCTCGGCGTGTGGTGGGCGGGCTCGGAGGAGGACGTCGTCCCGGCGGGCGATTCCGCCAAGGGCTACGTCAGCGCGTCGTTTACGGCCTCGGGCACGAATTTCCCAGTGATGCAGGACATCAAGACCAAGGTCTACGGCGCGAAGAAAGGCAATCTCGAAGATCCGTCACGGCTGGGGAACGTGATGTACACGCGCGGCGTCGTCTACGGGATGATCCTCGTCGAGGCGCTCCGCGTCGCGCAGAACAAGTTCGGCAAGGGCAAGGTGATGACGCCGGAGCAGCTGCGCTGGGGCTTCGAGCACCTCGATCTCACCGAGGCGCGCATCAAGGAGCTGGGCGCGGGCGGGCTCTTCCCGCCGATCAAGACGAGCTGCATGGATCACGAGGGCTCGGGCATGGTGAAGTTCCAGATGTGGGACGGCAGCGGCTTCAAGCAGGTCACGCCGTTCATGGCCGGTGACCGCGCGATGGTGCGCAAGATGGTCGAGGAGACCGCCGGAAAGTACGCGGCCGAGAAGAAGATCACGCCGCGCGACTGCGGCAAGGAAAGCTAGACAGGCACCGAGGGTCCTCCGCCTTTTTGCCTGCGGCCGGGAAAGGCGGAGCGCGCATCACGCCGCTCGAGTCCGACAATGACCACGACGATGAGCGCGACCATGTCGACAGCGCCGCAAGCCGCGACGCGATCGTATCTCTCGGTCAACAACATCGAGGTGATCTACGACCACGTGATCCTCGTGCTGAAGGGCGTGTCGCTGGAGGTGCCGCAGGGGCGCATCGTCGCACTGCTCGGCGCGAACGGCGCGGGCAAGACGACGACGCTGAAGGCGATCTCCAATTTGCTGCGTGCTGAGCGCGGCGAAGTGACCAAGGGCACGATCGAATTCGACGGCAAGCGCGTCGACCGCCTGACTCCGAACGACCTCGTGCGAATGGGCGTGTGCCAGGTGATGGAAGGGCGGCATTGCTTCCAGCACCTGACGGTCGAGGAGAATCTTCTGACCGGCGCTTTCACGCAGAACGGCCCGCGCGCGGAG
>Ga0207701_10006560_pt1 | contig 11600 bp, 10 predicted proteins | sample KBSSwiSSwithPhiX_FD_184294 | JGI IMG/M metagenome (GOLD analysis project Ga0207701, IMG submission 184294) | Switchgrass rhizosphere bulk soil microbial communities from Kellogg Biological Station, Michigan, USA, with PhiX - S5 (SPAdes) (version 2) | ecosystem: Environmental > Terrestrial >...
CCAAGAGCGCGTCGAGCAGGCGGACGGCACTCGCAAACTCCTCGGCGACGTTGCCTTCGCCGAGGCGATGGAGGTCGCTGGCGCCATCACGCCCGTGCCCGGCGGAGTCGGGCCGATGACCATCGCATGCCTGCTGCGCAACACCATGGTCGCCGCCCACCGCCGCGAGGGCCTCATGGAGCCCGAAGGCCTGTGATCGAGCTGTTTACCACTGCCTTCATCACCTTGTTGGTGATCATCGACCCGCCGGGCTGTGCGCCGATCTTCGCTTCGCTGACTAGCGGCACGCCGGCAACGCACCGGCGCAAGATGGCGGTGCGGTCGGCGGCCGTCGCCTGGTGCATCCTCATCTTCTTCGCGCTGCTCGGCGAGCCTTTGCTGCGGACGATGGGCATTTCGCTCTCTGCCTTCCGGCTGGCCGGTGGGATCATGCTGTTCATGATCGCCCTGGACATGGTGTTCGAGCGGCGGACCGAGCGCCGTGAGGAGCGAGCCAAGGAAATCGAAGGGACGCCCGAAGCCGAGGATATCAGCGTCTTCCCGATGGCGATCCCGATGATCGCCGGACCGGGCTCGATTGCTTCGATCATGCTGCTGTCCGCGCGAGCAGACGGCACGGTTGAAGGACTGGTTGTGCTGTCGGCAATGACCGCAGTCATCTTGCTGACCTTGGTGGCCTTGCTGGCGGCGGGGTCGCTGATGAAGCTGATCGGGGCCAAGCTGGAGGCGATGATCACGCGGATTCTGGGCGTCATCCTGGCCGCGCTGGCGGTGCAGTTCGTGCTTGACGGGCTGGAACGCAGCCTACCCGGCCTGGCCGGTTAGCCGACCACCCTCCACATCTTCATCGGGTTTTTCGGCCCCAAGTCGATCGGCCGCAGCCAGGACGGCACCTGGCCCTTGGCGAGCTGCGCGTAGAAGCCCTTCGGCGTCTCGGAGACGAAGACCGTCGACTGGCTCATCATCGGGCAGATAAGCAAGTAATCGGAATGGTATTTGGCCAGGATCGCATGTGCCTGACCGGCGCTGCCTCGAAAGGCATGCATCATGTCGAGGATCTGCTCTCCATTTCGGTGATAGGGGCCGATGATAGAACGATGATGGGTGACGGTGATAACCCGCGGCGCGAGGTCGCCGAAGGTGAAGACGGTACCGGCGGGTTGCTGCGCCACCGGCTTCATCGCCCACAGGGATGGGCAATTGTTGTTGGCATTGGCGATCTGCGCGTCGCGGGCGGTCGAGGGCTTTTTCGGGACATTATCGAGGACCAGAGGAACGGCGGCGCCAAGGCCGCCGATGACGATAACGGTCGTGCCGACGACGCGGATAAGCGTGTTGTTCGACCGGAAAGCACGCGGCGCCAGCAGCCAAACAAGGGCGACGGCGCCGGGGATGGCGAGCATTTGCGCGGCCGGGCCGGTGCGCGTCTGCCAGAAGAGCAAGGCAAGGGCCACCGCGCCCGGAAGCGCGGCGCCGAGGATGCGCTGCAGGCGGCTCCATTCGCCCCGCGCCATCCAGGCGAGCACGCCCCAGCCGATCAGGCCCGCAACGGGCAGGCCGAGAACGGCGGTCGCGGTGCGCCAGCCGTGGCGGTAGATGGGCCGGGCCTCACGGACATGGCTGAGCCATAATTGATCGAGTTCGGGCGAGACGCCTTCAAGCCGAGACAGGCACTGCGGCCAAGCGAGGGCGTGGAAACCCGCGACGACGGCACCAGCGACGGCCGCAGCGGCCAGACGATGTTGCCACTTGGCCGGCGACCAGCCGGCCAGGCCGAGCAACAGCGCACCGCCGAGCAAGGCATCGGACAACCAGACGGGCGACAAGGCGTCGCAGACGGCCAGGCGATTGGCGTAGGAAGCGAATATGAGGAAGCCGAGGGCCGTGCCGCCGGCGAGGGTCACGGCATAGGTCGCCAGCCGGCGCTTTTCGTCCGCGTCGCGGATCCAGAACAGCACCATGGTCGCCCCGCCGAGCGCGAGATAGATGAGCATCTCCAGCCCGATCGACAGCGACAGGGCCGTGGCGAAGCCCAGCGTTGCGCCGCCGCGCGCCCGGCGCGGGTCGGCGATGCCGGTCATCCCAAGGGCCAGGAGGGCCAGCTGCCAATTGTGATGATCGATCCGCGTCGGCTGGAACATGCCCATGGTCGAACCAGCGAAAAACAGGCAGGCGACCGCCAGCGGCCAGGCGGCCGGGGCGACCAGCCGACGGACAGACAGGGCCAGCGACACCAGCAGCAGGAGCAAGGGAATGAGAGGGGCGACGCCGACCGCCATCTGCTCCGCATGCGGACCGGTCATGAATGTCCGGCCGAAGAGGATCAGGCCTGCAATCGGCAGGTCGACCAGCCGCGACCAGTGGATGTTGGCGCCGGCCGGCCAGTTCATCTTGTACTGGCGAAGGTCGAACCAATCCTGACCGGCGAGCAAGGCGCGCACCTGGCTGATGCGCATATTATCGTCGGTGTCGGTGAGGACGAAGGCGTTGATGAAGTTCCAGCGGGCGTAGATCAGCCAGACCGAATAGAGCAGCCAGGTGATCAGGATGAGCAGGCGCCAGCGCCGGTCGACGAATTTTCCGAGCTGATCGATCAAGCCTTGCCCCGTCCTTGCGCTGTGCCTCGTTTCGCGCTCTAGCGTGGCACGAGCGAACAGCAAGCTGCGGGCAATGAGCGAGCACGAATATTCCGGCAATTTCTATTCCTACATCGACGCCGGTTCCCGGCGCTCGGCGCGGGCCGTCGCCTCGATCCTGCTGCCCGAGATAAAAATCGCCAGCCTGCTCGACATCGGCGCCGGCCATGGCGCGTGGGCGGCGGAATGGCTGGCGGCGGGGGTCAAGAACGTGCTGGCGGTGGACGGCGACTATGTCCGCGCCGACCAGCTGGCCGTGCCCAAAAAGAACTTCCGCGCCCATGATCTGGCGACGCCGCTCGACCTCCGGAAACGCTTCGACCTGGTCCAGACGCTGGAAGTTGCCGAGCATCTGCCACACGACAAGGCGGACCTGTTCGTCGACAACCTCGTCCGACACGGCGACGTCATCCTCTTCTCTGCCGCCGTCCCGCACCAGGGCGGCGAACATCATGTCAACGAGCAGCCGCCGGAATATTGGCGCAAGCGCTTCGCGGCGTGCGGCTACCAGGTGTTCGACTTCGTGCGCCCGCGGCTCGAGGGGCGGAGGGAGGTCATGCCCTGGTACCGGTTCAACAGCTACATTTACGCCAATGCGGCCGGCGAGAAGCGGCTGTCGAAAGCGGTGCTGGCGACGCGCGTTCCAGAAGGCCAACCGCTGGAAATTGGCGGCGACATGGCCTGGGCCGTGCGGCGTGCGGCAGTGCGGCTGATCCCGCCTGTCCTGGTCAAGCCGATCGCCATGGCAAAGGCGTCGATCGAGGCGCGGCTCAGGAAGTGAAGAAACATTTCGACCGCGTGGCTGCCGATCCCCAAGCCCGCGCCGCCTTCGCGCAACTCGTTCGCTACGGGGTCATTGGCGCGCTGATCACGATCGGCGGTCAGGCGATCTATTATGTGCTCGCGGAAACACGGACGACCTCGCCCTTGGTCGCCATCGCCATTGCCTGGATCGTCGGCGTTATCGTCGGCTATTTCGCGCACGGCTGGATCAGCTTCGCCGGCCATGGCTCACGCGACGACCATGCGGCGATGGGCACGCGCTTCGTCGCCGTCAACGTCATCGGCTATCTGCTGAACAGCTTCTGGGTGTGGCTATTGGTCGAGCGGCTTGGCGGCCCGACCTGGTGGCCGATCCTTCCCAACATTGCGTTGACGCCGCTGATGACCTTCTGGCTTCACCGCTATTGGACTTTTCGGTGAGGCGACGATCCCCAGCCCGCGCTCGTGGCGCGGCGCTTCGGCAATGCCCCGGCCCTCGATTTCCTGGACGATGTAGAGCGGGCGCTGTTTGGCTTGGCTGTAGAGCCGGCCGATATATTCGCCCATCAGGCCGAGCACGACCATTTGCACGGCACCGATGACGACCACGATCAGCATAAGTGACGTCCAGCCGGGGATCGCCCGGCCAGAAAGCCAGCTGGCGAGGATATAGAGGACGAGCACCACCGAGCCGACCGCCAGCCAAAGCCCGGCATGGCTGGCGAGCTTGAGCGGTGCCGAGGAGAAACCGGTCAGTGCGTCGAGCGCGAAGCGGATCATCTTGCGCAGCGGATATTTGGTGGTGCCGGCGAAGCGCTCATCACGCTTGTAGGCGAAAGGCACCTGGCGGAAGCCGATCCAGGCGACCATGCCGCGAATGAAGCGCGCCTGCTCCGGCATGGCCAGCAAGGCGTCGAGAGCGCGGCGGCTGATCAAGCGGAAATCGCCGGCGTCGACCGGGATGTCGACGTCGGTGGCGCGGGCAAGCATGCGGTAGAAGGCATGAGCAGTGGCCCGCTTGAAGGGTGTTTCGCCGGCGCGATGGGTGCGGACACCGTAGACGACGTCGGCCTGCTCCCGCGCCATGGTCTGCATCATTTCGGTCAGCAGCTCGGGCGGATCCTGGAGATCGGCGTCGATGACCAGGATGGTGTCGCCGCGGCACAGATCGAGACCCGCGGTCAGCGCCAGCTGGTGGCCGTGGTTGCGCGACAAATTGACGGCGACAAGGCGCGGATCTTTCGCCGCGAGGTCGCGCATCGTCTCCCACGTGCGGTCCTTGGAACCGTCATTGATGAGTACCAGCTCGTAATCGCTGCCGGCCGCGGCCTTGGCGGCCCTGGTCAGCCGCTCGTGCAAGGCGTCGAGACATTCCTCTTCATTGAAGCAAGGTACGACGATCGACAAAGCGGTCATGGTTGCGAATGGCCCCCGGGTTTGTCGATTGCATAGAGCACGGAGCCGGGCCCGCGCCAGATGGGGCGCAAATCGCTGTCGTCGGGCGCTTGCGTGTCAACCATCCAGACATAGTCGAAAGCGTGGCGGGGAACGGCGGCAACGGCCTGCTCAACGGAAAGCAAGGGATCCTTGGCGCACTCCGCCGGCCGGACGATCTGCGACGGATCGGCACTGAAATGGCCGGCCTCACGGAAGCGGACGGTGAGGAGGTTGGCGCCCTCGATCGCCCATTGGTCGTTCGAAAAGGCCTCGCGGCGAACAAGGGCCATGCCGGCCAGGTGGCTGTCGCGCGGCAAGGCCCAATGGCGGCTGCAATCTTGGTTGATGAGCGTCACCAGCCGGGCGCCGCGAGGCAAATGATCGAGCGCTTCCAGCTTGGCCGATTGGTCGTTCGCCGCCAGTACGAGGCTGATCGTCGTGGCCGCGATTCGCACGCCATAGAAGCCAAGGCCGATCCAGGCGAATGCCCGCGCCATGGGCATGTCGGTTTCACCGCGGAAACGGATGGCGAGCACTGCCGTCGCCAGCAAATAAGGTACCAGCCGCATGTCGGCATAGGCCGAGCCGAACAGGGTCCAGGGCAGGATGAAGAAGGTGGCGAGCAGAACCAACGCCGAGAAAGCAAGGTTGCGGGAAAAGGTCAGCCGGCGGTTGGACAAGGCGAAAACCAGCACCGCTCCGACCAGGCAGATCGATACCTGATCAAGCAGCTCATAGCGGTCTCGCAGGGCCGAATAGATCCATTTCCATTTGAGCGGCATTTCGAACCAGCCGAGCGTTCCCTGCCCGGTCGTCGCTCCGCGCCAGGCGAGCATGAACACGAAGGGAAGTGCCATGACCGAGGCATGGAGCGCCGCCTTGAACCCGGCCTTGAACCAGGGCTTGCCATTATCGTGCTGGCGAACGGCTTCGGCGGAGAAAGCCAGCAGGCCGAGGATGCCCCAGCCGTAGACGTGGACGAAATAAATGAGTGCGGCGATCGGCACGAACAGGGCCGCCCGAAGCCTGGTCCGTCCACGTGACGCCAGCCGAAGCCAAAGCCCGAACGACAGGAATGCGAGCGCCATCGCCAATGTGAAGTTGAGGAAGCCGAACATGAAAGGGTAGCCGTAGGCGAACGGCAGGGCGAACAAGACGGTCGGCGGCAGGCGTTGATGGACTTCACGCGCCACCCAAAGGAAGCCCGCCACGGTCATCGGCGGGATGGCGAGGACGATGAGCTTGACCGCCAGCTCAAGACCGAAAACCCGGCTGAGCGGCACGATCAGCAGGTCGACTCCGAGATTGCCGATCGGCGTCCATTTAAAATCATAATATTCCTGGAGCCAGGGCGATGAAGCGAGATCGAGCTGGACCCGATAGCGGCCCATGTGCCCGAACAAGTCCACCAACGGCGGATTGGCGGGGTAGAGCAAGGGTATGGCGGAGATCAGGATCAGGACGGCGATGAAAGGCCGTGTTTCCCACCACGGTCGCGCGCCCGGCCCCAAAGCGTCCAGGGACGGTGCGCGAACAAGGGGGGCGGTTGATGCGAACATGCAGCGCCCGCTTTCCCGTGCTGGATCGGAAGATCAACCGCTAAAGTTGCGGTCGCACGCTTTCGGTCAGGCCAGAGCCCTTGCCGGACGGTTGAACGCCGGCTGCCCGTCGAGTGCTTCGGCGATGCGGCCGCAGGCCACCCAAATGGCGTAGGTCAGCGCGATTCCGACAATGCCGTCGAGTGCATAATGCCAGCCGAGATGGATCGAGCCGAGCCAGATCAAAGCGGCATAGGCCCACAGTATCCGCCCCGCCGTGCGGTTGAGCCGGTAGGCGCCGAGCGCGAACAGAGCGGCAAGTCCATTGTGAACCGAAGGCATGGCGGAGATGCCGCCGCCGACGACCAGTTTGTCGGCGTTGTGAAGGTGGACAAGCATCCCCTGGTTACGCAGGGACGTCAGGTCGGATCCCGTCGCGACCTCAACCGCTCCAAGGCGCTGCAGGAGATCATGGAAGCTCGACTGCGGGCCGACGAAATGTTCGTAAAAGCAAGGGCCGGCGGAGGGCAAGAGGAAGGCGAGGATGCTGCCGATTCCAATCCAGACGCCGATGTAGCTCAACATATATTGGGTCCGCAGCCGGAAGGTTGAGCCCGGCATCCAGGCGCACGCGACCAGGCCCAAGGACATGGGCGCGAACCAGCCGTGATAGGCGCGGTCGATAAACAGCGTGACTTCCGGCGAGCCAAACAGCGCATGCGTCACCCGCCACGGATCGTTGCCGAAGAACAGCATCCGGTCGACCTCGGCGAGCATGGGATCGAGGTGAAAGCCGGCGATCGGCAGGACCATCTGCTTGAACGCATTGAAGCTCGCCAACAAAGTCGCGAAGAGCAAAGGCGGCCAGACCAGCGACAGCAGGCGGTCACGCTCCCAACGACCGCGGACCATTTCTTTCAGGAAGTTGGCGAGAAACGGCTCACTGCCGCTGCGACGCCCGTGAAGGACAAGCGATCCGAGCAGGAAGAAGCCGCCGACGAACGCCCAGAGAGCGAAGGAAGTGCGAATATAAAAGGCGAGTAAGCGACCGAACATGTTGGGATCGACGCGGCCGCTCATGAGGACCAGCGCCATGTAGACAGCGACGACAGCGGCTCCGAGAAGGACGCCTTTCACCTCACGGACATTGAGCATTGCCAAACGCGCCTTCCCCTTCGCTCCGCGGAGCGCGATCTGGGACTAGCAATTTAAGGTTAACGAAATCTTCCAGGAGGCACGACGGTCAGCCCTTAGAGGCGCCTGTCGCGCCGGGCGAGCAGGCGCAGGCGAAGTGCATTGAGCTTGATGAATCCTTCCGCGTCGCGCTGGTCGTAGGCGCCGGCGTCGTCCTCGAAAGTGACGACCTTCTCGCTGTACAAGCTCATCGGCGACTGCCGGCCGGTGACGTGAACGCCGCCCTTGAACAACTTCATGCGCACCGTACCTTCGACCTTGGCCTGGCTGTGGTCGATGGCGACCTGCAGCATCTCGCGCTCCGGAGAGAACCAGAAGCCGTTGTAGATGAGCTCCGCATAGCGCGGCATCAGTTCGTCCTTGAGATGCATCGCACCGCGGTCGAGGGTTAGCTGCTCGATCGCCCGATGCGCGGCATGATAGATGGTGCCGCCCGGAGTCTCATACATGCCGCGGCTCTTCATGCCGACAAAGCGGTTCTCAACCAGGTCGAGGCGGCCGATGCCGTGGCGCTTGCCGAGCTCATTGAGCTTCGTGAGCAATGCCGCCGGGCTCAGCGCCTCCCCGTTCAACGCGACGCCGTCGCCGACCTTGAACTCGACGGTGATTTCTTCCGGCGTATCGGGCGCGGTGACGAAATCGTCAGTGCGCGAGAAGACATAATCGGGCACCTCGGCCCAGGGATCCTCGAGCACCTTGCCTTCCGAAGAGGTGTGCAAGAGGTTGGCGTCGGTCGAGAAGGGGCTTTCGCCGCGCTTGTCCTTGGGAACGGGAATTTGGTTCTTCTCGGCGAAGGCGATCAGCGCCGTGCGGCTGGTCAGATCCCATTCGCGCCATGGGGCGATGACCTTGATGTCCGGGTCGAGCGCATAATAGCCGAGCTCGAAGCGCACCTGGTCATTGCCCTTGCCGGTGGCGCCATGGGCGACGGCATCGGCCTCGACCTGGTGCGCGATTTCAATCTGGCGCTTGGCGATGAGCGGCCGGGCGATCGAGGTGCCGAGCAGATACAGGCCTTCGTAGAGCGCGTTGGCGCGCATCATCGGGAAGACATAGTCGGCGACGAATTCCTCGCGCAGGTCGTCTATGAAGATGTGCTCGGGCTTCACGCCCATCAGTTCGGCTTTGTGGCGCGCCGGTTCCAGCTCTTCCCCCTGGCCGAGGTCGGCGGTGAAAGTGACGACCTCACAATCGTAGGTCTGCCGCAGCCATTTCAGGATGACGCTGGTGTCGAGGCCGCCCGAAAAGGCGAGCACGACGCGGCGGATCTTGTCGCTCATCGGATGTTGGAACCTCATGGGAACTGGGGGCTGGCGGCCCTTGCCACCCCTGGTGCCGCCATTCAAGCGCGATACAGGATTGGCGGACTATCCCCTCGGGCGATCGTTCGAGTGGGAGGTCATTATGAAAGAATTCCTGATCGGCGCCGCCGGCATCGTTCTTGCCGGTGCCGCCCTCGCCCAAACTCCTGTCGCCCAGCCGACGCCCGCGCCGCAGGCCGCGCCGACGCCGCCGCCGGGTATTGACCGGGTGCAGACCCGCGACGAAGTCGTCGCCAAGGTCCGCGAGCATTTCGCACAGCTCGACACCAATCGCGATGGGTCCCTCACCAAGGAGGAAGCCGAGGCCGGCCGTGCGGTGATGAAGGATCATTTCCGCCAGCGGCTCGGCGAGCGCCGGAGAGAGGGCTTCGGCCGCGACGGGGATCCCGCTGTCGCGTTCAACCGGCTCGATACCAATAAGGACGGATCTATCAGCCGCGACGAATTCGCCACGGGCCGTGAAATGCGGATCGAGCGCCGCGTCGAGCTGAAGGACGGCCTGACGGCCGTTCCCGGAACGCCGGGAGAAAGCCGCCGCATGCGCATGCACCATATGGGCGGCGCGATGATGGGCGGCCGCATGTTCGAAATGTCGGACGCCAACAAGGACGGCCGAGTGACGCTTCAGGAGGCGACCGACGCCGCGGTGCGGCATTTCGACATGGCCGACGCCAATCGGGATGGCCGAATCACGCCGGAAGAGCGCCGGACCATGCATCGCCAGATGATCGAGAAGGTGCGCACACCCAAGGCCGGCTAGGCCATTTCCTTCGCTTTGGCACGACGAGGGCCCGGCGCACTGCGGCGGGCCTTTTCGATTCCCCCCGCCCGCAACCGGCGTTCGTCATCGATCATGTAATCGCGCGTGATCGGCAAGGCGCGGCGATTGCGGATGTATTGGATCTGGTAATTGTTCATCGCGCCATTCTCAAAGGCGACGATGCCGCCGGCCAAATAGAATTCCCACATTCGGAAGAAACGCTCGTCATACATGGCGACGATCTGCGCCCGCGCCTCGGTCGCGCGATGCAGCCAGTGGCGCAAAGTATAGCCGTAATGGAGCCGCAGCGTCTCGACGTCGCTTGCGATCAGCCGAACCTTCTCGCTGGCTGAGACCATCTGCGCCAAGGACGGGACATGATAGCCGGGGAAAATATATTTGTCAGTGAACGGGTCGGGCGCGCCGGCGCCGCCATATTTACCGATGGTGTGGAGCAGCATGACGCCGTCCTCGGCCAGCAGCTCGCGGCATTTGGCGAAGAATTCGACGTAATGCGGGGCGCCGACATGCTCGAACATGCCGATCGAGACGATGCGGTCGAAAGTACCGCTGACGCTGCGATAATCGATCAGCTCAAAGCGGACATGGTCGCTGACGCCCGTTTCCTCGGCGCGCCGCCGGGCGACCTTTAACTGCTCCTCCGACAAGGTGATGCCGGTGACGTCGACCCCGGCGACCCTGTGCAAGTAAAGCGCCATCCCACCCCAGCCGCAGCCGATGTCGAGCACCCGCTGGCCGGACTTCAGATTGAGCTTGGCGGCGATGTGCGCCTTCTTGTCCGCCTGCGCCTGCTCCAGGCTATTGGAAGGGTCAGTGAAATAGGCGCAGCTGTACTGCCGGTCGTCATCAAGGAAGAGCTCATAGAGCTCGTCCTTCAAGTCATAGTGGTGGGCGACGTTCCGCTTTGACCTGCCGGCACGGTTCCGGTGGAACAGCCATTTGAAGCGTTTCTTGCCCTTCTTAATGACCTTGCGGTTGTTGCCGCCATCCTCCCACGGGTTATTGCCGACGACCATTTCCAACAGATCGAGGATCGTCCCGTCCTCGATCATCAGGCGGCCGTTCATATAGGTCTCGCCGATCGCCAGCCGCGGATTGCGTACGAGCTCGAACAGCACGCGGCGGTCTGTGACGCGGATGGTGAGCGATTTGCCGCTACCCGGCCCGTAGCTGGCGCGCTTGCCGTCGGGCGTGATGAGGGTGATTTGCCCCCGCTTCAACAATGATCCGATCAACCGCCCAACAACAGTCATGCCTGGACTCCTCGGGCCGCAGGTTGGCCGGTCAGGCCGTGGCGTTCAAGCCCGCTGCGGTGTCGCGGTCGAGCTCGGCGCGGCTGCGCTTGTGGGCGGCGGTCTTCAGCTGGCCGCAGGCGGCGTCGATGTCGCGGCCGCGCGGCGTGCGCACCGGCGCGGAAATGCCGGCTTCGAAGACGATGTTGCTAAACGAGCGAATACGCTCCTGCGCCGAGCATTCGTAAGGCGCGCCCGGCCACGGATTGAACGGGATCAAATTGACCTTGGCCGGCAGACGGTAGTGGCGGATCAGCCGCACCAGCTCGCGCGCATCCTCGTCGCTGTCGTTTTTGTCCTTCAGCATCACATATTCGAACGTGATTCGGCGGGCGTTGTTGGCGCCGGGGTAGGCGGCGCAAGCTTCCAGCAATTGCTCGATGCCGTATTTGCGGTTGATCGGCACGATCTCATCGCGAACCAGCTTGGTCACAGCATGCAGCGAGACGGCGAGGTTGACGCCGATTTCCTCGCCGGCGCGGGCCATCATCGGCACGACGCCCGAGGTCGAGAGGGTAATGCGCCGCTTGGAGAGGCCGAGGCCGTCGCCGTCCATGACGATCTTCAGCGCATCGCGGACATTGTCGAAATTATATAGCGGCTCTCCCATGCCCATCATGACGATGTTGGTCAGCATG
>Ga0207701_10006561_pt1 | contig 11600 bp, 7 predicted proteins | sample KBSSwiSSwithPhiX_FD_184294 | JGI IMG/M metagenome (GOLD analysis project Ga0207701, IMG submission 184294) | Switchgrass rhizosphere bulk soil microbial communities from Kellogg Biological Station, Michigan, USA, with PhiX - S5 (SPAdes) (version 2) | ecosystem: Environmental > Terrestrial > Soil...
GCAAGCGATTCAATACGCGAAGCAATATTCACACCATCACCAAAGATGGCTTCCTCCTCGATGATCACGTCTCCAATATGGATTCCAATGCGAACATCCACTTTTGGAGCTTGAAGTAGCAGTCGTTGCATGTGTAATGCGCTGTTTACCGCATCGATGGCGCTGTTGAAAATGCTGAGTGAACCGTCGCCATAATACTGCAATATCTTGCCATGAAACTTCAGGACTGATTCATCAAGCACGCTTTTTAGTTTCCTTCGTTTTTCACGCGCGAGTGTTTCGTTTTCCTGCATCAAGGCGGTGTAGCCTGTCATATCGGCGAATAATATGGCAACGAGTTGTCGCATTTCAGTTTCTAAGATTCGCAATATACTTCCTTTGTGATAGTTTGCGTTTTTGGGTGAAATCTTTTTATATTTTCACGAGAAGACTCAAAGAGATTTCACGCGAAGTCGTAAAGAATTTCAAAAGAGTTAAATATTTTATTATGAGAAAAATAATCCTCGACTTAGCGGTAACACTTGATGGATTTATTGAGGGCCCTAATGGAGAAATTGACTGGTGCAATACTGATCCTGAACCAGACACCACCGATTTCCTTGGAGACCTGCTGGAGGATATTGACACGATATTTTATGGACGAATTAGTTATGAGCTTTGGGGAAATTTTATTCCTGGCGAAGATCTTCCTGTTGAAATGAAATTGGCTTATGAAAAAATTAATGCAAAAAAGAAATATGTGTTTTCTACAACGAAAACAACAGATGATAAAGCGGTTATTGTCGATTCTAATATCAAAGAAAGGGTTATGGAAATTCTTCAGCAGCCAGGAAAAAATATCTGGATGTATGGCGGGGCAAAGCTCATTACAACTTTTATTAACTATGGATTGATTGATATTTACAGGCTCGCCGTTCATCCCGTTATTCTCGGATCCGGAAAACCGTTATTTAAAGACATAGCTCAGAGAGTGAATCTAAAGCTTATAGATACAAAATCTTCGAATTCGGGAGTTATTATGTTAAAGTATGAAAGAACTATCCGATGATATTTTTCAGATATATTTTATGCACTCCCACACACGAACAAATCAGTCCGGCTAAAATAATCAATGACCTTATCCAATTCATACCTGTCCATTCCTGCCAGGTCTTTTTAAGCAGCGCAACATCATCCAGCGACCCTGAATTAAACAATATCTCATTCCTCGGATAGAAATAAGCGAAAGTCATTACATCACCCAGAACATAAAATATTAGAGCTCCTCCCAGGTACAACCGGGTATTTGGCACAGATTTCCAGAACAAAATCAGCAACACGAGTGCCAGCAGCTGATTAACCGGTGAAATCTTTCTAAAGAAATCACCAGGGTTTACCGTCTTGAAATACTCTCTCGCCGTGGAAATGGACTGAGGTATTTTGCTTCCCCATGATCTGGCATCAATAAGTAAAGTATAAATATTAACGATGAGCAGCCCACTTGCAAGCGCAATGGACGTGAACAATAGTATCTGTTTCATGTTTTTTATGCAAATGTACCTGCGGAAACGCCCGGTAAATTGTATTTAACGGACATTCTCATAAAAGTGTCCTTTCTGATGTGAATGGTTCCGCCTGAACGCGCCGGGAGTCATTGCAGAATATTGCCGGAACGACCTTATAAAGTGCGATTGATCAGCAAAATGACTCTGGTATGTTATGACCGTAAGAGAAAGATTGCTTTGATGCATTAAATGAAGTGCGTGCAGATATTTTTTGTAGTGAAGTATTTCCTCTGTATTCATGCCCGTTGTCTCGAGAATCTTCCTCGACAAATGCCGTGGTGAATAACAGATAGTGTTAGCAAGTGTCGTAGCGGTCAAATCATGCAGATTAATTGCGCATAGGAAGTTGTTCATCAATTTCTCCTGCGGATGCCAATCGAATATTTTTCTTTCTATCCATTGAATAAAAATTTTTGTCCGTTTATTGAAGTCGCTTTCCTCAGCAAGCTGGTGCCAAAGAGTTTTTATAGACTTATCAATAAGGGTTAAGTCAATGGCTACATCAAGAAACTCGGCACCAGGAGTGCCAAAAATCCTCTTAATCGCCAGGGGCTGTAAGCGCACTCCAAAAAAATGCTGGAATTCAGGTAGATGCAGGTGAATAGGGCCCGTGTTAAAACCATTGATAAAGCAACCCGGGAGTTGATAAGGTTTATCGTTTATTTGGGCAGCCACCGGAGCACTGAAATTAAAAATAATCTCCGCTACACCTTTGGGAATAATAATTTCATTCTGAAACGAAGTAAAACCTTCCACCTGCCAGATAGAGTGGATCACTTGCCTGGCATATCCTTCCTGCAGTATATGAAAATGGGTGTTCAGGTTGTTTAGATGCTTGTAAAACGAAGGTACACAAACTATTAACCTTTATCTTTGAGTCCTTACCATTTCTATTGCTGATACAGGCTCTTAAATATTTATTTGTAAACAGGATTGCAGTTGTTATAGCCGTACTGTTCATATTTACCGCGGAAATTTTACGTGTGTATCTTGTCATGCCTTACCCGGGCAGCCAGATAATAGATACTGTTACTTATGCTTATTGGTTAAATAACCATATTATTTGGGTAAGATTATTGGCGCTTGCAATCGTTTTCATAGTATTCATCCACATTATAAGAAAAGGAAAGCTCTGGGAAAAACTGCTTTTTGCCCTGATCCTTATAGGTTATGGAGTTGTTTTCTTTTATTTCAATTTCAGGTTACAAGCCGATGAAATATTCCGTCAACCTGCCAATAAATCTTTTATTTCAGGTCAGCAATCTTTAGATAAATCAAAGCTTGTAATTGGTATTGAAATTAATGGTGAAGCAAAGGCATACCCAATACAATTGATCGGTTATCATCACCAGGTAATGGATACCATCGGAAATACTCCTGTCATGATCACTTATTGTACGGTATGCAGAACCGGCCGGGCTTTCAGCCCGATTGTAAATGGGAAACTTTCATTGTTCCGCCTCATAGGTATGGATCATTTCAATGCGGTTTTTGAAGATGAATCAACGGGAAGCTGGTGGAGACAGGCAACTGGTGTGGCAATAACAGGACCCTTAAAAGGAAGTAAGCTCAAGGAGTTTCCTTCCACGCAGCTCACACTTTATTCTTGGTTAAGACAATATCCTGCTTCGTTGATCATGCTACCCGATTCTTTATACAACGACAGGTATTTCAGGTTGGAAGATTACGATAAAGGGACAATGCAAAGCGCGCTCGTTAAAAGAGATATATTTTCCTGGAATCCCAAATCATGGATCATAGGTGTTTCGCACAACCATACTTCCAAAGCTTATGACTGGAATCAACTGGTAGAAAATAGGATCATACAGGATTCCCTGGGGGATTTACCGTTGTTGCTGACAATAGAAAATGACAGCATATCATTTCATGCTTATGACCGACGTGTTAATGGAGCTGTGTTGCAGTTTCAACATGAAGTAAAGAATAACCAGCTGATAGACGGTAACACAAAATCGGTATGGAACATGGATGGTATATGTATAGAAGGCTTATTGAAAGGAGAAAAGCTTGTGCGCGTTCAGGCTTATAACGAGTTCTGGCATTCATGGCAGATGTTTCAGAAAAACGCTGAAGCGCACAAGGCAAATTAAAATTCATTATTCACCTTATTACCATCCAGTGTCATCAAGCATTTTACCATCCTTATCCGTCATTTGTCCATCTTTATCAATCATCATGCCTTCTTCCAGCTTTTTTTTCTTATCGCCTTTTGAAACTTCACCATTAAGTGAAACCTTCCGGCCATTGGTGGTTGTTACTTCCTCAGTCATTGGTTCCCATTTACCGGCAATCATCACCATCATTTTACCATCTTTCATCGTCATAACACCGTCTTTCATCGTACCAGTAGTTGAAGTTGAATCTGAAACTGCAGGAGCGTTTTCAGTTGGTGATGAAACGGTATCTGTAATGTCTCCGGCTGTATCAGAAGAATTGTCGTTACATGCAGTCAGAGAAAATGTAATAGCTGCTATTGCCAATAGTTTCTTCATGTTTTTATGTTTTAATTTTTTGAGGAGGTTACTATTCAAAACTATAACATTTATGATATATATAGTTCTATGCCAGTATATTTTGGGTAAATTAGGCTGGTTCTTATTCTCTAATGTAATCAAATGAAAATTCTGCAAACTCTTACCGCCATTTTCTTTTGCATTATTATTTTTTCATGCAATAAGGAAAGGAGTTTATTTCAAATGGTTCCTTCCCATCAATCCGGTATACTTTTTAATAATAAAATAATAGAGAACGACTCAGTAAACCCGTTTGATGTTACAAACATTTATAACGGAGGAGGAATAGGAATCGGCGATTTTAATAACGATGGCCTGGCAGATATTTATTTTGCAGGCAACCAGGTAGCCTCCAGCTTGTACCTGAATAAAAGGAATTTTAGGTTTGATGATATCACCGAAACTGCAAAGGTGGAAGGTAAAGGTCGCTGGTGCCGGGGTGTTGCAGTAGTAGATATCAATAACGATGGCTGGCAGGATCTTTATGTATGCACCACTATTCTTGCAGACAAAAATCAACGTGAAAACTTATTGTACGTTAACCAGGGATTAAATAAGGATGGCATACCTGTTTTTAACGAGATGGGGAAAGAATATGGATTGAATGATGATTCACATTCAACCATGGCATCTTTCTTTGATTATGATAATGACGGTGACCTTGATGTTTATATTACCGTAAATGAAATAGTTCAGTATGATAATCCTTCGGTTTACCGTTCAATTGTAACCGATGGCTCTTCCCCGAGTACCGGGCGTTTATATAATAATGAATGGAACACGGATCTTAAACATCCTTTTTTCACAAATGTTACAAAAAAGGCTGGAGTTACCATTGAAGGATACGGCCACAGTGCCGGTATAGCGGATTTCAACAGGGATGGATGGAAAGATATTTATGTTGCAAATGATTTTCTCTCAAATGACCTTCTTTACATCAACAATCACGACGGAACATTTACCAACAAAGCTTCAGAATACTTTAAACATACTTCGGCTAACGGAATGGGCATGGATGTAATTGATATCAACAATGATGGTCTTTCGGATGTTGTTGAAATGGATATGGATCCTGAAGATAATTACAGGAAAAAACTACTGATGTCAGGGTACAATTACCAGAATTATCATAATAATAATTTGTATGGCTACCAGTATCAGTATGTGCGAAACACGCTTCAGCTTAATCAGGGCCCGCGTGTTCTCTCCAACGATTCCATTGGTGACCCGGTTTTCAGTGATGTGAGTTTTTTTGCAGGAATTTCATCCACAGACTGGAGCTGGGCGCCTGTAGTGCAGGATTTTGATAATGACGGATACCGGGACATTATCGTTACCAATGGCTTTCCCAAAGATCTTACAGATCATGATTTTATTGCATTCAGAGAGAAATCGTTTGCATACGCAAGTAAAAGTGAAGTGTTAAGTAAGATACCCATCGTAAAAATTAAAAATTATGGCTTTCATAATAATGGCGATGCTTCATTCACCGATGTTACCGATAACTGGGGACTGACTGCGCCATCATTTTCAAATGGCGCCGCTTATGCCGATCTTGATAATGATGGTGATATGGATATGGTAATAAACAATATCAACGATGAGGCTTTTATTTATCGTAACACACTGATCGATGGTGATGAAAAAATATCGCATTTCCTGGGAGTTACGTTAAAAGGTGATTCGCTGAACAAAAATGGATTAGGGACATGGATAGAGGTGTATTACAAGGGAAAAATGCAGGTGATTGAACAAATGCCTTACCGCGGTTATCTTTCATCAATGCAGATTGAACCGCATTTTGGTTTGGGAGAAATCACACAGATCGATTCTTTAGTTGTGAAATGGCCGGGAAATAAAAAGCAGGTTATTTCGAATGTGCTTGCCGACCAGGTGATAGTAGTCGATAGCAAAAATGCAAGTATGGTTTATGACTGGCAACAACCGGCAGTAGCAGAGAATTCAATTTTCAAGGACATTACTGATTCGGTTGGCATTTATTACCAGCATGCTGAAACTGATTTTATTGATTTTAATATTCAACGGTTGTTGCCGCATAAATTATCTGAGTACAATCCCGCGCTGGCAGTTGGAGATATTAATAATGATGGTCTTGATGATATAGTTGCAGGAGGCTCACTTTCGTACAGCACTACTTTATTTCTTCAGCAGAAAGATGGAAAATTTTTACAGAAGAGTCTGCTCCCTCAACCTTATTCCAAAACGTGGGAGGATATGGGAATTGCATTATTTGACGCAGATTCAGATGGTGACCAGGATATTTATATTGGCAGCGGTGGAAATGAAAACAAACCTTACTCAAATTCTTATGAAGACAAGTTTTACATCAATGAAGGAAATGGAGATTTTAAGATCACCACCTCAACGTTGCAGTTGAATCTTACAAGTAAATCGTGTGTAAGGCCGGCAGATTTTGATAATGATGGGGATCTTGACCTTTTTATCGGAGGCAGGGTGTATCCCTGGAATTATCCCAAAGTCGTATCAAGTGCAGTCTACAGAAATGACAGTAAAAACGGTATTATTGAATTTACCGACGTAACAGCCTCTGTTGTTCCATCATTGATCAATGTGGGCATGATCTGTGATGCAAATTGGTCTGATTTTGACAATGACGGATGGCAGGACCTGGTTCTGGCCGGCGAGTGGAGTCATGTCAGACTATTAAAGAATTACCAGGGAAAATTTAAAGACATAAGCAAAGCGTCGGGACTCAGCAATAATACCGGCTGGTGGAACAGTGTTGCTTCCGGCGATTTTGACAATGATGGCGACATTGATTATGTTGTCGGCAATCTTGGTAAGAATTCTTTTTATAAAGCAAGTGATCAATATCCGGTTGCCATTTATGCAAAGGATTTTTATAAACAAGGATCCACGCAATGTATAATTACAGGTTTTTTGAAAGAAAAAGAAGGCGGAGAGCTAAAGGAGTTTACCATTCATACAAGAGATGATGTTATTGAACAGTTACCATTTATTAAAAAAAGATTTTTAACATACAGCGAATTTGGGAAAGCCACCTTCGATAAACTCTTTACGGCAGAGGAATTAAACAATTCCACTAAGTATACGGCAAATTATTTTAATAGTTCGCTGATGATTAACAATGGTAACGGAAAATTTTTCATGGAGCCGCTCCCTGATGTAGCCCAGTATTCTGCACTAAACGGCATGGTAGTGGATGACTTCGATGGAGATGGCAATCTTGATGTCTGTATTAATACGAATGATTTTGGTACTGACCCTTCCAATGGCAGATATGATGCATTGAACGGATTGATACTAAAAGGGGACGGCAAAGGAAAATTTAATACGTTGAATATTTTACAAAGTGGAATATTTATTCCTGGCAATGGAAAGGCACTGGTTAAAATAAGAGGCAGCAAAGGTGAATATTTACTTGCTGCAAGCCAGAATCGGGGATCATTGAAAATATTCCGGTTAAAGTCCGGCAGCAAAACAACTCCGTTACGTTCTTCAGATATTAATGCTATGATTTTTTACAAGGATGGCAGAAGTCAGATAAGAGAAGTTGGCTATGGAAATTCTTTTTTATCGCAGTCTTCGCGTTTTCTGAATACAGACAGTAGCATTAAAAGGATCAAAATAAAAAATAATCGTGGCGAAACAAGAGAGATGGGCAACTAAGTACTATTTGATCCTTACAGGACGGAAAAATCTGACCGTTGAACTGTTATCGATAACTGAGGCTCGCCTGATCATTTGTTTGAGCATACTCATATCATTATGCATTTCGTATGAGTATGTATAAAATTGACTCTCCCCTACCATTCTTCCCCATGAACCGATCAGTGTATATCGATACCCGTTATCTCTAACGAATTCTTCATGAAGCTCGAAATCCATGTAATGCCGAATTCCATAAATCTCATTCATGCACTTTCCAAGGTGAACATATTCCCTGCTGGTGAGCAGAATTCTCCCATTTACATTACGAATGCGGAAATAATATTTTTCGTCAATCGTTTTACCGATGATAATTTGAAGTTCAGTCACGCAAGCAGTTTGTCGGCCGTTATACTTTAGCAGCAGGGTAAATATAATGATGCGGGTGGTATTTCGTACTTGATTTTTGACAAGAAATAAAATAATTCAGGGGGATACCATTAGCGGTCCTGTTATTCCCAATACTATTGGGTTTACTTTAGGAGATGTATGCTGATATGGTTTAGCCACGGGCCACCATGGCACTATCGGATCCGGACCTTCTGCAACCGCAACAAGAATTGTTTCCTGAGGGTACTTTGGAATGGTTGTTTTCCTGGAAAATATATTATTTACGCTTTTTTCATTGTGAGAAATTGATGAAGAGTATATTTTTTTCCCATTGGCGAACAACATAACCTTCCCGGGTCTTATCCAGGATGGGCTATGAACTTGTATGGTGACAGTCTTTTTTCTCCCCATTGAATGGGTATCAACTTTCAATTCTGTAAATAAACCGAAGCTTACCCCTACCCTGCCTTTTAAAAAATTGGAAATCAAATCATCATCCGACCGCACGTATGTTCTCGCCTGGCCCACTATAAACCTGCCTACATCATGTGAATCACTTGACCCAACAGGTGTAAGGATAATTCCGCGGCTCATTAATGCCATCCAATCCAGGTATAACCTGCGCGGTTCGGTTTGTTGAGATCCCGAATTCATTACTTCCATGGCATTTGCCGGAAATTGTTCCGGGGCAACTTTGGATATTGTATCCGAAGGCCTGAACCCATTATGTAAATCGCGTGCATGGTTCAGTACAATGATTTTTTTACCTGACCCATTGCTTAGTGTTTGTATTACTTCATTCCAGTTTTTTACTTCAGGAGAAGGGGCATCAAAAGAAGGAAAAATATTGAAGTGTCCAACTTTTGTTGTCAGCTCATCACCGGCAATGGGAGAAAACCATTTCTCCATTTTCATTTTCTTTATTGAATCAACAATGTCCACCACTTTATTATGCTCAGTGATCACAGCATAATCCAATCCTTCACCTGCAATAGTGAGAATCCGTTCTTTCATTGTTGCATCACCATGACCCGAGTATTCCAGGGTATGAACATGCGTATCACAACTCACCCAGCCCTGTAGCTTTACTTCGTGATCAATTAAAAATGATTGATTTAAATATTCTCCCTGTTTGATATTAATAGTAGCAGAATCAACTCCATATTCAAAACCACGACTGGCATATATCTTATACTTACCCGCCGGCAATGAAAACGAAAAGTTGCCCGTACCTGAATAGATCAATCCGCTTCTGATGGCAAGTGTGTCGCCAGGGCTGGCACGTATCGGCTGGAGGGATTTTTCTTCATTCAATATTGTTAAACGTGAGGGGATGCCTGTATGAATGTTTAAACTTGCTTCCGTAAGCAGTTCTTCGATAGTGGAATTAATTAATATAATTTTCCCCGCCAGTATATCATCGGGTTGGTCATTGCTCTCTGTTTCAGGACGAATAACTAATGTATTATCATTTTCTTTCAAGAAACCAGGCGTCAATTTAAAATAAGTGACCATCTGCTTTTCATCGATCACCAGGGTGCCCAGCATATGATCGTTTAAAATCACCTTCCATGGATGATTTACATCGGATTGAGTAATAGAAAGAACTTTTTCACCAATGGTATCTTTAGCCCGGAAACTGACAGTGAGCTGGCTCTTCCCTGCATGCACAGGAAAAATGCTCCACTCCTGCTTAACTCCATCCCGAAGATGAATGGTTTTATTATTTAGGACCTGTTGACCTTTTATTAAACATGGAAAAATTATTATTATATAAAAAGCCGTTTTCATTCCACCATGTTACAATATCTTTTTGTTAATCGTGAATTATGAAAGTATTAATTCGGGAACCCTTTTGATTTTTCAATTTAAATGGCTTAACTTAGGTACGTTCGCCTTTTAATCATTTCAAAAAAGGTACCTATGCAATCCGATATCAGTAATGAAGTCTCCACAGACATCACCGCCATCACTATCCAGTTAAATGAACTACGGTCAAAATTCGACCAGGGAATGAGGGAAGGCCATGAACCTTCTGACCTCAAAGAAACTTACCTCCAGATGAAGGAACTCGAATGTTATCTTAAGGCTTTACAATGGGAGCCTGAAAGACATAATAATTCTGTATTACAACCCTGGATTTGAGATGAAGGTATTAGTAGTTTGATTTTTATTTAGATTAGAGGGTTAAAACCCTTCGATGACCAGATTTCTTTGTTTACTTTTCCCGCTATCTTTCCTTTCATCTGTAAATGCACAGCCAATCGCGCTGCATCCTGAAAATCCTCATTACTTCTTATATAAAAACAAGCCCGCCATACTTGTTACTTCAGGTGAACATTATGGCGCAGTGCTGAACCTCGACTTCAATTACAATAAATACCTCGACGAGTTACATAGTGAAGGGCTCAATATGACGCGTACTTTCAGCGGGGTGTACTGCGAGCAACCCGGCGCTTTCAATATCACCAACAATACCCTCGCACCTGTTTCAATGAAATATATCACTCCATGGGCACGAAGTGAAACGCCTGGTTATAAAAATGGCGGCAACAAATTCGATCTCTCCAAATGGGATGAAAAGTATTTTGAACGACTGAAGGACTTTTTAAGCGAAGCAGCGAAAAGGAATATTATTGTTGAGTTTGCATTGTTTTGTCCTTTTTATGAAGATGGCATGTGGGCGATCAGTCCCATGCACCCTTCCAACAATGTCAATGCCACGCCGGATATAGCCAGAACAGATGTATATACACTTGATAAGAATGGATCGCTCCTCGATATTCAGAAGGCCCTGGTTAAAAAATTGGTTACCGAACTTAACGGGTTCGACAATATTATTTACGAGATATGCAATGAACCTTATTTTGGTGGTATTACCATGGAATGGCAGCATGCAATTGCAGACGTGATCTCAGGTGCCGAGAAGGAACTTTCAAAAAAACATTTAATTTCTCAGAATATCCAGAATGGATTTTCACTGGTTGCAGATCCTCATCCTGATGTAGCTGTTTTTAACTGGCACTATGCATATCCTCCCGTTACTATTGCATTGAATTATCATTTGAATAAAGCGCTTGGAGACAATGAAACCGGTTTCCGTGGAGTGAGTGATTCAACGTACAGATTTGAAGGGTGGAGATTTTTGACAGCTGGTGGTGCTCTGTTCAATCATCTTGATTATTCGTTTATACCCGGACAGGAATCCGGTGAACACAAATACGATACCACACAACCAGGTGGCGGAAGTGATGCCTTGCGTAAGCAATTAAGTTTCCTGAAAAAGTTTATTGAGGGGTTTGATTTTGTTAAAATGAAACCCGATAGTTCTGTTGTTGATGATGATGGATTGAGGTGGAATGCGATTGCTGAAAAAGGAAAGCAGTATGCGATTTATTTTATTGATGATATGCTTTCTGATATTTCTATAAACATTCCTACAGGGAAGTATAAAGTGTTGTGGATGCACCCACTTTCAGGT
>Ga0207701_10006562_pt1 | contig 11599 bp, 9 predicted proteins | sample KBSSwiSSwithPhiX_FD_184294 | JGI IMG/M metagenome (GOLD analysis project Ga0207701, IMG submission 184294) | Switchgrass rhizosphere bulk soil microbial communities from Kellogg Biological Station, Michigan, USA, with PhiX - S5 (SPAdes) (version 2) | ecosystem: Environmental > Terrestrial > Soil...
CATAGACCTAATCGACCGGGAAACTTTTACGAACCGACCGTGCTGGATAATATCGATCTGTCGACACCGGTTTCGTGCGAAGAGATATTTGGTCCGGTGGCTATGCTCTTCCGCGCAGACAATCTTGACGAGGCCATTTCGATCGCGAATGCAACATCGTTTGGCTTAGGTTCTGCGGCCTGGACAAACGACACAAGTGAGCAGTCACGATTCATAGATGAGCTCGATGCGGGCAGCGTTTTTATCAATGGCATGGTAGCTTCTGATCCACGCCTACCGTTTGGCGGCATCAAGAATTCAGGATATGGACGTGAGTTGGCTGAGTTTGGAATCAGAGAGTTTGTTAACATCAAGACCGTTTGGATTGGTTAGTACTGGACCAGTACCAGACTTCCTACGACTAACAAAATGAACATTCAAAAATACGCATTACTTGTTGCTCTAGCCTGTCTCATCTCCTTTTCTGTTTCATGTAAACAGACATCTTCAACGACAACACCGGCGCCGTCTCCGACTCCACAAAACCTGAAGCCAATCGGCGTTGCACCACCGCCCGTGATCGGAAAACCTTATCCGGGTAAAGGCGTTGTCAAATTGATTAATCGAAAAGAAGGTTGGATTGAGATCGATCACGAGGATATTGTTGATCTAATGCCGGCGATGGAAATGGAGTGGAGTGTTGAAAAAAGTTCACTCCTCGACAACCTTAAAGTCGGCGACAAAATCAACTTCACGGTTGTTGAAACTGGTAAAGGCGAAATCATTACCGCGATTAAGAAGATTCAGGAATAGAACTGACTCTCTGTGTCCTCTGCGTCTCCGTGATCTCTGCGTTAACTTTTGGTCCACCAGATAAAACGCAGAGGGCACGGAGCCGCAGAGGACGCGGAGATACAGCCCCAGATCAAATGAACATTCTGCAGCCTACCCTCGTCGTCCTCTCGCTTTTCATTTTCTTTGACAAGGCGACAGCTCAACAACGAATCGTTTCAACAATCGCCGGCAACGGGACGCCGGGTTTCTCCGGCCAGCAGGTAAACAATCCTTACGGCCTGGTGATTGGTCCGGATGGCGGCCTCTACTTTTGCGATCTCGATAATCAACGCATTCGTCGCTTGGACTTGTATACGAGGAAGATGACCACCATCGCGGGAAGTGGTCAGCGCGGTTACGCTGGCGACGGCGGCCCCGCCACAGACGCCTCACTAAACATGCCTCACGAACTCCGGTTCAACACGAGGGGCGATCTCTTCATCGTCGAGCGCGACAATCACACAGTCCGAAAAGTAGCAATGAAGACACGTGTGATAACTACCATCGCGGGAACAGGTGTGGCAGGCTTCAGTGGCGACGGTGGATCAGCAATAAAAGCTCAATTAAGATCTCCGCACAGCATTGCTTTTGACGCCCAGGACACCTTGTTCATCTGCGACGTCGGGAACCATCGCATCCGACGTGTCGATCCTAAAACCGGAATAATTGAGACATACGCGGGAACTGGCGAACGGAAACCGACACCGGACGGTGCTTCGCTTGCCGGAACGTCGCTCAATGGCCCGCGCACCATTGATCTCGATCCAAAAGGAAATCTCTACCTGGCGTTACGTGAGGGCAATGCAATCTATCGTATCGATCCAAAAACAAAAAAGATCTACCTCGTGGCTGGAACAGGCGAACAAGGGTATTCAGGCGATAACGGCCCTGCAATCAACGCCAAGTTCGCCGGGCCAAAAGGACTCGCCTACTCAAAAGATCACAGCTTGTTTGTGGTCGATACTGAGAACCACGCGATCAGACGGATCGACCTGAAGACTGGAATCATTACCACAGTGCTTGGATCAGGCGAGAAAGGCGACGGCCCTGAGACTGATCCACTGAGCTGCAAATTAAACAGACCTCACGGAATCTTCGTCGACAAAAACGGGTCCGTGTACGTCGGTGATAGCGAGGCCCACCGAATTCGAGTCTTGCGAACCGCACCGAACAAGTAAGTCCGATACCCTTCAGTAGCTACCATCGATTTACAGGGCGAGAAGTTAAGCTGGTTACTAAAGGGCGACTCATGATTCTCCTTTAGTTAGACTGGGAGTGAGTTAGGACAAATAACCAGTAATCCATCCGGCGTCTCAGTGCTGTGAACCCGGCCGGATTCTGCCCATCTGAAAATTGTGCGCGAAGTTACGTGTGCAGCTATCGCGGCGTGATCAGTCGTCATCATATCGACGCCTTCGTCGCAGCTATCGCACCACTGCAGTTCTCTTTTCGAGCCAAACCGTCGAGCCACCACGACGAGGCGTTCAGTTTCAACAACGATTTCAGTTCGACGTTTCATATTCCATTTTGAGGATTGTTTTCAGGCGCCAGCGTTTCGGATGTAACACGGAAAGTACTTCGCGCAAGATTCGATGTGCTGATCGCCTTTGCGCGAACAAAGCCCAGCATCTGGACCAGTATGGAAATGACGATCTTAGGATGAAAAAGAGCCGACGGTTTGACCAACATGGCGAAAACTTTGAGCAGGACGTGTCGCACATCCATGTCGAAGCTCGCCTGCCGCACAACGTAGTCCATGTACTTGTGCATAAACCGAGTTTTCAAACTGACAGTCCCTCCCACAGTTTCGCGATAGCGCAAGTCTTGACTCGTGGCGAGCATCCAGGACGCTTCGTTCACCTTCGCCAGTCGCTTTTGAAATTGTCGGGCTAGATCGCTGTTACCAGACTGGTGCTCGCTCAAACACTCATGCAGCGTCAAAGAGCCAATCGCGGCGACAGTCATTCCCTGTCCGTAAACCGGATTGAAAGCACAAACTGAGTCACCTAGTGCAAGGAAGTTTTCGGGGAGACGCTCAGCACGCTCGAAGTGACGGAGTCTGTTCTCAGTGGCGCGGTAGCCACGGATTGGGGTGAGCGGTTCCGCATCGCGAATCGCTTCGTAGATTATGGGCGACGCGAGGCTGCGAGCGAATTGAAGAAACTCTTCATCGGTTGTAGGCGGATAGTCAAAGCCGCCACCAAGCAGAGTAACTAACCAACGATTCCCTTCTACTTCGAAGACCAGTCCGCCTCGTTTACTTTTTGGCGGTGCCGCTTGAACGATTGAACAGCGCCACTCGTCGCGAAAGTTCTCAGGAATTCGATACAGACGACTTGCGTAACCGATGTGCGCATCAACTACTGTTTCCTCAGGAGCCGTGTGACCTATTTCGGTGAGCCAGCGACGAGCTTGCGAACCACGGCCCGTCGCATCCACGACTAGATCGGCAAGGACTTCTGTTTCGGTGAACGTCTGCGATCCTTTGACACGCGACCGGACCAGCGCACCAGACAGTCCCTTGTTTTGAGCGTCTGGAAGTAAACGAACAACTTCCGTGTCGTCTAAAACCTGCACCCGGTATTTCTCAGCGAGTCGCCGGCGCACATGAAAGTCGAGCAGCGGGCGAGTGAAAGAAAGTATTCGTAAGTCCGACTGAAATCGAACCCCCCAACCTCCCGGTGTGAGCCATGCTAAGTCGTCTGCCATGTCGAGGAGTGGAGCACCGGCAGACATCATTTCATCGTTGAGTCCTGGAAAGAGCTGTTCAAGAATCAGCCGACCCCGAACAAGTAATGCGTGAACGTGATTCATTTGAGGCACGCCACGACGAGGAATGGGCTCCGTTGGAAATGAATCGCGCTCAACAATAGTTACGCGATCGTAGTGATCAGTCAGCACACGCGCTGCGAGCAAACCCGCCAGGCTTCCACCCAGGACCAGCGCATGTCTTCCTTTGTTATGTGATTGTTGTTCGACACTATTCCCGTGTGCGCCCCCAATTGTGATTTCCTTAGTGTCGAGATCTACTTCGACATCTACCCTGCGGTTCATACTTCTGATTCCTTTCAACTATTCTCTGTCTACAGATTTGTGTTTTAGAATGATTGCCACTTTCGGGATGTGGACAACGACTTGGCGTCGACGGATTCGACAATAGCTCCCGACCCTCATCAGAGTCGTTAGAAAGCTCTGAATTCCCTCTGAGATTCTTTTCAAAGAGTTCTGAGAACCATGCGAAATCGACAGGACAAGCGCTTTTACTCGTTTGGAGCGTTTAGGATAGACGTCACCGAGCGAGTGTTGTTTGGTGAGCGCGGCGCCGTCCCGCTGACCCCGAAAGTCTTCGACACCCTTCTCCTACTGGTAGAGAACAACAACCACGTACTGGGCAAACAGGAGCTGATCGAAAGAATCTGGCCGGATAGCTTCGTGGAAGACAACAACCTGGCCCAGAACATTTCGATTCTCCGGAAAGCGCTTGGCCAAAGTCCCGGTGGCCAGGACTACATTCAAACAGTACCGAAGCGCGGTTATCGTTTCGTGGCCGAAGTTCGCGAGGATTGGGAGGAAGGCGCTCCAGTGGTCGTTCGCGAACGAACGCGGAGTCGAATCGTTGTTGAAGAGGAGATTGACGAACCGATGGCCCTCGAGGGTCCGGCTGCACTCCCGCCAGCCACTCAAGACTTTGAAAACACGCCCTTCCACCTGCCGGAAACTCAGTACGCACGCAGTGGCGAGGTCAACATCGCTTATCAAGTAGTTGGCGACGCGCCACTCGATCTGGTTTTTGTGATGGGTTGGGTTTCACACATGGAGTACTTCTGGCGGGAACCACGCTTTGCCAAGTTCCTGATGCGGCTTGCGTCGTTCTCGCGGCTGATTCTTTTCGACAAGCGCGGAACAGGGCTTTCGGATCGCGTACCCATTCACGAACTGCCAACGCTCGAGCAACGAATGGATGATGTGCGCGCAGTGATGGAGTCAGTCGGCTCCGAGAAAGCAGCGCTAGTTGGTGTTTCTGAAGGTGGGCCAATGTGCAGTCTGTTTGCTGCAACATATCCTGAGAAGACGTTGGCGCTAGTAATGATTGGCACGTACGCCAAGCGAATTTGCGACGACGAATATCCCTGGGCGCCAACCACTGAACAGCGACAGCATTTCTTCGAAGAGATGCGCGAGCAATGGGGCGGTCCTGTTGGGGTCGAAGAGAGAGCGCCGAGTGTTGCAAACGATCCGAAGTTCCGTGACTGGTGGGCGACTTATTTGCGGATGGGTGCAAGTCCCGGTGCTGCGGTGGCTTTGACGCAAATGAATGCTGAGATAGATGTGCGACGCGTCTTACCTACGATTCGCGTGCCTTCACTGGTGATTCACCGAACAGGGGATCTGTTGCTGAACATTGACGAAGGCCGCTTTGTAGCAGACTGTATTCCCGGTTCAAAGTTTGTCGAACTGCCGGGAGACGATCATCTTCCGTTCGTCGGGGATCAAGATGCGATACTCGATGAAGTGGAAGAGTTTCTGACTGGAGTACGTCACAGTCTCGAGCCTGACACGGTGCTGGCTACAGTTTTGTTCACACGAATTGTCAGCGCGAAAGACAACCGAAATTGGGACAACTTGCTGCGACGTCTGCGCATTCAGATTGGCAAAGAGATCAACTGGTTTCGTGGTCGTGAAATAGACATGGTCGGTGATCGGCCGTTAGCAATCTTCGACGGACCGGCTAGAGCGATACGATGCGCGATGGCAATCGTCGAATACGCTTCGCGATTGGGAGTGGAAATGCGGGTCGGCTTGCACACGGGCGAATGCGAGATCGTTGATGGCAAAGTGCAAGGCATGGCAACGCAGGTTGGCGCCTGTGTGGCAAACGAAGCTCAGAGTGGCGAAGTATTGGTTTCGCGTACGGTGAAGGATTTGGTGGCCGGCTCAGGAATCGCTTTTGAAGACCGGGGTGTGCACTCATTACCGGGCGTAGGTGAATGGCGACTCTTCGAGGTGCAGAGGTTGGCGAAATAGCATCTCTTTATTTCGCTCCCAGTGGGCGGCTTTGCCGCTACCCGTGCGGAAAGGCTTTGCCTTTCCGGCGTGTCATTAAAAGCTCCTGCGGCTACGCCGCCGAGGCGAAGCCTGAAAACTCTAAACATCACACCGGAAAGCCAGAGGCTTTCCGCAAGGAGTGCGGCAAAGCCGCCGTACTAAGGTATGGACGGGTTGTAATGGATAAGAGAAACTCGGTAAATGAACAACCAATCGTACCCTTTCGCAGATCTTGCACTTGCCCGCCGACTCGAACGCACAGAGGCGCATGGCAACGCGGCGTTTGTCGAAGCGCGGGCCCAGGCTTTTCCTGATAGCGGCGCCAAGTGGATTGACGTCGACGGTACGTATGCGATGTTTGATGGTCCGACGTCGCCAATTAGCCAAACGTTTGGCCTGGGAATGTTTCATCCGTTAACCGCTGAACGTCTCGATCGGATTGAAACATTCTTCAAAGAACGTGGGGCAGATGTCTTTCATGAAGTGTCACCGTTGGCGGATCCAACAACGTTTGCGCTACTGAACGAGCGTGGCTACCGGCCGATTGAATTCACTAGCGTCCTGTTTCGGCCAATCAATCCCGACGTCGTTTTGTCTGCATCGCCAAACAGGAATGTGAAAGTACGAGTCACGAGTGAAAACGAAAAGGCGCTGTGGTCCGATGTTGCCTTTGAAGGTTGGAGCGAGTTTACCGAGTTAAGTGATTTTCTACGCGACATGGGAAAGGTACATGCTTGTTCCAGGTCGCCATCATTCCTGGCTGAGCTCGACGATCAACCAATTGCGACTGGCATGCTGACGATTCATGAAGGCGTGGCACTGTTAGCCGGAGCGAGTACTATTCCGACGGCACGACGTCAAGGCGCACAACTCGCACTACTCGAAGCGCGACTACGCTATGGAGCCGAGCACGGATGTGACATCGCGATGATGGCAGCACTACCCGGCAGCGCGTCGCAGCGAAATGCTGAACGACATGGGTTTCGAATTGCTTACACCCGGATCAAATGGCACCTACAGCATTAAGTCAGTACCACAACGCGGTAGCGTGTGGCTGGCTCGGTTTATTAGCCACACGCTACCGCGTTGTGGTACTGACTTCATATCACAAACAATAGCTATCATGGAGAAGTCATCATGCAAGACTATGAAAAGCTCGGTGCGTTCTACCTGGGTCGCCCCTACGATCTGAAAACAAAACAAGCAAAGGAGGGACTTCTTCTCTACGACTCAAAAGATCTAGTCACTCATGCGGTATGTGTAGGAATGACTGGCAGCGGCAAAACCGGTCTCTGTATTGGACTTCTTGAAGAGGCCGCCATCGACGGTATTCCCGCAATCATCATTGATCCAAAGGGCGACCTCAGTAACCTTTTACTTACCTTTCCAAATCTCGCGCCAGAAGACTTCCAACCATGGATCAACGAAGAAGACGCCCAGAAGAAGGGTCTCTCGACTTCAGAGTTCGCCGCCCAACAAGCCGATCTTTGGAAGAAAGGGTTGGCGAGTTGGGGCCAGGATAGCGATCGCATCAAACGCCTGCGCGATGCTGCCGACTTTCGTATCTACACCCCGGGAAGTAACGCCGGAGTCCCAGTTTCAATTCTCAAATCGTTCGTTGCACCGCCACCCGCAATTCGCGACGACAATGAATTGTTGAGTGAACGCATCAACACTACCGCGACGAGTCTGCTCGGCCTACTGGGAATCGAAGCTGATCCAATTCGTAGCCGCGAGCACATACTCATTTCAAACATTCTTAACCAGGAATGGTTGGCAGGCCGCGACCTCGACATCGCCGGACTGATTCAGAAGATTCAAACGCCGCCAATGACAAAGATTGGCGTGATGGATCTCGATTCGTTCTTCCCCTCGAAAGATCGCTTTGATCTGGCGATGGCCTTGAACAATTTGTTGGCGTCGCCAAGCTTTGCCAGTTGGATGGAAGGTGAGTCGCTCGACATTCAACGTATTCTACACACTGAAAACGGTAAGCCACGTCTCGCTATCTTCTCGATTGCTCACCTTGGCGACGCGGAACGAATGTTCTTTGTGTCGTTGCTGCTGAATCAAGTACTCGGCTGGATGCGCACACAATCCGGAACAACCAGCCTGCGCGCGATTCTGTACATGGACGAAATTTTTGGTTACTTCCCGCCAGTCGCGAATCCACCATCGAAGTTGCCGCTGCTCACCTTACTCAAACAGGGGCGCGCTTTCGGTCTCGGAGTTGTGCTTGTTACCCAGAATCCGGTGGACCTTGATTACAAAGGTCTCTCAAACACGGGCACCTGGTTCATCGGCCGGCTGCAAACAGAACGCGACAAAGCCCGCGTCATCGAAGGGCTCGAAGGAATTGCCGTAGGCACCGGACAGAAGTTTGACAGCCAGGAGATGGAACAGCTTCTTGCAGGTCTCAGCAATCGGATTTTTCTATTGAACAACACACACGACGACGCGCCGGAGGTATTCGAAACACGTTGGGCGATGTCGTACCTTCGTGGGCCACTAACGCGAGTTCAAATCAAAGCCCTGATGGATCCATTGAAAGGATCTGCTCCTCCTGCCTCTACTCCTGTTCCCGTTCCTACTGCTTCGCCTGCTCCTACTCCTATCCCTGCACCGGCCCTCAAGAATCAACGACCAGTACTTCCTCCGGATGTCGTGCAGTACTTTGTCCCCGTTCGCTCTTCGGGTTCAAACACTGCGACGCTTTCTTACCATCCAATGTTGCTGGGTGAGGCGGAAATCCATTACAGCAATTCAGACAAGGTTGATCTAACGCAAAGTCTGACACTGTTGACGGCAATCACCGACGGACCAGTCAATGTTGATTGGGCGAGTGCAACGTCTGCCGACATGCCTATCGAAGATCTTGAAGGCGAACCCCAGGCGCAGGCGAGCTTCGCTGATGCTCCCGCAGCTACAGGCAAAGCGAAGAGTTACGAAGCCTGGAAAAAAGATCTCGCAAACTGGATCTATCGCAATCAACGACTGGAGTTGCTTGAAAGTCCAAGCCTCGACATTGCGTCGAACCCGGGTGAGAGCGAGCGAGATTTTCGAGTCAGACTCCAGCAGTTTGCCCGGGAAGAGCGTGACAACGCGGTGGAAAAGTTGCGACAGAAATATGCGCCGAAGATAGAACAACTCAACGAGCGGAAACGACGAGCGGAACAAGCAGTTGAGCGTGAAGCTGAACAGTCAAAGGGTCAAAAGCTGCAAACTGCGATTTCATTTGGAGCAACGTTGCTTTCGTCGTTCATGGGACGCAAGACAGTGAGTCTCAGCACGCTTGGCCGCGCAACAACAGCAGTGCGAGGAGTCGGCAGGTCCATGAAAGAAGCGAAAGACGTAGACAGAGCGCAAGACAACGTCGAGGCGATTGCCCAAAAGCTTGCCGATCTGGATGCGGATTTTAAGGCTGAGACAGAAAAACTCGACCGGTCATTCGATCCGCAAACAGAAGAGCTTGGCAAGGTCAGTCTGAAGCCGACCAAGACAAACATTTCAGTGAAGTTTCTGACGTTAGCCTGGGCACCCTACTGGCACGATGCGCAAGGAAACGCGACGCCAGCATGGGAGTAAAGAATTGAGGTCAGTACCACTACGCGGTAGCGTGTGGTACTGACCTCATTATCGTGAATACGCTAACAGCAGACGAGGTCCACCTTCCCAACCTGAAAATTGATCTCCAAGGATTTGAAAATGAGTGTCCCCCGACTCCTTGCCATCGCGCTCCTAATCTCCGCCGAATCGCTCGCAATCTCGCACTCAGTCTCGGCCCAAAAGGACAATCGTGAGCTTGAAATTGCCGCGCGCTTCGCACCGGTCTTCTACCAGGCTCTCGGCGATAAGCCTCGCAACGACTACATCACAAACTTCGATTTCGACGGCGACTGGCGAGGCGACAACAATTGGAATAACGCCGGCAACACAGACTTCCCACTAAAGGCCTACATCTACTATTCCGTTTCCGAAACATCTACGCACTATTTCATTCACTACGGAGTTTTTCATCCACGCGATTACAAGGGTGGCGAGAAGAAAGGCGCGATACTGAGCGAACTGATTCGCGAAGGCGCAAAAGCCAGTGGCCAGTATGATCCGACCGGCCTCGCTGATGAAGCCGCTCTGGCCCACGAGAATGATATGGAAGGCGCACTCATAGTGGTAAAGAAGAACGGAAGCACACTGAGCGGAGCGCGCGTTGTGTTTGTCGAGGCTTTGCACCACAACACTTTTGGCCACTACGAAACTGGCGAGGGTTCGTCGATAGTCAAACTCGAAGATCAAAGACCCATTCTTTACATCGAACCAAGGGGCCATGGCATAGAGGCTTTTACTGGCGACAAGAAGCAGGTCGCGAACAAAGACTTTCTGCGATACGTCTTCGATGGCCGAGCAGTTGATCCTACAAAAGAAGACACAGTGTGCCGGGATCTTGAAACGAAATCGTGCGACAAATCGGTGGGCTATGATTTGGTTTCGCTTTCCACACTATGGGCGAAAGCGAAAGGTGAAACGAATTCGATGTTTGGGGTGACTTTCGATTACGGCGAGATCAAATTATCAACGAGTCTTAATGGCAACGGCAGCACGGAGAAGACAATTAAACTCGGCAAGGTGGGATGCGCGTTCCTTGGATCCGTTGGCGGAGTAAACATGGCCCGGCCTCCGTGGGGCTGGTTTGATCGAGAAGAACGCGACGTTCCCTTGGGCCAATGGTTCTTCGATCCGGCAACTACTGTCAAACGAGACTTCAAATTGGACGCAAGTTTTTCGACGTCGTACGTGAGGCTTCCGTTCTGGGCGAAATGATTCTCTGTCCTACCGAGCCGCAACCAAATGACCACGAAGTCAGTACCATGACGCGGTAGCGTGTGGCTCTTGATCGGAGAATCGCGAAATTCAGTGAGCCACACGCTACCGCGCCGTGGTACTGACTTCATTGCTACACCGAGGAAGCACAGAAAAGAAGTTCCAACAACTTGTCCTCCACACTGAACTGGTTTACAAGGTCACTCCATGAAACTCGCAATTAGATACGGCATGCCAATCACAGTCGGCGTTATGTTGTGGACAATAATCGCCCACTCGCTCGTACCCAACCCCCAATCGATTGTTCACAGTTTTGGGGCGTTCACGTTCTTCAATATTCTTCAGTTCACTTGCATTTTTCTCGGCCTTAAAGCACTCGAACGCGAACAGCGTTCAAAACCGACTTTCAAAACATGCCTTAAACAGGGCGTCTCGATCTCATTCGTCTACGCCGTCACTTCGGCGCTGTTCTTCGTTGGAGTGCTTTTGATCATCGGCACGAAATGGATGGGCGCTGAGGTAGGAGTCGGCGTGCCGAAATGGGTTTACATCCTGCAAGCATTCGCTGGACTTGTCGTTCTCAGCATGCTGTTTGGCCTGGTCTACTCAACCGTCATCTCGTTCGTACTCGCCAAACGCCTCTCGCACGACGACTAAGAAATTAGCCGCAGATTTCCGCAGATAGGCACAGATCAGAACAAAACAAGGTGAGAGAGCCCTAATTTTCTTTTCTCGATCGGCGTCGATCTGCGCTCATCTGCGGCTACACATTCCTACGGTATAAGTATCACTTTGCCGGTGTTCTTTCGCTCCTCCAAATACCTGTGCGCGGCGCCGATCTCTTCGAACGGAAACGTTCGATCGACGTAAGGACGAATCCATTCTTCAGCAACACCACGCAGAATATCTCGCATCCACACCG
>Ga0207701_10006563_pt1 | contig 11598 bp, 8 predicted proteins | sample KBSSwiSSwithPhiX_FD_184294 | JGI IMG/M metagenome (GOLD analysis project Ga0207701, IMG submission 184294) | Switchgrass rhizosphere bulk soil microbial communities from Kellogg Biological Station, Michigan, USA, with PhiX - S5 (SPAdes) (version 2) | ecosystem: Environmental > Terrestrial > Soil...
GCAACGTCAACGCGCTCCTGCGCGAAGCGGCGGACCACGGCCGCGCCGAGTACCTGCTCTTCGCGTTCCAGGACGATCTCCCCGAGCCGACGTACGTCGCGAAGTGCGTGGCCGCGCTCGAGGCGGACCCGTCTGCGGTGATGGCGTTCTCGGATCTCCGGCTCGTCCGGCAGGACGGCACCGCCGAGGAGAGGTCGTACACCAGGCTCGAGGGGATCCGCGACCCCATCGAGCGGGCGCAGAGCGTGGCTAGGCTCGAGGGCTCGTGGTGGATCCCGAACCGCGGCGTCTTTCGCGCGTCGGCGGGCAAAGAGATCGGCGGCCTGCGGCGGCATCGGGCGGGGGAGTTCTCGGCCGACTGGCCGTGGCTTCTCGAGATGAGCCTGCTCGGGGCTTTCGTGCGCGTTCCCGAGAGGCTGGTCACGAAGTTTTATCTGCCCGACAGCCTGTCAAGGAGCTGGCGGTTCGGCGCGCGCCAGTGGGCCGCTGTCGCCGCCTCGGCCATGACGGCCGTCGCGCGGCGCGGGCTGCCCCTGGGCGATCGACTGCGGCTGCGCGCGACGATCGCCCGACGCGTGCTGAAGCAGTTTCGGCGCTCGGCCCGGAGCCGGATGAACCGTGCGCACGAGGGCGACGCTCACACGAGAGGCGCGGGCACTGCGGCGCGCCGGCCGGAGCCTGCGCTCGTCTCCGTGATCGTGCCGGTGCACGATCGGTTCGAGCTCGCGCAGCGGGCCATCCGCTCGGTGGCCGCCCAGACCTACCGGCCGCTCGAGCTCATCGTCGTCGACGACGCGTCGACGACTCCGTTTCTCCTCCCGGGCGAGCTCGATTTCGATGCGAGGCTCACGCGCCTGGAAACGAACCGCGGTCCCGGCGCCGCCCGCGATGCCGGCCGGCGGCGGGCACACGGCGAGTACGTCGCCTATCTCGACTCCGACGACTTCTGGTTGCCCGGGCATCTCGCCGCGCTCGTGGCGGCGCTGCGGGCGTCTCCGGAGACGGGCATGGCCTATGCCTCGACGATGGAGATGCGCGACGGGCGGCCGTCCCGGTTGCGGCGCTGGAACGAGGAATCCGTCGAGGAGATTCTGCCGACGCTTCTCTGGAAGCGCCCGTGGCACACGAGCTCCTGCCTCTGGCGTCGAGATCTGGTCGACGCGATGGGCGGCTGGATGCCGATCTGGCACTGGGAGGACCACGAGCACGACGCGCGCGCGGGATGCCTGGGCGCGAAGCTCATCCACGTTCCCGAGCCGACCTGCTTCGCGGAGGTCGACTCGCCGGATCGGCTGTCCGCCAGCTCCGCCGCCGGGCGGCGCATCGAGGGCTACATCCTCGCGATGCTGTCGATCGGCCGTCGCATCCGGGCTACGGACTGGTTCGATGACCCCGCGGTTCGCGACAAGATGCGCCGGATCCTTCTGACCGCCGCGATGCGCGCCTCGGAACAGAATCGGACGGGTCTCGCCGCACGGGCGGCCTTCGAGGCCTGGCGCTGGCCCGCCCCTTCCGCGAAAATTGTCGCGGCCACGGCGGTCGCGTTGCCTCTCGTGTCCATGGCGCGCGGCCGTGACGCGGCGCGCTTCCTCCGCTGGGCCCGGCGATAAATAGCGAAGTCCCGCAGCCGCGCCGCGCTTAGCTCCGCCGCCGCAGCGCGGCGTCCGCGAGAAACCGGACGATCACCGGGGTCGCCGCGACGAGAGCCCGGCTCCACGGGCTCTTTCCCTCGGCGGCGACTCGCTCGGGATGAGCCGCGGCGCGGCGAAGGGCATCGGCGAGGCGACGCGCATTTCGCCGCGACCGGGTCACGCGCGTCCGACGCCGCCGGAGCAGCCAGACTCCACCGACGAAAACGACCGCGGCGCCCGCCGCGAGTCCGACGGCCGGAAGCGGATGACGTCCCACGGACAGGAGGCGATGGCGCCGGCGATCGAGCTCGTCCACGTAGGCGTCCAGGCGGCGCCGGGAGTTCTCGATCTCGGACTCGAGCCGTCGGACCTCCCCGGCGGAATCGAGGGCGGGCGATACCTCGGCTACGCGATGCGGTTTTTTGCCCATGTCCAGCTTTCGTTCAGGCTCTTGCGCGTGGACTCGAGTGGCTTCACGAACGAAGCCCGTCCCAGAAGACCGAAAACCAGTGCGACGGCGAGGAGGCCCCCGGCGACGGCGAGGGCCGCGAGGGGCGGCGAAATCCGCTGTGCCAGCCACATCGCGAGCGCCACGAACAGCATCTGGACGAAGCCGAGCGCGGCGACGGCCGCCAATCCGAGCCACCGCATGGACTTGAGCTCGGCCTTCCAGTCCGCGCGCACCTCCGCCTTCGCGAGCTCGACCTCGGTCTGGACGAGCTGTCGAAGCTCCCCGGTCAGGCCGGCGACGAGTTGCGTCGTCGACAAGCCCGAAACGGCGCGTCCGGGTCTCGGCGGCCAGCCGAGGACGGGCGCTTCGTCTTTGGTTTCTTTCATGTCGGTCTCCTTTCTGCCTCCCAGCGCCTGCCGGCGCCCTTCCATCGCGCGCTCCATCTGGAGAATCTCCCTGTAGAGGATCTGCCAGTCGTCGAAAGTCAGGTACGTCGTTTCGAGCTCCTGCCCGACCGCGGACAGCCGCCGGGCCAGAATCGCCGACCCTTCGTGGCTGCGCGGACGGCGCGCGTAGACGCTCCATAGGTCCTTGAGCTTTTTCTCGATCGCCTGGGCGGACGCGTCCACGGCCTGCAGCCCGGGGCCGAGCGTGGCCTCTTCGGAAAGCAGCGCGTGGGCTCTCGCCGCTTTGTCCTTCCGACCCTGAATGGTGATGTCGTTCGGATTGACGGCGACGTCGAGCTCCTCGCCGCGATAGAAGTGGATGTCCTCCGGGATGCGGTCGCCCAGGAATCGGCCCCCGATCGCCCGGAGCACACGCGCGGGAGCGGTCAGAAGCCACGGAGGGTCCGCCCGCACGACCTTCAGGCCGCCCCGCTCGAGAGTTCGACGGAGGTCGCCCGCGGCCCCCGCGTATTCCTCGGGTTCGAGAAGCAGCGGGATCGTCCGGTCTTCCCGCCGCTTCACGATTCCGACCAGCCGGCGGACGGGCGAGGTGACAAATGCCGTGAAGAACGCGGCCGCGATCGCCACCGTGACCGGAAATCCCTGGAGCCAGCGTTTCCACTTCGGCGCGGCCTGTTTTCCCCTGGCCGCGAGCGCAGCACCGACGCCCACCGGAACCGAGACCGCCGCCGCGATCCAGACCGCGCGGATCCAGCCCGGAGAGACCCATTTCGGGATCGGGACGAACGCGAGCACGAAGGCCGCGGCCTTCGGGAACGCCACGCCGATCAAGAGCAGGGGCCAGACGGCCGCGGCGCCGACCGCAACGGCAAGGATCGTCTTCTCGCTCTCTTTCGGGGTGCCGAAGAGGGCCCGCACAGCCCAGCCGAAGATCGCCTGGACCATCTTCCCGGCGGACCGGCGGAGATAGGAGAGAAGAGCCTGCAGTACTCCCACGTCGGGAGACAAAGCAAGACTCGGGCCGAGGTTGTTACGGCTTGTAGAGCTCCAGCCCGAACGTCTTCGTGAGGAACACGGCCATCTGGCCTCGCGTGTTCGGGTTTCCCGGGCAGTAGTTCGCGCCGCCGCATCCGCCGGTGATTCCGCGGCCGGCGAGATCCTCGATCCACGGATCGAACGCGTCTCCGCTGCAGGGCACGTCGGCGAATACGGCGCCCGTGCAGTCGGGAGGAACGTGCGCCGATCCGAGGCTCGCCTTGAGGAGGAACACTGCCATCTGGGCGCGCGTGACGGGGGAGTCCGGGCAGTAAAGCGACGGCCCGCAGCCGCCGGTGATCCCGTCCTGGAAGAGCTGCTGGATCCAGTCGGCGAACGGGCTCGGGCAGGGCACGTCGAGAAAGACGCCCGGGAAGCAGGCGCTCGGCGTGTAGTCGGCGCCGTGCTTCGCCTTGAGCAGGAAGACGGCCATCTGGGCGCGCGTCACCGGCGCCCCGACGCAGTAGTCCTCGCCGCCGCAGCCGCCCGTGACGCCGTTGTGAAAGAGATTCTCGATGAACGGGTAGAACGGCTCCGAGGCCGGGACGTCGGCGAAGCTTCCGCCGACGTGGAGCGTCCAGGTCTTCGCCGCCGCGGGGGAATCCGCGGCGAGCTCCTCGTCGAACGCCGCGTCCCAGTGAAGAGACGGGCGCGGCCCGGAGATCGTCATCCGGTAACAGTCGTGGCCCGGAGTCGCGTCGTAACAGCCGCTCGAGGCGCCGGCGGCCGCGGTGCCGTAGTCCGCGGAGGCGTCGTCGATGACGTAAGTCGGTCCGGGGGGGCCCGTGAGTGCGGACGCCGCGCCGGTGAACGCCAGCGGAGCGGACAGGACGTTGTGCCAGCCCGGCTCGACGATCACGCTCTCGCCCGGCTCGAGGACGCCGTTGGTGTCGGACAGACCTGCGCCGTGGACGTCGACCGCCAGCGAAACGGGGTCGACGGCGCGGGGCAGCGGGCCCCACACCGGATTGGCGGCGTTGGCGGGCGTTGGGATCGGCACGATCTCGTCGGGCCGGTTCGCGAAGTCGACGGTCGGCGCGGGCATCGTGTAGAACGCGAGATCTCCGTCGCGGTCCGACACGAAGACCACGAGCGTGCCGTCGGGTGAAAACGACGGAGACAGGTCGTTCCACTCCGGGTTGTCCGAGAGCAGGCGGATGTCGGTGCCGTCGCGATCCACTTTCTCGAGCTGCCACGGCGGGCAGCAGGGGTCCACGCTCTGCGTCTGGTAGACGAGGAGAACGCTGTCGGGCGACCAGGCGGGCGCGCGGTCTTCTTCGAGCATGGTGGCGCGCGGCGAGCCGGCCTCACCGGTCGTCAGGATCTGTTCGCCGCTGCCGTCGGGGTCGACGAGCACGATCTCCCACTGCGCGCCCTCGCCGCCGCTCCAGTTCTCGAAGCGCACGCCCGCGAACGCGATCTTCGCGCCGTCCGGCGACCAGGCCGCGTCCAGCTCGTCGAAGTCGGAGTTGGTGATGTTGGTCTCGCCGGAGCCGTCGGTGTTGGCGACGAAGATGTCGAACTGGTCGGTGATGACCTGCCCCGGGACCATCCGCGTGAAGGCGATCTGTGTCCCGTCGGCCGACCAGCTCGGCCCGAACTGGTAGGAGGGCTCCGCCACGATCGGCGCCTGGCCGCTGCCGTCGGCGTTCATGACCTGGATCGTGTAGTCGAAGTTGGAGCCCTCGACGTAGGCGATCCGTGTTCCGTCCGGCGACCAGGCGGGCCACATCTCGTTGAGGAGGGGAGTGTTGGTCAGGTTCGTCGGCTCGGAGCCGTCGGGGTTCATCACCCAGATGTCGCAGGTCAGCTCCCCGGGCGGCGAGTTGAATTCGCAGACCTCGAAGGCGATCTGGCCGTTGACGGAGGTGACCTGGGCGACGACGGCGGAAGCAGAGAGAAAAACGGCCGCGGCAACCGCCGCGAGGGTGGGGTTCGATGTGCGCATCTGAACCTCCTGAGCGATGGGCAAGAACCCATCCCCGTCATGTTTCATCGCATTGCGCGCCGCGCGACGAGTCCAATCAATCATTTAAGGAGATCAAATGAATCAACTCGGGGGCAAAACCCGGGTCGGCCACCTGAACGGGCCCTTCAGGGAGCCGGAGAGGGCGCTGGCGATTCCTGGGTCATCGGACAGTGATGGCTGCTTGCGTCATGCGCGCCCCCGCCGCAGCAGTCCATCATCGCGCCGGCGCAACAACCGTTCCTTCCGCCGCCGGAAGCCGATTTCATGTGCTCGGCACCGCAGGCTGACTTCATGGCGTGATCGCCCATCATCGGACAATCCATAGCGGCCATGGCTCCCGGCGTCGAGGCGTTGTACGCCACGAGCTTCTGGACCGCGGATTCGAGGGCCGCGACTTTCTTGTCGCCGCGGGACGTGCGCGCGAGCTGCAGCTGGGCCTCGATGTCCTTCCACGCGACGTCTCGCTGCTGCACGCGGGCCTTGCACGCCTCGACGTTCTTCGAGCGGGCGGCCGCCATCTCTCGACAGTGCTTCGCGCAGGCATCCGCGTCGAAGGCGGGCACCTGCTGCGAGAGCGCGATGCTCGTGACGCAGACGATGGACAGGCTGAGTAACGCAAAGAACCTGTATCTCGGCATTTCCGACCTCCGCCCGCAGGTTAGCGCCGGGAACCGATTCGTCGTTGATGCGATTGAATCAGGTGCGCCCGGAACCGCGGGAGTACCGTCGGACCCATGGAGATCACCTTTCCCGGTGGCCTGCGCGTCGAGGCGATTCACGAGGGTTACCGGATCCGAACGGACCAGCCCGCGCTTGCGGGAGGAGAGGGGACGGCCCCGTCGCCCTTCGACCTGTTCCTCGCTTCGATCGGCACATGCGCCGGGTATTACGCGCTCCGATTCCTGCAGCAGCGCAACCTCGACACGGCCGGCCTCGCCGTCACGATGACGGCCGACACTGGAGGCACGGGACAGCAAGTGGGTCGGATCCGGATCGACGTCACCCTGCCCCCGGCATTTCCGCAGAAATACCGCAACGCCCTGTTGCGGGCGATCGATCAGTGCAAGGTCAAGCGCCACCTCGAGGAACCGCCCGTGGTCGAGGTCGTCGCCCGGCCGCGCGCGCGGGCTTCCGGGCGGCACTCTGGCGCCGGGCTCCCAGCGGCGGACCTGTCGATGCGGCGACACGGGCCTTCGCCTCCCACTGCGCCACTGTCTTTTTCGGGGCGATGAGGCGGTAGCTCTCCCGGACGAGCGCCTCGACCTCTCCCCAATCCTTCACGGTCTCGACGTTGAGCGAGACCCAGCCCTTGTGCCCGACGTAGGGCGCCCGCGAGAACCCCGGCCGGCGCACCATCGCGTCGGCATGGTCCATCTCGAGCTTGAAGCCGACGGTGAGCACGCCCTTCTCCTCGCCGAGCCCGGCGAAAATCTTCTCGCCAACCCGGAAGTGGGGCTGTCCCCAAGTCGGCGTCTCCTTGGTGTCCGGCAGCGCGAGGCAGATGGCGCGCATCTTCTTGAGCGCCGCGTCGAAGGACTTCACGGGTGCTACTGAGCCTGGGCCTGCGCCTTGTCGATCTCCGCCTTGTTTTCGAGGAGCTTGGTGACGATTTCCTTGGCGAGCTTCTTGATGTCCGACGCCGATTCCACCTTGCCCACCACGAACTTGGCGGCGACGACGTACGGATTCCAGCCGACCGGAGGGCCCTGTCCGCGGAGCGCGTCGGCCGTGCCGAAGACGATGAAGGGCGCATGCGGGTTCTTGGCGAGGTCCGAGACGCTCACGGTGACCTGAGTGTTGACGGGATCGGGCTGTCCCGTCAGGAAGGACGGCATCTGGATCATGCCGGTCTTGGTGTCGAGCGCATAGAAGATGCCGGTGACGAGCCAGCCGCTCGTCGGCAGCGCCGCCTCGCGCGAGATGCGCTGGGAGTTCATGCCCTGGGCCTTGAGCTCATCCGAGATCGCTCCGGACAGCGAGCCGGCGCTCGTCGTCGCCTGCTCGCTCGATCGGGCGCTCTTGAGGATCGACAGGGGGCCACGGCGCGATGAGCCCGAGCTCGACCCGTCAGGATTGCCCCAGTGCGCTTCGAAGTCCTGGACGTAGATCGTCTGCCTGGGGACCGCGGACGGTGTGGACTGTCCCGCGGTGAGGGCAACGAAAGCGAAGAGAGCGGCGGTCGTGGTTCCGAAAACACGGCGGGCGAGTGTCACGGTTCAACCTCCTCTGGGTATCTGAAATTGCCCCGAGAATCAGATCACACTCCGGCGGTCGCGGAGGCGCGCGCCACGAGGGTTCGTTATAGCCTTTGCGCAGCCTTGAGGCCGTCAGAGCGTCGCACGGATTCGAGTGAGATCCCCGCGCCGGCCGGCGCCCGGGGCCATGGGCTCGTCCGGCTCGCGCCTCTCGTCCTCCTCGCTGCGACGGCGTGCCTGGTGGGTCCGAACTACTCGACGCCCAGGAGCGACGTCGCGCCGAGCTATCTGCCGAGCCCCGGAGTCGAGGAGACCCCGCTCAACGCGGCCGACGCCTACTGGTGGAAGATCTTCCAGGACCCCGTCCTGGATCGTCTCGTCGACGCGGCGTACCGCAACAACCTGACGCTTCAGATCGCCGGCGCGCGCGTGCTCCAGGCCCGCGCCCAGCTGAACCAGTCGATCGGCAATCTCTTCCCCCAGCAGCAGGGAGCTTCGGGGGCCGTCACGTACGACCGGACGGGGACGCCGATCACCGTCAACCGGTGGGACGACAACCTCCTCTTTTCGGCCACCTGGGAGATCGACGTCTGGGGCAAGATCCGCCGGGGCATCGAGGCGGACCGGGCCGCGTACCTGAGCAGCGTGGCGACCTACGACGACGCCCTCGTCACGGTCATTGCGGACGTGGCCTCGAGCTACGTCAACGTGCGCACGGCCGAAGAGCGGCTGCGCGTCGCCGCGCGCAACGTCGAGACACAGAAGGAGAGCCTCCGCATCGCCTCGGTCCAGTTCAAGTACGGCGAGACGAGCGAGCTCGACGTGCGCCAGGCCGCGACGCTCCTCGGCCAGACGAGCGCCCAGATCCCGAACCTGGAGAACACCGAGCGCCAGGCGAAGAACGCGCTCGCGGTCCTGCTCGGCATCACGCCATACGCGGTCGACGCCGTGCTCGGGGGGGAAGGGGCGATCCCCTCCGCGCCGGGCGACGTGGCGATCGGCATCCCGAGGGATCTGCTCCGGCGGCGTCCCGACGTGCGCGCCGCGGGTCTGACCGCCGCGTCCCAGTCCGAGCTGATCGGCGTCGCGGTCGCCCAGATGTATCCGTCGTTCTCGCTCGCCGGGGCCTTCGGCGTGTCCTCCACGACCCTGGGCGCGAGCTCGCTCGCCGACATGTTCACGTGGCAGAGGCGCGTGGCCCAGGCCGGCGCCTCCTTCTTCTTTCCGATCTTCAACTACGGGAGGCTCGTGAACCAGGTCCGCGTCCAGGACGCGGTCTTCGAGCAGGCCGTCCTGAATTACCAGAACACCGTGCTGACGGCGCAGCAGGAGGTCGAGGACGGGCTGTCGGCGTTCGGGACCTCGCGCGCGGCGCTCGCCGAGCTCGAGACCGCGGCCGAAGCGGCCGCGCGTTCCACGAAGCTCTCCATCCTGCAGTACAAGGCGGGGGAGGTGGACTACACGACGGTCGTCACCTCCGAGCAGTCGCAGCTGTCGATCGAGGACTCCGTCGCATCCACGCGCGGGAACGTGGCCCTCGGGCTGATCGCGATCTACCGGGCGCTCGGAGGCGGCTGGGAGATCCGCGAGGGCGGCGACGTCATCTCCGACGAGGTGAAGGCGGAGATGGCCCGCCGAACCAACTGGGGCAAGCTGCTCGAGACGGCCCGGCACATCCCGAAAAACTCACCCGAGGAGGAACCGTGAACCGGGAAAGCATTTCTCGCGGCGTCGCCCTGGCGCTCGCCGCTTCGCTGGCCGCCGGCTCAACGTCGGCATGTCGCAGGAAAGCGGCGGCTTCCGCCTCCGTGCTGCCCGCCGTCACGGTGCAGGCGCCCCGCTCGGAGCCGGTCATCGAGTACCTGCAGCTGACGGGCACGGTCGCCGCATCGAAGTCGGTGAACCTCGTCGCGCGCGTGCCCGGCTATCTCGAGTCCGTGAACTTCAAAGATGGCGCCGTCGTGCCGGAAGGCGAGCTGCTGTTCGTGATCGAAAAGCCGCCCTACGAGGCTCAGGTCGAGCTCAACAAGGCCGCCCTCACGCGAGCGCAACTCGAGCTCGACCGACAGCAGTCCATGATGAAGGAGAACGCCACCGCCGAGACGACCGTGGAGAACTGGGTCAGCCAGCGCGACCAGGCGAAGGCGCAGCTCGAGCTGTCGCAGATCAATCTCGGCTACACGGAGGTCCGGGCGCCGTTCGAGGGCCGGCTGGGCGCGCGCCAGGTGGATCCGGGCAACCTCGTCGGCTCGAGCGGCCCGACCGTCCTGGCGACGATCGAGCAACTCCATCCCATCTATGTCAATTTCAATCTCAACGAGCGCGACGCCCTCCACCTCCGCCAGGAAATGCGGCGCCTCAAGATCGAGCTCGGCTCGAACATCGGCAAGGCGCCGGTCGAAGTCGGTCTCCAGAACGAGCAGGGCTATCCCCACGTGGGCGTGCTCGACTTCGCCGACAACGCGCTCTCGACCTCGACGGGGACGATCGCTCTGCGCGGCCTCTTCAAGAACGAGGACACGACCCTCTTCCCGGGCCTCTTCGCACGCGTGCGGATTCCCCTGGGCGACCCCCGGCCAATGCTCGTGATCCCTCCGAGCGCGGTCGGCAACGACCAGCAGGGCGACTTCGTCTACGTCGTGAACCCGAGCGACGTGGTCGAACGGCGGGCGATCGTCAAGGGCCCGCTCACGGAATCCGGCCTGGCGATCCGCAGCGGCGTCGCCGCGGGCGACCGCGTCATCGTCAACGGGCTGCTCAACGCGCGCGTCGGCGAGAAGGTCGCGCCGACGACGGCCCCCGCCGAATCGACACCGCCGCCGGCCTCCGGCAAAGGCTAAGGGCAGCCCGCCCCGCCGTGCTCGCCAAATTCTTCATCGAGCGTCCGGTCCTCGCGAACGTCATCGCGTTCGTGACGATCCTGCTCGGGGCGGTGGCGCTCTTCGTGCTGCCGGTCTCGCAATACCCGCCGATCACGCCGCCCACGGTGCAGGTCACGACCACGTATCCGGGCGCGAGCGCGAAGACTCTGGTCGAGACGGTGGCGCTGCCGATCGAGCAGCAGGTCAACGGCGTCGAGAAGATGCTCTACATGCAGTCCAACTGCACCGGGGACGGCCGCTACACCCTCACGGTGACCTTCGAAGTCGGCACCGACCTGGACTTCGCCCAGGTCCTCGTCCAGAACCGCGTGTCGGCGGCGATGGCCCAGCTCCCGGGACCCGTGCAGCAGCAGGGCGTCGTGACCAAGAAGAAGGAGACCTCTCCTCTCCAGATCATCACGCTTGCCTCGAAGGGCGACCGGTTCGACGCGCTCTTTCTTTCGAACTTCGCGACGCTGCAGCTGCGCGACAAGCTCGCACGGCTGCCGGGCGTGGGCGACGTGACGGTCTTCGGCGTCGGCGAGTACAGCATGCGCGTCTGGCTGGACCCCGAGCAGATGAACCAGCGGACGCTCATGCCGTCGGACGTCGTGAGCGCCCTGCAGGCCCAGAACGCCTACGTCGCCGCGGGGCAGGTGGGCATGCCGCCGACTCCCTCGGGCCAGGACTTCCAGCTCACCGCCAACGTCCCTGCTTCGATGTCCGACGCCTCCGAGTTCGGCGAGATCATCCTGAAGACGTCGGGCGCCCAGATCACGCGGTTGAAGGACGTGGGCCGCGTCGAGCTCGGCGCGCGCAGCTACAGCCAGGTCTTCCGCATGGACAGCCGCCCCGCCGGCGGGATCGCGATCTACCAGCGGCCGGGTGCGAACGCCCTCGACACCGCGAAAGGGGTTCGCCAGCTGCTCGAGAGCCTCGCCCCGGGATTTCCGCAGGGGTTGGAGTGGTCGATTCCGTTCGACACGACGACGTTCGTGAAGGAGTCGGTCAACGAGGTGTACCACACGCTGTTCGAGGCGGGGCTTTTG
>Ga0207701_10006568_pt1 | contig 11594 bp, 8 predicted proteins | sample KBSSwiSSwithPhiX_FD_184294 | JGI IMG/M metagenome (GOLD analysis project Ga0207701, IMG submission 184294) | Switchgrass rhizosphere bulk soil microbial communities from Kellogg Biological Station, Michigan, USA, with PhiX - S5 (SPAdes) (version 2) | ecosystem: Environmental > Terrestrial > Soil...
ACATTATCAGGAATTCACTTTTTAATAAACGCAGTGATGAGATCTATCGGTATCGGGAAAATAGTGGTGGAATTGTTTTCAGTAGCAATCTCCCTGAGGGTTTGCAAATATCTCAACGTTAGTGCGCTCGGCTGATCGCTGAGGATCCTGGCCGCGTCAGCAAGTCGTTGCGAGGCCTGGAATTCTCCTTCTGCGGCAATTATTTTAGACCTGCGTTCTCTTTCCGCTTCTGCCTGTTTCGCCATCGCACGCTGCATTTCCTGCGGCAGGTCGATCTGTTTAACCTCTACATTCGAAACTTTAATGCCCCAGGGTTCCGTATGTGTATCGATGATCTGCTGCAGCTTCTGGTTGATCTTCTCTCTTTGTGAAAGCAGATCATCTAATTCCGATTGTCCTAATACACTTCTCAATGTGGTCTGGGAAAATTGAGAGGTGGCCATCAGAAAATTTTCAACTTCAACTATAGCTTTCTGCGGATCCACGACCCTGAAATACACTACGGCATTTACCTTCACAGAAACATTATCCTGGGTGATAATATCCTGTGGCGGAACATCCATCACCACCGTTCTTAAACTCACTTTTACCATCTTGTCAATAATGGGTATCAGCAAGATCAATCCCGGTCCCCGGAGTGCTACGAGTCTACCCAGCCTGAAAATAACACCTCGTTCATATTCTCTTAAGATCCTTATGGAACTGCTGAGTAAAAATAAAGCGAGGATAACGATCACCACAGCGTATAATGGAAATGTTTGCATATTCAGATATTAAGTGTCAATGGATTCAACATGAAGCATGAATTTTTCTATAAACAGCACGCGTATGTGCACACCTTCAGGGATATTATCCTCTTGCTCGGAAACGGCATTCCAGATCTCCCCATGAACAAGCACCATACCCTTTGGCTGCAATGCTGAGATCACTTTGCCTTTTTCACCCACCATGGCCAGTATTCCGGATACAGGTTTTCGTCGCTGAGCCTTTAATCCCATTCCGATGATAAACAAAAAAAATGTCGCGGTAATGATCACTGAAGGTAGGATAATACTCCACGAAATCGCAGCGATATCCCATTCCCTGTCAGTCCGGATTAGCATCATCGAACCAAGGATCATGGCAATAATGCCTCCGATCGCCAGCACACCGTGACTGATGATTTTTATCTCGAGTATGAACAGCAGCACAGCAAGAACAATTAACGCGGCACCGGCATAGTTGACGGGTAATGTATTCATGGCATACAACGCCAGAACAAAACAAATGCTACCTATAATGCCCGGGAAAAATACGCCGGGGTTAAACACTTCAAACATTAATCCGTATAAACCGAGCATGAATAATACGTACGCGATGTTAGGATCGCTGATGATGTGAAGCAGCTTCTCAATCCAGGTCATTTCTATTTCTTCGATAGCAGCATTATTCACCTGAATAGTTTTACGGCCCGAAGCAACAACAAACGTTTTTCCATTTATAAATTTTAAAATTTCCCGGTCATTTGCTGCAATAAGATCGATCACATTCATTTTTAATGCTTCGTTCTCTGTGATGGATTGGCTGTTACGAACCGATGCTATTGCCCATTCAACATTGCGGTGGCGTTTTTCAGCGATAGTGGTGATAAACGCAATGGCGTCGTTGGTAATTTTCTCATTCATTACCGTATCGGGCTGACTGTTTGAATAAACTGGGTGTGCGGCACCTATATTCGTTCCAGGAGCCATGACGGCTACATGTGCTGCAAGCGTTAGAAATACACCTGCTGATCCTGCCTGTGCACCTCCCGGAGACACAAAAACGATAACAGGTACCGGTGAGTCCAGTATATCACTTACTATCGTCCTGGTCGACTGCAGCAGGCCGCCCGGCGTATTTAAATGAATAATGATACATTCCGCCTGCAGCGCTGCAGCTCTAATAATTCCCTTGTGGATATAATCACTAGTGGCAGGACTGATCATTCCGTAAACCTTAATAGAAACTACAGGTTGTGATTGCAGTGTCAAAGGCAACAAAGCGAGAAACAGAATATGGATGACCAGGTATTTCATCTCATATAGCCAACGAATCTGGCATAAATATAAATACAGTCCTACTATATTCTCCAGGTAAGCTGTAAGTCATTATAACTCAGCGGATCAATTTTATGGTAATTCCTTTTTTTTGACCCTCTTGCAGCCGTAGAACGTATGTGCATTCTTATGTCTCAGGAGATATTTTGGAGACTGATAAGAGTATCTCTGGTAAATCTCTCGTAATACCTGAGCTATTACGAGAGATTTACCAGATAATCTTCAGGGAGTTTCTAATCATTTACTAAAACAATAAAAGTAACCTCGTAACAAGGGTCAAAGGAGTGGGTTGACAATCAACATAGCATAACTTCCATTTTTTAATTTTACCTGCAAAAGATCATCATGCGAAAAACCCCTGCTATCTCATGCTATTTGGTTGCTTTGGCTTTTATTTCTCTTTTTTTGGTATCGGAAGTGAGGGCGCAGAACGCCGATTCAGTTCGTATGTCCATCCCTGTGACCGCCGGCGAATACTGGTGGGTGGGTATCATCAATCATGGCAACATGATGCCGTTAACGCAGGGGTATCAAGCTGATCTTCATGCGAATTTATATGGCAACCAGGCACAACCCCTGTTGCTATCCAGCAAAGGCAAAGTAGTATGGTCAGCAACACCGTTTTCCATCAGGTACAACAGCAACTCCATTTTATTAGTGAAAGCTTCCGGCAATTTCATTTCAGAAAAACCAGGGAACTCTCTTCGCGAAGCTTACCGGTATGCAAGCGCTAATTTCTTTCCGCCCGTAGGTACAGCCCCGGACACGGCTTTGTTTTTCAATCCCCAGTATAATACATGGATCGAACTGCTCTACGACCAGAATCAGCATGACATTTTGAAATATGCAAAAGCCATTATCGACAACGGCTTCCCACCCGGTGTGATCATGATTGATGATAACTGGCAGGAAGATTATGGTACATGGAAATTTCGTCCCGGGAAATTTTCAGATCCTTCGGCGATGATCGATATGCTGCATCGATGGGGATTTAAAGTGATGGTTTGGGTGTGCCCTTTTGTTAGTCCCGATTCGGAAACATTCCGCAAACTCCAGGCTAATGACCTTTTGCTTAAAGAAAAAGATGGATATCCTAAGATCGTGAAATGGTGGAATGGATCAAGCGCAGTTCTCGATTTTACTGATACCGCAGCGGTCAGCTGGTTTAACGGTGAATTACAGTACCTGGTCAAATCGAACAAGATTGACGGCTTTAAGTTTGACGCAGGAGACCCGGAATATTATGTGGATGTATTGGGCAACCGTACTATCGATCCCAATGAACACGCGGAACTGTTTGCAAAAATCGGGTTGTCCTATCCGCTGAATGAATACAGGGCCACCTGGAAAATGGGAGGCCAACCCCTGGCTCAAAGGCTCAGGGACAAGGGACATAGCTGGAGCGAATTGCAGCTGCTGATTCCAAATATACTTTTGCAGGGGATCATGGGATATCCCTTTACCTGCCCGGATATGATCGGTGGAGGAGAAATGGGATCGTTTGTAAACATGAAAAATATCAACCAGGATCTCATCGTCAGATCGGCACAGTGTCATGCACTCATGCCCATGATGCAGTTTTCTGTTGCACCCTGGCGTATCCTGGATAAGGCGCATCTCGATGCGGTAAAACAAGCCATTGTCATCCGGTCAAAATATATTGACACCATTAAAGAACTGAGGTTGCAGGCTGCCGTTACGGGAGAACCGATAGTCAGAATGATGGACTATGAATTCCCGCACCAGGGTTTTGAAAAAATCAACGACCAGTTTATGTTGGGAAATAACATCCTGGTGGCACCGTTGGTTCAGTCCGGCAACACCAGGAGGGTGGTATTACCAAAAGGAAAGTGGATGGATGCTATACATGGAAAAACTATCAGCGGTCCCCGGACGATCGAAATCAACGTTGCTCTTGATGAACTCCCTGTTTTTATTAAGAAGTGAAGTTAGAATTGTTATGAATCCATTTGAATGGTCAGTGCTTCGATGTACGCTACATTGGCCTTTTTACCCTCATTTAATTTTTCCTGGCAGTAAGTTGTATGAAATTGATGGGCTTTAAGTAATGTCAGGGTGTCCTGATACCAATGTGGAAATTTTTTGTGTAAACGCAGCTCCATTTCTTTACGCATGAGTTGATCGGTCACCTTAAACTGTGGTGTCCCGAAATGATAAGTATCTGCATCACAAATAATTTTCTCAATGAATGTTACCGGTTTCCGGTATAATGATGTTGCCATTATTGCCGCTTCAATTGCATTCAGAACAGAGGTATTGAGGATATATCCGCTATTGAACAGAAAATCGATCATTTTTAACGCACTTACTTCCTCATGCCCTTTTGTAAATCCATACAAATGTCCAACATCGTGAAACCATGCAGCAGCTTGTAAAAGGAAAGATTGTTCATCATCGAGCTGATAATGATTTGATATTTCTGTGCACCGGCTTACTACCTGTTGTGTATGTTCTAAATTATGGTAGCTCAGGGATTCCGTTACTTTCAGTTCGTAAAGAAAACGCACATGACTGATGATATTATTCAGGATAACCTCCGGCTCCATTGGAAACGACCTATTAATCCATAGTAAACTTTCACTACAATTCTGTGGGAAATCTGAAGTCATTTATTTCTGCTATCATTGACCTGGCTTGCGAATGGAGTAAAACAACAACCTGAGCATGGAAGGTAACACGATTAACAGTAACGGCAACGCCACCACGAAACCACCTATGACTGCAATGGCCAACGGCTGATGCAACTGCGCTCCTGCGCCAATTCCCAGGGCAATGGGCAACAACGCAATGATAGCCCCAAGTGCAGTCATCAGTTTTGGACGCAGTCTGGTAGAGATGGAATACACCAGCGCGTGATCCACTGAATCCTGGTCAAGCGTTTGTTTGAATTGCATGAAGGTGAAAATAGCGTTTTCGCCAATGATGCCAACGATCATGATCAATCCCGTGTAGCTGCCCACATTCAAAGGTGTACCTGTTATGTACAAGGCAAGCAGGCTTCCCGCTATCCCCAAAACAGCAATGGCCAGAATGGTCAGTGCAACTTTAAATTGTTTAAACAGGAAAAGAATAACTCCAAAAACAAGCAGGCTTACAGTGATCAGAATAGTGAGCAGTTCACTGAATGATTGCTGCTGTTCGGCGTAAGCGCCACCGAATTCAATATGGTATCCCTTCGGGAAAGGTACTTTGCCAGTTATTTCTTTTTTGATGTCTTTCATCACTGAACCCAGGTCCCTGTTTTCGAGACGGGCGGTGATCACTCCCATCGATTGAAGGCTCTCCCTTTCTATTTCTGCATCACCCGATACAACGCTTATACCTGCAAGCGTGGAAAGGGGTTGTACGTTTCCTGCAGGTAGAAATATTTTAAGTGCATTCATTTCTGTGATACTCAGGTTCCGGTTGCCGGAATAAACGGTGCGTATCGTGGAAGATTGCTGTCTTTCCAGAATTGTGCCTGAGATATTTCCGCCGAGCGCAGTTTGTACCTGCGTTTGCAGGTTTGCCGGTGTTAGACCGAACATAGCCAGTTTGTTGTAGTCTGGCTGCACAACTATAGATGGACCGGCATACACAATTCCATCAAATACATCTGCTGTTCCTTTAACAGAAGCAACAACTTCAGCAATTTTAGCTGAAAGAATCATCAATTGTTTACGGTCATTGCCAAATACTTTTACTTCAACAGGTTGAACTGATGACATCAGATCGCCGAGCATATCACCGATCACCTGTCCAAAATCAATCCTTAAAACAGGTTGCGTAGATTCTATTTGTTGTCTTAGCTCTTCAATCACCTCGTCGGTAGTTTTGGTTCGGCTGTTTTTTAATTGAATCAGGTAATCTCCTGTATTGGGTTCGGTGATAAAGAAACCCATTTGAGTTCCTGTTCTTCGTGAATACGTAGCAACATCAGGATGAGCCTGAATTATTTTTTCCGCTTGCCTTAGAATCCGGTCTGTTTCTTCCAGCGAAGTGCCTGGCGGTGACGCGTAGTCCAACACAATACTCCCTTCATCCATCTCGGGTAAAAAACCAGTTGGCAGAATAGGGGCAAGGATAGCGATGGTTGCGATTAATATAAAAGAAAAAACGATACTGATCACCGGCCGATGGATAAACCATGACACCCATCGCTGTTCTTTTACCACATGGCTGCGTTTAATGGATTTGTTCTTTTTTGATATTAATAAATAAATGACAGGCAAACCGATCCAGGTGATAATGAAGGAGCACGCCAGGGTAATGATCATAGTATCTGTCAAAATCCTAAAGTATGCTCCGGCAACGCCGCTCATCAGAATAAATGGAATAAATATAACTATGGTGCTTGCAGAGGAGCCAATCATAGCTGGCAATAAATAATGCATTGCCTTTTGTACAAGTATTGTCGTAGGCTCATCAGGATGTTCTTCATGTGTCCGGTGAATTTGTTCTACCACTACAATAGCATCATCAATAATTAATCCGATTGCAGCAGCAATCGCACCGAGTGTCATGATGTTGAAAGTATATCCGATGGCATATAATATGATCAGTGTTAAGCAAAGGGTCACAGGTATGGTGATCAGGATGGTTGATCCTGCTTTTGCTGAACGAAGAAATATAACGGCAACGATCAATGCAAGAACTAAACCAATCAGCAAACTATCTGTAACACTTTTAATGGAGCTGTTTACAAAGTCGGACTGAATATAATACGGTTGTATACTAACACCTCCCGGGAGAGTTCGCTGCAACTCCGCAACCTGTTTTTCCATGGCGCCTGATAGCTGTACAAGGTTTGCAGCCGGCTGTCTGATGATGGCAATAAGAACCGCATCTTTTCCATTGGCGTTTATCCTCGTATATTCAATGGCTTCCTTAACTGCGATTTCAGCAATGTCCTGCAAACGGATTATTCTTTTACCATCATTTTTAATGACGGTATTCCGCAGATCATCGAGCGTTCGTACTGTGGCATCCGTTACGGACAAATACAGGAACTTGTAATCGGATACGTTTCCATTCGAACGTATAAAATTTGTTTGGCTTAACGCGGTGTTGACCATTTCAGGATTGGTACTGGTCCTGCTCATTTTTTCCTGATCCAACTGTATCCAGTATTCCTTTGTTTTACCTCCTATGATTCGAACTTCAGAAACCCCGTTAACCTGCGACAAGAACGGGCGAATGGTATTTTCAGCCAGAATTTTTAATTCAATAGGAGAAAGCGTAAGTCCTTCCAAAGTGTAACCCATTACAGGAAGAATAGAGGGATTCATCTTTTCCACCGTCACCTGTAAATCGGGTGGCAACTGATTTCGTATCTGGCTTATTTTGGATTCTATCCGTTGAAGACTTAAGTCAACATTTGTGTTCCAGTTAAGGTAAGCGGATATCTCACAGGTCCCTTTGCTTGTAGTGCTGCGTATTTTTTGCAGGTCGGGCACTTGTTTGATTACATTTTCAAGGGGTTTCGTGACGGTAATCATCATTTTATCTACAGGTTGTAAACCGGCATCAGCAATGATCTTTATTTTGGGAAAAGTAACTTCGGGGAACAATGATGTCTGCATACTGTAGTATGCATAGAAACCTCCTGCAATGATAAGCAGCAAAACAACCGCTACCGGATTTTTATATGTGACAAAGAAATTGTTCACCTGTCTGAAATATTGGTGATCGTCACTTTAGCAGTATCTGCAAGTCCGTAATTTCCTGAGGTTACTATCAGATCACTATCACTCAGCGGAGGAGAAATGATCTCTATTGATGTTAATGTTTCTATTCCTTTTTCAACCGGTACTTTAACGGCAGTGATACTGTCGATCATCTTCATTATCCAGAACCGGGATTGTGTTTCATCGGTGAGTACTGCTTCTTTCGGAACTGTAACGGAGGTGCTTTTAAATTTCTTTAGTATATGAATCTTTGCGATAATATTTTCCGGAATTCTTTTAGGCGATTTTACCCTGATCAATATTCGTTCGGTTTGTGTTGCCGAATCCATGAGGGGCATTTCGTTACCAATAGATCCAGAAAGTTTTTCTCCATCAGGCATCAAGATCTCTACGGTTTTTTTACCGGTGATCTGTTGTAACTGTTCATAAGGAACATTCATTATAAAAGCAAAACTTTCCAGGTCGGTGATCACTGCAAGTTGTTCACCATCCTGAACATAGTCACCCGATTGGTGATCTATTTGAGAAAGAATCCCACCCTGGGTTGCCTTGATATTGTTTATTCCTGTAAACCGGAAAGATGAATCCAAAACGGTGATTGCATTTCCAAGATTCTCCGCTTCCTTTGTTTTTAAGGTGAATAATATTTCTCCGGTTTTAACAACCTGACCTAGTTTATTCGTAGCTGAATGCAAATATCCATTTGCGGTTGCCTTGATAATATTTTTAAGCAGATAGGAAGAGGTAGCAGGAAGGTCAATGTATTCCGACAGCGGCTGACGATTTACTTTTATAATAGTGACAGGTGTTCTAACTACAGGATCTTCATGTGTATCCTGGATGGATGGATCATTGCAGGAGCAGTTTATTATTATTACCCACAGCAGTACTTTAAATATTTTTTTTGACATGCTTTATTTTTACCGTGTCCAATAATTTATCTGGTTAATGATCTGTAAGCGGTTGATGGTATTTTGAGTTAACAGGTTTCTTGCCGTCATGTAATTGTTCAATGCAATAACCAGATCGGTTATGTGAGCATCACCGGTCATCAGCAATTTCATGTTTGCATTCACCAGTCCTTCGGAATACCTGATCTGACGGTTGATCTCGCTGAGTAAAGTTGTTGTGCCTGTTAATTGGTTATATAATTGCTGAATCTGCTGGGTATATTGCTTTGAAAAAAATTGCCGGTATCCTTGCCTTGTCTGCTCTAGAATATCAAGTTTCTGGTATTGCAATTTTCTTTGTTTGCCATCATAAATAGGTACGGAGATTCCGAAACCGATACTGGTCCCGAAATTTTTATGAGCATTGTAGGCCAGGGAAGAGATATATCCTGCATCGGCAAAGGCATTCAATTTAGGTTTATAGGAAAGATCAATCGCTCTGCGTTCATTTTCCAGTTTAAGACTATCCAGGAAATATTGTCTGAAGAAAATGGAATTTCCTGTTTCTATTAATGATTGTACGGGAAGGTCTGGTTCTTTAAGAGCAGTTGTGCCGGTGTCGTCTATACCGCAGATATAGTTCAGGGTGGAATAGTCATAACGGAACTGGATCGAATCCTGAATATTCTGCAGTTGTTGTTGTTGAAGCGTAACAAGAAAAGTCAGGTAGTCAGTTTGCCTGTACACATTTTTTTGGGCCAGCGTTTTGAGCACGGTATCTTCATTTTTCAGCAGTGCATAAATTTCTGCGGAGAAGTTCAATTGTTGCTGGTCGCCGTAGACGATAATGTATTGCGAGATGATGTTTCGTCTCAGTTCCTGTTCTGATATTTTGGCCGTATTCTGAATGCCCTGACCGGATATTCGAATAGTTCGGTACTGGTTTTCCAGATTTCTGTGGCTTACAAAACTTTTATTGACACCGACAACTGCATTGATGTTGGTTCCATTGGTGATTGCGTTGTCGTATCCATAACCATTGATAACCGGAGCATAGGAATTATTTGTAGTGGCACTCACCTGCGGAGAATAAGAAGCGTTTATCCGTGCGCTATCCAGAAGAGTACTCTGTAATTGGTTGCGGTAGTCGTTTAGTAAGGGACTATTGGCAAGTCCGCTGCTGATAAAAGATTCCAGTGTTTTTTCCTGACAGTATAAGCTGGCAGGGAAAAGTAAAAATAGTATGGTATGTTTTTTTAATAGAGTCATTTTACAACAAGGACCTTAAAAGAACCAGGTACTATTAAGGGCCGGCCATTAGCTGCTTTTGCAATGGGATCAAAATCGGCGGTGGGCAAATAAATTGTAGTTGTTTTTTCATCCAGGGCAATTGTTCTTGCTCCTCTTTGTGTTTTATAATTTCCCAGCACGGTATAACTGTCATTGCTATTTTCCTGGATGGCGGTAAGGGTTCCTTCGCCGTTTGAAGTAAAGATGATCCTGTGCTGGTTACTGAATGCTACCCCATCACATCCATCCCCAATAGTAATTGTTTGTACTATCGTACCGTCATCAGCATTTAAAACAACCAGCTTCTTATCGCACCCTGCAAACAATCTTTTGGTCTCTTTATTAATAGCGAGACCAGTTGGACCTTCAGCATCCTTAAGAGTCCAATGGTGTTCAACCGAAAAATCGTGCAGGTCAATTTCAATGATCTCATTTTTGTCTTCAATGTTTACAAAAAGTTTTCCCTTGCCATCTGTAACTGCTGTTTCGGGTTTGCCACCTACAGCAATTGTGACAATTACTTTTTCCTTTACAGGATCAATTACAGTTAAATCATTACTCTTGCCATTACACGTGATGATCGTTTTTGAAAAGGGTTCATACAGGATAGCGTCTGGATTTTCGCCTGTGGCGATGTGCCCCGTGACTGTATGGGTGGTCAGATCAAAAACCGTTACATTATTCAGCTTTCCATTGCTGGTATACCCACTATTCAATGATTCGTCGAATGCAATTCCATGAACTCCGGTGGTATTGGGAATTAATGAAACGGAATCCCCTGAGTTTTGGTCCAGGATATTGACCTGCGTACTATGAGCCACATATAATTTCTTATCGTGTATCGCGATATAGTCCCACCCACCTGAACCCCCGACAGGAAAAGATTTAATTATCCTGTACTCAGGCTTTCCCTGTGAAAAGCAATAGATAGAGTTAAAACAAACAAGTAGAAAAAGTATGTTTTTCATCAGAAAATAATATTGTTATGAAAGAAGAATCTGAACTGATACCTGAAAGCTGGTAATAAATTCTGTGGATATTCTGAAGCGGAAATAAACTTCAGATTAACGATTAAAATTTCACAGAAAATTCATGCATGCCTTCTGTATAATGGTATTGCAGATTGAATTGGTTGAGGGAACATATCTTCTCCGAAATGGCGAGGCCGAGCCCTGTACTGAAATAATCAGGACTATCTTTTTGAAAACGTTGAAATATCCGTGAATGGTCGAGCGACCCATTTTTCGCAGTATTTCTTATAGTCAATACATCGTTTTTAAGGGTCGCAATGATAATATTGCCGTGATCCGGAGTGTGGCGCAGGGCATTGGATACCAGGTTACTGATCAGGATTTCAAACAAACTTTTATTTGCCTCGATCGTTATATCTGTCTGGGATGGATTTTGTACAACAATATTTTTTTGCTCGGTGAGGTAAGCAAATTGCTCAACAAACCTATTTACGGTATCATTTACAGAGATTTTCTCTTTTTCAATGAACTGGTTGTTTTCGATTTTTGTAAGTAGTACCAGGCTCTTGTTCAACCTGTTCATCCGCCGACCTGCATTGGAAAGATCGCTGATAAGATCAGCCTGGGCAGCATTGAACGGATGGGTTTGCATGAGTAGTTCAAGTTTTCCCTGCAGTA
>Ga0207701_10006571_pt1 | contig 11592 bp, 12 predicted proteins | sample KBSSwiSSwithPhiX_FD_184294 | JGI IMG/M metagenome (GOLD analysis project Ga0207701, IMG submission 184294) | Switchgrass rhizosphere bulk soil microbial communities from Kellogg Biological Station, Michigan, USA, with PhiX - S5 (SPAdes) (version 2) | ecosystem: Environmental > Terrestrial >...
CATGCGCAGCGCGATCCTCGAATTCCACAAGCCGAAGATGGCCAAGGCCTCGCTTGAGAGCCGCGCCGTTGTTGGTGCCGAAGACGAGTCCAGAGAAAATGTCGTCGTCGGATGGAATGGTGGCGCCGGCGATCGATCGAGCTATGCAAGCGTGTCGCGCACGGCGCGCAGCAAGTCTCCGAGCCGGAATGGCTTTGCCAGCCAGCGGCAGCCGGTGTCTTCGAGAAAGCGTTCAGCGTCGGTTCCGGCCACATCGCCGGTGACGAAGATGACACGGCGGGCCAGCGTTGGCGTCGCCGCCGCGATCGCACGATAGAGCATCATCCCGTCGACACGCGGCATCTTCAAGTCGCAGATCACGGCATCGTAGGTTTTCTGCCGCACGCGGGCGAGCGCTTCCTCACCATCGCCCGCGTGATCCACTTTCAGTCCCGCGTCTGTTAACGCCTCACTGACGGCTGCCGCGAGGGCGCGTTCGTCCTCGACAAGCAAGACCGAGGCACCCTGGACCGCTTCCATTGATGGGAGGCCGTGCGCGCGAGTGGCGCTTGGCGCAACCCCTAAGCCGCTGACAGGTAGTTCGACTATGAAAGACGCGCCTTGAGGGCGTTCCTCGACACGGATGCGGCCGCCGTGTTCCTGAACGATGGCGTAAGCCACCGTCAGTCCCAAGCCCGTTCCTTTGCCGACTTCCTTGGTGGTGAAGAACGGATCGAAAATCTTGCCGCGCATGTCGGCAGAAACGCCAGGGCCATCGTCGGTCACCTCGAGCACGACCGCGTCGCGGTCGGCGTCATGCCAGGTTCGGAGGACGAGCGATCCTCGACCGTTGGCAGACACCATCGCCTGCTCGGCATTGATGACGAGATTCAGCAGGACCTGCTGGATTTGATGGGCGTCGGCAAATACCTGGGGCAGTCCCGTGGCAAGCGCCGTGACCACCTCGATATTCGTCAGTCGTTGCTCGTAGGCGCGGAGGGCAAGGGTTTCACGAACGACGTGATTGACGTCGATCATCGCCCGGGTCGATTGCCGTTTGCGCGCGAACGTCAACAGGTTGCGCACAATCCGCGCTGCCCGCTCGGATTCCGCCAGAATGACTTCGACGCCACGGCGAGAGTTGTCGTCGAGCGTTCGTTCCGACAGTCGCTCCGCCCAGCTGAGAATCGTCGCCAGCGGGTTGTTTAACTCGTGGGCAACCCCGGAAATGGTCTGGCCAAGCGCCGCCATTTTTTCCGCCTGGAGCAACTGTTGATAGAGGTCGCGGGCCTGGTCATCGAGTTTCTTGCGTTCGCTCACATCTCGAATCAAGGCTTCGACGTGGAGCACCCCGGGTCCCGGTTCAGCGCGCGCTGTCACTTCCACCCACACCGCGGAACCATCGACGCGTCTCAGGCGGAGTAGATAGTCGGTGACAGCGCCTTCCGACGTCAGTCGCCGGATGAAGCCTGCGCGCGCCGCTGGATCCGCGAACTGCGCGGGCGCGAACGGATCGACCTCGTGCTCGCCGATGTCCTCGCCATAGCCGAAGATCGACTTCAGGTGCGGATTAGCGGCCGTCGTGACTGCGGTGTCACCGCGGGTACTGAGGGTGCCGATGTAAACGCCCTCGTGCACCGCCTCGAACAGGCGCGCGAAGGCGTTGGCGCGGTGAGTATGGGTGCCGGTCACCGGCTGATGTCTTACCTCAGGGGGCGTGGAGTCGGCGTCGACGAGGGGAAATGGGAGCCGTATTTCTTGTCGATGGCGTTTCGGATCGCCAGCGGCTTGAGTCCCGCGTTAAACATCGTCATGGCGTCGCGCCCGACCTCAAGGCAGATGGCACACCCGATTCCGTGCGTATCCCATTCGATAACACGCCCGTCAGTTGCCCGCGATTTCACAAAGCACGAGTGATTCGCGGTATGGCCCTGGCGTTCGCAGCCGCAATAGCAGGGAACGTACTGGAGCACCTCCGGGTGCCGGGCGGCGAACTCGTAGACTTGCTGGACCACTGCCATCGGTTGAGACGGCTCGTACGAGACCCGCGGAAGGGCCGGGAGTGGCCCCACGTGCGGCTTCATCGGGGTAACTGGGACGATCTGGGCTCCGGCGGCGGGACGCGCCCGAAGGTCCGACTGAAGCCGGCCCTCGCCGGCCGCGACCAGAACCACGGACCCGACCAGACCGGCGGCGGCGACGGCGATCAACTTGTAAATCATGGCTTTCCCATCGTAACGGATTCCCGATAGGACTCGAAAGCTAGAGATATGACTCCTTGCCGCCGATAGGTTTGGTGTGATGGGGACCGGGGCGTCACTCCGCCTGCGAGGCCCCCGTGGCGCCGATCACCACTGAACTATGCGACTTTTCGGACGGAACGACATCGCCCTCCTCGGCTGTCTTGCGGTAGCGCTGTTCGTTCTGTTTAACCGGCCGCTGCAGGAGATGTTCGATTTCGTCCGCGAAATCGAAGACACCTACCAGGTACGCCTGCTGCCGGCGCTGCTGATTCTTGTCGGCACCTTCATCTTTCACCAGTTCCGCAAGAGGCAGGAAGTACGGTCTGTGGCGCTGGCCTCGGCCACCGCTGCCGCCGAGGCGACCGCGCGCGCCGAGGAAATGGAGCGACTGATCGCGTTCGGACAAGCGATCGCCCGCTCCCTTACAGAAGAGTCGATCAAAGCAGCCGCCATCGCGCATGTGCCGCTGCTCGCGCCTGGCCGCGCGGCTTGGGCGCTGGCGCGGAGTGACGGGCAGTGGCGCCCGCTGATGAACGTTGGAGATGCGACGCCCGGCGCCCAGGAATCCGCGGCCAAGATCGCGCTCTGCGAGATCGATCCGCCGCCCGGTGTCGAGCCCGAGTTCACCTGCTTTCCGATGATCATCGCGGGGATGCCCGTCGGCGTGCTCGGCGTCGCTGCGAAGCCACCGTTAGCTGACGAGCAGCGTCGCATCCTGACTACAGCGGCTGCGTTGCTCGCGGTGTCTCTCAAGAACTCCGAACTCTTCCGCGAGGTGGTGGAAAGCAACGTCCGGGACCCCCTCACCGCGTGCGTGACGCGTCGCCACGGCATGGGGATCTTCCAGACCGAGATGCGCCGCGCGCGCCGTTCTCAGCTGCCAATGGCGCTGATCGTGTTTGACCTCGACCACTTCAAGGGGATCAACGATCGGTATGGCCACCTCGCCGGTGACGCGGTACTTGGCGCTGTTGGCGGACGGATGAATGCGGTGCTGCGCGGCAGCGATTTGAAATGCCGGTATGGAGGAGAGGAGTTCCTGATTCTCCTTCCAGATACACCGACGCAAGGAGCGCAGCGGGTCGCCGAAACTCTCCGGCGGGAAATCGAGGGAAACTCGATTCCGTGGAACGACGAGACGTTGCGAATTACCGCCAGCTTCGGGATCACCGCCATCATGCCAGGCGAGATGGATCCGCTTGCAGCCATCGCCCGTGCGGACGAAGCGCTGTATCGCGCCAAGCAGGACGGCCGCAATTGCGTTCGCAGTGCGGCTGAAGCGGAAGCACTGGTCTAGCGTAAGCGTCGTCACCGCGACAGGCTGCTGCCGATCAACATCGAGCGCGTTGTCAGCCTGACACTCGACATCGACTCTCGTATCAAAATGGATTGGTGGCTCGGTCCGTCTCGCCACCTCGTCTCGCCTTCATCGCCTGGATGGCTGTGTGCTTGATTTGGGGCACCACGTACCTCGCCATCCGAATCGCGCTCGAGACCATTCCGCCTACGTTGGTTGGTGGGCTTCGATTTCTGTCCGCGGGAATCGTTCTCTCGTTCCTCGTCCTGGCCAGAGGTGGCAGGCTTCCGCCGCTACATGATTGGCCACGTCAGGCAACGCTCGGAACACTGCTACTTGCGATTGGAAACGGCTGCGTCGTCTGGGCAGAGCGGTGGATTCCAAGCGGGATCGCAGCCGTTGGTGTCGCCGCTCTTCCGTTCTGGATGGCCGGCACGGAGGCGACACTCGGAGGCGAGCGCCTGGGCGCACGAACGCTGCTCGGACTGGCAACAGGGTTCTCCGGCATCGTCGTACTGATCTGGCCGAGCCTCATCGGCAGCGAAGTGAACGGGCGCTGGTTTGGTCTCGGAGTCCTGCTGGTGCAGTGTGCGTGTGTGGGATGGGCAATCGGATCGTCGCTGTCGAAGCGTACTCACCAAGGCACGAGCGTCGTTGCTGCATCGGCGCTGCAGCAACTCTTTGCCGGCGTGATCATGATTGCGGTCGCCACCGTCCTTGGCGAGTGGCCCCACCTGACGCTGACGACGAGAACCGCCGCGGCTGAGGCGTATCTCATCGTGTCCGGATCGCTCGTGGCGTATTCCGCATACCTTTATGCGTTGCGTCATCTGCCGATTTCGACAGTGTCGCTGTACGCCTACATCAACCCGGTTATCGCGGTACTGCTTGGCACTCTGATCGCGAGTGAACCATTCACGTTGCGTGTCGTAGCGGCCGGAGTCCTCGTGCTGGCTGGTATTACAATCGTCCGCCGAGCACCGCGCGGCGGATCCTAGTATCGGCGGCGCCTTGGCGGCGGCCGCAACGCACCAGGATCCGCCGTTGCGTCAGACCACTCTTCGCCCGCTGACGAGTCGCACCAGGAACAGCACGACCGCAATCACGAGCAGAACCCATATAAAGTTACCGAGCGTGTACCCGCTGACCATTCCCAGCAGCCAGAGAATGATCAAAATGATCGCAATAGTTTCGAGCATGCCTTTATCTCCTCTGCCAGGCCAGTGGCGCCGGCTAAAGACTGAGGCTGCAACTTGAGTACCGCGAATATTGCGCGCGCCGCGGGCATTGCGACGGTTGTGCTTGCGGTGAGTACGGGATATCCGACACCAATATCTGCTCAAACATTTGCTGAGACCGCCAAGCTGATCGGAGGCGCTGCGGTCGGGCTGGCGGTGCACGAGTCCGCGCATGTGGTAGCCGACTTCGCAAGTGGGGTCACTCCGGGTGTGAAAAAGGTCACGTTTGGTCCGATCCCTTTCTTTGCCATCACGCACGACCCGGTCACGCCGACGCGGGAGTTTGTCATTTCCTCAGCGGGATTCTGGGCGCAAGAGGCCTTGAGTGAGTATTTGCTAGTGGCGCATCCAGAGTTGCGCAGCGAGGACGCCCCGTTCCTCAAAGGCGTATTCGCTTTCAACATTCTGACGTCGGTGGCGTATTCGGGCGCCGCGTTCGTGCGAACCGGTCCGAACGAACGCGACACCCGCGGGATGGCACTCTCGGCGCAGGTCGAGGAGCCGATCATCGGTGCGGTGGTGCTGGCGCCTGCCGTCCTCGACAGCATGAGATATTTCGGCGTCAATAATCGATGGGTCGTCTGGGGGAGCCGCGCAGCGAAGATCGGCGGCGCGTTGCTTATCGTGAAGTCTGTGCGCTGACTGCGTTAGACCTGTGTGTCGGTCTTCGCGCCCTGCGATGGTCCCAGCGCGAAGGTCATGGTGCCATCGACCACGACTTGGCCGTTCACCCGCGCAAAACCTTCAAGTTCCCCCATCCGGCTGCGCAGACGCTTCACGCGCGCTTCAATCTCCACGACGTCCCCGGCGTACACAGGACGTCGATAACGGACCCGCTTGATGCCCATGAAGAACGGCAGCTTGTCGCGGTTTTCCGGCTTCCACAGAATCAGGATGGCCCCGACCTGTGCGACACACTCGGTCAGGATCGTCGGCGGCAGCGCGGGCGATTCTCCGGGCTGGTGTGAGAGGTACCGCTCGTTGAGCGAAACGTTCTTGATACCGACGATCCGCTTGTCCGGTTCCAGCTCGGTGATCCGATCGACCAGCAGGAATGGAAAGCGATGCGGCAGAATCCGTTCGATGGCGCTGTAGTCCAGCGGCAGAATCAAGGTTTCCAAGAAGCGTTCAGTATAATCCGGTCATCTCGTGACCAACGTTGACGGGGTGCGGCCGACCGGACCGGTCCGACCTCCTACTGACACAGAGCTGCTCTCGACGCTTTTCGAGCTCGGACGCGAGGTGATGTCGGTTCTCGACCTCGACGAACTGCTCGCGAAGATTCCCCAACTCATCGCGCGCCTGACGCGGTTCTCCGCGTTTTCGGTCTATCTGCTCGAGGGAGAACGCGAGGAGCTGCGCATCGCCTACTCGGTCGGTTACCCGGAAGAAGTGGCACGCACAGTACGCCTGCGTCTCGGGCAGGGCGTCGTCGGTACCGCCGTGCAGGAGGGGCGGCCGATTCTCGTCAACGATATCCGTGAGGAACCCCGGTACGTCGGACCACTGCGAAACATGCTCGCGCAGCTCGCGGTGCCGATGCGACGGAAGGGGAAAGTCATCGGGGCGCTGAATCTGCTCAGTGAGACGGAAGGCGCGTTTACGCCGCAGGATGAGGCGCTACTGCGCCAATTCGCCGCCCACGTTGCCGTTGCCATCGAGAACGCGCGCCTGTTCGAGTCGGAGCATCAGTACGTGGCGACGCTCGAGACACTCGCGGAAATCGGTCGCGAGATGTCGTCGATTCTCGACCTCGATCAACTGCTGACAAGAATCGCCAGCCTGACGAAAAGGCTGATCGACTACCGCACGTTCGGGATTCTGCTCCTGAATGAGCAATCGCGTGAGCTGGAGATGAAGCTTGCAGTCAGCTACGGCAAGGGTGCCGAGAAGCAACACATGAAGCTTGGCGAAGGCCTGGTGGGTTGGGCCGCTCTGCACAAGGAGCCGGTGCTTGTCGCTGACGTGTCGACGGATCCTCGTTACGTGAACCTCGTCGAGGACGCACGTTCCGAGCTGGTTATTCCGATGCTAATCAAGGATCGCTGCATCGGTGTCTTCGATCTGGAGAGTCCGGAGCTGAACGCGTTCACGAAAGAACACAAAGAGCTGCTGACATTGCTCGCCAGTCAGGCCGCGATTGCGATCGACAACGCCCGCCTGTATGAAGAAGTCAGGCAGAACGAAGAGCGGATCGAAAAAGAACTGCGCTTCGCGAAACGCGTGCAGATGGCGCTCCTTCCAACCGAAGTGCCGAAGGGGCTGCGCGGCGTCGATGTTGCCGGCCGGTTTGAACCGGCGACCGAGCTCGGGGGCGATATCCACGACTACCTGGCGCCCGACAACAACACGCTCGTGGTGGCGGTCGGCGACGTGTCCGGAAAGGGAGCACCCGCCGCGCTCTACGGAGCATTTGCGGCCGAGCTCGTCCGTTCGCGGACGATGAGGCGCCGCTTTGCGCCCGACCGATTCAGCGTCTCCGGTGTGCTGCAAGCAATGAACACGATTCTCCACGAGCGCCAGCTCGAGGAGTACTTCTGTACGTTGTGTTACGCCTTCTTCGATTTCAAGGCGCACACCGCGACGCTCTCCAATTCGGGGTTGCCGTACCCGATCCACTGCACACACGATGAGTGCAGGCAGATTGAACTGCCCGGTGTGCCGCTCGGTTCGTTTCCGGGCGTAACCTACGACGAGGTGACGCTACCCCTGCACAAGGGCGATCTGTTTGTGTTCTGCAGCGATGGAATTCTCGAAGCAATGAATGAAGAGGACGAGGAATTCGGCCCGCGGCGTCTCTGCGATGTCGTACGCGAATACCGCCAGCAGACGGCGAGAGCCATTGTCGACGCGATCTACGATGCGGTGGCCGCGTTCCAGCGCGGCACACCACCTCACGACGACATGACGGCCGTGGCCGTCAAGATCGTCGGCAAAGGTGAAATCAAGAAAGCCTGAGCTCTAGCTCTTGATCTTGCGGTTGTCTTCCTGCAGATGCAGGCCGATCGACCGCCCGCCGAACGACCCGAGCTCGTTCACCTTCCCTTTGACTCTGACCCTGGCTCCCGTCTGGGGTATCAGGCGGCTCGATCTCGAGATCACAGTGATTTCGCCAGACCCGTCATCGATCCTGTATCCCTGAATGGGCGCGATGCGCCCCAGGAAGCCGGCACCATAACTACCCGTTACGACGCCTTCGATACTCACGGTCTTCCGGTCGTACTTGTCCGGGCGATCTTTCAACTCGGCAATCCGCACACCGTGTGCCGCGCAGCCTGCTGCCATCACGGAGCTCAGAATCACAACGGAGCAGACACGGAATAGCTTGGTCATCGGCTCGGCTCCTCGAAAAACCGTCTACGAAAAAGCGCCGCGGCGGATCGTGAATGCTGCCAGCCGGGATGCGGCGATGCCAGCGCCTGCCTGAAGTTACGCACCCCGGTGATCCGCCGCGGCTGGACACAGGTTTATCAATTCCCATGCCCGGGCGCCGACGGCGGCAAACTGCTGAAAACGCTCGTTCGGAGCCGCCGCAAGCGTCCTCGTGAGGGGGCAGCGCCAACTCTTGCCCGGTCCGTTTCGTCTCAGAGGGTGGTCACATTGTCCGCTTCAGGCGAACACAGGGAGGAGTCATGAGGAGTTTCATCGGAGGCGCCGGGCTACGGGTCGCGCTCGCCGTCATTGGCGCGGCGGTTACGGCCGCGCTGATGCTCGCAGTGCAGCCCGCCAGCGCTCAGGAGCCGCGGGTCATCGTCGGGCCCTTCTCGGGATCGGCCTCGATTGGCGTCGGCATTCGTGACGTCACGAGCGACGACGCGGCGAAAGCGAAGTTGGGTCAGCCGTCAGGCGCCTACGTCGAATCCGTGCGGGAGGGGAGTCCCGCCGCCAAAGCAGGAATGCAGTCCGGTGACATCGTTGTTGACTTCGACGGCGAACGAGTCCGAAGCGCCAGTCATTTCACCCGATTGGTTCAGGAGAGCGTGCCGAATCGAGAACTGAACGCAGTCGTCGTGCGAGGCACGTCGAAGCAGACGCTCAAAATCGCTCCCGAGGCATCGAGTGCGTTCAATCTTTTGTCGGGCAACGCGAGAGTGCGCGCCCAACGTCAACTGCCGGATCTCAACCTCAATTCTCGCGGCAACCTCAACTTCGACACCGATACGCTTAGACGGGTAATCCCGGCTAATGGGGCCACTCTTGGCGTCACCGTGGCGCCGTTGTCGGATCAGCTCGCGAGCTACTTCGGAGTAAAGGAAGGAGTGCTGGTGAGCGGGGTCACGAGCAACTCGCCTGCAGCGGCGGCCGGCGTCCGGGCTGGCGATGTGATCACGGCCATCAACGGCCAGCCGGTTTCGAGCAGCGCTGACCTTTCACGTGCGCTGCGCGACAGCCGAGCGGAGTCGGTTGATATTTCAGTCACACGCGAGAAGAAATCGCTATCGCTCAAGGCGACGCTCCCGGCACGCACTCGTCCGTCAGGACGCGGCGGCCTTCCGGTCTAGCGCTTCCACGGCAGCAGTGCTTGCGGCCGGCCACGCCGCAAGCACGCTGGCGAGCTGTGAGGCGATGATTGTGACAACCGCTCGCGTCGTATCGTCATCGTCCCGGCCGCTTCGAGTCTCGGCTGCCAGTACGCCCACACAGCCCGTGGGGCTCAGCAGCGGCGCAACAATGGCTCCGTAGCCGGTCGCGTCTGCGCCGACCGTCCGCAGCTGACCGCTACGCCAGGCTGCAGCAGTGACGTTATCCCCGCTCCGCGGGATCGGCCTGATTCGCTGGAGGACCGCCGAATCATAACCGTGGGCGGCAGCCGCAAAAAGCTCGTCGTCTGCACCCATCCAGATAACCAGCCCTCGCGCATCGAGGATTTCAGCGGCGCGGCCCAGCAAACGCTGAAGCTGATCCTGATCCGAAAGGGTCCCGAGCTCAGTGGAGAGTGCGGCCGCTGCAGCGAGGTCGATGGATGGCACGGTCGTCCCAGTCGCGACGATGGCCGGTTCCGCTTGTCCCTGCGGCGGCGGGGACACGGCGACCTCCGTTTGCCTGCCGGTCACACGCCATGGAACGACCGCAAATAGCACCAGAGCAGCAGCCCAAATTACGCCAGCGGCCCCGAGCGCTGCTGCCGACCGGAACGACGTGGTCGCGCGGGCGTTGCGGTAGCTCGCCGCTTCCGCGTTGCGGAACGCACGAAGACTGGAGTTCAGCTGGGTCACGTGATCACGCGCGGACGCGAGGACCGTCTCCGAGGCGGCGTTGTCGTCACCGTGCGCGAACTGGTCACGGGCTCGGCTGCCTGCGCCCATCAGAGCAGAGAGCGCTGTCCAGAATTCCTCCAGCCGCTCATTGCTGGCGCCTGAGTCCGCCGCACGCAATCCTGCGGCGTCGGTCGTGATCCGGTCGATCAGAACTGAGACTTGTGTGAAGGAAGCAACATCCCGGCTGCGGTTTTCGGCGTATGCCTGTTGCGCACTGGCAATGGTCGAAATCGAAGCGAGCAGTCGATCGACGGTGTCTTCTTTCGATTCGCGCTGCTCATCGAGCTGGCGACGGACACGCTCGTTCGACCAGATGAAAAACCCTGACAGGATACCGACGAGGAGAATCAAACACAGGGTAGCGAGCCGCCTACCGCGGTGCTGCATGCTGTGTCACATGATAGCTGTGAATCGACGGATGAGTACGCGTCAGATTAGTAGACGGGCAAATAGGGCGTCAGCCACTTCGCGATCACGGTGAACTTGTTGGTGAAGATCAGCAGGCCGATCACAATCAGGAGCGCACCAGACACGATCTCGATCGTGTGGTAGTAGCGTCGTATCCGTCCCATCGCGGAAAAAAACCGATCGATCATCAGCGCGGTCGCCAGAAACGGCACGCCGAGGCCCAGCGAGTACACCGCGAGCAGGCGCACGCCCTTGCCGACAGTCTCCTGCGAGCCGGCAAGCGCCAGGATTCCAGCGAGAATCGGTCCGATGCACGGGGTCCAGCCAAATGCGAAGGCGACGCCAACGAGCCCGGCACCGAGAAATCCGGCCGGCTTTTTCGACGTGTGGACGCGTTTCTCCTGATACAGCCACTCGATCCGCAGCACACCCATCGTGTGCAGGCCGAAGATGACGATGACGGCGCCAGCGATGCGATTGAAGAGCGCCTGCTGCTGCGTCAGGAACTGGCCGATCGCGCTGGCCGCGGCGCCAAGGGAAACGAAGACGAGCGAGAACCCTACGATGAATGCCAGCGACGAGAGCACCACTTGACGCGTCGTACCGGCGGGGCGTGCGACTGCAACCGCTGAACCGCCCGCGACGGGCGTGCCGCGCATTTCGTCGAGGGATAGCCCGGAGATGTACGAGAGGTATCCCGGTATCAAGGGGAGGACACAGGGGGAGATGAACGACAGGAGACCCGCGCCGAACGCCGCCAGCAGCGTGACGTTTTCTTCCATTGGGGGCTAGAACACGTCCACCCGGGCGCTTATTCCACCGGCCTCAGCGGAATGAATGCGGACTGTGGCGAGGTGCCTTCCATCTGGACGTTGTGCCCTTTTACCGGCGGGAGGTCCTGATACATGAAGTCCCACTTCCATCGCTCTGAGGGATTCGAGGCCTGCAGCCAGTTTCGAGCCGGGACCGCCCGGTTGAACACCAGTTGATCGGCGTTCGCATAGGGGGTTCCCGGTCCAGCGGCGGCAATAGCACGTCGTACATCATCCGAACTGTCGTACGGCAGGGTGAGACCGAGGGCTCGACCGACGTTGACCAGAATCTGCCAGTCGTCGAGCGCTTCCCCCGGAGGTGCCGTGACGCGCGATGCGGCCTGCACATGTCCGGTC
>Ga0207701_10006572_pt1 | contig 11591 bp, 13 predicted proteins | sample KBSSwiSSwithPhiX_FD_184294 | JGI IMG/M metagenome (GOLD analysis project Ga0207701, IMG submission 184294) | Switchgrass rhizosphere bulk soil microbial communities from Kellogg Biological Station, Michigan, USA, with PhiX - S5 (SPAdes) (version 2) | ecosystem: Environmental > Terrestrial >...
GATGGTGAAGATGAAGGTCGGCGGAGCGCCACTCGACGAGGACATGCGGCGCATCGAGGCGGTGAAGAGCATCCTCCCAAGCCACGCCGAGCTTGCGGTCGATGCCAACTCGAAATTCGATCGCAGCGAAGCGCTGCGCTACGCCAAGGCGATGGCACCGTACAGACTGCGCTGGTTCGAGGAGCCGTGCGATCCGCTCGACTACGCGACGCTGTCGGATATCTCCGACGCCTATCCGCACGCGCTCTCGACCGGCGAGAACCTGTTTTCGCAGCAGGACGTGGAAAACCTCGTGCGCTTCGGCAATCTGAAGCCGGCGCGGCGCGATGTGATCCAGGTCGATCCGCCGCAGGCCTACGGCATCGCGCAATATGCGCGCACGCTGACCGCGCTGGAGAAATACCAGTGGCCGCGCACGGGTCACTTCCCGCACGGCGGCAACCAGATGTCGCTCGCGATCGCCGCCGGCTTCGGCCTCGGCGGCGCGGAGAGCTATCCGGGCGTGTTCGGCGTCTTCGCCGGCTTTGCCGACGACGCGGTGATCGAGGGCGGGTACATCTCGCTGTCCGACCGCCCGGGGATCGGCTTCGAAGGGCAGGCGGCGCTGTATGCGGTGATGAAAGGCCTCGCCGCCTAACTCCGCTCATGCCCGCGAAAGCGGGCATCCAGTTCTTGGCCCTGGGTCCCCGCTTTCGCGGGGACGAGCGGCATGCTCGCTATTTCGCCGCCGTCACCACGATCTCGACCAGGTGCGGCGGCTCGATGTCGACGCCGATGCAGGCGCGCATCGGCGGGTTCCCCTTGTCGACCCATTCGTCCCAGGCGCGGTTGAGCGCGGCCTTCTGCTTCACGTCCGCGATGTAGATGATCGCCGAGAGGATTTTGCTCTTGTCCGTGCCGCACAGCGCCAGGCTTTCGTCGATGCGCGCCAGCACCTTCACGGTCTGCTCGTAATAGTCCGGCGTGACCGGGTCGGGCGCGACCGCGACGGTGAACACCAGATCGTCGGTGGCGGTGGCGCGGCTGCGAGTCGGCATCAGGCCGGGAAAGCGGGTGATCATAGGACCTCCATCGGTATCCATGCATTTCTGCACACGAAATCGCCCAGTTACTAGCCAAGTCTTGCGTGAAATCCGCTCCACCCGGGAGTTGGAACCCGAGCAGGCGCTCGGACCTAGCACCCCATGGGCACGTTCCGACCAGGCCAGAATTGCTGGCGCATCGAGCACGCCGACCGCGCCGCCGTGCTGATCGACGCGGGCGCGTTCTTTGGCGCCGTGCGCTCGGCGCTGCTGCAGGCCAAACGCTCCGTGTTCATCGTCGGCTGGGACCTCGACAGCAGGACCAAACTGGTCGGCGAGGACTGCACCGCGGATGACGGCTGGCCGGTCACCTTGCGCGAATTCCTCGTGCGCCTGGTGCGCGAGCGGCCCGAGTTGACGGTCTATCTGCTCGCCTGGGATTTCGCCGTGCTCTACGCGCTGGAGCGCGAGCCGTTTCCCTCGTTGAAGCTCGGCTGGAACACGCCCTCGCGCATCCGCTTCCGGCTCGACAACGCGCTGCCCGTCGGCGCCTCGCATCACCAGAAGATCATCGTGGTCGACGACGCGGTCGCGTTCTCCGGCGGGCTCGATCTCACCATCCGGCGCTGGGACACCTGCCAACACGACATCGACAATCCGCAGCGCTGCGATCCGGCGGGACAGCCCTACCGCCCGTTCCATGACGTCCAGATGGCGGTCGACGGCAAGGCAGCGCGCGCGCTTGCCGACATCGCGCACGCGCGCTGGGAGCGCGTCACCGGCGAGCGTATCGCGGTGAAGCCGTCGGGCGGGCCGTGGCCGGCCGTAACGCCGGATTTCACGCACGCCGAGATCGCAATCGCCCGCACGCTGCCCGAATACGAGGACCAGCAGGAGGTGAGGGAGGTCGAGGCGCTGTTCTGCGACATGATCGCGAGCGCCGAGCACACGATCTACATCGAGAACCAGTTCCTCACCTGCGACGGCATCGCCAAGGCGCTGGTGAAGCGGCTCAAGGAGAAGCCCGCGCTCGAGGTGGTGATGATCGCGCCGCACACGCCCGATACCTGGCTCGAGAGCCACACCATGCGCAACGGCCGGATCCGTTTCCTGCGCACGCTGCAGGAGGCGGGGGTGGCCGACCGCATCCGCCTCGTCTGCCCGGAAGTGCGCGACGGCGAGCGCGTCACGTACACCATGGTGCATTCCAAGGTGATGATCATCGACGACCGGTTGCTGCGCATCGGCTCGGCCAACCTGAACCGCCGCTCGATGGGTACCGACAGCGAATGCGATCTCACGCTGGAGGCGCGCAACGATTCCGAGCGCGCCGCAATCGCCCGAATGCGCGCGCGCCTGCTCGCCGATCATTGCGGCGTCGCGACGCAAGAGGCCGCGCAGGGGCTGGCGTCGGGCTCGCTGATCCGCGCCGCGGACACGCTGAGCGGGCGCGGCCATCGCCTGGTGCCGATCGACGACGGCGAGCCGGACCTTGGCGAGCTTGCCGAATACATCGAGGGCATCGCCGATCCCGAGCGTCCGATCCAGAGCCGCGAGGTGATGGCGGCGCTGTTCGGCGACCGCTTTCCCGGCCGCCGGCCGTCGTTCGCCTGGCTCAGGCTCGCCGCGGTTCCGCTGGCGCTGATCGCGCTCGCCATCGCGTGGCAGTTCCCGCCGCTGTCGACCATCGCGAGCCTCGACCAGATCGGCCCGATGCTGCAGGCGCTCGCCGCCGAGCCGTGGGCGCCGCTGCTGGTGCTCGGCGTCTACATCGTCGGCGGGCTGATCGCGTTTCCGGTGACCATCCTGATCGCCGCGACGGCGGCGGCGTTCGGCCCGGTGCTGGGGCTCGCCTATGCGGCGGCCGGCTCGCTGGTGAGCGCGGCGGTGACCTTCGCGATCGGGCTTGCGATCGGCCGCGACACGCTGCGCGCGGTGATCGGCCCGCGGCTCAAGCGCGTGCAGCGCCGCATCGTCAGCGGCGGCGTACTGGCGATTGCGGCCATCCGGTTGATCCCGATTGCGCCGTTCACGGTGGTCAACCTGGTCGCGGGCGCGAGCGAGATCAAGATCGGCGCGTTCATGGCCGGCACCATTCTCGGCATGCTGCCGGGGTGGGTCGTGATGTCGGCGCTCGGCCACCAGCTGATGCGCATCATCAGCGGCCCGAGCGCGACCGACGTCGCGCTGCTCGCCGGTGTGGTCGCGATCTGGATCGCGCTCGCCGGCGGCGTGCAGGTTGCGTTCGCGAAATTCGGAAAACGGTCTTGAGCATCGTGCGCGTGCTGACGTGGAACATCCACGGGACGTTCGGGCGCAACCCGCGCTTCGATCTCGCGCGTGTGGTCGAACTGATCGACCGCTGGGACCCGCAGATCGTCGCGCTGCAGGAGGTCGACTCGCGGCGCGGCGGAGACCTCAATCCATTCGAGTTCCTGCAACGCGAGCTCGGCGAGCACGGCATCGGGGCGAAATCGATCACCACCGACGACGGCGAATACGGCCAGATGCTGATCAGCCGCTGGCCCATGTCGGACACCGAGATCCACGACCTGTCCTATCCGGAGCGCGAGCCGCGCCGCGCCATCGCGACGCGCATCGACACGCCGCACGGGCCGCTGCGCGTGGTCGCGACGCATCTGGGTCTGAGTGTCCACGAGCGGCGCGAGCAGGCCGAAAAGCTGATCGCCATCGCGGGCAATTCCGCGATGCCGACGATCGTCATGGGCGATTTCAACGACTGGCTCTGGGTCGGCTCGGTGCGCAAGGCGCTGTCGCGCGAATTGCCGGGCCGCACGCAGTTCCGCACCTTCCCGTCGATCTTCCCGCTGCTGCGGCTCGACCGCATCTATTGCCGGCCGCACGGCGCGTTCGTGGATTGCTATACCGACCGCGGTGCGCGCGGGGTCTCGGATCATCTGCCGGTGATCGCCGACCTGCAGCTATAAAAAGAAAGGCGGCCGAAGCCGCCTTTCCCTCACGCAGTGATGCGTTTCTTTAGACCTGGAGCACCGCGACGATCTGGAGCGTACGCGGCTCGACGATGATGATTTCGTCCGCATAGACGAAATACATGTAGCCGCGCCAGGTCGGCTCGATCTCGATCAGCGTGACCGGCACCGGCGCGATGCGTACCGCGCGCGGGACCACCGTGCCGACGCGGATGTCGAAGTTCACGTTCGTCACGCGCGGCGCCGAGCTGGTCAGCACCTTCGAGCGGATCACGGTCTTCTGCTCGGTCGTGAGCGAGACGTTGCTCGACTTCATCGTGCCGGCCGTGCCCGCGGTGCCCTGCTTGCTGCCGCCAGCCGACGGAGACTGGGTCTGCTGCTGGGTGCCGCTCTTGTCGCGCTCACCCTGGGACTGCTTGGTCGTCGGAGCCTGCTCGCGCTCACCCTGGGTCTGGCGGGCGTTCGGCGCCTGCGTGCCGCTCGGAGCCTGCTGGGCCTTCTGCTGCTTCTCGGGAACAGCGCGATCCTGCGCGCCACGTCCCGGAGCCGGGGATTCGTTGATCTGGCCGGACGCGCCGCCTGATGCACCCGCGCCAGCCGGATTGTTCATCGGGGCGCTCGCGCCGCCGCCTTCGCCGCGGCCGCTATTGCCTTGCGACATCGCAATCGTCGAGCCCGCCGCAAGCGCGAGGGCCGCGACGGAAACCATCAGTGTCCGTTTCATTGTTCCTCTCCTGTAATGGTGCCCCTCACAACACAACCGTATGTGATGAACGCAACGAGACCGTGGAACGTTCCAGAAAGCCCGGAAAAACGGCCAGATTCGCATGTTCCATGAATGCGCATTCACTTCGCGTGCGCGCCACGCCATAGTGTCCGCGGACGGTCAGGAATCGGGAGGGCGCGTGGCGAAACTCAACTCAGCCATCGACACGCACGGCAAGGAGTTCCGCGCCAACGCCGCAGCGATGCGCGCGCTGGTGAAGGAACTGGACTCGCGCCGCGCCGAAGCAGCGCTCGGCGGCCCGGAGCGTTCGCGCCAGCGTCACACCGCGCGCGGTAAATTGTTGCCGCGGGAACGCGTGCTGCGCCTGCTCGATCCCGGCACGCCGTTCCTCGAATTGTCGCCGCTCGCCGCCAACAACATGTACGAGGACGCGATCCACGGCGCCGGCATCATCACCGGCATCGGCCGGATCGAAGGCCGCGACTGCGCGATCGTGTGCAACGACGCCACCATCAAGGGCGGCACCTACTACCCGATGACGGTGAAGAAGCATCTGCGCGCGCAGGAGATCGCGCGCGAGAACCGCCTGCCGTGCATCTATCTGGTCGACTCCGGCGGCGCCAACCTGCCGCAATGGCCCGAGGTGTTTCCCGACCGCGAGCATTTTGGCCGCATCTTCTACAACCAGGCCACGTTATCGGCGCTGCGCATTCCGCAGATCGCCTGCGTGATGGGCTCCTGCACGGCGGGCGGCGCCTATGTGCCGGCGATGTCGGACGAGAGCATCATCGTGCGCAAGCAGGGCACGATCTTCCTTGCCGGCCCGCCGCTGGTGAAGGCCGCGACCGGCGAGGTGGTGTCGGCCGAAGACCTCGGCGGCGCCGACGTGCATGCGCGGCTCTCCGGCGTCGCGGACCATTACGCGATGGACGACGGCCATGCGCTCAGCCTCGTGCGCCGGATCGTTTCGAACTTCAATTCGGTGAAACAGCCGAACATCGCGCTTGGCGTCCCGCGCGACCCGCTGTTCGACACCGCCGAGCTCGACGGCATCGTGCCGAGCGGCACGCGCACGCAATACGATATCCGCGAGATCATCGCGCGCATCGTCGATGGCTCCGAGTTCGACGAGTTCAAGCACCTTTATGGCACGACGCTCGTCTGCGGCTTCGCGCATATCCACGGCATCCCGGTCGGCATCCTCGGCAACAACGGCATCCTCTATTCGGAGAGCGCGCTCAAAGCCGCGCACTTCATCGAGTTGTGCTGCCAGCGCCGCATTCCGCTGCTGTTCCTGCAGAACATCACCGGCTTCATGGTGGGGCGCGACTACGAGGCCGGCGGCATCGCCAAGAACGGCGCCAAGATGGTGATGGCGGTCGCCTGCGCCAACGTGCCGAAGATCACGCTGGTGGTCGGGGGCTCGTACGGGGCGGGCAATTACGGCATGTGCGGGCGCGCCTACGGGCCGCGCTTCCTGTTCACCTGGCCGAACGCGCGCGTCGCGCTGATGGGCTCGGAGCAGGCGGCCTCGGTGCTCGCAACGGTCAGGCGCGACAACATCGAGGCGGCGGGCAAGACCTGGTCGGCGGTCGAGGAGGCCGAGTTCAAGCAGCCGATCAAGGACGCGTTCGACCAGCAGAGCGATCCATACTTCGCGACCGCGCGGCTGTGGGACGACGGGATCATCGCGCCGAGCGAGACGCGGCGGGTTCTGGCTTTGGCTTATTCCGCGGCGCTCAATGCGCCGGTGGAGGAGACGAGGTTCGGGGTGTTCAGGATGTGAGTTTGTCTTACGCCGCTCTCGGTCTGATCGCCTTGAGCTTCTCCCCGATCTGGCGCCGCCGCTGCATCAATTCATAGTCGGTTTGCAGGCCGAGGAAAAAACCTTCCGACATTCCGAAATAGCGTGCGAGCCGCAGATCGGTATCCGCGGTGATCGCGCGCTTGCCGAGCACGATCTCGTTGATGCGGCGCGGTGGCACCCCGATCGCGTTCGCCAGCGCCGTCTGCGATAGCGCCATCGGCTTCAGGAAATCCCTCATCAGGATTTCGCCCGGATGTTCGCCGTGCCGGAGCCGCCGTCGCTGCGGCTCGGCGATGTGGCGTCGGTACTCGTGCTGCCGCTGATCGGCGCGCTAGGCGTATTCGCTTACCGCGCGCCGGGTAATTGTGTTCTTTGCATGGGGTTGTTTTTCAATTTTTTTTCCGGCGGCTCAAGGGGCCGGGGTCGAGCAGGCGGCGCTGCGCGGCTCATCACATCTGCGCATCCATCCGGTAGGCCTTGCGTCCGCTCTTCAGCGCGCTGTCGAGCAGCGCCAGCCGGTCCTGCCCCCAGAACACCTCGCCGTCGAGCACGTAACAGGGCGAGCCGATGACGTTGGCGTCGACCGCCTCCTGCGCGTAGCCGGCATAGAGCGCGCCGACCGTATCCGACCTTGCGGCGGCGAGCATCGCCGCGCCGTCATGGCCGCATTCGTTCAGCAACGCGATCAGCGTGCCGTCCTGCGCGAGGTCTTCGTCCTTCACCCACACGCCCTCGAAGGCGCGCTGCGTGTAGCGGCCCGGGTCGGCACCGCTCTCGGCCACCGCGACGATGGTGCGGTTCACGGTCGCGGCCGGGAACGGCCAGTGCTTCGGATGCAGCTTGAGCGGAATGCCGCGCGCCTCGCGCCAGCGCTGCAGCTCGAGGATGCGGTAGCGCTGCCGCGCCGGATGGCGCTTCGGCAGCGGCAGGCCGCCGGTGTGCGGAAACACCTCGCCGAGATCGACCGGCCGGTAGCGCACGGTGACGCCGTGCTGGCTGACGAGATCGAGAAAGGCCCGATGGCCAAGGAACGCCCACGGCGAGGCGAGGGTGAACCAGTAGTCGATGGTGCGGGGCATGGATGAACTCGGGAATGGAGTGAGGGCAGGGCGCTCTATCTACTCCGTCATGGCCAGGCTTGTCGCGGGCCTGTCGCCTGGCTACGCGGAAGCGATGTCCAAACGAACCGTCACCGTTCACGACAGGATGCAGCGCGGCTATCGCTATACGCTGACCGCGCCGACGGGCCGCAAGTTCGATCCGGAGTTCAAGCCCGGGCTGACGCCTGCGGAAATGCTCAGGCTCGGCGTGTTCGGCGGGAAGTACATGACCGACTGCAGAAAGGAATTTCCCAAGAGCTGGTTCGCGCGCGCGAAGCTCGCGCCGAAAGGGCGTGACAAGTCGCTGAACTGTTTCGGCGTGGATGCAAGCCAGCCGCTCGCGGAATGGCAGCGCAGGGGGTGGATCCACGAGGACGACCCACGCGGCTGGTTTCAGTGGTATTGCCGCTATTACATGGGCCGCCGCACGCCGGAGGAAGATGCGCGCCAGATCGGACGCTGGAAAGCGATGCGCCGCCACGTCCGGCAAATCCGGAAAAACTGCGAGCCCGGTGACGTGTTCTGCCGCCCGCGCCAGCGCCAGGCGTTGCTGCACTGGGCCTATGACAGCCGGACGATTTGAGATGTGATTGCGGATCGTGCAGCGCCGACAACGGGATGCCGCCATGCCCTACGAAACCCTGCTCACCGACCTCGCCGACAACATCTTCACCATCACGATCAACCGGCCGGACAAGCTCAACGCGCTGAACACCACGATGATCCGCGAGTTCATCGCCGCGATCGACGTCGCCGATGCGGACGATGCGGCGCGCGCCATCATCGTGACCGGAGCGGGCAGGGCGTTCTGCGCCGGTGCGGACCTGTCGACCGGGGCGCGCACCTTTGACCGCGAGGCGCGGCCGGATCGCCCGCCGGTGCCGAACGGGCCGGACGGCAGACCGGATCTGAGCCACGACAACGCGCGCGACGGCGGCGGGCGCATGACCTTGCGCCTGTTCAACTGCAGGAAGCCGGTGATCGCCGCGGTGAACGGGCCCGCGGTCGGCATCGGCGCCACCATGCTGCTGCCGATGGACGTGCGCATCGCCTCGAGCGAGGCGCGCTTCGGCTTCGTGTTCTCGCAGCGCGGCATCGTGCCCGAAGCGGCATCGAGCTACTTCCTGCCGCGCATCGTCGGCATCGCGCAGGCGCTGGAGTGGTGCTATTCGGGCCGCGTGTTCGGCGCCGAGGAGGCGCTCGCCGGCGGACTGGTCAGCCGTGTGGTCGCGCCTGGCGACCTGATCGCGACGGCACGCGCGCAGGCCCGCACGTTCATCGACAATACGGCGCCGGTGTCGGTCGCCCTGATTCGCCAGATGATGTGGCGCATGCTCGGCGCCTCGCACCCGATGGAGGCGCATCGCCTGGACAGCAAGGCCATGTTCCATCGCGGCCGCAGCGCGGACGTGAAAGAGGGCATCACGTCGTTCCTGGAAAAGCGCCCGCCCCGGTTCAGCGATACCGTCACGGATGCCTTCCCGGATCTGCCATGGGGCGAGGAACCGACCTACCGTTAGGGAACTCAAGTAGCAGGATACTCGCGTTGGGTAAGGGTTTGATTTCGCACGCTTACTCCGAATTTAGTACCCAATCGCCGGATTTCCATGCTAAAGGTTTCTGACTAGCCCTTCATCAGCGCCTTTGGGGCCCGTTCGGGTGCCGAAAGCCTATTACAAGCCGTACGGAGAGACTATCGTGCCGCACAAGTTTCGCGTTGGCGACAATGTTCAGGTGATTGCCGGTCTGCTCGGCCGCGGCGATGGCGGCGGCGTCTATCAGGTGGTGCGCCTGCTTCCCTCCGACGGCGACGAGCAGCAATACCGCATCAAAAGCGCCACCGAGCCACACGAACGCGTCGCCAAGCAGAGCCAGCTCGAGCGCAGCGCCCTCACGCGCGTTTGACGGCACGGCCGCGTTCCTCTAGAGACGCCCGCGCAACCTAGCTTTTCGGCCTGCCTTGCCAGCCTCCCGGTTTTGGGTGCTCACAAGTCATCTCCCAAAAACTCGGATGCTTTGCCTGGCGCGCGGTCCGCGCACGCCGGGTTTACAGGCGCATCGCAAGCCATGGAGCATTAGATGCCGACAGGTACCGTGAAGTTCTTCAATACGCAGAAGGGTTTTGGATTCATCCAGCCCGCCGACGGCTCGAAGGACGTGTTCGTCCACATCAGCGCGGTCGAGCGTGCCGGGCTGAGCAGCCTCAACGAGGGCCAGAAGGTCTCGTTCGAGATCGTCACCGAGCGCGGCAAGCAGGCGGCGGGAAATCTCTCGCTGGCGTAAGCTTTCGCGTAGCGAATTTCGCGAGACGCCCGGCGGAAGCCGGGCGTTTTCATTTTTGCGGGACCGGTTTCGGTTTCCACCACACCAGCAAGACGCCGATCGTCGCGGCGATCAGCCCGATCAGCGCGAGCGGCTTCAGGTGCTCGTCGATCAACGCCCACGCGATCAGCGCCGAGGCGCCCGGCACGATGAAGAAGCCGGACGCCGCCTTCGCGGCACCGTAGCGGTCCATCATCAGATTGTAGATCGCCATCCCGAAGATCGACATCGCGAGCACGTTCCACGCCATCGCGCCGGCGAGCGCGGGCGTCCAATGCACGTGCGGGGTTTCGAGGAACGCGGTCATCAGGCCGGCCAGCAGCGCGCCGCCGATCAGCTGCACGGCGGTCGCCTCGAACGGCGGCACATCGGCGGCGAACTTCTTCAGATAAAGCGTGCCGCCGGAGAGGCCGAACAGGCTCACAGCCAGCAGCGTCATGATGCTGAAGTCCGCATCGTGCGGCACCCCGAGCACGACACCGGTCAGCCCCAGCGCGACGCCGAGCCATTGCCACCAGGCGAAGCGTTCGTTGAGCAGGAACACGCCGAGCGCCGCGGTGAGGATCGGGTGAAAGGCGTGTACCAGCGCCGTCGGGGTCGCGGCAACGCTGATCAGCGCCTTGTGGGTGGTCGCGAGCGCAAGCCCGTGCGCCAGCGCGCCGCCGATCATCAGATGCAGCCAGCGCCTTCTGACCGGCTCCCACGGCCGCCTGAGCGCCAGCACCATCACCACTGCGGCAGCGGCCGCGATGGCGAGCCGGATCGCCACGAAGGCATAGGGCGAAATGTCGGCGAGCCCGATTTTGGCCGCCACATAGGAGGAGGCCCACAGGATCGCGAACACGAAGGGGAGGATGGCGGGGAGCACGGCGCCTCGGCTGATGACGCGGCCGATATAGCGCCTCTGTGGGCGAAGCGCCTTTCGCGATTTGCCCGCCCAGCCTTCGCGGGTCGCATAGATCGGGGCTACCCGCAGGGCGAACTCAACCGATTATTAACCATGTTTTTGCACGCTGGCGGCCGACGCAGCTCTAGCGCGTCGATTCTCTGGAGATGTCGGATGGAACCGTTTCGTCAGTCGATACGGCCTCGCAGCGGTGTGGCCGGGGCGGAGAACATTCTGCGCATCGGGCTCGGCGAACAGCCTCAGTCAAACTCCGTGGTCCGCGACGCCGAACTCTCACGCAAGGGGCAAGCCGCGCTCGATCTCGTTTCTCAAGTGGCCGACAGCATCTCGGAGACCGAGAACCGCATCGAGACCTTGCTGGTGCGCGCGCTCGAACAGCTCAAGACGATGGAAGACCGCAATCGCGTGCTCGAAGAGCGTGCCGCGCAGGCCGAGCTTCTAGCGCGCGAAGCCGAGAAGTGGTTGGTGCGCCTGCACGTCGAGATGGAAGACAAGTTCACCTCGTGGAGGGGCCAGCAGGCGCCACGCGGCACCGCGGCGGCCTGACACCCGTTTGCCGGCCACAGGCAGGTCATGACTTTTCCATAGAGCGACTCGACAAGGCTGCGGGCGGGGGCATCTCGTCTGGCAGCCGGAGGCCTGTTCCGGCAACAGGCCGGAAGGCCGGGGGAAATGCATGACCCGCTCGCTCTTTCTTCTCGCGATATGTCTGGCTTCTCGCGATATGTCTGGCGAGCGGCGTCACGCCGGCCCGG
>Ga0207701_10006573_pt1 | contig 11589 bp, 12 predicted proteins | sample KBSSwiSSwithPhiX_FD_184294 | JGI IMG/M metagenome (GOLD analysis project Ga0207701, IMG submission 184294) | Switchgrass rhizosphere bulk soil microbial communities from Kellogg Biological Station, Michigan, USA, with PhiX - S5 (SPAdes) (version 2) | ecosystem: Environmental > Terrestrial >...
CCACGGGCGCGCGCCTCCGTGATCAGATCGACGCCGGTGCCATCGGGCAGCTGCTGATCGATCACGTACACGTCATGATCGTCCTGCCGGATGCGATCGAGTCCGGCCTGGACGTTCGCAGCGAAGTCGAGCGCCGGTTGAAACCGCGCCTCGGCCAGCGCCATCTCGATCAGGCTCTGCGCCTGCGGGTCGTCGTCCACGATCAGGAGCCTGATGACATCGAGCTCCGGAAGTGTTCGTGCGCCTGTTGCCTCGCGGATCGCGGTCGCGGTTCCGATGCCCATGGTGGCCGATCTAACCACGATGGATGCGAGCCGGAGCTCAGCTAAACGAGAAATATTTTGCGGTGCGAGTCATTCGCGTGCATTCGATGACAAAACCGGAAACGAAGCGCACAGTTTCGTCATCGGACACGCGTCGCATTTCGGTTTTCGTGCGACGCAGATCGTGGCGCCGAAGTCCATCAGCGCCTGATTGAAATCGAAGACCTGCTTCCGCGGCACCATCACTTCGGAGATCGCCCACAGCCGTTTGCGCATCGCATGCGCCTTGATGTCGCCCGTGGCAACAAAGATCCGGAACAGGACGCGCGCCACGTTCGTGTCGAGAATCGCCGCGCGCTGCCTGAACGCGAAGCTGCGAATGGCGCCGGCGGTGTAGGCCCCGATCCCCTTGAACGACATCAACGTGTCGTGATCGGACGGAAGCGCTCCTCCGTAGCGTTCGACCGACTCGCGTGCGATCGCGTGCAGTCGGCGAGGGCGGATGTTGTAGCCGAGCGGGCGCCACGTGCGGGCCACGTCGCGGATCGGCGCCTCGGCCAGCGCCTCCAGCGACGGATACTTCTTCAGCCACTCGTGATACTTCGGCAGCACGCGATCGACCTGCGTCTGCTGCAGCATCACTTCCGAGACGAGGATGTGGTACGGGTCGTCTGTGCGGCGCCACGGCAGGTCGCGTCCGTTCACGTGGTACCACGTCAGCAATCGGCGTCGGAATTGTCGTCGTGCAGGTGGCGGTACGTAGTGTCCGGCTTTCGCCGGACCCGTGAGTGGCCTCGTCATCCGCACCTATAATTCACCGTGACGCACGTGAAGATCTACACAAAGACCGGCGACTCCGGCGAAACCTCGCTCTTCGACAACTCGCGCGTCTCCAAAGCCGACCCGCGCGTCGATGCCTACGGGGAGGTTGACGAGGTCAACGCCTGCCTCGGCGCAGCGCTGGCCGCTGGTGTGGACGCCGACATCACCGCGGTCCTCACGGCCATCCAGAAGGATCTCTTTGCCGTCGGCGCGCGCCTCGCCGATCCGTCGTCACGGATCGCCAATCGCGTCACCAAGGCGGCCGTCACGGCACAGCAGACCGACATGCTCGAGGCAACGATCGATCGCCTCGAATCCGAGCTTCCTCCGCTGCGACGATTCATCCTGCCGGGAGGATCACCGGCGGGCTCTCTGCTGCACCTCGCTCGAACGGTGTGCCGCCGTGCCGAACGTCGTGTCGTTGGATTGGGTACCGACGCCATCGAACCGGGCGTGGTGATTTACCTCAATCGGCTCTCCGATCTGCTGTTCGTCATGGCGCGGGCAGTCAACCACCGTGCCGGTGTTCCGGAAATTGAATGGTGACCGGGCGATGACCTCCATCGTTGTCCACTATCAGGAGATCGCCCTCAAAGGGAAGAATCGGCCGTGGTTTCTGGCGCGGCTCGTGCGCAATCTGCGGCAGGCGGTGTCCGACCTGGACGTGAAGTCCGTCCGCGCGCTGATGGGGCGGATCGAGATCGTCCTCGGACCGACCGCCGTTCCCGAGGTCGTTGGCGATCGGATCAGGCGCGTCTTCGGCATCGCGAACTTCTCGTACGCGGGCCGGACGGCGCTCGATCTGGAGGGAATTGCGGCTGCCGTGCTCAAGGATCTCGGTGATCGCACGTGCGACAGCTTCCGGGTCTCCGTACGGCGCGCAGACAAGCGGTTCCCGCTCACCTCGCCGCAGGCGGAGCGCGAGATCGGCGGTCGGATCAAGGAGGCGCGCGGGTGGCGTGTCGATCTGGAGAACGCGGATCTCGTCATCCACGTCGAGCTGCTGACGAACGACGCGTTCTATTTTTTCGGCAAGGAAAAGGGCTCCGGCGGGCTGCCGACCGGAACGGCCGGCCGGGTGGTCTGCCTGCTCTCAGGCGGCATCGACTCGCCGGTGGCCGCGCATCGCATGATGAAACGCGGCTGCGCAGTGACGTTCGTCCACTTCCACAGCTATCCGATTCTCTCGCGCGCCTCGCAGGAAAAAGCACGCCAGCTGGCCACGCTGTTGACGACGTGGCAGCAGCGATCGCGGCTGTATCTGGTGCCGTTCGGCGACATCCAGCAGCAGGTCGTGCTGGCAGTGCCTGGCCCGATGCGCGTGGTGGTCTATCGACGTCTGATGCTCAGAATCGCGGAGCGTATCGCACACCTTCGGCACGCACAGGCGCTCGTCACCGGCGACGCCGTGGGACAGGTCGCGTCGCAGACGCTGGAAAACCTGGCCGTCGTCGGTAGCGTGGCAACGCTGCCGCTGTTCCGGCCGCTCATCGGCATGGACAAGGACGAGATCACCGCCGAAGCTCAGCGCATCGGCAGCTATCCCATTTCGATCATCCCGGATCAGGACTGTTGCACGTTGTTCACACCACGTAATCCGCAGACGCGTGCGCGACTCGCGGAGATCGAAGCGGCTGAGCAGGCCTTGCCGATTGAAGAACTTGTGGGACGTGCGGTTCAGGAAGCGGCGGTCGAAGTGTTCGAGTTCCCGCCGACGCGCAAGAAGATGGAATCGCTCGCAGAAGTGCAGTGATACGATCGCCTCGTGAGCATCGAATCGATCCTCGGCGATGACGCCAGCCTGCTTCAGTACCAGTGCAGGACCATAGCGAAAGAGGACCTGCATCTTCCCGGTTCCGACTTCATCGAGCGGGTCTTTTCGATTTCCGACCGCTCGTCCACGGTCGTGGCGAACCTGAAGAAGATGTTCGACACGGGTCGGCTCAAGCGCACCGGTTATCTGTCAATCCTGCCGGTTGATCAGGGCATCGAGCACTCTGCCGGTGCCTCGTTCGCGCCGAACATCGCGTATTTCGACCCGGAGAACATCGTCAAGCTCGCGATCGAAGGCGGCTGCAACGCCGTGGCGTCGACACTCGGAGTGCTCGGTGCCGTGGCGAAGAAGTACGCGGACAAGATTCCGTTCATCGTCAAGCTGAATCACAACGAGTTCCTGTCGTACCCCAACTCGTACGATCAAATCGTCTTTGGCAGCGTCAAGCAGGCCGTCAACATGGGCGCTGCAGGCGTGGGCGCCACGGTTTACTTCGGGTCGCCGGAGTCCAAGCGTCAGATCCAGGAAGTCTCGGCGATGTTCCAGGAGGCGCACGAACGCGGTCTGTTCACCGTGCTCTGGTGCTACACACGGAACGCGTCATTCAAGACGAAGGAACACGATTACCACCTGGCCGCGGACCTGACCGGGCAGGCGAATCATCTTGGCGTGACGATCGAAGCCGACATCATCAAGCAGAAGATGCCGGAGGTGTACGCAGGCGGCTACACCGCCTTGAACTTCGGGAAGACGCACAAGGCCGTGTACGAGAAGCTGACGACGGCAAACCCGATCGACATGACGCGCTACCAGCTGGCGAACTGCTACATGGGCCGCGCGCCGCTCATCAACTCCGGCGGCGCGTCGGCAGGCGAGAGCGATCTCAAGGAAGCGGTGAAGACGGCGGTGATCAACAAGCGCGCCGGCGGGTCTGGCCTGATTTCCGGTCGCAAGGCGTTCCAGCGGCCGATGAAAGACGGCGTCGCCATCCTCAACGCCATTCAGGACGTTTATCTCGCGAAGGAAGTCACGGTCGCGTAGCCTCAAAATGCACGTGCGTTGACGCGGCCCGGGTCCTGTCGCCGGGTTTCCCCGTTCCGTCCTCGGCGCCAAGTGCATTGATCACGGCAGAGGCGCCTGCGGGGCGGAACGGGGATGCCCCTCCCGGCGCCACCCGCTGGTAAAGACAGTCGTCAACGCAACTGTCTTTGTTCCGGCGCGCAGCACCGGCAGCCGCAGATCGGCACGCCGCTCGTCTTCAGCGATGCGAGTTCCTACCTTGGCAATGCACCTTTGGCGACGGCGCCGTCGAGATACTCGCGTAGCGCCTCGTGCGTGCTGCGGAACGCGAGGCTATCCCACGGGATTTCCTCCGGTGCGAAGAATCGTCCTTCGAGACTTTCGTCGTCACAGGTCAGGCAACCGCTGACGATTGTGGCCGCGTAGACGATGATCACCGGCGCGCGGCTGGGATACGAATACACGTTGATCAGGTAATCGAGCCTGATCTCCAGGCCGGCCTCTTCACGCGCCTCGCGGATAGCCGCGGCCGTGACTTCTTCGCCACGATCGACGAAGCCTCCCGGAAAGACCCACTGCCCGTAACCCGGCTCGATCGCTCTGCGGACAAGCACGAGGTGGTTGCGTTCGTCGCGGATGATGGTGCCGACCGCCACCTTCGGATCGAGATAAAAGACGAAGCCGCAGCGCACGCAGACGAGGCGTTCCGGCTCGTGCGCGCGCAGCATCCGGCCTTCGAGGTCGCCGCCACACATCGGGCAGTAGCTGTAGGGGCGTTCGTCGTGCGGAAGCATGCGAGGCCCAAGTCTAACTTGTACAATTCACAGGATGTCGATTCTCAAAGTCGCGCGCATGGGCCATCCGGTGCTGCGGACGCGGGCCCGGGCGCTCGACAAGGCAGCGCTTCGTCACCCCCTGTTTCAGAAGTTCATCGACGACATGATCGAGACGATGCAGGAGTACCACGGCGTCGGCCTGGCCGCGCCGCAGGTCCACGAGGATGTCCGGGTGTTTGTCGGGCTGCTGGACGAAGAGCCGGGACCGGACAGCGAGGTGACGGTGTTGATCAACCCTGAGATTACGCCTGATGCCCCGGACAAGAAGGAAGGCTGGGAGGGTTGTCTCAGCATTCCTGATATTCGCGGGATGGTTCCGAGGTTCACGTCCATCAGCGTCAAAGCGCTGGACCGTGACGGACATCCCATCGAACTGCGGTTGAAGGACTTTGCCGCGCGCGTCGCGCAGCACGAAACGGATCATCTCGACGGCATCTTGTTTTTCGATCGAATGACCTCGCTGCAGTCACTGACCTTTCTCGACGAGTACTCTCGTTACCACTCGAAAGACGACGACTGAGTCCAGCAGGTCCGCCTGAAGGCGGACACGACGATGCCGTATAATCGGCGCGCACGTGCTCGCCACCGGGTCTCCTGTCATCACACTGAGAACCGCACCGATGACGCCGTTTGATGGCGCCATCGCTGCTGCGCGTACGTGCTATTCGCCGCGCGTGATCGCGACGTCGGAGGTGACCGAGCCGCAGCGCGATCTGATCGGCGGGCTGACGTTCGACGCGGGTCACCATACGGTCTATCAGCACGCGCACTTCGAGTTCGGTCTCGAGAACGTGTCGCGGCAGTTTGTCTGGGCGTTCCTGCATTCGTATCCGTTCTACAACTCCGAGCAATCGAGTCAGCGTTACGTCAAGCTGAAGGAACCTCGCGCGTTCGTTCCGCCGCTCGACGGCATCGCGCGCGACGTCTACGAATCGGCCGTCGTCCGAGCCTGGGACCGTTACGCGGAGCTCTCCGCGCTGCTCAAAGACGACGCCCACGCGATTCTGAAAGAGCTCCGCTACGTTCGACCGACGACCAATCCTGAGCGCTTGAAGCAGATCGACAAGGACGCGGAGAAGCGCGCGATCGAGACCGCCCGCTACGTGATTCCGATCGGCGCCTTTACGTCGATGGTCCACACCGTGTCGGGCATCGTCCTGCACCGGCTCTATCGAATGATGAACACCGGAGACACGCCACACGAGGCGCGCCTGGTCATCTCCGAGATGGTCCGCCTGGTGAAGGAGTGGGATCCGAACTTCTTCGAGAAGGTCGGACCCGGACCGATCGCGTCGGACGACGTGCCTGAGATGTCGCTGCCGAAGCCGCGATCGGGCGGCGATCGCTACGCGGCTGAATTCGACGCGCGGCTCAACGGCAGTTGGTCGCGGCTGCGGGACGCCTCGCCGGACGCGGAAGAGATCGTGGCTGAAGCGGTGCGCTCGGTGTTCGGCCTGACGCGCGACGACATGTCGGATGACGAGGCGCTGGACCGGGTGATGAACCCGGCTCGCAACAGATACCGGCTCGATATCCTGAACGTCTCGCATCATTCGCCGCTCATGCGAGCGCTGCATCACGCGACGTACGTATTCGAGAAGCGTCTGAGCCACACCGCCGACTCGCAGGATCAGCGGCATCGCATGGTGCCGGCATCGCGGCCGCTCATGACGTTTTCCGACACGCAGCTGCCGGACTACATCACTCCGCGGCTGATTGTGGCGAATGCGCGTGCAAAGGCGGTGTACGACGAGTCGATGCGCGAGGCGTGGGCCGCCAAGAACCGCCTGCTCGAGCTCGGCGTCCCGCTGGAGTTCGCACTCTACGTGCTGCCCAACGCCAAGACGCTGCGCTTTGTGGAGTCGGGCTCTCTGCTCTCACTGCTGCACAAGTGGACGCTGCGTACCTGTTTCAACGCGCAGGAGGAGATCTACCTGGCGTCGATGGATGAGATCTCCGCCGTGCGCGCGCTGCATCCACGCATCGGCCGGCATCTCGGGCCGCCATGTGTGATTCGCAACGGGCTCATCTCACCGCGGTGCACCGAAGGAACCCATTTCTGCGGCGTCCCGGTCTGGAAGGATTTCCCGGCTGTCGTGCGACGGCTGTGATCGACACCACCCACCGAGGCACCGAGGCACCGAGATCACTTTAGGATCCTGGTTTGATCGCCTGGCTCGCGCATCTCTACACGGCCTCAGGCGCGGTCTTCGCCTTTCTCGCGGCGCGCGCGGTCATCGACTTCGATTATCCCGCCGCGTTCTTCTGGCTTGGCGTGCAGGTCGTCGTCGATGCCACCGACGGCATGTTCGCTCGTGCCGCCCGGGTGTCCGAGCGGCTGCCGTGGTTCAACGGCTCGAAGCTCGACGACATCATCGACTACCTGGCGTACGTCTTCGTGCCGGCGCTGTTCGTCTGGCGCGCCATTCTGGTTCCCGACGCCTGGACGGTCTTCGTCGCTGCGGCGATGCTGCTCTCGAGCGCCTACGGATTCAATCGCGACGATGCCAAAACCGACGATCACTTCTTCACCGGCTTCCCCTCGTACTGGAACATCGTCGTCTTCTATCTGCTGATCCTGAAGCTGTCGCCGGTGGTGAATGCCGTGATTCTGGTCGGACTGGCGGTGATGGTGTTCGTGCCAATCCGCTACGTGTACCCGTCGCGGATGACTGTGCTGCGGTGGCCGACGATTGCGCTCGGCTCGATCTGGGGAGCGTTGCTGTTCGTGATGATGTGGCAGTACCCGGCGATCTCGAAGCCAGTGCTGTACGGCTCGCTGTTGTTTCCCGTTTACTACTTCGGTCTATCGCTGGCGCTGCAGACACGAAGGCCACGAAGGTTATCGAAGGCCACGAAGACGAAGGGATCTTAACGGGGAAGATTGTCTTCGTGTCCTTCGATCTCTTCGTGCCCTTCGTGGCTCACCAGCGAGGTACTCCCAGCACCTGTCGCAGGTCTTCGACCGCCAGCCGTCGCTGCGGATCGACAGCCGCGCGCTTCATGTAGACCGTCGCGCTCGGAAGATCTCCGGCCCGCCCGTAGTTGATCGCCGCATTGAGGTCGGCGGCGCTCTTCTGCACGCTGTCTTCTTTGATGGCCGCATCGAATCCGGCAATCTGCCTCGCACGGAACTCCTCGGTCACGTCCTGACGCGTGGCCATTTCATCGCGACGTGTCTCGGAATCCTTGACCAGCAGGTCGTAGCAGTCTGCTGCCGCGGCAAAGCCTTTCGCGCTCGGGCCCCAGCTCTCCACGCTGAACTCGGTGAGGCCGAGATACCAGGGCGCTTCGCATTCGCGGTTGTCGATGCCCTGCGCCTGGACGAGATCCTTCCGGGCGGCGTTGAAGTCGTGCTGGTCGTATTCGATCATCCCGGCCAGCGTCAGAATCCGCGCGTTGTAGCGCAGCGCCCGTGCCGAGTCGATGTCGCTGCGGGCGGTATCGAGCTGTCCGATGCGCCGGCGGTTCCAGGCACGCCAGTAGTAGGCCTCACTTCGATTCGAGGCACCCGCATCGATCAGCACCGTGGCGTCGGCGATGGCCTCGTCGTTCTTCGACAGGTAGGTCCGGCAAATGGCTCGCCCGAGCCGACCCTCTTCGTGCGACGGGCTCAGTTCGACTGTGCGGCTGAAGTACGTTTCCGCGCGGCGACACTCGTTGGTGGCCTGATAGAGGGTCCCGAGGTCGAAGGCAATTGCGGAGGAGTCCGAAAAGCGCGCATACGCTTCCTCGAAGAAGTCGCGTGCCTGCGTTCCGTCGCTTCGAAACAGTGAGGCCATCGCCGCGCGTCCCAGGAAGAACGACGCTTCGACGAAACGCGGCACTGACGTGCGCACTGCACGCAGCGGCTCGACACGGATCGGGTTCTCGCAGATCGCGCGGCGATAGGCGACGAGCGGCGCGTCATTCGCGGCCGTCGCACCGGGAGAGTCAACCGCCAGACGCCCACATTGAAGCGACAGCTTCATGTAGTCCTTGAACACGCGGCTGAACGGTCCGGTCTCGATCGACATGATGGAGACGTCGAGCTGTTCACGAGCCTCTCGTGTGGGTGGCAGCAGACGCCGGGCGGTCGAGTCCGGAGGCAGCCCTCTGACAATTGACAGCACGAGTTCGGCGGGAGCATCAGGCAGCTTGCGAACCAGTGACGAGGCGTCCGCCAGATGCGCGGAGGAGTCGAGAGCCAGTTCCTTCTCCCGGACGACCAGGAGGACATCCGTCTCGAAAACCTTCAAGGACGCGTTGGGGAAGCGTGGAGTCAGCCGCTCGTATGCGGCGCGGGCTTCCAGCAGGCAGTCGTAGCAGCCCTGCCGCACGAGCTCATCTGCGGCGGCCGTTGGTTCGGGCGTCACGACCACGGCCTTTTTGGGCCCGCAGCCGACCAGTGCGACCGACGCCAACACCAGGAGAAACCCCGCTCCCCGCATCGCGATTATTTGACACCAGAACCGACGTTGGGGGACCGTCGACGAGCCCGGCCGGTGTGCCACTCTGGGTCTGACGACTTACTGCGGGGTAGCAGCGGTGGCGAGCGATGCGGGCGCCTGCACGCGGCTGCCGACGTGCAGTGCGAAGAACAAGCCCGACGCCTGGAGCACCGCGACAGCGAAGAGCGCCTGCCGGAAATGACCGGCATCGAGGAGCGGCCCGAAGAGCACCGGCGACAACGCCTGGCCTGTATCCAACCCGGAGTAGACGAACCCATACACGCGACCGAACGAGCTGCGGCCAAAGCGGCTCGTCGCCGCGCGCCGCACGAGCAGATCGCGTCCGGGTCCTGCCACGCCGACGCCGAATCCCATCGCCGCCATCAGCGGCCACAATGCGAGTTGCGGCATCGCGCCCCCTGCGAGGACCGCGCTCATCAACGCTGCGAAGCCGAGCGCCGCCGCCACCAGCCGATCACCCCGCTCCGCCAGGAAGCCGCCGACGATCATGCCGGCGCCGCTGCCGAGAAGATACGCCGTCAGCCCGCCGTTCGCCAGCACGAGCGACACGCCATAAACGTGGCTCAGAATCGCCGGCCCGTAATTCTGAAGAATCCCGAACGCCATCGTCGTCACGAGAAAGAACGCGAACGAGAGCCAGACGGCACCGGATGAGAGAAATGCGAACTGACGCACTGGTGCGGTTGACTGAGCGCGCAACGCGTGCGCGCCAGTGCCCTCCTCCTCCGGATCCATGAGGGCACGCCGGCGCAGCCACAGGATTGTGAGTACCGTTGCCGCGACCAGCGATGCGCCGAGACCTGCCGTGTGCCAGCCGACGACGCTCGCCAGGCCGGCCATGAACACGGGCGCCGCCGCCCAGCCCAGATTGCCGCCGAGCCCGTGCATCGAAAACGCGTGTCCCAGGCGGGGCTGGCCGACGCGGTGATTCAGGATGGTGAAGTCCGCGGGATGAAAGATGCTGTTCCCGCAGCCGGCGAGCGCCGCGGCCAGCAACAGCATCGGATAGCTGTTGGCGATCGAGAGCACCAGAGCGGCGATTCCCAGCGATGCCACTCCGAACAGCAGCACGCGAAACGCGCCAACGCGATCGACGACGAACCCGGCCAGCGCCTGGCCGATGCCGCTGATGACGAAGAAGGTGGTCATCAGCAGCCCCACTCGTGTGTAGCTGAGCGAGAAATCCGCCATCAGCCACGGAAACAGCGGTGGCAGCAGCAGCTGAAAGAAGTGCGACGTGCCGTGCGCGAGACCGACGAGGCCGATCACCTCAGCGTCGCGGCGCGCCTCGGGCTGGTGCGAGGTCATGCTCTCGTGAGTCTAACCGAGAGGCGCGTTCGTCAGAACTTCGGTCCTCTAGCGCCTGGGAACGTTTCCCCTCCGAGCGTGTCTTAGCAGCAGGCGGCATGTCTCTGCGCACCCTACTCTGCGGTCTTCTCAGCGTGATGATCGTCACAACCGTGGCAGCGCAGGAGCTGCGCGATACGATCGGGCCGCTCGAACAGACGGCAAACCCGATCACGCCCGAGAATCCGATTCCGCGCCGAACGCGATCTGTTGCTCCGTCCTACCCCGCTAGAGCTCGCGCTGTGGCGGCTACGGCGACGGTCGTGCTCGCGGCAACCATGAATCGGGCTGCGTTGCTGAAATCCGCAGGGGACCGGAACCGCTGCTGACGACGGCGGCGATCCCCGTCCCACCTGAGACCGCGCTGAAGAGTGCGGCGGACGCCTTCGTATACGAATCGGCGGCCGCTCTGCGGCGCTGGCAGTATGACCGGCCGGCCCGGCCGCCGGTCAGCTTCTCAGTCGCGTTCACGTTCAAGCCAGACGCGGAGACGACATCGACGCAGATCGCAGCCGCCGTGCCTTTGCCTCCACCAGTACTTCCAACCGGGCCGCGGACGCCGCAGCCGGTGCGCGTCGGCAACGGCATTATGTCGCCCAGGCTCGTGACGAGGGTCGAACCTGTGTATCCAGCGCAAGCGCTGGCTGCCCGCGTGGAGGGAACGGTGATCCTCGAGATGAGAATCGACCCCACCGGCAAGGTGACCGAGGCCATGGTCCTGCGATCCGAGCCGCTGCTGGATCCGGCGGCGCTGGATGCGGTAAAGAAGTGGGTGTATGCCCCGACGTGCCTCTATGGCGCGGCTATCCCAACTATCGTCACGGTAGCCGTGACATTCGAGCTCCCCTGATCTTCGAGCGGTCGAACTGATCTCAGGGGCGCAAGAGCTAATCAAATGGAACTCCAACTTCACGAGAGCGGCCTTGTGGGAACCTTTCGGACCCCCGAAGGGAGTGGCCCGTTCCCGGGCGTACTGGCGCTCGGTGGCTCTGACGGCGGAACACCGGAGTACTTCCTGAACCTGTGCGTGCCGGAGGGTTTCGCCTGTCTGGCCGTCGCGTACTGGGGAACGAGCG
>Ga0207701_10006574_pt1 | contig 11589 bp, 8 predicted proteins | sample KBSSwiSSwithPhiX_FD_184294 | JGI IMG/M metagenome (GOLD analysis project Ga0207701, IMG submission 184294) | Switchgrass rhizosphere bulk soil microbial communities from Kellogg Biological Station, Michigan, USA, with PhiX - S5 (SPAdes) (version 2) | ecosystem: Environmental > Terrestrial > Soil...
GACTCGCAACCCGGTGCTGAATAGCAACCTGATTGCGGCATACACTCAGCCGCTTCTGCGCAACTTCAGGACCGACGCCATGAGGACGCAGCTCAAGATCACGAAGCTCAATCAGGAGATGTCCGAGACCTCACTGCGCGCGACGGTGGTCAGAACAATCGCCAATGTGCGCAACGCGTACTGGGATCTCGTGTACGCGATTCAGGCCGAAGAAGTTGCGCAGAACTCGCTCCAGCTCGCGACCAAGCTGGTTGAGGACAACCGCGCTCGCGTGGAAGTGGGCACACTGGCGCCATTGGATGTGACGCAGGCCGAGGCCGAACAGGCGGCACGCCGTCAGGCTGTAGCGCAGGCGCGGGCCACGCATGGCACCGCGGAACTCGCGCTCAAGCGGCTCATTGTCAACGGCACCGAGGATCCCTACTGGACGGCCAACCTCGAACCGGTCGATCGACCGACGTATTCGACTGAAACCATCGATGTGGCGGCTGCCGTCAGACGCGCTCTGGGTTCGCGCACCGACCTCGAACAGTCGAAGAAGCAGGTTCAATCGAACGACATTTCGATCCGCAGCCTGAGCGATGCGCAACTCCCGGCACTCGACCTGACGGCCTCCTACGGCCTCGCGGGAATTGGCGGCACCCAATTCGTGCGGCCCACGGGAGCAGCGCTCGGTGCCGCGCCAACCCAGATCATTCCCAGCGGATTCGGCGATGCGTTGAGCCTGCTGACCAATGGACGCGCGCCAAGCTGGAACTTCCAGCTCAATTTCAGCTATCCGATCGGTACGAGCCCGGCGGAGGCGGCCACGGCGCGCGCGCGCTTGCAACAGCGTCAGACGATCGCGCAGAGTCGGCAGCTCGAGCTTCAGATCGCCACTGAAGTCACCAATGCAGCGCTGCTCGTCGATACCAACAGCGAAAGACTGCAGGCCGCAACAGCGACGACAGAGCTTGCCCAACTGCGCCTCGAGGCCGAGCAGAGCCGGTTCGAGGTTGGGCTCTCGACGAACTTCTTCGTCGTGCAGGCCCAGCGCGATCTCCGGGACGCACAGAACGCCGAACTGAGAGCCCTGCTCGACTATCGCCGCGCGCAGGTCGATTTCGAACGCGTGCAGGAGATTCCGGCCGCCAACTCGGTCGGCATCACCAACATTCAACCCGGGAATACCACCGCACCGCGGGCCAACACGAATGCCGGCGGCTTTGCCGGCGGCGGTGGCGGCGGCGGTAACAACTGAGTCCGTCGCAGGGCGTGCTGGTTTCGATCTCATGAAAAAAGCGTTCATCATCATCATCGCCGCGGTTGCACTCGCCGGCTCTTCGTATTACCTGGGCGTGTCCCGCACGACTCAGCCTGCCGGAGGCGCCGCGGCTGGTGGCGAAGGAGGCGGACGGCGCGGAGGTGGTGGCGGCTTTCCTGGCGGCGGTGGCGGATTTCCCGGTGGTGGCGGTGGCGGGTTTCGAGGTGGCGGTGGTCGCGGACCTCTGACAGTCGAACTGGCCAAGGCCACCCGCGCTTCGCTCGCCGAGGAAATCACCGTTGTGGGCAACCTGATTGGCGACGCAACAGTCACGGTGGTTCCGCGCGCCGCCGGCCGTCTGCAGGAACTGTCCGTTCGTCTCGGTGACCGTGTGAGTCGCGGCCAGCGCCTTGCCAAGATCGAGGACTTCGAGATCGTCGAACAGGTGAAGCAGGCGGAAGCGGCACAGGAAGTATCCCTGGCCACGATTCGTCAGCGTGAAGCCGATCTGCAGCTGGCCGAGACCAACGTGGAACGCTCGCGCAGCCTCTTCGAGCGGCAGCTCCTCCCGAAGCAGACGCTCGACGACAACGAAGCGCGCTATCAGGCCGCGCTCGCGCAGCTCGATCTCGCCCGTGCTCAGAACACGCAGTCGAAAGCTCGCCTCGACGAGCTCCGGATCAACCTTGCGAACACGGTGATCACCTCACCCGTGAACGGCTTCGTTGCCAAGCGCAACGTCGATCCCGGAGCATTCGTCTCGCAGCAGTCGCCGGTCGCGGATGTCGTCGACATCACGCGCGTGCGACTGGTCGCGAACGTTGTCGAAAAGGATCTGAAGGAGCTCGAGAGCGGCAATGCTGCGAGCGTCGAGGTCGACGCGTTTCCCGGCGAGAAATTCGCGGGCCGCATCGCGCGCGTATCTCCGGTCCTGGATCCCGCGACGCGCACCGCACCCATCGAGATCGAGATCCCCAATCCCACGTTCCGCCTCAAACCCGGGATGTACGCCCGCGTGGGTATCACGACACAAACCAAGAAGAACGCGCTCGTGCTTCCGTCGACTGCCGTCATCGACCTCGGTGGCCGTCGCGGGGTCTTTCAACTGCAGAACGAAACGGCCGTGTTCCGCACGGTGCAAGTGGGAACCGAGCAGGGTTCTATCGTCGAGATCCTCAGTGGCCTGAAAGACGGCGACGAAGTCATCTCTACTGGCGCCGGTGCCTTGCGCGATGGCGACCGGGTCGCGCTGGCCGGTCGCGCGGGTGGGGGCCGCGGACGACGCGGCGGGGGTGAGGGGAATGCAGCGCCAGGCGAGGGCGGCAGTGGACAAGGCTCGAGGGGTGACGCCCAGGGCGACCCGCCGCCCGCCGCACGTGGCGCTGGCAGTGCTCCCCAGACACCTGGCGCTGCCGCCAGCGATGGCAATCCATCAGGACGCGGAGACTCGGCAGGCCATGAAGGGTCTGGCGGACGGCGAGGCGACGGCAGCCGCGAGGGTGGCGAAGGGCGCCGCCTTGGCGGAGACGGGTCAGGACGTCGCGGCGGCAACGGGACGCCGCAGCCGCCGTCCGGTGGTGTCAGTCAGTAGCAGGCTGGGCGTTCCTTTCAGAACGCCGTGTTGTTCACGTCAGGTCATGACAGAGTGCTGATATGAGTATCCCTCGTTTAGCCATTCACCGCCCGGTCACGATGTTCATGATCAGCGCGGTTGTCACGCTGCTTGGCATCATCTCGCTCTCGCGTCTGCCGGTCGATCTGATGCCGGAGTTCGAGCAGCCGACGCTCAACGTGCGCACCAGCTATGCGGGCGTCGGGCCGCTTGAAATCGAGGAACTCATTACGCGGCCGATGGAACAGGCCGTCAGCGCCGTTCCCGGGATCACGCGGGTCGAGTCGAGCTCCTCCGAGGGCAACAGCCAGATTCGCCTCAACTTCGAGTGGGGCTCGGACCTGTCAGAGGCGGCCGACGAAGTCCGCACCCGCGTCGACCGGATGCGCAACCGGCTCCCCGAGGACGCCGACCCGCCAACCATTTTCAAGTTCGACTCGAACCAGCTGCCCGTGCTGCAAATCGGCATCGAGGGCGATTACGACCCGGTCACGCTGCGTGAGGTCGCGCAGAACGAGATCGCGCCACGCTTCGAGCGCGTCGACGGCGTTGCGGCGGTCACGGTGAACGGCGGCGTCCGGCGCGAGATCCACGTCGACCTCTCGAAAGAGAAGATCACGGCACTGAATCTCTCGGTCAGCCAGGTTGTCAACGCGCTGCGCTCCGAGAATCAGAACACGCCGCTCGGTGAGATCTATCAGGGCGACTCGACCTTCCTCGTCCGCAGCCAGGGCCAGTTCCAGAGCATCGAAGACATCAAGGACATGGTGGTGATGACGCGTCAGGCGGTGCCCGTCTATCTGCGGGACATCGCCGAGGTGTCGGACACCACCGAGCAACGTCGGTCGTTCATGCGCATCAATGGCAAGCCGGGTATTCAGCTTCAGGTGCAGAAGCAGTCGGGCAAGAACACCGTTGCAGTCGCGAGAGCCGTCCGCGTGGAAGTCGATCGCGTCAACAAGGAAGTGCCTGGCGTCAGGATGATTGTCACGCAGGACAACTCGGTCTTCATTCAGCGCGCGATCGACAACGTGCAGGAACACGCGCTGGTCGGCGGTATTCTCGTCGTGCTCATCATCTTCGCGTTCCTGCGTGATGTGCGCTCGACGCTCATCGTCTGCACGTCCATCCCGGTATCGGTCATCGGCACGTTCGCGTTGCTCTACTTCGGCGGGTTCACGCTGAACACGATGACATTCGGCGGCCTCGCGCTCGGCATCGGCATGATCGTCGACGCCGCCATTGTCGTTCTCGAGAACACGCATCGCCATCTGCACATGGGCAAGGACAAGATGACGGCGGCGATCGAGGGCAGCGAAGAAGTGTGGTCGGCGATCCTGGCATCAACGCTGACACACATCGCCGTCTTCATCCCGCTGCTGTTCCTGTCTGGGACCGCGAGCATCATGTTCACGCAGCTGTCGGTCGTCGTGATGTTCTCGCTGGCGATGTCGCTGTTCGTCGCCGTGACCATCGTGCCGGTGCTCTGCTCCCGCTGGTTGAAGACCCCGGACGAGGAAGCCAAGGACACGGGCATTATGGCTAGCTTCTATCGGCTGAGCGAGCGGTTCCTCGAAACAATGGACGAGCAGTATCGCAGAGCCATTCATGTCGCACTCAACCACCGCCCCACGGTGATTGCGACTGCCGCAGTGCTCGTGATTGCAGCTGCCATCATCTACCCGATGATCACCGTCGAGTTGATGCCGCAGACCGACGAAGGCGAAGTCAACATCAACGCCGAGCTCTCGGTCGGGACGCGCGTGGAGCGAACTGAGGAAGCCCTGCTCCGCCTCGAAGACATGGTTCGGGAGCGCGTGCCTGAAGCGATGACCATCATCACCAACGGCGGTGGCGGCGGAAACAACTGGAACGGCGGCGGTGGTGGCGGCGGCGGCGGCAGCACGCATCGCGGCCAGATTCGCGTCATGCTCGTCCCTCGCGGCCAGCGTACGCGCACGAATGAACAGATCGCGATTGCCCTGCGCCGCGAGCTCCAGGGACTCCCGGGGGTCGCCGTGCGTGCCAATCCGGCAGGCGGCAACAACCAGATCATGCGGTTCCTGAGCGGCGGCGGCAACAACAACCAGGGGGGATCGAGCCGCCTCCAGGTTGAAATCCGTGGTCACGATCTCGACGACGCGCGGAGAGTTGCGCAGGATGTCCGCAAAGTGATGGAAGACACGCCCGGCGTCGCGGACGTGCAGGTCGGACGCGAAGAAGGCCGTCCCGAAATCGCCGTGCGCGTGGATCGGCCCAAGGCGGCCATGCTCGGCATGTCCGTTGGCAGCGTCGCGACCACCATCCAGACCAACGTTGCCGGCACTGCCGCCGCTCAATTCCGTGAGCGCGGCAATGAGTACCCGGTCGTCGTCCGGCTGCGCGAGGCAGATCGGCAGGAGATCTCGGACGTCGGTGACGTGCTCCTGAGCACGCCAACCGGCCAGGTCGTGCCGGCCAAGAACGTGCTCGCGGTGAATCGCGAAGCCGGACCGGTGCAGATCGATCGCAAGAACATGGAGCGCATGACGCGCGTCAACGCCGAGACCGAGATCCCGATCAGCGAGGCAGTGAAGGCGGTGCAGGACCGCATCACACAGGTGCGCGTTCCGCCTGACTTCGCGGTCGGCTTCGGGTCGGAGATCGAGGAGCAGGCGCGATCGTTCCAGCAGTTGCGGATGGTGCTCATCCTCGCGGTGCTCCTCGTCTACGCGGTGATGGCGTCCCAGTACGAATCGCTGCGAGACCCGTTCATCATCATGTTCTCGGTGCCGGTGGCCGGTATCGGCGTCGTGCTCAGTCTGCTGTTGACCGGCACGTCATTCAGCATGCAGGCCTACATCGGCATCATCATGCTGGCCGGGATCGTGGTCAGCAACGCCATCCTCCTCGTCGACTACATCAACACGCTGCGCCGCCGCGACGGCCTGCCGATTCGAGAAGCAGTCGAACTTGGCGGACGCACGCGACTCAGGCCGATTCTGATGACGTCGATCGCGACGATGCTCGGGCTCGTGCCGATGGCGATTGGCATCGGCGAGGGTGGCGAGTTGCAGGCGCCCCTCGCTCGCGTCGTGATCGGCGGATTGCTGACGTCAACCCTCGTGACGCTCGTCCTCGTGCCGGCTGTCTATACCCTGTTCGAAGAAGGATGGGCGGGGATCTTCCGGAAGAGCGCATCCCACTAGGTAGCTCGGCAACTGGGTAGCTAGGTAGCTGGGTCAGAACAACCCAGTAGCCCAGCTACCTGATAACCCAGCAACCTAGCTAACAGGCTACTCAGCTACTCAATACCGCCAGCAGTTCGCTCACCGTTCGCCCGGTCAGCGGATCTCGCCAATCGGCTGCGATCTCGGCCAGCGGCTCCAGCACGAAGCGCCGTTCTCTGAACCGCGGATGTGGCACGACGAGGCCTGGTGCATCGATGATCTCGTCGTCGTACAGGATCAGATCCAGGTCGAGGGTACGAGGCGCGCCCGGATACGGGCGCTCGCGGCCGAATTGTTTCTCGATATCGAGCAGGAGCACGAGAAGTTCGCGCGCGGAGAGGGACGTCTCCCCCACTGCTGCGGCGTTCAGGAAAACAGGTTGTTCGCCGACACCGACTGGTGCCGTGTCATGAAAGCTCGAAGAACGCAGCGATTGCACGTGAGGGCGCAACGCATCGAGCGCCGCGCGCAGGTAAGTTTCGCGATCGCCAAGGTTGCCGCCGAGCGCAATCGCGACACGAACACCGGGTGTCATTTCCTGAGGCTTGTCGTGACAAATCACACGCGGTGTCTTACTCCTGCCAGCGCGTCGGCAGGACCGCGCCGACGCGCTCGGCGCCCGCGGTTCGACGACCGATCACGTCTTCGAGGCCGGCGGCAGCCTGTTCGAACAGACGCCGATGCTCCATCGACTCGCCGAGCACGATGCCCAGCATGGTTCGATGGCGCGCGTGTGTGACCGTCGCAACCCGTGGTCGCCAGCGCTCGACGAACGCAGCCAGATGGCGTGCGTCGTCTTCGAGGACGCCGCTGTAAGCTGCGGCGTTCGCATTCTTGCCAGCCTGGGAAGGCGTCGGGACCGGAATCTCGCTGGAAGCCGACGGCGTCGGCGCGCCCAACTCCTCGAGCGCAGCCTGCAGCCACGAGAGGTGCGTCTCTTCGCGGGCGATGACGTACTGATACGCGTTGTTGAAGTCGTAGTTACTGACCACGCGGGCGCCTGCTTCGTGGCGCTGAATGAGCGCTACACGGTCGGCGGTGATCGCGGTCAGCAGCGATCGCAGTTCATCCTGCTGCACGTGTGTTCTACCCCTGTTTTTCCTTGCAAGCCTTGCAGGACCGCGTCCACGGAATGGCATTCAGGCGTGCTTCAGCGATCGGCTCGCCGCACTCCTTGCAGACCCCGTACGAACCCTCCTCGATTCGGCGCAGGGCGCCTTCGATCGCTTGCAGGATTTTGGCGTCGGTCTGTTTGAGTTTGAGCTGAATGTGGACTTCGTTGTTGCCTGCGGCCTGGTCGGCCATGTCGCCCTGCCTGCCGGAGTTGTTCTCCATCGTCCATTGCAGGGGCTTCGCCGCGGAGCCGGCTAGGAGCTCCCCGCGCTTCTTCAGCAGCGCGTCCCGGTATATCGCGACGTCCATTGACTCTGGCTTCTCCTGGCGGCCTCTTGTCGCCTAGAACAAGAGGTGATTGTACCCCTACTCCGCTCGGAGCGTCGAGAGCGGCTTGTGCCTCAGGACATCGAGACTTGCGAGCACGCCGATCGCGGCGACCGCGCCCGCCGTGACGATGATTCCGCCGATCGTCAGGAACGGTGCCGGCTGCCACGGGAGATCGAGCCCGTAGCGCGCGACGGCCCAACTCAGGGCGATGGCTCCCGCCGCGCCGACGGTTCCGGCAATGGCGCCGAGCACCCCGTATTCCAGCAACAGCATCGTCGCAATGAGCCGGCTGCTCGCCCCGAGTGTTTTCAGAATTGCCGCTTCGTAGACACGGCGGAACTTCGTCATCGAGACGGCGCCGATCAGGATCAGACTGCCGCTCAGGAGCACCAGCGCACCCACGACGGTGACCGCCAGCGTCACGTTATCGACGATGGTCTTGATGGTGTCGAGCACCTCGCGAAGGTCGATGACGGAGATGTTCGGATAGTCCGCCACGATCAATCCCTGGAGGCGGGCTCTTGCAACTGGGTCCTTTCCTCCCCTGACCGCGGCGATGAAGTTGTGCGGCGCGTTGTCGAACGGCCCGGGGCGGAACACGATCATGAAACCGCCGGCGCGAAAGTCACGGAAGTCGACCTCGCGGAAACTGGTGACACGCGCGGTGACGATCCGGCCGAGAACGTCGAAGCGCATCTCGTCGCCGATCTGGATGTTGAAGCGATTGCGGAGACTCTCTTCGATCGAGACTTCCGGCGTGTCGGCGGCCGGCGTCGCATCCCACCATTTTCCGTCGACCAGCTTCTCGTTCGCCTCGAGCTGAGGTCGATAGGTAATGGTGAATTCGCGCGACAGTCCGCCGCGACCGCGCACGTCCTCGTAGCTCTCGAGGTTCACGTCGCGACCGCGAACGGCAGTGATCCGGGCACGCAGGACAGGGATCAGTTTCGGGGCGTTTTCAGCCCCGTTCTCGCGGTCGATCAATGCCGTCAGTCCGGCGCGTTGGCCGGTTTGGATATCCATCAGGAACATGTCGGGCGCATCGTCGCCGACTTGCACCGAGAAGTCCTGAAGCAGATTCACTTGCAGCGCCCTGACGCCGAGGATGAAGAAGGTACCGAGGCCCACGGCCAGGAGAATGATTCGCGTCTGGTTCCCGGGACGAGCCACGTGCAGCACTGCCTGACGCAGCGCGAACGACCGTGCGAAACGCAGCGGTTGCACGGCACGGATGAGGGCCACCCCAGCCAGATGCAGCACGAACGTGAGGGCAACAAATCCCGCGGAGAGCAACAGTCCAACCTGGACCGATCCGGCTTGCCATGCAGCCACGCCCACCAGAGCGGCACCGACGGCTGTCGCCACCGTCCATTTCAACCAGTCGAACTGCGGGAGCGATGGGATGTCTTGCCGAAGCAGCAACGACGGCTTCACGTTGCGGACTTCCAGCAGCGGAACGACTGAAAACAGGAGCGAGACGAGCACACCGACGGCCAGGCCCTGCAGCACTGCCCCGACGGTGAGCCCGTAGTCGACTTGCAACAAGGCAGCGATGTTGCCGACGAACAGGGGCAACAGCTGCAGGACACCGGCCGCGATCGCGACACCGAGCGCGCTCCCGGCGAGGCCGAGCAGCACGACCTGCGTGAGGTAGATCGCCAGCACCTGACGTGAACTGCTGCCGACGCACTTGAGGATGGCGATGCTTCGGACCTTCTGCTGTACGAACACGCGCGTCACACTCGACACGCCGATGCCACCCAGAATCAGCACGACCAGTCCCACGAGGCTCAGATAGTTCTCGGCGCGCGAGAGGTTCTGATTCATGCGCCCCTCGTTCTGCCGATACGAGCGAACCCCGATGAAGTCGTTGACGAACGTCTTCGACAGTTCGGTCGCGAGCACGAGGCTCGGGTCTCTTCGTCCCGGCAGCGGCGGCGGACTCGGAACCTGCAGCAGCAGCTGATATGAGGCGCGGCTGCCAAACGACAGGAGCCCGGTCGATGGCAGATCGGCGAGGTCGATGAACACGCGCGAGCCGAGCGAGAACGCGCCGAGGTTGCGACCCGGCTCACTTTGAATGACGCCGCGAATCTGGAAGCGCTGAGCGCCGATGAGCAGATCATCGCCAACGCGCAGGTTGAGCTGCGCGAGAAGCTCGGGACGCACCAGCACACCGTGATCGCGCAACAGATCATGCGCGTACGGCTTGTCCTGAAGGGTCATCGTTCCATAGAGCGGGAAGCTGGATTCGACGGCCCGCAGTTCCACCATGCGAGTCGTCGCGACGCCCTCCGGTCGCACCATCGTTACGAGTTCGACCGCCTCCGACACGGTCCCGACCCGCCCCGTCGCCCGTTCGCGCTGCACGGCCGCGCGGATCTCATCGCCGAGCGGCCGATCGCTGCGGACCACCACGTCGGCACCGGTCATGGCTCTCGCCTCGCGCGTCAGTCCCTGACGCACACTCTGAATCACCGAGCGAATGGCGACGATCGATGCGACACCAACCGCGATGCACACGAAGAAAAACAGGAGACGCTGCCACGACGCCCTGATCTCGCGCAGCGCCATTCGGATGACGAAACTCATCGCGTCGCCTCGGCCGCAGGAACGATTCGCGGGGTCTCGTTCTGCGGAACCGGGCGGCCATCCCGCAGCACCAGACGTGTATCGGCGAGCGAGGCCAGCTCGGCGTCGTGAGTCACCAGCACAAGGGTCGACGCCCGCGATCGACGCACACTGAGCAGCAGATCCATGATGTGGCGCCCTGTGGTCGAATCCAGGTTCCCTGTCGGCTCGTCGGCAAGAACGATCGGCGGATCGTTGGCGAGCGCCCGCGCAATCGCGATTCGCTGCTGCTCGCCTCCGGACAGCTGTGACGGGTAGTGGTGAGCGCGATCGGACAACCCGACTTCTTCCACAAGTTGACGCGCGCGTACCGTCGCATCACGCCTGCCTGCAATCTCCATCGGAATCAGCACGTTCTCGAACGCGGTCAGCGACGGCACCAGGTGAAAGAACTGAAAGACGAAGCCGATCTTCTCTCCACGCAGACGTGCCAGCCCATCCTCCGTGAGTGTGGTGATATCGACGCCATCGATGAGGATTTGACCGGTGGTCGGCGCATCGAGGCCGGCGAGCAAACCGAGCAGCGTGGATTTGCCGCTCCCGGACGGTCCGACAATCGCGACGAACTGCCCTGACTGAATCGTGTAGTCGAGCGGGTGCAGGATGGTGAGAGGGTGATCGCCGCTCTGAACCGTTTTGGAGACGTTCCGCAGCTGGATCATCGGCCAGGATTCTTTCGGTCGGCGGTCCGCTTTGTCAGCAGAGGTTCCAGAGCAGCCCAGACCGTCTTCTCGACGATGCGCGAGCCTTCGGCGTTGGGATGGATGCCGTCGGCGATGTTGAGGTTTGGAATTCCGGCAACGCCATCCAGATAGAAGGGTACGAACACGACGTCGTGCTCCTTGGCGAGTTGACGATAGACGCCGCGGAACTCGGATGTGTAAGCGGGTCCGAAATTGGGCGGTGCTTCCATTCCCGTGAGAATCACCTTGATATTTCGCGCCTGTGCACGCGTGATGATCTCTGTGAGGTTCTGCTTCAAACCCGCCACTGGAAGACCTCGCAGCCCGTCGTTGGCGCCGAGCTCGATGACGAGGACCTTCACATCGCCCGCGAGCGACCACTCGAGGCGATTCAGCCCTCCTGCGGAGGTATCACCCGAGACACCAGCGTTGACGACTTCGTACGGATATCCCGCATCCTTCAATCGCTTCTGAATGAGCGCCGGAACCGACTCGTCCTTCGCAAGACCATACCCCGCGGTCAGGCTGTCACCGAGGAATACGATTCGCGGTGCGGAACTCGATGACGGGCTCTCGGCCGCCGGCGATGCTGCGAGCTCCGCCTCGTGGGCGGTACGGATCTCCGGCTGCCCGCATGAAGCACAGACCACTGCGACCGGTACGATCAGGCGCCACATCAGTCCCATAAGGAGCTAAACCATTATGTAATAAGTCGAAAGCCGTGCCGCCTCGTTTCCGTTCTCCATCGCCCGCATTCACGTGCTAAGC
>Ga0207701_10006577_pt1 | contig 11588 bp, 10 predicted proteins | sample KBSSwiSSwithPhiX_FD_184294 | JGI IMG/M metagenome (GOLD analysis project Ga0207701, IMG submission 184294) | Switchgrass rhizosphere bulk soil microbial communities from Kellogg Biological Station, Michigan, USA, with PhiX - S5 (SPAdes) (version 2) | ecosystem: Environmental > Terrestrial >...
CGGGGGGCCGCGGCCGGCGCTTTCCGGTGCTGTACGACCTCGTGGGCTTCACCGGTTCCGGCCTCGCGCACGTCAACTGGAAACCGTTTGGCGACAATGTCCCGGAGCGTGTCGCACGGCTCGTGCACGAGCGCAAGATGGGACCGGCCATCGTCGTGTTCGCCGATTGCTTCACGTCGCTCGGCGGCAACCAGTACGTCAATTCGACTGCCATCGGCGCCTATGGCGACTACCTGACGCGCGAGATCATCCCGTTCGTCGATCGCGAATTCCGCACGTTTCCCGAGCGCGACCATCGCGGCTGCTTCGGCAAGTCGTCGGGCGGCTACGGCGCGATCATCCACGGGATGAAGCACGCGAAGCACTGGGGCGCGATCGCGAACCACTCCGGCGACGCCTATTTCGACGTCGTGTATCACCACGACTGGCCCAACACGCTCGACGAGCTCGCGAAGTACCGCGAGCCGAAGCGCGTGCCGGGCAGCTATGACGCGCTCGCCGAGTCACGCGCCCGCAAGGGACTCGCCCGCGGTTACGACGACGGGCGCGTCCAGCGCTTCCTCGATGCCGTCTGGAACAAGGAGAAGCTATCCCCGCCGGAAGGACACGCGATCATGAACGTCTGCATGGCCGCGACCTACGATCCGGACCCGAAGGCGCCGCTCGGTTTTCGCATCCCGTTCAACATGGAAACCGGTGAGCGCCTCGATGACCGGTGGAAGCGCTGGCGCCGGCACGACCCGATTCACCTCGTCGACAGATACGCCGACGCGTTGCGGTCGCTCCGGGGGATCTACGTCGACTGCGGCTGGCGCGACCAGTATCACATCCACTACGGCACGCGGATCCTCTCGCTGCGGATGGCGGAAGCCGGCATCCCGCACCGCTACGAGGAGTTCGACGACAATCACTCGGATGTGGACTACCGCATGGACGTGAGCCTGCCTTTCCTCTACCGTGCGCTGAAGCCGTAACGCGAACCCGCACTGCCCTGCCCCGACGTTCGCTCACCGGAGACACGAGCATGCGCTGGGGTGATTTTCGCCGGAGCGACAATGTCGAGGACCGCACCGCCGAAGATGGCGGCGGCTACTCGGGCGGCGGCTTTCCCATCGGCGGCGGAGGCATCCGCCTGGGCGGCGGCGCACTGGTCGTGATCGTGATCGCGAGCCTGATCTTCGGCGTCAATCCACTGGAGATGATCGGGATGATGGAGGGTGGCGGCCCCGTCGCCCCGCGATGCGGAAGGTCGACGAGCAGATGAGGCGGACCGATGCGCGCGGGCGGAACGCCCTGTCGGTGCGGATCGAGTTGCAGGCCGATTGCTACGCCGGCGTCTGGGGTTACTACGCCCAGAAGCGCAACAAGCTCGAGCCGGGCGATCTCGAGGAAGGATTTCGCGCCGCCTCGGCGGTCGGCGACGATTCGATCCAGAAGCGCGCCCAGGGGTACGTCGTGCCCGAGTCCTTCACCCACGGCAGTTCGGAGCAGCGGCTGCGCTGGTATCCGGACCGGGTTGGAAACGGGCGACATGCGCCGTTGCAACACACTCGGATCGTAACGGCGCGCGGGCTGCTGCCCCTTGCCAACTTCGCCTTGCCATCGCCGTTTAGCGCGCCAATAATGGTCGCGGAAATTGGGCATCCATGATGAGGACTCTCTTGCTTTGGTACCGCTGCCCGCAGTTCCTGCCGACCCCGGAACCGCCGCGGCCGCTCCACTACGGAGAGCAACGCGACGCGTGACGCGGAATCGGTCGCGAGCGAGGCGCGCGGCATCGCGCGCCTCGTGCTCGAAGGCTTCGACCATCACTATGCGGTTTTCCGAGAGTGCGCGCGCGCGGCCAAGCGGCACTTCGAGGCGGGCAACTGGCTCGCCATCCAGCACGTGGCCGCCGACCGTGTCGACTTCTACGATCGGCGGGTCGAGGAGACGGCCGACAACATCGATCGCGCCTATCGGTACGCCGGTCATGAAGGCGCGGAAGGCGAGCGCCTGTGGGAGCAGGTCAAGCGCGACTTCATCGGGCTCTTGATCGACCACCGGCAGCCGGAGTGCGCCGAGACTTTCTTCAACTCCGTGTCTGTCAAGGTGCTGAAGCGCGATTACTACAACAACCGCTTCATCTTCGTCCGCCCGGCGATCTCGACCGAGCACATCGATGCCGACCCGCCGTCGTACCGCAGCTACTACCCGCTGCAGCAGGGATTGCGCAACGCGCTGATCGACATCACCCTCGACTTCCGGTTCGAGCGCCGCTTCGCGGATTTCGGCGCCGACCTGCGCAACGTGCTGTCGGCGTTCCGCCGGCGCTTGCCCCGGCCGTTTCGCCTCGAGGCAAATCACCAGATCCAGGTGCTGTCGTCGCCGTTCTTCCGCAACCAGACGGCGTACATCGTCGGCCGCGTGGTGAACGGCGCGAGCACCTATCCGTTCGTGGTCCCGGTGAAGCACGATGCAGCGGGCAAGCTGTACTTCGATGCACTGGTGATGGACCACGTCGACTTAGCGCTCCTGTTCTCGGCCAATCGCGCGTACTTCCTCGTCGACATGGAGGTGCCCTCGGGGTACGTGGACTTCCTGCGCGCGATTCTGCGGGACAAGACGGCGGCGGAGCTGTACACCATGGTGGGGCTCCAGAAAGCCGGCAAGAACCTCTTCTTCCGCGACTTCCTGCATCACCTGAAGCACTCGCGCGACAAGTTCATCATCGCGCCGGGCATCAAGGGCCTCGTGATGACGGTGTTCACGCTGCCCTCCTATCCGTACGTGTTCAAGGTGATACGCGACAAGATCTCCGCGTCGAAGGACACCGACCGGGCGAAGGTCAAGGCCAAGTACTGGCTCGTGAAGCACCACGATCGCGTCGGGAGGATGACCGACACGCTCGAATACTCGGGCGTCGCCTTTCCGCGCGAGCGCTTTTCGGACGACCTTCTGGCCGAGCTGGTGGAGGTCGCGCCGTCGGTGCTCGAGATCGACCGCGAACGCGTCGTCATCGACCATCTCTACATCGAGCGGCGGCTGATTCCGCTGAACATGTACCTCGAGAAGGCGAACGACTCGCAACGTGCGCACGCGATGCGCGAGTACGGCGATGCGATCCGCGAGCTCGCGGCCGTCAACATTTTCGCGGGCGATTTCCTGTTCAAGAACTTCGGCGTCACGCGCTACGGCCGCGTCGTGTTCTACGACTACGACGAGATCGAGTACATGACCGCGTGCAACTTCCGGCGGATTCCCGCGCCGCCGCCCGGCTGGGACGAGATGTCGGGTGACGTCTGGTATCCAGTCGGACCGCGCGACGTCTTCCCCGAGGAGTTCGGCACGTTCCTGCTCACCGACCCGCGCACGCGCGAGCCTTTCACGCGCTTCCACGCGGACCTGCTCGACGCCAGATGGTGGCAGTCGATGCAGGCGGAGCTTCGCACCGGCAAGCCGGTCGAGGTGCTGTCCTATTCGAATGCGACTCGCTTTCGGACGAAGGGCGCTCCGTGAATCGCGGAGGGGCGCGCCGCCCGTGCTATTCTGATTCGATGATGCGCGTTGCTCGCTTCCCGCGCCTCGTCCGCTCCGCCGCCGCCACCGTCGCGATGTTCCTCGTCGCGTGCACTCCGGCGCCTTCGAAGGAAGAAGAAGAGGCCGCGAAGAACACGTGGGCGTGTACCGCCGCAGGCGAGCGCGTGGTCATCCGCTTCGACGTCGGCGAGGCGCGGCTCCTGATGCCGGACGGCAACCGCGTATTCCTCTACCAGATTCCCACGACGTCCGGCGTGCGCTTTTCCAACGGCCAGATCGAACTGCAAGGCAAGGGCATGGACCTCGAGCTCGTCCGGATGGGGTCGCCCACCCACCTCAAGGATTGCCAGCCGTTCTCCGCCGTCAAATGACGGCGACGAAGGCCTCGGCACCAGCAGCGTTGCGCGTCGGCGTGATCGGCACCGGCGCGATGGGCGGTGGCGTTGTGCAGAACCTCGTTCGCGCCGGCATCGCAACGTCGGCGCGGGACATCCTCGTCGAAGCGCAGGCACGCGCTGTCGGTCACGGCGCAGCGGGTTGCGCTTCGCCCGCGGAGGTCGCGCGCGCATCGGACGTGGTCATCGTGCTCGTCTTCGACGCCGCAGAGGTGGAGTCCGTGTTGTTCGCACCGGAAGGCGTCGCGAGCGCCGGCGCACCCGGTCGCGTCGTGCTCGTGTCGTCGACCGTCGATCCGCTCTACGTGAAGGATCTCGCGCCGAGGCTCGCCGCCGTGGGAATCGCATTGCTCGATGCGCCGGTTTCCGGCGGCCCCGCGAGAGCCGTCGCCGGAACGATGACGATGATGGTATCGGGCGACGAGGCCGCGCTAGTGCGCGTACGCGGCATTCTCGGCCGGATCGCGGGCCGGGTCCTCGTGCTGGGGCCACGCGCCGGCGACGCGTCGACGTTCAAGATCGTGAACAATCTGCTGGCAGGCGCGAACCTCGCGGCCGGCGCGGAAGCGCTCGCGCTCGCACACGCCGCCGGTCTCGATCTCGAGCGCGTGCGCGACGTCGTCAACGCGAGCTCCGGCGCAAGCTGGATCTTCGCCGACCGGGTCCCGCGCGCGCTGCAAAACGATCTCTCGCCGCGCGCGGCGGTCAAGCTTCTCGCGAAGGATCTCGCCATCGCGGCGGCGCTTGCGGAACGACTTCGCGTCGACGCGCCGTTCGGCAAGCTTGCGGGCGGTGCATTCTCCGCCGCCGTCGCATTGGGCCATGCCGAGGACGACGACGCGGTGCTGATGCGGCTCGCCGTGCGCGCAGCGCCACCGTCGGCCGAGCGCTAGCCGCGCAAGGAACGACGGCGGACCGGCGCCTCAGGGCGCGGCCTTCGCGCTGCCTTTCGCCTGCGCCTTCGCGTCCACATCGGTATAGAGCCAGACCTGTCCTTTGATCGGATGCGGGACGTAAGGTCCGATCCAAGGCTGCAGCAGCTGGTCCTCGAAGCGATGCTCGGTCAGCCGCCACGGCGCATACGCGAGGACGAGGTCCGTCATCCTGTCGAACAACGCAGTGCGCTCGGGCGAGTCCGGTAGCTTGCGAGCGCGGTCGTACAGCGCGTCGAACTCCGGAAGCTTGAAGCGTGCCTGGTTCTCCTGGCCGGCGTTGGGCCCGTAGAGAAGCTGCATGTAGTTCTCGGCATCCGGATAGTCGGCGTTCCAGCCGTCCGCCCGCATCGGGATCTTGCCCAGCCGCGCCATCTTGCGAAGCTCCGGCAGCTTGTCCTTCTTGAACACGATCCGTATGCCGATCGCGTCCAGGTTCTTCTTCAGGAGCTCGTCCGTCTGCCGCGCGATCAGCGTGGGTGGCGACCAGAACTCGAGCGCGAGCGGCTTTCCCTCGGGCGTCTCCCGGTAGCCGTCGCCGTCCCTGTCCTTGTAGCCGAATCGATCGAGCAGCGCGCGCGACGCCGCGGGGTCGAAGAGCTGCGCCGCAGTCCTGAGCTTGGGGTCGTAGCCCGCAATGCCAGGAGGAATCGGGCTTTGCGCCGGCGCGGCACGGCCTTTGAGCAGCACCCGGACGAACTCCTTTTCGTCGTGCGCCATGGCGACCGCGCGCCGGAGCGCAATCTTTTCCGGCGCATAGCCGCCGACGACGGGGTCATCCATGTTGAAGTAGATCCACCGTGTGTTCGGCCGCAGCAGCATTTCGTGGCGTATTCCCCGGGCCACGAGATTGGGGCGTAGCTTGCCGTCAACGAGCGCCTCGTCGACGAAGTCCGAGGGCAGGCGCTCGAGGAGGTCGATCTCGCGGTTCAGGAACGCGAGCCACTGTCCCTGCGCTTCCTCGATCACGTTAACCTCGACGCGGTCCACAAGGGGCAGTTTCTTCCCCTTCAATGCCGCTGCGACGGATACCGCCTCAGGCGGCACCGGACCGGCGGGGACATAGGTCACCATCCGATAATTGGGGTTCGGAACGAGCACGATCTTTGCGCTGCGCTTGTATTCGCCGAGCATGAACGGACCCGTCCCCACCGGATGGCCCCCGAAGTCGTGCCCATAAGTCTCGACGACTTCGCGCGCGACGGCGCCCGTGTTCGGGATCGCGAGCCCATAAAGAAAGCGCAGATCGGGCTGCAACAACCTTATGCGCAGCGTGTAGCGGTCGACGACCTCGAGCCCTGGAATGGGCGCGTCGTAATCGAAGCGGCCAGTCTTTTCGGCTTTCTTTCGGGCCTCATCGGCCCCGACAACTCGGCCTTCGACCAGCCACCGCCACGGGCTCTTGACAGCGGGGTCGAGCAGACGCTTCAAGCCGTAGGCGTGGTCGGCCGCCGTCAGCTCACGTGGCTTCCCGTTGAACGCCGAGTCGGGCGCGAAATAGATGCCCTTCCTGATTCGGAACACGTAGGTCGTGCCATTTTCCTGTACCGTCGGCATCGCTTCGACGGTACGAGGAACGAGTTGCAGCGGCCGAGCGAGGTAGTCGTAATCGAGCAGCGACTCGTAGATGTTTTCGACAATCGAGTCGGACGCGGCATCCGAAGACCACTGCGGGTCGAACCCCATTTCTGGAGCGCTGAACACCACGCGCAGAACCTTCGGTGCGTCGGCGGCATGGGCCGGCGCGCCGAAGGCGGCGGCGGCGAGGAGGCAGACGAAGAAGCGGCCTATCGTTCCCTCGCGTCGGAGCATCTCGCGACATCGATTGCGTTCTTCGGAACAGTGCATGGTCGGTACCGTTCGGCGCGTTCGCCGACGAAAGCGATCCGCTGCTGTGAGCCACCCGTGGCCGCTCGTATAATCCTAGCATCGCGACGCCGCGAACGGCGCGCGGACCGATGCGGCACGAGGGGACACTATGGAGATGAAGCGCCTGTCCGGCGGCAACCTGCGCGCAGCGGGTTACGACGCCACGCGGCGGGTCCTCGTCGTCGAGATGACGTCCGGCACGTTCGAGTACGCCGGCGTGTCGGCGGACACGTTTCGCCGGCTCGTCTCCGCGTCGTCGCCGTGGAGCTTTTTCCGCGACAACATTGACGAGGAGTATCCAGCGAAGCGGATGCGCTGATTGCGGCGCATGAACGCGCCAACGCGACGCGCGGCACCGGCGGGAGGTTTCCCGGCGGGCCGCGTCATTGGAGATTGTTGCGCGATGCCTACTGGATCGTGAGCTTGCGGCTCGATGCGGCAGGCTTCTTGATCAGCGTCAGCTCGAGGACGCCGTTTTCGTACTTCGCGGTGCTCGCCGCCTCGTCGATCTCGACTGGAAGCGTAAACGCACGGTAGACGCTGCCGCTGTAGCGCTCGGTGCGCAGGACGCGCTCGCCGTCCTTCGTCTCGTTCTCGCGCTTCACTTCGGCGCCGATCGTGACGACGTCGCCTTCGATCGAAACCTGGATTTCGTCCTTGCTGACGCCGGGAATCTCCGCCTTGACGACGTACGCGGCGTCGGTCTCGACGACATCCACTTTTATCGCCGCGGCCGACTTCTCGACGCGCACCGGGCGGAAGAAGCCGCGCACGAGCTCGTCGAATCCGTTGTGCGGGTGGTATAGAGACAGGTTGTGCATGGGTTCTCCGTATGGGTTGGGCGGCGAAATGCGGTCGGGGCACGGGCCGAATTCGGGATTCGGAGCTGCGTCCGTTCGCCTTAAGCCCCGATCTGGCGTCTGCTCAATTCTTTTCAAGTCCCGACGCGGTTTCGGACCGCGCGCAAAATGCGATAATGGGTTCGTCCAATCTGGCAGGCCCGGCGCAAAACGGGCTCTCCTTCCCATGGCCAACAACGAACTATCCGCGGACGATCGCGCGCTTTTGAAGGCCGAGCTCGAGGCTCGCCGGGCGGCGCTGCGCGTCGAGGTGAAAACACAGCTCGCCGGCAGCGGCGACGAAGGCGTGGTCGGGCTGCGGAATCGCATCCAGGAAAGCGGCGACGAATGGGGCGTCGCCGACGGCCTGGCGGAGCTCGATCTCGCCGAGGTCAAGCACGTCCTGTCCGACCTCACGCAAGTCGACGCGGCGCTCGCGCGCATGCGCGACGGGTCGTACGGCGAATGCATCGATTGCGGCGAGCCGATCGCACCTGCGCGGCTCAAGGCGTATCCGACTGCTCAGCGATGCGTCGCCTGCCAGGGTGCGTACGAGAAGAGGCTCTCCGGGCCGCCGATCACCGCCGTCTAGCGGGAACGCGCTCCCGCACCGGACCGCCAGGCGCGAACCGCGCCAGCCAGTCGAAGAACTCGCGATACCAAAGCCGCGAATTCTGCGGCTTCAGGATCCAGTGGTTCTCGTCCGGAAAATACACGAGCCGGGCCGGGACGTTCTTCGCCTTCAGCGTGTCGTAGTACTGCAACGCTTGCGTCGCCGGCACGCGATAGTCGAGCTCGCCGTGGATCACGAGCGTCGGCGTCTTCGCGCGCTTGACATAGTGATGCGGCGACTGCCGCATCACCCGCGGCGGGTCATCCCAGTGGAACGCGCCCAGCTCGTCGGAGAAGAAGACGTAGCCGTCGGTCGCCATCATGCTGACCCAGTCGTAGCAGCCGGCATGGCAGACGTAGCTCTTGTAGCGGTCGGTGTTGCCGTTCATGTACGCAACCATGAAGCCGCCGTAGCTGCCGCCCGTCGCGACCAGGCGCCCGCGGTCGATGTAGCCCTGCCGCAACATCCAGTCGGTGCCCGCTTCGACGTCGGCGAATTCCTTTTCGCCGTACCGCCCGTGGATCGTCTCGAGCCACTTCTGTCCGAACCCCGACGAGCCGTGGTAATTGACGGCGGCGACGACATAACCGTATCCCGCGAACACTTGCGTGTTCCAGCGGAAGTGCCAGATGTCCTGGTGCGCCGCGTGCGGCCCGCCGTGGATTGTCTGCAGCAGCGGCCACTTCCGGTCGGGATCGAAGTTCGGCGGATAGGTGATCCACATCTGCACGGGCGCCCCGCCCCAGCCCTTGACGGTCACCTCGCGCACCGTTCCCATCGAATGACGAGCGAGGAGCGCACGGTTCAAGGTCTCGATCGACCGCTCGCCGGAGCCGTCGCTCCGGCAGGCGTAGAGCGACGGCGGATACACCGCCGTGGCGCGCTCGAAGGCGAGAATCGAGCCGTCGCTCGACTGCGCAAAGCCGCCGATCGAGCCTCCGGAGGAGGAGATTGCCAACGGCGCGGCATCGGCATCGGCGTCGTTCGTCGACAGGCGCCACAACCCGACTCGACCGTGATCCTCGAACGTGAACAGGACCGAGCGCGAGTCGCGTCCCCACGCGACGTGCTGCGGCTGGCGGTCGAGTCGCGGCGCAAGCACTCGCGTGCGTCCGCTCGCGCGCATGCGCAGCACGAGGCGTCCCTGGTCGTTGAACGACCGCTTGGTGTCGAACGCGTGATAGACGAGCGCATGGCCGTCCGGGGCGTAGACGGGGGTAGCGTCGTCGGTGCCGGTGTTGGCGGTAAGGATGCGCTTTCGCTTCGTCGCGAGATCGAGGGTGACGATATCGCGTCGAGCCATCATCCGCGGCTCCGACCCGAGATCCACCGACAGCGCCATCTCGCGCCCGTCCGGAGCGATATCGTAGTCATCCGCTTTCGGCTCCCAAGGCGGCAAGGCGAGGCCGGTGCCGGCGAGCGCGTCGCGACAGCGGCCGGTGGCAACGTCGCAGACGAACACGTGCGGCTCGCGGCCGTCGGTCAGCCAATGATCCCAGAAGCGGAACTCGGGTCGCTCCGTCACGTGCGCCTTGACCTTGCCGTCCTTTTTCTCTTTCCTGCGCTTTGCCTGCTCCGCGTCGGTGCCGAGGTCCGGCCATACCCACGACACGAAAGCGATCTGCTTGCCATCGGCAAACCATTTGAGTGCGGAGCAGCCCGTGGCCAGCGACGTGACACGCCGCGCCTCGCCGCCGTCCGGCGCGATGACGTAGATCTGCGGCTCCTCGTCGTCCTTGCGCTTCGCGGTGAACGCGATCGCGTCGCCGCGGGGCGACCACTTGGGGTCGCTGTCCTTGTCGCCTGCGGTGAGCCGCCGCGCCTTCGCGCCGGACTTCCCGGCAAGGCCGGTCGGGAACAGCCACAACTCTATCGTGCTTTCGTTCGTGCCCATGTCGAAGCTCGTTACCGCAGCGCACGACGACGCACCGTCCGGCGACAACGTCGGCGCAGCGATGCGTTTGATGGCCCACAGCGCTTCGACGGAGAGGGGCGGCTTGCGGGCGGAAGCAGGCATCGATTGTTCCCTGTGGGTACAATAGAGGGTTGCGATTCTACATAACGCGCACCGGCCGCGTTCCTGTTGCGTCGTCCAGCTCGCGAATTCCCTGTAGAGAGCCAAATGGCAACCATGCAATACCGTCGTCTCGGGGCTTCGGGCCTCAAGGTGAGTGAACTTTCGTTCGGATCCTGGGTGACGTACGGCAACCAGATGGGTGCCGACCTCGCGCGCGAGTGCATGGCGGCCGCGCGCGATGCCGGAGTGAATTTCTTCGACAACGCCGAGGTCTACGCGCGAGGGCAGTCCGAAGTGCTGATGGGCGAAGCGCTGCGCAAGCTCGGCTGGCGCCGCTCGTCGTACGTCGTGTCGACCAAGTTCTTCTGGGGATTGAACGATGGCCCGAACGAGAAGAACACGCTGAACCGCAAATATCTGATGCAGGCGATCGACCACTCGCTTACGCGCTTCGGCATGGACTACGTCGACCTCGTGTTCTGCCATCGTGCCGATCCCGACACGCCGATCGAGGAGACGGTGTACGCGATGCACGACATGATCGCGGCCGGCAAGGCGCTCTACTGGGGCACATCCGAGTGGACGGCCGCGGAGATCATGGCGGCCTGGCAGATCGCCGATCGCCACCACCTGCACAAGCCGGTGATGGAGCAGCCCCAGTACAACCTGCTTCATCGCGAGCGCGTCGAGGAAGAATATGCGCGGCTCTACCGCGACATCGGATTGGGCACGACGATCTGGAGCCCGCTCGCTTCGGGACTCCTGACCGGCAAGTACAACGATGGCATTCCCGCCAACTCGCGCGGCACCGTCAAGGGTTACGAGTGGCTGGCGGAGCGGTTGTCGGATCAGCCGCAGATTGCGACGGTGAAGAGGCTCGTGCCCATCGCCGCCGATCTGGGCTGCACGATGGCCCAAATGTCGCTCGCATGGTGTCTCAAGAATCCGCACGTCTCGACGGCAATCACGGGCGCAAGCCGGCCCGAGCAGGTGAAGGAGAACATGAAAGCGCTCGATGTCGTGCCGAAGCTCACGCCGGAGATCATGGCGCGGATTGACGGAGCGCTCGCCGGCTAGGGCCTGTTCACACTATGGACACAAACGCGTTGCACTGCCGAAAACGCTCAGCGCTAGGCGCAAAGGCGAAGGCGGGTCGGGAACCCGGCGAGGCTTTGCAACGAAGCGCTGAGCGTTTTCGGCTGCAACCCGACGGGAACGCGTTTGCGCCCATAGTGTGAACAGGCCCTAGCTCGCGCCCGCCACAACGGACCACCGGCGCCCGGAATTCAAGCGACCCCAAGCCGCGACGACCGATGTCAAATCCGCTCGAAAGCTGGACCGAGGAGCAGCGCTCGGCGCTCCTCTATCGCACGTGCGCCGACGCGGAAAACGACAGCGCGCGAG
>Ga0207701_10006578_pt1 | contig 11587 bp, 12 predicted proteins | sample KBSSwiSSwithPhiX_FD_184294 | JGI IMG/M metagenome (GOLD analysis project Ga0207701, IMG submission 184294) | Switchgrass rhizosphere bulk soil microbial communities from Kellogg Biological Station, Michigan, USA, with PhiX - S5 (SPAdes) (version 2) | ecosystem: Environmental > Terrestrial >...
CTCGGTGCTGCGGCGGCGGCTGCGGCGGCTGCGGCGGCGCGCTTGGCTGCGAGCTCGAGCGACCCGGCGGCGGCAGCGGTTCGAGACGTCGCAGCGCAGCGATGTTCCGCGCTGCTGAGATGATCAGCACCGCCACCAGCCCCGCGATCGCGCCAGCGCCGCCGATGTCGAACGGCAGCCATCCGGCCAGCGGCCCTCCGGTGATCCGCGTGCGACTCAGGAGCACGGTCCCCGTCGCCAGCAGAATGCGAAGCTCGGTCGGCCCCATTCCGGCAAAGGACAACCGGAAGACCCGGTGCACGGCGGTGGCGAGGAACACTTCGGCGGACACGAGCAGATACGACACGAGCAGAACGAGCGCGAACGTCGGTGACATGACCTGCGACGCTCCCAGTCCGCCGAGGAGAAAGGTGGCGCCGACGATGTCGACGACGTGATCGACATAGAAGCCATAGCGCGGCCGTTCCGTGCCTCGCACCCGCGCAACGGTGCCGTCCAGGCTGTCGCCGAACCAGTTGACCAGCAGTCCGAACACTGGAATCCAGACGGCGCGCGGGTCCCATCGCATCAGGACGTAGCCCGCTCCGGCGGTCGCCATGCCCGCCAGCGCCAGCACTGTCAGCTGATCGGAGCTGATCCACGATGGAAGCGCCCGGGCGATCCTGACGAGCAATCGCTTCTCTGCCGCGGCGAGGACGCTGCCGTGTTCACGAGTCTGTTCCATATCCCCTCCCGACCAGGTAAGGTGCCGAAACGCGGCAGAACGGCTCAAAGGAGCGGCAGACCCGGCCCAGAGGAATGGAATCTGCACATTGGTCGAGTCATGGAAGAAGACAATTTCGACGACATCAGCTTCTTGCCCTCCAGGCACATCCTGATCAAGGCCGGCGGCATATTCGTGGCCGTGCTCGCCCTCGCTGGAGCCATCTGGGCGCTTGCCGAGATTCCCAACAACTCCAAAGAGCTCACCTACGCCGGCAGCCTTCAGCCGACGGGTCGGGAACGGCCGACGCCGTCGACCCTGCGCCAGGGCATGCAGGTCGATCCGTCCAAAGCGATCGGGACGAGCGGTCGTACGGCCATCACCGAACCTGGCGACGCCGACGCGAGTCCGGCAGTCATTCGCGATCTCGAAACCATCATCGGAAACGCCGACGCCACCACGCTCGTCGGCCGCCGCGTCGATCTGCACGTGCCGGTGCTGCGTGAAAGCAGCCTCGTGACGTTCTGGGTTGGCTCCTCCGACAAACCACTGCTCGTCGTCCTGCATCGTGACGTTCGCGACGGACACGAACGTCAGGTGTCACTGCCGCCCGCACACGGCATCGTCGCCATCGAGCACAGTCAGCAGGCGACGATCTCGGGAACGCTTCAGCGCGCGCCGTCGGCGGAGGGGCGATTCAGTTGGGATCTGACCGCGGCGCAGCGTCGCGATCTCGAGAAGCGCGGCGTCTATCTGCTTGCCGACAGCGTCCGCACTGCGGGGCCTGGCGAATAGAGATGTTCGAGGGGTCGGGGTGTGGGGTGCTAGTTCCAGCTGCGCTGAAGTTCGGGGATGATGACCGTTGAGAACGCCGCCACGGCGGCGCGTTCGGGTGCGTCCTCGGTCTTCAAGCGCGTCATCACCCTCACCAGACCGACATCAGCGGGCCGGCGCATGAGCGAATCCGAGAGCAGCTGAAACCGCGTGGCGAGCTCGCCCGTCAGGACCCTCGATCGACTCTGGTACCAGTAGGCCAGCGCGAACAGCGCGCGATTGCGCCTGACCGTCAGCTCGCGGATTTCCACCGGACCCGTCGTCGTGGGGATGGTCCGTGCGCGTGAATCCGAGACGGTCCACCCGTTGCCGGGCAGACAGTTGAGCGGCGAGTGCATGCTGGCGCCGACGCGTCGCTGCGTGTAGTAGGCCACGTCTATCTCGACGACACCGGCCGGCGCCACGTAGTAGCGATGCAGATACTGATCAGGAGCAATGATGCGCGCGGACTCGGCGTCGAGCGGTGCGCCCTCCTGTCCCTCCCACTCGCCCAGGGTCAGCGGAAGTGATCCGAGCGCCGGTGGCCGAATCATCGCTTCGGCACGAGTGGTCACCACGTGCGTGCCGACCAACACTGCGCTGAACGAGAGCGTGAGCAGCAGAGCGAACAGCGATTGTCGGGACATGGACATCTGCCTCACGCCTGGATCGGCACGATGTCCCGCGCCCTCGGCCGTGAGGGTCGCGTTAGACGGATGACTGCAACGATCGCCGCAAACATCACGGCGAAGGCGACGTAGCCGGTGACGTCGTGCGGCACGCCGCGCGCGGCGCCTTCACCGAACCACTGCGTCAGATATCCAGTCGCGGCGATGCGCGCGCCATTGCCGGCAATCGCAATCGGAATCCCCAGCGCCATCAGCAGTGCGCCGCGGCTTCGCGTCATCCGGAACAGCGCCGCACAGACGGCTCCGATCGCCATCAACGAGATCGACGACCGCAGACCGCTGCACGCCTCCGCAACGTCGAGCATCGCATTGTCCAGGCGCAGCAGGTTGCCGTCGCGGATCACATTCACGCCGCCGAGCGCCAGCAGCGTCTCCGCGAGACGGGACGCCAGGAGCTGCATCGGCAGCGTCAACGCGGTGACTACGACCGCAGGAAGCGGAATCGCCAGCAGCAGAAGTCCAAACGCGCTCAACAGGAGTCGAGCCTGCCGGCGTCCCCACAACGCGGCCACGCAACCCAGTGCGACGATGGGGAGCGACAAACGAAGGACGAAGACCTCGGCGCCGAGCGAACCGAGCATGAAGACCAGAAGCCCGAAGGCCACAACCGCCAGGCCGAGACCTTCCGGTTGCACTGGCAGCCGTCGCAGCTGCGGCAGCTTTCGAAACACCACGATGCCGGCCGCGCCTGCGAGCAGCACACCGTGGGCCGTCGTCGTGTCTTCCACCCACTGACGGCACAACGCACCCACAACCGGCGCATACAGAAATGCGCCGGCTGTGATTGACGCAATCAGAGGGAGCCTGGCGCGCATCTCACTAGGCGAGATGACGACGCATGCGGTAGAGGCCAGCCATGGCCCCACCGATGACGATGACAGTCAGCGGTTCCGGATTGGACGCCGGAGCCGGACCCGAGTCCTCCAAAGCCAGCGCGATTGGCGCGGCCCCGGCGGCGGGCGCGAGGTCAGCCGAGCTGCTGCTCAGCGCCGCTCCGCGGCGCCGTGCGTTCTTCCCGGTGTTGACGGCGTTGGGAGTACGGTTTTCTCCTTTTAGGACAGCCGCGGTGCCATTTGAGGTCCCCTGCGCCACCGCGGAATTCGCGGCCGCGCGCTCCCGTGCAGTTGCCGACTGCGCCATTACGCGCCCCGACAGGCCTAAAACAAGCAGGCCTGCAAGGGGTATCACGAGGTGTTTATAGCCATAGGTCATTGACTATGCTCCTGTCCGGATCCGGCTGTGCCGTATCCGGGGTCCCATTGCTGCAGCCTCGATGCCATATGGGCGGCCGACGGTAACCACGCGGCCATTCACCCCAACCTCGCACTTGCTGGACAATACGGCCACGGATGAATCGGACCGTCTAAACTCACCGCAGCGAAGTGCGAAGCTGCGGGACCCATGCGATCTTTCCTGATCCTGACGCTGACAACGGCGTTCGTCGCGGCCACCGCGGCGCAGCAAGCCTCGATGGCCAGCATCGAAGGCCGCGTGCTCACACGCGACTCCAACGCACCGATTGCCGGAGCGAACCTCGAGCTGCGACCCGCGACAGCCTCGTCTGGCGATCTTCGTTCCTCAGGCCTTGTCATCATCAGCGGGCCGGCAGTCACGTCGGGCGGCACGGCCGCTGTGGCCGCATCGTCACGCATCGCGACGTCGGGTAGCGACGGCGCGTTCGTCATTCGCGACGTCCGTCCCGGCCAGTACCGGCTGTACGCCACGCGGTCGAACGGCTTCGTCCCCGGCGAATACGGGCAGCAGTCGGCGACCGGGACCGGCTCCCTGCTCACGGTCGCCGCCGGTCAGCGCGTCACCGGCGTCACGTTGACGATGACACCGACCGGTTCGATTACCGGCCGTGTCGTGGACGAAGACGGCGAGCCTTCGGGATACGCGCACGTCCAGGCGCTCAAGGCTGTCTACTCGAGCGGCCGCCGCACGCTGACCGTCATGCAGCTGGTACAGGCAGACGAACGCGGGGTGTACCGTTTGTTCTGGCTTCCACCAGGCGAGTACTACGTCGGTGCGCGAGCGCTGGACCTGCGACGCAGCTCCGAGATGATGCATATTCCGCCGCCGAGCCGCTTCGGCTCCTACGAGCAGCAGAAGCGTCCGACGGTGACCGCGATCACCTCGTCACGCCTGCTCGACAGCGGCGAAGTCGTGGAGGGACAGCACGTCGCGATCTACTTTCCGGCGACGCGCGACGAACGCCGCGCCTCGCCGATCGCGATCCGCGCCGGACAAACCGTCCAGGGCGTCGATATCGACCTGAGTGACAGTCTGGTCCGCACACGCCGGCTGCGCGGCAGAGTGCTCAACGGCGTCACCGGCCAGCCGACTCGCGCCAACCTCGAGATCGTGCCGCGCGACGCTCCCGCGATTCTGGCGATCCCTTCCGGCACCGCCGGCGCGGACGGTGTGTTCGATCTTGGCGGCGCACTCCCTGGGCCGAACTATCTGGTGGTGGATGCGCCCGACGGGAGCGGCCTCGTGCCGATCGACGTCGCAGACGCCGACGTCAACGAGATGGCCGTCACCGTCTGGCCTCCCGTGCAGATATCCGGACAGATTCGCAGCGACGCCCCGAGTGCCGATGGCACTGACCCCAGCGCGTCGGGTATCAGCGTCGGACTGCGGCGCGACCCCTCGGTGAATGGATTGCGCGATCCGTCTCCGCGACTGGCCCTCCAGATTGATCCGCAGTCGGGACGGGGAGCGGCCGTTACCGGCGGATCGAACGTGAGCTCGCCGAACGGCGTCTTCACGCTGAACGGGATCCCGCCCGGCGACTATGCGATCACGGTCGCGACCCGAGGCGACTCCTACATCGAATCGATCCAGTTCGGCACCCGCGACGTCCTTCGTTCGGGTCTGCACGTCGAGGGCCCACCGCCGCGCGCCCTGCTCGACGTCGTGATTGGAACCCGAGGCGCCGTGGTGAGCGGATCGGTCTTGAACGACCGGCGCCAGCCGGCCATCAACGCCGTCGTCGTGGCAGTTCCCGAGACGGCGCGTGAGCGCCTGGATCTCTTCAAGTCCGGACGCACCGACGACTCAGGACGATTCGAGATGCGCGGGCTGGCACCCGGCGATTACGAGATCCTAGCCTGGGAAGCGATTGAACCTGGCGGCTGGCTGAATCCCGATGTGCTGCGCACGGACGAGGGGCGCGGGCGCCGGCTCCACATTGCGGAAGGCGGCAGGAGCACCGCCGACCTCCGCGCGATCCCATCGCGCTGATCGAACCGCCTATGCCATCGATCCGCATTCTCCTCGTCCTGCTGCTGGCTCAGACGGCGGCGCGCGCGCAGACAGCTGGTGCCTCGGTCGAGGGCGTCGTAAACAGCAGCCCATCGAATGCGCCGCTCGCAAGGGTCCTCGTCGAAATGCGCTCACTCGACGCCGGCACGGCGCGCGTCTTCTCGCTGACGACCCCAGCCAACGGCAGGTTTGTGTTCCGCAGCATCCCGCCCGGACGGTATCAGCTGACCGCGATGCGAGCCGGCTTCGTCCGCGGCGACTACGGCGTCCGAGGCCCCGGCGCGTCGGGCCTCTCGATCACGCTCGCCGGAGGCCAGCGCCTCACCGACGTACGGCTGGCGATGACACCCACTGGCACGATCGCGGGGCGCATCACCACTCCCCAAGGAGAGAGCATCGGTAACGTCCACGTCAAGGCGTTGCGCTTTGCCTATCAGGATGGCCGGCGGACGCTCGTCGATGTGAAGTCGGTCTTCACCAACGATCTTGGCGAGTATCGCCTCGGCTGGTTGCCGCCGGGCCAATACAACGTCAGCGCCATGCATCCCGACGGTACCGTCAACTCGCTCAACCAGCCCGAGATCATCAACTCGTCGACCTCGTGGGCCGGCACGGCGGTGACCAACGCCGGTGGATTCAACGGCGGCTCCTTCAATTTCGCCAGCGATCCCGATCCCGCCGTTCGCGCGCGGTTCGGTCTGAGTGCCGGCGAAGACTACGTGCCGATCTATTACCCGGGCACTCCCGATCAGCGGAGCGCGTCGCTGATCGACGTGCGCCCTGGCGCCGAGAGCACCGGCATCGACGTCGTACTCACGCCGATTCGTACGGGAACGATCGTGGGCAGCGTCGTGTCGGCTACGGCGTCCCCGGGAACCAACGGTGTCTTCCAAGTACAAGTCTGGCGCAATCCCACATTCAATCTGCAGGCGGCAGTCGCCCGCTCGGATCCGCGCACTGGACTGTTCACCGTGTCGGGTCTCGCGCCCGGGTCGTACATCGTGACCAGTGCCATGGGAAGCGGCAGCGACCGGGTGACCGGATACGCCATGGTCGACGTGACCGAGGGTGCCGAGACGAGCGTGCAACTGCCGCTCGAACGCGGAATCGCGATCCCGGCCCGCGTCGTGCTCGAAGGCGCGAACGCGAAAGCAGACCTGAGAGCGCTGCGGGTCAGCCTGCGTACCGATCCGTTGATACTCGGCGTCGCGGATTCGCTCCCGGCCTCGCCAGCCAGCGACGGCAGTCTCACACTCTCCGGCATCGTTGCCGGCGAGTACATCGTCAACGTGCGGCCACTGATGACACTCCCCCGCGCCACGTCGGGCGGCAGTGCCCCCCCTGCGGTGCCCGGGCCAGGGGATGCTGGCATGGCGCTGTTGCTCGGCAACAGCGCGAGCGGCGTCTCGTTGGGCGACTCGTTGCCCGGCCGTCAGGCGCTGGTATCACCGTTCCCGCCTGCCTACGTGAAATCGATCCGCATGGGTGACATGGATCTGATGAACGGCCGCCTTCGCGTGGAGCGTCAGCCAATCAGTGGGCAGATCGAGATCGTCATCTCGCTCCGTCCCGGTCAAGTCGACGGGGTCGTCGTGACCGACCGCGGAACGCCCGCCCGCGGCACCGTGGTGCTGGTGCCCGATGGCGGCAAACGCACGCGCCTCGACCTGTACAAGACGGCGACCACCGATGCTGCGGGGCGCTTCCGCATCACGGGCATCACTCCTGATGCGTATCACCTCTTTGCCTGGGACGATGTGGAGTCCGATGCGTGGCTCGATCCCGAGTTCATGCGGGCGATCGAGGGACGCGGCATGGCGGTGCGCGTTGCCGAGGGCACGACGACGACCACGCGCGTCGAGCTCATTCGCTAGCGTAGCGTCCGCCTTCAGGCGGACCTTGCGGGCGTAGCGTCCGCCTTCAGGCGGACCTTGCGGGCGTAGCGTCCGCCTTCAGGCGACCTTGCGGCGTAGTGTCCGCCTTCAGGCGGACCTGACCGCGCGCGCCGCATCACGCGCCGTCCGCAAATCTTTCACCAGCGTCTCCAAGGCTTTCCGCCGGCCCTCCTCATCGGGCGCCCGCAGTACCGCCGACGGATGAATGGTCGCGACCGTCTGTGGTGACGCGCTGCTTGGCAGCATCTGGCCGCGCTGCTGCATCAACTTGAACTGCGGTCCGAAAATCGATTGCGCCGCCGTGGCGCCAAGGCAGACCACCACCGCCGGTTTCACCGCACGGAGTTCCGCCTCGAGCCACGGCCGGCAGGCGCGCATCTCCGAGACGCGCGGTTTCTGGTGAATGCGGCGCTTTCCTCTCGGTTCCCACTTGAAGTGCTTGACCGCATTCGTCAGGTAGACGTCGCGACGTTCGAGCCCTGCCTCCTCCAGTGCGCGATCGAGCAGTGCGCCCGCTGGCCCGACAAAGGGGTGACCCTGTCGATCTTCCTGGTCGCCGGGTTGTTCGCCGACGAGCATGATGCTCGCGGTTCCCGGACCTTCACCGAGCACCGCCTGCGTCGCCCGTTTATAGAGGTCGCATCCGCGGCACGACTGTGCGGCTGCGGCCAGGGCGCGGAGACTCCTCGTCTGCGGTACGAACGGCGCGGCTCCGTTCCCGGTCGGCTCCTCGGCTGACGGCCGGGCGGCCGGACGTGCGCGCCTTGTCGTTGACGACACTTCTCTGCTGCTCGCCTTCATCTGAATGCCCTACCCTGTCCGCTGCACTCTCACCTCTCCACGTTCACTCTCCGCACTTCGCGGATTTGTGGACGCCCAGTGCGTGCTGTCGTCCCGCTCGCGTTCTTCAGCGCCTCGCGCACGCTCAGCGGGCTGAGGCGTTCGCGATGCGCCTCGACGTAGCGGCGCACCTCGTCTGGCGCGATCCAGGCGTACTGCCGCAGCGCCCAGCCGATCGCCTTGCGAATGAAGAAATCGTGCCGGATGTCCCGGGCCCTTGTAGGCCGGGGCCTTTCCGCCTCCGCAGGGCGGGTCCCCCTGGACCCACCGGTCAAACTCGGCTCGATGCACCCGTAGAGCAATCGCACGTCCGTGTGTTGCTTGAATCGGATCTGACACAGGATGGCGGCGCGCCGCTTCCAGATGTCATCACCGCGCGCCCAGGCCAGGAGCCGGCGCCGCATCGCCGCGCCGCGGCCCGCACTCAGCTCGGCCTGCAGGACGTCACCCAGGTGGTGTGTCGCCAGCGTGTCGACGAAGTCCCACCAGGCGCCCGAGACGATCATTTCCTCGAGCATCGGCACCGCAGCCGCCGTGCGGAAGCTGCGATACGCGCGGTGATCGGCGAGGGCGAGCGCGGCGTAGCGTTCCTCGCGGTATCGCGCGTCGCGCCACAGCGTCAGGACAACCGTTTGCCACTCATCGAACGACGGCAGGATCGGCGCCGCGAACAGCTCACGCCACAGCGCATGCTGGGCGGGGGCGGAGACACCGAGGAACGGCATCGCCGACTTCATGTACGCCCGCATCGGGGCGGCGCGTTCCGGGTCGGCCAGCTCGCTGAGGCGGCGGCGAACCTTTCGCACGAGCGGGTGCGTCCCAGAGGCAGACACGGTATACTCTCCCACGCTTTTCCTCATGATTTCAGGAGGTCCGTTGATGCGTGCACTTTTGGCGGTTGGGCTTCTGGCGGCGATGGCAGCGACCATCGGCGCGCAGGGCACGGAATTGAAGGTTGGCGACCCGGCGCCCAATTTCAAGCTGCAGGCGTCCGACGGGAAGACGTATCAGCTGTCGGACTTCAAGGGCAAGAAGGCCGTCGTGCTCGCCTGGTTCCCCAAGGCGTTCACGCAGGGCTGCACCATCGAGTGCAAGTCGCTGGCGGAGAACGGCGACAAGATCCGCATGTATGACGTCGCGTATTTCATGGCGAGCGTCGACTCGGTGGAAGACAACACCAAGTTCGCGAAGGCGACGAAGGTGGAATTGCAGGGCCGCGGCGGCGCACCGGCGACCACGGTCGAGAAGAAGGAAGCCGACTTTCCGCTCCTCGCGGATCCGACGAAGGAAACGGCCAAGGCGTACGGCGTACTCGCGGCGAACGGCGCCTTCGCGAATCGCTGGACGTTCTACATCGACAAGGACGGCAAGATCTCCTACATCGAGAAGATGGTGAACCCGGCCAAGTCGGCCGAAGACATGGTGGCCAAGCTCGGTGAGCTGAAGGTCACGATGAACCACCACTAGAGCAAGAGCGCGAGGCCTTCGCGGCCGACGCGGCCTCGCATCCCACACTCCCAGGGCGGCTCCAACCGGAGCCGCCTTTTTTGTTTCGTCTTCCCACACTCCTGTCGGTCGTTTTTGCGCGTTGCGCAGCGGTGCGTCTTCGTTCTAAATAAATCATGGCGCTCGAACACACCACCCGCTTCACTGAGCCGCGCGCCGCCCGCGAGCGCGATCTGATTGACGACTACGTGCGCGGGGCCGGACACGATCCGAACGTCGTGCGCGCGCGGACAGACGAGGCCGCGCGGATGCTGCTCCTGAGTGCGGCGGCCTTCGCCGCGTCACGCCTCCGCCGCGACCAGCACGCCGTATAGGAGGGCGTTTGGCCTCGCCGGCCTTGACACCGGTGCTTCTTGTACGCCGGGGCCTTTTGGCGCCGCCGGTCATGACGGATGTAGGGCGGGCGCCGGTCAGAGGGCTTGTCGAGGCCAGGGCGTTCCGACGCCGCCGGTCGGGGCCGTCAGCCCTCCCGCAGACCGGGCTCGCCTCTCGCGGGGGCGGTGCCGTTGGACTCCGCCACCCATCGCCTGTGCTACGATCGGTCGTTCTGCCGTCGCGCGTGCAGACACCTGCCTTGGCCGGCGTAGCTCAGTTGGTAGAGCAGCTGATTCGTAATCAGCAGGTCCTCGGTTCGAGTCCGAGTGCCGGCTCCATCTGTCGATTCAATGACTTAGCGGGACGGGCGCTCCAGCAGTAAGGAAAGGTTAGCTGCTCAGCCCGAGAGCCTAACGCGCCATCCCCAACCAGTCAACTGAAGCACTCATCCCAAGCGGTCAGGGCTCGACACCCACCCACGTCTTCCGCGCTAGCACCCGCGCGATGTTGTCTGCCGTCACCCCGTAGCTGCGTGCCACAAACGACACGTCCCCACGTAGGTCATGCTCGTTCGCCAGCGCCCGAATCTCCCGAACCTGGGCTTCCGTCAGCTTGGCGATGCCGTTGCGTTCACCACTGGCTTGGCGCTCGCGCTCAACCATGTCGCGCATGTTGGCCGCGTGGTCGCCACCGATGAAGTGCCACGGGTTGACGCACCGAGGGTTGTCGCAGGTATGTCGCACCAGCTCCCCCGTCGCCAGCGGCCGACCGGCTACATGCTCGAACACATAGCGGGTCACACGCACCGCCTGGCCATCGATGTTGACCTGCGGATACCGCCCGCCTGAACCGCCGTTGGTGCTGAACGGCCAGACGATGCATTCACGGGGCGTCCAGTCCTCGATGTTAGCCAGATGGTGCTCAAGCCATGCGCGTGCCTCACCACGTCGCGCACGGCGACCGACTATTCCAGCCACGCATCCTCCTCTGTATTGAACTTCCTGGCGCGGACACAAGGCCACCCGCGCTGCGGTGTCATCAGGAAAACAGAAGCCAGCGTCCCTGACGCAGGAATGCCGGCTTCTGCTATGTATGTGTCTTAAGCGACGGGCTTGGGTCCCGGAGCCTTCGTCATGACGGTCGCCATTACCGCTTCCATCTCACTCGCTGGGAGAGGCTCGTTACGGAGAATAACCGCACCGTCCGTCCCCTCCTCCACGCCTGTGAACATCCTCCAAGCCTGTGCCCCGTTGCGAGCGCGAGCCACAAACACCCACGTTGCCCACGGGTGCCACTTGCCGTAACCTGTCGGCCAACCAGGAAGGTTGCTGGCCGGACCCTGCCCCTGGGCTTGCGAATAGAACATATAGGTCCGTAGCCGCCCCTTGCGCTGTGCCTTCGTCTGCGTCGTCATTGCTGGTGCCCCCTTGTTCTATGTGGCCGTCCCGCGGCCACTTCGTTGCCCCCGGCCGGACATGACCGGGGGTGCGCCTCACTGTGCTTGCTACCTCGCTGCTGCCATCGCAGGCTTGAACAACCGCACCATCGCCGGCTCGCGC